>Ga0256847_1000105_pt1 | contig 57976 bp, 46 predicted proteins | sample TeddybearmetaG_FD_189099 | JGI IMG/M metagenome (GOLD analysis project Ga0256847, IMG submission 189099) | Hydrothermal vent microbial communities from East Pacific Rise, Pacific Ocean - Teddybear | ecosystem: Environmental > Aquatic > Marine > Hydrothermal vents | place: Pacific Ocean: East... | reverse complement strand
GTGTTAACCCTGATCAAAACCGACTTACCCTTCAGCATCTTTAAAACACACCATTTTCAACCCACCCAACGTGAATTGGTCATCACCCAAGCGGACAGTAACCAACGTTTGGTGACCGAGATTAACGGTGGCCCACCGGCATTGGAATACGCGAAATTAGCGGGCATAGACGCTACGGAGTTAAAAACCGAGCACTTTACACAAAACCCCCTGATGCTGGAAATTGGCAAAGAATGGTATGTACGCTCGGTACTAGAAGTCTGCCCCGATCAGAGTCTGCGTTTCTATTGTGCGATTGGTGAAGGCTTACCCCTGAGTATCGGAGAAAGCCAAGACATTGCAGACAATTTGAAAACCCAGCTGAATAAGGTGACACAAACCTTCGACCGGGTTGATTTCATTTTAGGCTGCGAATGCCTATTCAGGCGCATTGAAATACAACAAAAAGATAAATTCACTGAGGTGGAAAAAATTCTGGGGGACTATCAATTTGTGGGCTTTAGTACCTTTGGAGAGCAATATAAAGGCGTCCACATCAACCACACCTTAACCGCCGTTGTGGTTGGGCAACGCTCCGCATGAGCAACACACGCTTAGAACAACGCATTGCAGAATTAGAAAAATCTCTGCATAGAGAGCGCAAAATATCCGCCGCGTTAATCAAACGCTTGAAACACTCGATCAATGACAATGCGGACTCTTTTGCCTTGTTTGAACGCAATATTTTATTACAACAGGAAATAGAGCGGCGAACCTGGGAATGCCGAGTATCAGAGGACATGGCCAACGAAGCCAATCAAGCAAAAAGCCTGTTTCTCGCGAACATGTCGCATGAACTCAGAACCCCTCTACACGGCATTTTAAGTTTTGCCAGTTTAGGCAAAAGCCGCACCAAAACAGAAAGCATTGAAAAATTATCACGCTACTTTCATATGATAGATGAAAGCGGCAAACGCTTATTATTACTTCTAGACGACCTCCTAGACCTGGCCAAACTTGAAGTCGGGCAAATGGATTTAAACTTTGTCGAAGCCGATTTTAAACACATGATCCAAACCTGCCTGCTGGAACAAAGTGCCCACTTAGCCGAAAAATCACTCACCCTTGACTGGTGTGATGACACCGCCCCAGTACTGGCCCATTTTGATGACAACCGCATGCGCCAAGTGATTCGTAACCTACTGAATAATAGCATTAAATTCAGCACTGAAAACACCACACTCCACCTCTGTTTATCCATGCACGACACCCTGCTAGACGGCAATGACAAAGAAGTCCCCGCCATCTGTTTTAGCCTCAAAGATGAAGGCATTGGCATCCCAGAAAACGAAATAGAAAAAATATTTGATAAATTCATCCAAAGTAGTAAACACCGTTACGGCTCTGAAGGCACCGGGCTCGGGTTGGCCATTTGTAAAGAAATTGTACAAGCCCATCAAGGTCAAATTTGGGCAGAAGCACAACCCCAAGGCTCACTGATTAAATTAATGATTCCTCAAGGCTTGAGCAGTTAAGTGTAATACAAGTTTTTATTATTTCAATAAAAACACTGATAATTTTTAATCAAAACTTTAAGCCCACGCACACACTGGTCAGCCGCTAATTTTCATCTATACTTACGTAAGAAGTCAGTAGAATACTGTTCCGCTGACACCTAAAAATGTGTCAATGATGAGGAGAATGCCATGTCGGCAGATGTTGTGATCCATATTAATGAATCGGCGTTAGACGGTTTGCAAGCGGTGTTAGACGAATTGCGAGCGCTTGAAGGCGTTGAAGCAGTGAACCCTGATCCGAAACATGAGCACCTGGTTAACGTCAGTTTTGACTCAGAAATTTTTCATGCAAAAACGCTGCTTGGGGTAACGGACAAGCATGGCTACCATGCACAATTAATTGGATTATAAGTAGGCCTGGCAGCAGGGGCGCTCACATCAAAGAGCCCCCATCCTTCACACACACAACAACAGCTATACTTAATATATTGCTTTAATCTCTTTCACTGTCTTTTTACCTACACACATCATACTGATTATTTGGAGCGATTAAGTGTCAATAGGATCAAAAAAATACTTAAAAGTTAAACAAATGATGATGATCATCATCGGCTTACAACTGCTGGCCATGCTCATCGTGATCGCTTCAGTGACTTATAATTTAGGCTCATTAGGTCGAGAAATCACCTCAATTGCGAAAAAAGATATCCCGTTGACCAATATCATTTCTGCCATCACCATGCGCCAGCTAGAACAAGCCATCGAATTTGAGCGTAGCTTACGTTACGGCGAACAAATGCATACTAATCCACAGCTAAAACCTGCCTTCGAAACGCATATGGCCAAATTTTCCAAACTCAATGAAAGCATCAACGAGGATCTACAACAGGGGAAAATTTTGGCCGAAAATGCGATAAAAACAGCCGAAACTGACGTCGTTCACCGACAAATGCAACAGGTGCTCACGGCACTCAATCGCATCCAAACCTCACACACAACCTACCATCAACATATCACCACTATTTTCAGCCTGCTCATGCAAAATGCACAACAGTCCATCCAAACCTTGGCTGATAAAACAGAAGCGGAAGAAACGCAATTAGACCATGAGTTAGAAGCCTTACTGCAAAAAGTCGCCAGCTTCACAGAGGCGGCCACAATCTCCGCCGAAGCGCACGAACACGCTGCACTCATTAACATGCTCATGATTACGACCCTGGCCATTATCATTAACTCAATCGTCGCCTACTTTATCTCCTGTAGTTTATTGCGTTTATTGGGGGGAGAGCCGCGTGATATTGCGTCGGTCACAAACCGCATCGCCCAAGGAGATTTAGACTTTACCATTGATACCAAAGGCAAAGCCGCAGAAGGTATTCTGGCTGGCATGATCGCCATGCAGGCCAAATTCACGCAAGTGATCAGCCACATTCAAACCAATTCGTTATCCGTGGGTCACGCCGCTGCGCAAATTCGCAGCACTGCGGAGACACTCAGCGAAGCGGCCAGTGAACAAGCCTCCAGTGTTGAGGAAACCACCACCTCAATCAAAGAAATAAGCACCTCGATCAACCAAAACAGTCAAAATGCCAAAGTAACGGACGACATCGCCTCCAGCTCCGCCACCTCTGCGAGCAAAGGCAGCACAGCCGTTGCCAACACCTTAACCGCGATGAGAAAAATCGCCAAACGCATCTCGATTATTGAGGATATCGCCTACCAAACCAATATGTTAGCGTTAAATGCTGCGATTGAAGCGGCCCGAGCAGGTGAGCATGGAAAAGGCTTTTCCGTAGTCGCCTCTGAAGTCAGAAAATTGGCCGAACGCAGCCAAGTCGCTGCGGCTGAAATTAGCGACCTATCCAGTTCCAGCGTCAAAGTCGCTGAACAGGCCGGTGATTTACTCGAACAAATGTTACCCGACATTCAACAAACCGCAGAATTAGTCCAAGAAATCTCCGCCTCCTCTGAAGAACAAGCCAGTGCGGTCAATCAAATTAGCACGGCGGTACAACAACTAGATTCAGTAACACAGCAAAATGCAGCTTCCTCAGAACAATTAGCCGCCACCGCCTCCAACCTACAAACCCAATCCGAGGAACTACAACACTCCGTCAGTTATTTCAAAATCACTAAAAACCTAATGCCGTTGGCACAGCTCTCAACCGCCTAAAGGATCTGCTGTGAAAAAAAGACATTATCGGCATTTGGTTTTTCTGGGTTTTACTGCCATCGTGCTGCTCACCCACGTTCTGCATGATGATGTGTTTATGCGGCAACCGGTGGTGATTGATGCCGCTGGCAAACACTTACTGCAAGACCAATTTCAGTTAGATCAAAAATTTGGCGCTGGTGGATATTTCAGCCAAGCCGTACAACATGGGTATAATTTATTCACCGACACCCCCAAACACGCCAGCCGATTTGTCGGCAATGACAAAACTTGCCAGCAATGTCATAGCCCCAAAGACATGGCTTATGCGTTTGTCTCAATGGATCGTTACAACCCCAAAATCGGCAAAAGACTGTCCTTCGAAACCCAAATCCGCCGCTGTTATGTGAAACAACTGGCCGGACATATGCCCCCCTTTTTTGACCCCTCCTTGCAAGATTTAAAAATTTTCGCCCGTTTCATGAGCATTGGATATGGCTTGCAAGAAGGCAGCCTAGAGGATTCGGATGAGCATTAAAATCTTTGGCAAAATATTGGCGGTGATCGCCTTGCTCTTATCTTTTTATTTTTTGGCTGAAGCCAAACATCAAACGCGTGAAAATCTGCGCAACAGTGTGGTTAAGTTAACCCCCGCCTGCCAAAACAAACTGGATGAATATGCCTTAACACCTGGTAAATTTTATGTCTCACCGTATTTAACCCAAAAATCCGGTCACCCAACCCGCCTCAAGGGTTACACCCAAAGTGACATTAATGCCATTGGCCGTGGCTGTAATTTAGTCGATGATTACCATGGGTGGTTGGCTGACAATGGGGATCAAGACCGTTGGCAATCAAAAAGATATGTTAGAACAGAATTAATGAACTGCAAAAATTGCCATCGAGATATCGGTGACTGGAAAGATGACAACGGTAACCATGTCGAAGGCTCCATGGGCTTAGCGGTTAACTGGTCCAATGCCGGTGATCAATACGATATTTTTACCGGCATTTTATTGATGCCTGAATTGCGATTCATGCAATGCGGCATTAACTCCATGAATGGATTTAAACCCAATGTACTGGATGACCTAGTGCGGGATTTTATTGCGTATGTCCGTTTCCTCTCCGCCGCCACGGGCAAAAAAATGGGCGTACGTTATATCGAACAAGGCGCAAAAAGCCTCCCCCCTTCTGCCACCTTAAAACACGGTGACGATTTTACCCTCGGCAAATCCTTGTATAACGCCCAATGCTCACATTGCCATGGCTTAGATGGTCGAGGCCAGTGGCTCAGCAAAGACGTGGTCTACCCCCCTTTAGGCGGGCCAGATTCATTCAATACCGACTCCCGCAACTATTTCTCGTTGGGCATTTTCGCCGGCATTATTCAGGTCAACATGCCGCTGGGCAAGGAAGGCTCATTAACACCGGATGAAGCCCGCAGTATCGCCGCTTACATCCAAACACTGCCGCGCCCAGCCGGGGATCAAAAAGGCGTCATCGCCGCCGCCGGTAAACAATCATTAATGTTCATCATGCCACATTTACTCAAAATGTTTGGGAGATATGAATGACAGGTTTCCACCATAGTAACTCGTTAAGGGTCGATATTTTTGCGGGCATCACCTTGGCCATCGTCGTCTTACCACAAGCCATTGCCTTTGCCACCAATCTGGCGGGCGTGCCACCTGAATATGGTATCTATTCGGCCATTTGGGGCGTATTACTCACGGCCCTACTCAACCCATCTCGGGCTTTTTTAGGCGGTCCCAACAGTACCATGGCCGCAGTGATTGGCTTCACCTTACTGCCACTATCGCCCCCCTTCAGTGACAATTATATCGGGTATATGCTGGTGCTTATTTTAATCGCCGGTTTAATCCAAATCCTATTTTTTCTGATCAAACCAGTCTCTAGAGCTTTTGATCTGATTCCCGAGTCCGTCACAAATGGGGTTATTACTGGCATTGGTTGTTTTTTAATTTATAAATCATTCGCTGCGTTTGCCGGTTTGCCGGTCAACACACAAATCTATTGGCCCTTCATGATTGCGTGGCAAACATTATTATCCGTGCTTGAAATTGGCAATATGGCAGCCATTCAAATTGGCTTAATCACACTCGCCACCGGCATAATCGTGCGCATGATTCCACCGCTAAAAATCGCCTATATTTTAATCGCACTGGTCGTTGGCACAGGCTATAGCGAATTTTTAATCGCCCGTCATGGCCTAGAAAATATATTAATTGAACAAGTTGGGCGGGTTAGCATTCCGTTCATTAGCCCATCATTACCCACGTTTGATCGCAGCTCGATGCCCGATATTATCTCACTGATTCCAGGCGCCATCACATTGGCGTTTATTGGCACCTTTCAAACGGTCACCTCCATGCGCTACTTGGACCGACGGCGCGGTGTGTTCCACAAGGTCACTGAAGGCATTAAAACCGATGCTTTAGTCAATTGTGTGATGCCCTTCATCTCCGCTTTACCCACCTGTGGATCCTATAATCGCATGTACATGCTGCGCAGTTTGGGCTCAAAATCAAAAGTCAGCGTTGTGGTTTCTGTGGGGGTCTTATTCACCTTCTCGTATTTTTTCATTGATGTATTGAAAATCATCCCCATCCCGAGCCTCGCCGCCATCATTATGCTGGTTGGCTTAAACATGATCGAATGGAAAAATTTCACCATACATTGGCACTCAAAAATCGAGCTACTGAGTTTTCTCACGTCCTTTATGACCATTCATATTTTTGGCCTCTTCGGTGCGGTCATCGCAGGCTCGTTAGTCACCTTATGCCACTTTATCTGGCGACACTCTCACCCACTCATCACCCTTGAAGAACACACCATTACCGTGCATGACATACTGTATTATGGCTCCCTACCTGAGCTGGAGCGGCATATCAACCTCGTCAAACAGGCTGGCTTTAGTACCGTTGAAATTAATACTTCAGAAATTAGCTACATTGATAACGAGGCACAAAGATTTTTAGATATGTTTGTAAAAACTGGCGGCCTTATTCAAAAATAACGCCGCCTAGCGCAGTCACAGACACTGCGCAGATATTCTTCTCTTATTGTTAACTGTTATTTTGTCATAAAGATCAGAACACCATTGATCGGCTTCTGCATCGTTCAACCCCCAAAAAAGCAAGACAAGTGACCGATCAAGGGATTCGTTGGTCGCCCTGAGATACGTTGTTCGCGCCGGTTGACCTTTGAACATTTTCATATACCGATTTGGAATATCAAAAGCACAGGTGTTTTTTATCACCTGGCAATCCGCCAGATCGGTACACTGTATAATGGCCTCACTGACCCAGCTTTTCATTTCCTCACAACTATCACGGGTATCTCGCTTGACAAAAACAACAAGCTCAATTTCTCTTGAACTTAACTCATTCGACAACTTGAATCTGACCTCACTATAAGCGTCAATCCCTGTTTTTGCATTCCCTATTTTACTCTGATACCCCCATACGGCGGTGGTAACAAATGCCACAACAAATATGATATTCTTCACATGACCTCCTGTCATTTTCGCGCATAAGAATAACATATATTAATGGTTATCTAAACTACTCTCCATCAATGGACAATACCGGAGATAGCGGGAAACAAGGCAAAACTGAGGGTGAAAAAGACAAAGCGCGGGAAATGGCTAAAGCCATGAAACAAAAAAACATGGCATCCCCCCCGTGACACTGTGTAGCTTATGCCAGCTTATCATCGGCCACATGATACTGTGGATCTTCAATGACATTGACATCACATAAACTCCCGGCTTTCCTGAGCAATATTTTGCATTCCGTGCTGAGGTGGCGCAAATGCAAGGTTTTGCCTAGATTCAAATAGCGCTCGGCCAAAGAGTCAATCGCCTCAATACCAGAATGGTCGGAAACACGTGAATGCTGAAATTCGACCACCACATTGTCCGGGTCGTCTTTCGGGTGAAATAAATCCTGAAAGTGATGCACCGAACCAAAAAATAGCGGGCCGTGTAACTCATACACTTTTAAGCCTTTTTCATCTTCCGTTTCCATCACCATAATATGTTTGGCATGCTCCCAAGCGAACACCAAGGCTGAAATAATCACGCCAATGGAGACGGCAATGGCCAGGTTGTCTGTAATCACCGTAATGGCCGAAACCGCAATCAGGGTGAAAGCATCCGTGCGGGGAATTTTACGAATAATCCGGAAGCTCGACCATTCGAAAGTGCCAACCACCACCATAAACATAATCCCCACCAAGGCAGCAATGGGAATCTGTTCGATTAAAGGGTGTGCCACTAAGATAAAGCTCAATAAAAATAACGCCGCCGCAAGACCCGACACACGATTTCGACCACCCGAGTTAACATTGATCATGGACTGCCCAATCATCGCACAGCCACCCATACTGCCAAAAAGACCACACGTGACATTGGCAACCCCTTGCCCAACACACTCTTTGTTGCCTCGGCCACGGGTTTCTGTCATTTCATCAATCACGGCTAAGGTTAATAACGATTCGGTCAGACCAATGGCCGCAAACGCCAAGGAATAAGGGAAAATAATCACCAGTGTGGCCAGTATCTCTTCAAAGCTTGAGAACGGCACCATGGGGATGTGGAACTGAGGAATCCCCCCAGCAATCGAGGCAATATCGCCCACGCTTTTGGTCGGTAACTGCAAACCTAACGCCAGTAAAGTCACCACCACAATGGCGACCAGCGGGGAAGGAATGGCTTTTGAGTAACGCGGTAGAAAATGGATAATCGCCATGGTCAGGGCAACCAGTGCGAGCATCGTCCACAACGCACTGCCGTGCATCCAAACCGCACCGCCTTCTTCTGTACCCGGCATTTTAAACTGACCCAGTTGCGCCATAAAAATCACAATCGCCAGGCCATTCACAAACCCCAGCATCACCGGGTGTGGCACCAACCGCATAAATTTACCCAGCCGTAAAATACCGGCCAGGACTTGAATAAAGCCCATCAGAATGACCGCCGCAAACAGATATTCGACACCGTGCACCACCACAAGGCCAGTCATAATCACTGCCAATGCCCCGGTTGCCCCGGAGATCATACCCGGACGACCACCCAGTAACGATGTCAGAAAACCCACAATAAAAGCCGCATACAAGCCGACCAAGGGGTCGACTTGAGCAACAAACGCAAAAGCGATGGCTTCTGGCACCAAAGCTAAAGCCACAGTTAACCCAGAGAGTATTTCTGTTCTGAGATTACACGGCTGGTCTTTTCGACAAAGTTCAATCATTGGGTGCTTGAAACCTCTCACTCGTAATATTGATGTTTACATATATTCCACACAGGAATATTTAAGCATAGCAGAGTTACTCTGCCGAATAGACTATGCTTAAGTATATAATCATTTATGATGAGGATAGGCGCATGTCAACCGGTGTGGTCTCCCTAGACTTACTAAAAGACAAAATTCAGGCGCGTGAAATTGATACCGTGATCCTTGCGTGCACAGATTTATACGGGCGTTTGGTGGGTAAACGCTTTGATGCCGACTTTTTTCTGAGCTCGGGTGCCAAAGACGGCACACATGCCTGTGATTATTTGTTTACTGCCGACATGGAAATGGAACCGATTGCCGGTTATACCTTTGCCAATTGGGAAAAAGGCTATGGTGATGTACATCTACAGCCGGATTTTGCCACCTTAAGAATCCTCAGTTGGTTAGACAAAACCGCCTTTGTCATGTGTGATGTGTACCAGGTTGAACAACACGTGTTAGTCGACATCGCCCCCCGCAGTATCTTGTTAAAACAAATCGAACACTTGGCGACCCTGGGTTATCAAGCCAAGGGCGCTTCTGAACTGGAATATTACCTGTTTGACACCTCTTACCAACAAGCACATGAGACCGATTACCAAAAACTCCCGCCAAAAGGCTGGTACTTAGAGGATTATCATTTATTGCATGGCACCCGGAATGAGTCTTTTCACGGTGCCGCCAGAAAACATTTGAGAGACTCTGGCATTCCCGTGGAGAATTCCAAAGGCGAATGGGGCTTGGGCCAGCATGAATTAAACATTAAATATACTGATTTATTAGAAATGTCAGACCGGCATGGATTGTACAAACAGTGTTTAAAAGAATTGGCCGAACAACAACACTGTGCAGTCACCTTTATGGCCAAATATCATCACGATCATGCGGGTTCTAGCTGCCATATCCATATTAGCTTGTGGCAAGATGACAGCAATGCCTTTGCAGATGCCAAGGTGGGTGATGCCCAATATAATGATCTGTTTCGCTGGTTCCTGGGCGGTTGGATTCGATACGCCCCCGACCTGATGGTGTTTTACGCCCCCACCGTGAACAGTTACAAACGTTACCAAGCTGGTTCCTGGGCCCCCACCAAACTGGCCTGGAGCCGAGACAATCGAACCGCCGGTTTTCGGATTGTGGGTACAGGCCAAAGCCTGCGGATTGAATGCCGCATTCCTGGTGCTGACTGTAACCCTTATTTGATTTATGCCGCCGCGTTATCCTCTGGCATAGCCGGTATTCAACATAAAATTGAACCCCCCGATATTTTTCAAGGGGATATTTACCAAGCCGAACATTTACCCGAAGTGCCACCAACGCTGACGGACGCTATACAAAAATTTAAAACCAGTGACTGGGTGAAACAGACGTTTGGTGAGGCCGTGGTCTCACATTACACGCATTTTTATGAAACAGAACAAGCCGCCTATAACCAAACCGTGACCGACTGGGAACGACGGCGGTACTTTGAAAGGATATAAACATGCGCCCTTTAATTGGTTTGACCACTTACGCATGTGATGAAAAAGGCCATTACACCTTACCCACGGAGTATCCTGAAGCGGTGCGTCGAGGTGGCGGTATCCCGTTATTATTGACGCCCGGTGAATCGGAGATTGAGCCCCTGTTGTCATCTTTGGATGGGGTGATTATTTGTGGGGGTGGGGACATCAACCCGAAACACTATGCCGGTGATCAACATGACCACTTATATATGGTGGATGATGCACGCGATGAAACAGAACTGGCCATCTGCCAAAAAATTCTCCACTACGGCATCCCCACGTTAGGCATTTGCCGGGGTTTACAAATCATCAATATTGCTTTAGGCGGCACCTTGCACGCCCATTTGGAAGACACCTATGGCGATACGTTAGCACACCGCGCCCCACCCAGAGAGACAGTCATGCACGATGTCACACTTGAACCCACTTCAACACTGTATGCCATCACCCGGCAGGCGACCTTATCGGTTGTTTCCTGGCACCATCAAGCCGTGGATAACCTCGGCACAGGCTTGCGTGTGTCAGCCGTGGCGGAAGATGGTGTGATCGAAGCCGTGGAGTTAATCGCCTCCGATCACTGGTTAATTGCGGTGCAATGGCACCCCGAGTTATCGGCAGCAACGGATAAATATCAGCAAAGCCTATTTAATAGCTTGATCCACATTTCAAAGGAGACCCGACATGCGCTTAAAGCATAAAGTGGCTTTAATTACTGGCGCGGCGAATGGCATTGGCCGCGCCACCGCTCTGCGTTTCGCCCAAGAAGGCGCTAAAGTTGTGGTGGTGGATGTCCAAGCCTGCGGGCAAGCGGTTGTGGATGAGATTGTTGCACAGGCTGGCCAGGCCATTTTTGTGCAAACGGACATCGCCTCGGCATCCGCCTGTGAAAACATGGTGCAGCAAGCCGAAGCGCATTATGGGCAATTAGATATCCTCTTCAATAATGCCGGAATTATGCATGCGGATGATGCAGAAGCCACCCAAACCGAGGAAGCGGTTTGGGATCTGACCCTGAATATTAATTTAAAAGGCGTGTTTTTAGGCTGTAAATATGGCATCCCTGCCCTCCGCAGAGCTGGCGGTGGCGTTATCATCAACACCGCGTCTTTTGTGTCTATTTTGGGGGCGGCCACCCCACAGCTCGCGTATACCGCCAGTAAAGGCGGCGTGCTGGCCATGACACGGGAATTGGCGGTGGTACATGCGCGTGAAAATATTCGGGTCAATGCGCTTTGCCCTGGCCCATTACAAACAGAGTTGTTAATGAAATTTTTAGACACCGAAGCCAAAAAACAACGCCGCTTAGTGCATATTCCCATGGGTCGATTTGGGCAGGCCAAAGAGATGGCCGATGCGGCGCTGTATTTGGCGTCAGAAGAATCCTCCTATGTCACCGGCACCACCTTTTCCGTTGATGGCGGCATTACAGCCGCTTATGTCACGCCCGAGTAAGCCCTGCTTTTGGCCGGATAAGACACAAAACCCGCGCATTACCCCCCGATTCTGTTTCTTTTTTACAACATTTTTGTCGATGAATGACAAAAATGATACACAAGCATTGCGTCTAGCCTTTGTATTAGTATATAATAAAAGCCTAATACAATTACTCTAGGATATTACGATGGAATGGTTAGACGCAAACATTACAAGAGCAGGTCTGGCGTATGTCAGCTTGGTTTTGCTATTGCTGATGATAGCGCAAGCCGTTTTGACGCGGTGGGCACTCAAGCAGCGAAGTACTTATCAAGCCCAGCACCAGGATGTTGCTGAAGAATTGGAACAAAAAAGGCTGGACAGAGAGCGCTTTTTTTTACTCATGCAAGCCCGAGTCACCAAACTACAAGATAATTTATCGGTGTCTTTGCAGAACGCTTACGTGAGACGTTTCGAGACTGATCAATTATATACATTGGTGGCAAAAGCCGGCATTAAAACCAAAAAATCCCGGTATTATTACGGTTTGGTCAAATATGCCGACACGACTTTGGTGCCTTTTATGGTTGCACGTGCGGATGCTGAAGGCTTAGAAGACTTACAACCCGGTGATCAATTCAGCGTGTTCTCAAACCGCTTGGCGGGCATTATCCCGATGAAAAACAAACCCGCTTCAATGGCACCGGTGATCCCCTTCCCGACCAAAGAAACCACCACCTCGTTAGAAGAGGAAAGCGTCGAAGACTACTTTGAAAGCTTACCTTACTTGGAAGTGGTGTCCGGCCAGGACAAAGGCGCGGTTTATTACTTACCGTTTACCAGTTGCACCATTGGCAATGATAAATCGAATCAGATTTTACTCTGCGATGAAAGCATCCAAGCCGTACATGCACGCCTCAGTTATGAAAAAAATTACTTCTTAATAGAAGGGTTTTCAAACCAAAATATGATTCATAACAATCAATCCATCAAGCAGAAGAAGCTCAATTTTGGCGACACCATCACCCTCGGCAATACCCGTTTGGTGTTCTCTTGCCAGGGTTACGAAGTGCGTGAAGAAGACCCTGAGCGTGCCATTGTCATGTTCAAAAAATGCTTGGAGCGGGAGCCGAACTTTATCGTTGGCTTGAAAAATCTAGCCTTCTTATTGGAACGCGATATCCGGCACAAAAAAGCCTCCGCACCGATTTGGGCTCGTTTAGGCAAACTTGAGAAACAGTCTTGATTCGGAGAAACAGCAGATGAAATTGGGTAGTTTGGTCGAGAACGAAAAACTGTCACTAGACATGACACCGTTGATTGACATTGTTTTTTTACTGGTCTTGTTTTTTGCGGTTAGCACCTCTTTTATTTCACCCGAACATTTGGATGAATTAAAAAAATCGTTGCTAACGTACAAACATAAGAGCGACGAATTAACACAGAGCAATCTGGCATTAAGCACACGCGTCAATTCACTTCAGGCAAGTGAATCAGAGCAAAAAAATGCGCTGGCGCGTTTACAAACGGATCTAAGTGCAACGCAACAAAGTGCGCAGCAAAAATCACAATTGCTGGCTGATCGCGCAAACACCATGGCCGCACAAGTGCAGAAAATTGCGCACACCACGCAGTCATTAGCACAACAAGACCTGCGTGTCAGTGAACAACAGCAGGTGATTCAGCAACAGGCGGATGTAGCGGCGGAACAAGCGCAGACCATTCAGTCGTTGAATGAAAGAATTATCATCGACACTGAAAATCAGCAACGCACGTTGACCGATTTTCAAAAATTGTTGGCCGTCTCCAAAGTCAAGGAAACCGCCTTACGCCAAGAGATTGAAACAGAAACCGCACGTGCAGAGCGTTTACGCGAGGCCTTAGATGCTGAACAAGAGCAAGCCAAAAAGACCATTGCACAACTGGATGTCGGTTTGCGTGATTTGGTTGCGAATGAGCAGCTCGGGGTCAAGCAGGTTCAAAACCGTGTGGTCATACAGTTACCCGACAATGTTCTGTTTGATTCGGGCAGTGCCGATATTAAAGCACAAGGTCTGATCGTGCTGAACCAAGTCGGCCAGTTATTAAAGGCCAAAGCAGGCGGTATGAGCATCCAAGTGGGTGGGCATACGGATAATGTGCCTCTGGGGGCTGATAACCAAAAAATCTACCATGACAACTGGGGCTTGAGTTCTTATCGAGCGGTTAATGTGGTGCGATTTTTTCAACAGCAAGTGGGCATTTCATCCCAAAAACTCTCGGCTGCCGGTTATGGGTTTTATCGGCCCATTGCGAAAAATACGACCCTCAAAGGGCGTAAGTTAAACCGACGAATTGAAATTGTATTATTACCTGAATAAATAAGAAAAAGGAGAGATGAGGTGTTAAATGAAATGTGGGTCGTTTTAGAAAGTGGTGGATTTCTGGTTATTCCACTGGCCATTATGTTGATTATCAGTGTTTTTATTATTTTGGTCAAAACATTGGCACTGCGGGAAAAAGAGGTGATTAACACAAAACTGATTGACCGTATTGAAAAGATTTTGCTCACCGGCAATATTCCTGAAGCCACTGCGTACTGTAAACGCCAGCCCATGCCAATGGTGAACATTGTGTTGGCGGGTATTTTAAACCATCAGAAAAGTGAGAGTGAGCTCAAAGCGGTCTTAGAAGAAGTCGGCAGACAACAGATTCCAGTGATTCGACGCCACTTAAGTTTATTGGGCACGATTGCGAGTGTGGCCCCGTTGATGGGCTTATTCGGCACGGTATTAGGCATGATCGCGGTATTTTCAACCTTGGGTGGGGGTTTATCCATTAGTGCCAATTTGTTGGCTAACGGCATTTCTGAAGCGTTGGTGACAACGGCCTTTGGAATGGTCATCGCCATGTTGTCCTTGAGTTTTTATAATCACTTTACCACTAAAATTAATAACTTTATGGTCGATATGGAGCGTATCTCATTACATATGGTTGCAGTGTTAAAACGCATGTAATGTCGGCTAGATGCGTTGCACCTGGGTGCTTAATCAAGCCCATAATAAGGCGGATTGGGGTGGTCAAATGTCTCCCCTTCAGCAAGCTCTTGGTGAATATCCGCAGGAATCACGTCTTGCAAATTCTTATACGCCTTCGCCACCAATTTAAGCGCCCCATGCTCTGCATCCCCCAGAAATTGATGAATGTCTTCTATATCTGGGTAGTGTCTCGGTTGCTCAAAAAAATCATGTATTTTGCCTAACAATTGGTGCAGATAAACCGCCTCCCGCAAACTCAGCTCGACCTGACGGCCCGCATCAATGTGCTCTAATCCATATAGCACTTGTTCTTCGAATGTCGTGTATTGCCCCATATTATCCATCCTATTTTTTCGGATACGTTGTTAATTATAGCGACTGCGATGGCGAGTGTTTGAATTTCGTTGGTTTGTTCGGTAAAGTCAGACCCATTTTATCAAATACTCAGTGGAGATCGGCATGGATAAGTGGGCATTGGTGGTGGACGATTCACCAACCGCAGTAGAATTGTTAAGACGGAGTTTGGCGCAACTGCACATCACCGCACAAGGTGTGGGCACCGGAGAAGAGGCACTGGATTTTTTGGTACAAGCTGAATCACTGCCCAATTACGTGTTTATGGATGTGATGATGCCCGGTATCGATGGCTTTGAAACAACCCAACGCATTTTAAGCAAAAGCCGAACCGCACACTTGCCGATTATTATCTATACCACGTTAAAATCGGCTGAAGACCAGGCCAAAGCCAAAACCGCCGGTGCCATCGGCTTCTTGGCCAAGCCATTTAACCAATCCGGCTTAAAAGCCTGCTTAGAACAGCTCTAATCACGCGGCATTAATTCGACCAGAATTTTAACGCCGCTCGGTATTGTGCACCACTCATCAGTAGGCCAACCAACACCAACCCATTCAGTATGCCCACACTCAAGAACAGCATGGGAATTGGCATATCAAGGGCGAGCACAAACAAAGAGGCGGCCACCATAAATGCCGCATTTAAGATATTATTCGCAGAAATGATACGTGCCATCACATTCTGGTCGCTATTGACCTGAATGTGAGCATATAAAGGCACGATATACAGCCCCCCCACAAAACCAACCATGGCTAAATCCAGCAGGATATGCCAGCCTTGCCAGCTTTCAACATAGGTTAACACTCCCGTCTGCGTGAAACCTAAGCGCAAAAAAGCATCTGTCGAAAACTTAATATCAATGGAAAACAGCGTCACCCCTAAACCGCCCAACAGCACTAACGTCATTTTCGGCACCGTGTGGGACAAACGCTCACAGGCAACAGAGCCCAATCCAATCCCCAAAGAGAAAAACGTCAGGAATAAGGTATACACCAATGAACTGCCATGTAGCACCGTTTTGCTGTATTCCGGCAGGAGCGAGAGATACGTGGCCCCAATGAACCAAAACCAAGAGATGGCCAAAATCGCCACAAAAACCGAGCGATTACGATACGCAAACGACATCACGTGTAACGTTTCGGTTAAAAAATTCCAATTGATCCGCATCTCCGGCTCAGGGGCTGGCGCGCTTGGAATATCCCGGCTAAACCACCACCCCAATAGCGCAATCAGCACCACCGTTGTAGTAATGATGATGGAACCATAAGGCGTCATATTGACCAATAAACCGCCCCCGATGGTGCCCAATAAAATGGACATAAACGTGCCCATCTCAATTAACCCATTCGCTGCGATTAATTCGTCTTTTTCCAAATGTTGCGGTAACAAGCTGTATTTCAGTGGGCCAAACAAGGTCGACTGGCAACCCATCAAAAACAACACCATAAACAGCAAGACAAAACTGTCCAAAATAAACCCGATGCCCGCCAAAACCATCAAACCGATTTCCAGCATTTTGACATACCGCACCAGCATGGCTTTATCGTACTTATCGGCCAATTGCCCGGCCGTAGCGGAAAACAAGAAAAACGGCAAAATAAACAACCCCAAACTGACCGGCACCAATTGCTCAACCGGCAAAATCAAGTGTTGTGTCGCCCCAAAGCTGATCAGTACGGTTAACGCATTTTTAAATAAGTTATCATTAAAGGCTCCGCAGAACTGCGTTAAAAAGAGTGGCCGAAACCGCTTCGACGAAAATAAATACATTTGACTCATCTGACCATACCTTGATTATGCTTGCGTTAAATTGACGCCACCGGTATGCAATGCCAACACCCGAGTGCCCACTGGAAAATAACCTTGTTGAATCATGTCATACACTGCGTACATCATTTTACCGGTATAAACAGGCTCCAATGGAATCCCATGTTGCTGTTTAAACGTGTCGATAAAGGCCAATAATTCGGGTTTATGTTTGGCGAATCCTCCCCAATGATACTGCAACGCCAAAGACCAACGTGACGATTCAACGCCGATTTCAGCCAGCCAACGCGCAATTTGCGCTTGCAAAAACCCCCCGCCTTTTAACACACTCACCCCCAACGCTTGTTGTTGCGGTGATAACGCGGCAATCAATCCAGCCAACGTGCCCCCCGTACCACACGCACAACAGACCACATCAAAAGACGGTGTAACGGGCAGCAATATTTCTCGTGTGCCCTGAATGGCCAAAGCATTACTGCCCCCTTCTGGCAGGCAATAAAAACGCCCCCAGGTTTGGGTTAATGCGGCCATCACCTCATCGCTATGTTTTTGCCGATAGGTTGAGCGGTCTAAATACGCTAATTGCATACCGTGCTGATGTGCCGCCGCCAAAACAGGATTCAGCGCTTGATGGCATTCCCCGCGAATGATGCCAATGGTCTTCAAACCCAAGGCATGCCCAACCATGGCGACCGCATGGATGTGATTGGAATAAGCCCCACCAAAAGTCAATAACGTGGTATGCCCAGCGTCTAACGCGGCTTTTACATTATACTTGAGTTTCCAGAACTTGTTGCCCGACATGCCCGGATGGACTTGATCTTCACGTTTTAGCGTTAATGCTACGCCGTGCGCATCAAGTATCGGGTCAGACAAACGCTGTAGGGGTACGGGTCTTGGTTGGAAGTATGCTTCGTAGGTTGGGTGAGGCAAAACCATGCTCCGGGTATAACTTGAAGAGTATACCGAGTGAGTAAGCAAATACTGGTGTTCCTGTAACATTCGGATTGAGGATGTGTGCCATTGAAAAAAACACGTTATACAGAAACCAGAGTATGCCTCCTGAGCTGTAAACATTTACGATGGCGGGCAAACAACCGGATGGCAATTCGGTATCTGAAATGATTGTTCCTAGCTCGCTGCAACAAGCTAGGTGCCTGTAAACATAACTTATCAAGACGAGACACAAGGGATTGTTCTTCACACTCAAAACCTTTTCGACGCAGCTGAATGCTGAGATCCTTGATTGAAACATAACGCTCTTCAGATTGGAGGACAGCAAGCGCGTCAAATATCGCCATATCATACGTTTCTCGTACGGTCTCAACCAAATACGCAAAAGGCTGGGTTTGGGGCAAAATACTTTGATTCAAAATCCGTGTTACATCATCTGTTGTCACAATATGATTGCCTTCGCGGGACATTAGCAAGAACAATTCATGGCAAATTTTTTGTATTAAATAAGGATGGCCGTTGGTTTCGGTAATGAGCTCGCGCTGTGCGTTTTGAGTGACATCATAACGTGATTTTACAGGCTCCGTGATTAAATCTTTTGCCGCTTCCGGAGCTAATGTTGTCAGTTCAACTTGCAAGGCAATATTGAACAACCTGTTGCTTGGGCTGATAATATGACGGCGGACAACATCGGTTATACCTGCGAGCACAAAACTGATTCGCTGAGATTCCAGTAAGACCGCACGAATAGAAGCAATCACCTCTTCTGGCAATTTGATCCCAACCGTTTCTTGCCCCTCTTGTTCGAGCAGTTTTTCCATTTCGTCCAGAATCACCAGCAAACGCTGATCGCATGGCAACAGGATTTGATCCACTTTTGCCATAAAACGTTCGAATGCTTTGTGTGGGGAGTCAATATCAGGCTTTTGAGATTTCTCTGTTTCCCATTTCATTGTAAGCCCAGCACTTTTTAGCGCAGTACAGATGGGCTCAATCAGGTAAGAATGATAGAAGGTAAGAGACGTTTGGAAATCACCGGCTGATTCCATGTCTGTATAGACACAAATGTATCTCTGCTTAATCTCGGGGTGTCGCCTTAAACCATTGAGAACGGTAGTTTTACCGATACGACGCTCACCCAGCACCAAAACCACGTTGTCCTGGCTTTCACCAACCAAGCGGCGAACAATGTCGTCAATCTGCCCGTCCCGGCCATAAATGCCCTTACGCTCCTTAATCGCCTTACCGACCACATAAGGATTTGACAGTAATACGTCATCAGAGGGCGGCTTTTTTTCTATGGAAAAACGCTGCTGCTTACCAAAAATTTCGATGGGCACCAACACTCCCTCTATAGCCAATCGCTCCAGACGTGTTGTCACGTACTTCGCTTTGCTCAGATCGACTTTGGTTTCATAATTTACGGCGATTTCAATCTGGCTTCCTGGGATAAGTCGACCCACCAAAATAGGCTGATGAATGCCTTCCAAGGGCACCCCTTGTTCAGTCTCTAAACACGGTATCATTTGGACGCCACGAAGGATTTCATCGCCTTTGGTATACGACAATCGTAGGACAATTCGGCTGCGCGAGCAATGTCCATCACTTCCACCAACGAGCTTAACGGTAATGCGTGGCTCAGATCGTTCCATATTCAGTGGACGGGAGGTTAACCCTTCTTTTGCGGCTTCGGCCAAATCCGAATGCTCCGCAGATTTTTGCAATAAACGCAATGCTTGGTCTACAACGCTGTGCAACAAATGTGCATCGGTTGTATCTTCAGCCTGCGGTGCAAGCATACGAAATGCCTCCATGTCAAGAGATGGGTCAAATTGGCTAAGTAAATAACCGATGACGTCCAATACCTGAGCAGTTTTATTCGGTAGATCCAAAGCAAACCCTCGGATCAAATCATGAAGTGCAACAGGATGATCTTGCAAATATGTCCAAAGATGCTCACGTAAAAAACATTGGGTTGCCTTTCCATCCATCAGAAGCAGGGTATGCGCTAGATCTGGAAGCAACTTCTGCTCCTCTATGATGGTTAGCGGTAATTCACCAATGTCTAGTTGAAACAATGCCGCTAAATTTTTGGAAGAAACCACACGATCTTGATCTTCACACGATGGCAGTGCGATGCTGAGCAGTATTCCCCAAGCGCAATCTTGACGCCAGCGCACAGCACCTTGGAATGAGGTTGGCGGCTGAGATGCCCATTCATAGGCATCTCGAAATAGTGTTAAGGCCAACCCTGGTTCTTTATTGCGTAAAAATTGCTTCGCCAGAGTGGTCAGAAAAGCGCCTAACCCTCGATCACTATGCTTGATGATATCTGAGGATGTGACCCGATGCGCAAGGTGCCGTATCTGCTTTAGAGGCTCATCGTCCCACTCCCAGCCTGGTGGATTATCAAGTTCTTTTGGGTATGCCTCAGGCGGAGGCTCCGTTGGTCGGTGTTTTAATTCCGTGTTTGCCCTTGTGCTCAATTTTCGGGCGCATGCCGATAGATTTGTTGGTACTTTTGCGACTTCTTGCTGAAAGTCAGGATTGACGGCTTTTTCGAGCCGCACCAAATTTTGTTCGGCACTGGGCAGCTCTTCCTGCTGAATCTGGCGCATAATGTTTTGCTGCACCTCAATCGCCCATTCTCTGCATTCTGCGTTACACCCTGGCTGACTTAGCAGCTCACCAATCAGCTGCCCACTGCGTTGACGCAACGCCTCTAGTTTTTCGCTGCGTTGCTTGGCTTTTTGTTGAAGTACCTGACGACCATCATCAGTCGCAATGGATAGGTATTCTATCCCCTCTTGTATTGCTTGAAATTGGCTGATATCCAAGTGTTTGATTTGCGTTGGGTTATCCCATGTTAAGGGAAATTGGTCATACAATGATCGAATCTCTTTTAAGGGTGCTTGTGTTTCTTTGATGATGTTTGGGCTACAGCCTTCTTCTTCGAATTGTTGAATGCTGTTTTGACCTTCTCTTATCGCGGTCTCCACTTTATTCTGCCACACCTCCCCGGCTTCCTGTAAAGCTTCAGTCAGCTGCATTTGTGTTGATTCTTGTTTGATTTTTTCGATGCAAGATGCCGCTTTGAAGAAATTTTCTGCAGATAAATATTGTCTGGCGGCACCCGCATAGTCACGAATGTTGGCATTCCAAGCAATGAGGTCTGTGAGATAATGCCTCATATCTTGGTTTTTTATACCGACTAACGGAACCAAATCAGGATCAACCTTAAGCGTTGTTTTCGCAATCCAGTCGGGTATATTATTCATGATGATTCACCCAGAATGTGCTGAAAAGGGGATGTGCATTCCTCAGGGGAAACCTCTGCCATGATCCAATCTTGTAAAGCATTGAGCGCCTTATCTTGCTCCGCAAGGTGTGCTTCCACCTGACTTATCGATGCACCATCAGGCCGCATTTTTACCAGCATCTGTAAAGCAACGTTCATATTCTGATATGTTTCACGAAGGTTTTGACGTGCACTGCCTTTTGGGGGAGAAAGGGGTTTTCCTTGACTTCTGAGTGTTTTGAAAGTCTTATCGATCCAATGATCTGCATCTCTGATGGCTAAGGACTCAACCAATGCATCGGAGGACGATGTTTTTTCCGACAACGCGATAAAAATAGTCTTCCAATAAGATTCAAATGCTTTTTTAAAATATTTTGCACCATCCCAACTCCGATAAATAGCAATTTTCATATTGTCTTGCACTTGCTTTAATTGCTTGCGAATGGACGCCTCATCCATTTCCACGTGTCCATGCTCTATGGCTTCCAGGTAACTTGAAATTGGTTTAGGCAATTTAGCGCGATAATCGTGTGACAATGTTGCTAACAACATAGATTTAGCCTTATTATTCAGAGTAATTGGCTCTTTGGTTAAGACTAATAACAACACTAAACACACGCCCCTTTGGCTGTGGATCAATGCACGAATAAAGTCCTCATCTAGCAAAACACAATTCAGCTGGGAAGCCTGTTTGTTGTCTAATAAGCCGAGCATAAAACGATACGTCAAATCCCCCCATAGCTTTGGGTTACTTTTTCTAGCCTCTGGGAATTTAGCAAGGTAAGCATAAGCGCCAACCATAGCTTCAGCTGCATACCCTTCTTCGGCAAGTGCCCCAAGCAGCAATGTCAGTATTGGGTCATTTTTTTGCGGCCCATGTATGCTCAACCAATTTCCAAGAACCTGTCTTCGTATGGCAATACTTGGATCCTTGCCAATCATCTGTACCGCTTGTTTTACCACTGGGTCATCATTGCGCAGCTGAAATAAGTGAGCAAATGTAGCAGGGTCGTGCGGCAGCTTAAACCTATTAGCCAATCGCTCGACTAAAGCATTGAACGGTTCAGGCTTTGTTTTGGCGACCTCCTGAAGCTGTTTTCTGGCATCTAGCCCACATGGCCACTCTGGGCTTGGTAAAGGGTTTGTGGCAAAATACGCTTGCCACTCAATTTGCCACAAAGACGCACCAATTTCACTGAAACAGAGCGCCGGTTTGTCCGTTAACATACAGAGCAAGTCATAGGCTCCCCAATGCGCTTGATCTGGACGCTTGAGTGGCGCTTGTGGCAGCAATACCAGCAATTTTAAGGCATTCCAGAGTTGCTTTTGAAAAGTATCGTCAGTATCGCCTTCTTCTTGCAGCCGCTTGAGCTGATCCTCTATCCATTGGCGCCGCATGGTATCATTCGCCATACTCCGCTTGAGGTCTTCATAACGCAAAGTATTGTCGGACAACCGATAGACCAATGAATGTCGCAAAAGAAACTGCTCGGCTTGTTCAATTTTTGCTTCAAGGCTGTCAGCCGTCTCCACACGAGCAAATTCACCCAAGCGCTTTAGCTGGTTTTCAATTTCTGAGGGATTATCGCCGGCAATGGTTAGACGCTGATGAACCACTTGCTTCCACCGATTGATCCAGTTATCGGTGAGTGTGTTACCCCGTGTTTGAATCTTACTGAGCAAAGATTTCCAGTCTTCTGCCGTTTTTGGTGCCTCAGACAATCCTTCAAAAGTCATGGCTTGGTTTTCTTGCACTAACCTTATACCCGTGTTGCGTATAATGTCGTGATGTCTACACGCAGCATCAGTAGCATCCACAATTTGGTGTGTTAACCTCGGCAAAGTCTCCAGGTTTTTTGTGGTTTGTAGCGCATGCCATAAATCTCCAATGATTTCCACATCTGTATTTAACGACGCGATGGCCCCCAGTAATTCCGCTGGTACGACTAATGGCTGAGAAGCCTTGCATACCGAGTCTGCATCGCGGCTAAAACCGATCATTTTGCGTATTTGATCGATGAATCGCGCATAAGCAATAGAGAGATTGGTGTCTTTGGCGGCTGACCCCACAACCATGGTCTCACCACAGGCAATTCTAGGATCGTAAGCCAAACGATCTTGAATATCGTCAAGTACCTGCCCCAAGCCTGCGAGACGTTCACTGGCATAACTTAGCATTTGATCACGATCTGGTAACGATCCCGTTTCCTCAACTCGTGATGGCAGTAAAAATATTTTCTTGAGTCTTGGTGGTCTGTCATGTGGCGTCTTATGGTATGCATTCACAGCTCTGGCTATTCGCCGAGTGCCATCAATGCCCTGGTGATGGAGGGCAAATGGGATAACAAGCACATCTGGTAGCTGCCCAGTACAGACGTTGCCGATATCCGTCAACCCCGTACGACTATCAATCAAAATGACCCGTTGTTCATTCCCTTCTAGCAGTGTTTGTCGGAAATACTCCATGAAAGCATAACCGTGATTTTCTGCATAAAATTTCTCCCACATAAACGTGGAAACCCGTTGGGGATAAGATTCATCCAAACGACCAGGGGGCAGTAATCTCAACTGTCCCTGACTTGTCCGATGTGGGTGATAGACCGGTGATAAGTGTTTCAAAATATCCGGTGGACGCTCAGGGTCTTGCAAGAACTCAGCCAAAATATCGATGACGCCTGATCGCTCAGAAAAATCTTGATCACCAAGGCGAAGTGCTTGTTCGGTAGACGAGTTGTAAAAATAGCGATGCAACCCTGGGCTCTCTAAATCCATATCCACCATGACCACGTCCAAGCCACAATTGGCAAGACCGAGCGCTGTGTTCGCCAACAGTTGCGTTCGTCCCACACCCCCTTTATAGGAATAGAAGGTAATGATCATAGCGTGTGTCCGCAGTGTTGGTCAGGAGCACCAATTTTTTCATTCAATTCTGATAGAAAACCTATGTCATCTTGAAAGTCTTCCAAGAAATAAGAACGATTGTCTATTTTTAAGTAATTTTTCCCTGTTGGGTCAGTTGCAATGATATCAATCAAGGTATCCCAGCTCCGCTCTCGCGCAAGCTGTTCAAGCGAAGAGTTGTATTTTTCCGGTGAGGGTAACTCTGCTCCCAAATCTTTTAAGGTTTCTGTTGCCAGATGACCCCGCTCAAGTGCGATTAATGCGAGCAAAGAAAAAGGGTCATCAGACAAAGCTCTAGACGCATACCAAATCCTTTCGTCAGTACTGATCTCATACTGGTTTTGTTCGAGATCCGATGCGACTTCTTCTAGTGCAGTTTTGCCCATTTTCTGAACTATCTCATAAGCCTGTTTATCGATCATATAAACCGGCGGTTGTTCGGAAGACAAGGCGATTAAGCGCTTATTCCAGGAAAATTCTTGTCTTTCCTGCAGGCGCTGCCAATAGCCTTCATCGCATTCTTCTTCGAATTGCTCACGTGAAACCGGTTGAAAATCCGGTTTCGACCCATCCCAGGGCGCAACACATGCGATCAGGCAATTATTTGGGTTGTCATCAGGAATACAAATTGGATCTAAGTATTGCGGTAATTCATCGTTTCCTGGTGCTGCAGTAGCACCGATGACAATGAGTTGAGGTAATGTTTGACTCATGCTGATACCACAGTTGTTTTAGCGCGATTACACATCCACTCTGTCACATAGTGTTGCAAATCGGCAGGTGTAGGATTGGTTTCCCGCCTTGTTACTCCCTTTGCATAATATTCTATAGGGATATTGGCACGACGAAGCTCGGGCAAAACTTTTTCCCGAACAGGTTTGGGAAGGTTTTTGACGGATGGTAAAAACACCACTTGAATATGTTTCAGTGGCAGTTTTGGAAAAACCCTGACTTCAAAAACCCTGAGGAAGAAATTTTCAGGATCAGCCACCATAACACCACCAGGATCTGGGTGTGAATAAGGCTGCCTTCGAAAATAGTCTTCGGCAGTTTTAAATGTACTGGCGATATATTCAATCAGATATGGTCGATACAACGGCGCTGGTAAAGTGTGTTGGTTAAAAAAATCCTTACGTTCAGCATCAGAGCTAAGACCCAGTAACGAGGCCGCCTGTTTGTAAAATGCACCGCTATCCCAAGGTGATGCCTCAAACCTATGATCAGCTTCGCCTTCTAACGTCGGCGAAAAAACAAAAGCCATTTGCCTCTGTGGGTACATAACGCCTATTGAGGTATAAACTGCGTCATAAGTGTTAAAACAGCTCTGGTGTACTAACGCTTTTTTGCCACGTTTTTTGCGGGAGTCAAGGGCTTGATTGGCCCAAATTTCATTTAGACAATTCAGCGATGTTCCATGTATCAAAGGAGCATCACGCATGTGTTGTTCCACATCAGCCAATTGTTTCGGGTCATGTTTCGTTACTGCATGCGACCGACCTTTCTGTAGTTCAGCCAAGCGTTCTTGTAATTTTTTTTCGCTCATAACATTTAGGTTCGTTAAGAATAACGCCAACATCAATGATATATTGCCCCGTGCCAGGGTAGTTGTCTAATGAAAACTTCACAACAAAATTATAGAGGGGGAAAGAGGAATGCCTAGCTATCAATTTAAAAATCTAGCAAATAATGGTGGTTAAACCGCCCTTTTTAATGGCTGCACAATCGCCACCACCAATAATATTATTTTTAATAACTAATGGAAATACCCACTTGCCAAACATTGCGCTCAAAATCATTCGAGGAGATATTCGACTGATTTTCCGTGCGCTCATATTTCGCATCAATGGAGAGGTATTGGTTAATCTTGTATTCACTGCCAATGGCGTATTGATAACGGTCATCTTCTCGATCAATGCCCGCAATGGCTTCAAAATCACTGTTCCGATAGGCAACGTCGACAAATACGGACCAGTCGGTAGTGATATCACGGCTCAATTTGGCTTCAATCCGATGTCGTTCTGGTGAATGGCTGCGGTCTACTTCATCTTTACGATCATTGATTTCACCTTGATAACGTAATCGCAGTTTATTGCCCCAAATCGGCACCCGATAATCCACCCGAAAACGATGCCGATCACCCGCTAGGTGATCAAATCGCCCCACCGGATCAATGTCACTGTATCGATATCGAAACGCAAGGGTTTGGCGTTCAAAGCGTTTTTTGGCTTTGATCGTCAGGTCGGTAATGTCTTGGAAGTGAGCATCGTTTAACTCAGAACGGGAAAAATCCAGCCCTGGCGTTAAGGCCCAACCAGCCCATTTGAAGGGGCGATCAATGCCCAATTTGAACAGACGAAAATCTTGCGCGGAAAGCTGTTCATGCCGAATATCATAAACGCTGGCACTTAAGCGAAATTCCGCAGGAAACATCAAGCGACCTTTTAAGTACGTTTGCAAGAACTGGTCACCTTGCTCGCTCGCACCATCGCCGGAGGCTAAGTTCACATTATCGTCATACCCCACCGTTTCACTGGCATACACACGCCAAATTTTTCGTTTTGTTTTCTGCTTGGATTTTTGACCGCTTTTGGGCGGCAGCAGGCGGCTGGCTATCGCGGCTATTTTCGGATTGTCACTTTTTGCCGCACGCTTTAGATACAACAGGGTTGTCTTTTCATCGCCCAGTTTGTTGTGTATCAAGGCTAAATTATACTCAGCAACCGCGTTTAATTTTTCATGCTGTAACAGCCGTTTAAAAGGCGGTATGGCTTTTGGGTACTGCTGGAGTTTGTAGTAGGTAACCCCTAAATTGTAATCCAGTTGGGCTTCTGCATAGCCGTTTGCTTTGGCCGCTTGAAAAGCAACCAAGGCTTGCTCAAAATTTTTCTGTTTAAAATAAACAACGCCGTCTTGAAAATACACGTTGCCCGAATTGGCCCACACGGAAAACCCTATCCCCATTAGGAATATTCCCAGGAAATATCTTAACCATAAAGCGGGATTTTGAATATTCATCATAATACACATTCTTTTTTATTGTTCACAACGCATTAGCCTGTAGGTGCCGCAACCCTCAAACAACGTTAATCATCATCATCGTCGTCGTCATCATCGTCATCTTCATCGTCGTCGCTTTCATCTTCAGCGTCTTCCCGCTCATCTTCCGCGTCTTCCCTTTCGTCTTCAGCGTCATTTTTGTCATCTTCAGCGTCGCTTTTATCATCTTCCGCATCGCTTTTGTCGTCTTCAGCGTCGCTTTTATCGTCTTCCGCATCGCTTTTGTCGTCTTCGGCGTCACTCTTATCGTCTTCGGCGTCGCTTTTGTCGTCTTCGGCGTCGCTCTTATCGTCTTTGGCATCGCTTTTATCGTCTTCGGCGTCGCTCTTATCGTCTTTGGCATCGTTCTTATCGTCTTTGGCATCGCTCTTATCGTCTTTAGCGTCACCTTTGTCGTCTTTGGCGTCATCTTTCTCATCTTTTCCGCTATTGTCATCGTCCTTAGCGTCGTCTTTATCATCCTTGCCGCTTTTTGAAATGTCTTCAGACTTATCGATGTCACGTTCGCGAACCCGGTTTTTACCCGATGTTTCCCGCCTATCTCGCCGTGTTAACTCAGGCAAGGCAATGCTGTGCATGACCTCGCCAATATCTGGGCTTTCAATCACATCCATGGTGACATCATCCAAATCAAAGGCATGCACCCCAAACGGGCCACCCAATCCCAAAACCAATGAGATTACTTTGGCTAATTTTTGTTTTTTAGGCTTCATGGCACACCCCCAGCACTAAAAAATTAATTATTTTTTTCTGCATCATTTTACTTTAATTACACTTGATTGTTTGTATTGTTGGGTCTGAGTTGTCCCATTTTTTTATTCATCATCTTGACTCGCATTCTAAATTCTTTGCTTTTGTCACCTTGGGTTAATCTGGCCACGATATCACCTGTCACAATACCCGTCGCGAATAGCGGTAGAGCCAAACTGTTTCGGCCTTTTTTCAGTGGACTGGTCCAAGACAACACCCGATCCCCTGGATAACCCAATAATTCCAAATTTTCGGGTAACTCAATCACGAACATGGCTTGCTTAAAATCCCCCGGTGAATTAAACACCAACTGCACCGTTTTGGTTTGCAGGGTGTCGATTTCAATGGTCAGTTGCTGTAACCCTTCGTCGGTATGCTCCACCTGAAAAAAAACCGATAACCACATCACCAACATCGCTGCAATGGCCCCACCAATGCTGGCTGGAAACCAATGCAAGCTACGCTTTGGGCCTGTTTTTGCGCCTAACTGAGCAAACATTCTTTGCTCAAACCCTGGCCGGGGTGGCGGCACCACAAACTGTTGCAGCTTCGCTTGCAACGCAACGGCTTGCTGATAGTCACGCTGGCAAGCCGAGCAAGAGGCCCGATGTTCCTCGACCGCGCTATACGCGGCTTCATCGAGTACACCGTCCAAAAAATCATCTAGCTGTTGATAACATGTTTCGCAGTTCATAATCGCCCCTACTTTACTACACGTATTTCGGTTAAAGAAGGTTCCCTGTCTAAGCACATTTTTCGCAATTTCGCCCTGGCCCGATGTAAACGAGATTTTAATGTCCCAATCGGGGTTGCTAATTCTGTCACCAACTCGTTGAGTGTGTAACCTTCCATGTCATGCATCACAATCAACTGCCGATGCTCCGGGCTTAACTGCCCCAACGCAATTTCAAGCTGGCCCAAGCTTTGTGCGTGTTCGTATTGTTCGCTCGGCGTGTTCTGCACAGCCTGCACCTCATCACACCCTTGCGCATCCAGATGGTTCAGTGGATTATTTTGCCACTTGCGCCAGTGATCAACATAGAGGTTATACAAGCTGCGCATCAACCAACTGCGCACATCTTTAAGCGCTGATAAATCCTGATTTTTTGCATACAGGTTCATCAACATCTCTTGCACCAAATCTTCCGCCTGTTGCTCAGATAATGTCAAACGGTAAGCCCTTGCGTACAAACGCTGTAAATGGGGCTTGACCAAAATTTCAAAACGCTGCCGCTTAGAGCGCCCAAATAACTGCGCGACTTTCATCCATCACTAACCACACAAAAAACACAGGCAAGGGAGATTAGCACACCATGCAAGCAACAACAATATTACTGCTTAACTTAAAAACGATAGGAAGATTCGAACTTTCCAATATACGCATTACCTGGATTTCCATCAAAACCTTGGCCAGGTTTAAACACCCCCAAAATCAACCCAAAATTGAGCTGTTTGCTGGCCCGGTAAGCCATGACCAGATCCAATGCTTGGCCAATATCTCGATCCTGACCATTCGGATCTTGATCCAAATCACTGTCGAATAATTCATCCTGCCGGTGCACTTGCTGATAAGTGTGATAAACCCACTCGATTGAAGTGTTTTTCGTGGGCGTAAAACCAACCCCAAGCGTTGTAATCCACAGGTTACTTAAGCCAACATCGATGACTTCGCCATAGTAGTTGTAAGTGTTGTACCCAAATAATCGACCATCGTTATCTTCTAACCCAGTTTGGCGAAAATTTCGATCCCGCCGATCATTGGCTTGATCATCACCCGAGCCATACGCCACCCCGACCATCAAAAAAGGCTTGGTTGGTAAATTAAAACGATAACCAAAGCCTAAATCCAAGCCATAAGCCTCGATCCGGGTGCCTTTCGCAGTGCCCCTCACGGCAGCCGCATTAAGCCAGTAATGTAAGTCTGGCGTCACCCGGCCCGCCGATTGCACGCCAAAAAACAATGGGTTTTCTTTGTCGCGTTTTTCGTGGTCATTTTTTTTGATCAGGTAAAAATTATGCTCTAAGTGCTTGCGGGCTTGGTAACGAACATTCAAAATTTTAAAATGATTATTTTTACTCCCACCTTTATGCAATAAATCATCGCCTCTGACTTTATCCACCGCACTGCTCAATGCAACAGACCAAGCATCTGCAGACCAAACCAAGCGTGCGGCATCAATTCTTTCGTCGTACCACCATGCACGCACATCTTTATAGCGTTGCCGACCAATGGCCAAGGAAACGTGTTTAAACACTTTGGGGAAAGCAATATACGCTTGTCGCAAGCGTAAGCGTGTTTGCGTCGCATCATTATTCTGCTGACCTCGGCTGATGGCGCTGCGATCAGTGATTTCCAGCTCGATATAAGCCCCAAAATTTTCATGCGGAGCATAGGAAAAAACTAGGGACACCTCAGGTTCCAGTATCCACAAGTGGTCATCCTCGGCATCATCCAAATTCAGATTATCCACATATTGCATATTGCCAGACACTTCACTGCCAAACCACACACCGTCAGCCAGTGCGTAATGCGCCTTGGTTGGGGCATCAAAATCAAACACGTTATCATCTGCCGAGGCCCATGAAATACTCAAGCCAAAGCACACATAAACACCATAAAATTTGAGCTGCATATTAAGTTACTCCCTCAATAAGGTTCATCTGTTGTAAACAAAAGTCCAGAATGTGCGGACTAAATGGAGCCCTTTGTGCAAACCTCAGGCTGAGGTAAACATGCCGAGCCAACGTTAACACACGGTAAATCTGACTGGCGAAGCGGCAATCCGCATCACCGCTTAATTCGACATAACGGCTTAAAAAAGCTTGCTGTACCGCTTGGCTGTGCATCGGGTTCGCATGACAACGCAAATCATGCTCTTGTAGATGCGCAATAAAATTGCCCACATCCACCGCCGCATCGCCGAGGCAATACAAATCTAAATCCAAAACATAAATATCCTGCTGCGCAAGCAACACTTGATCCGGGTAAAAATCCCGGTGAATACCGGTGCGGGGCCGGCTGCCTAACAATTGCGCCACCCGCGCCGCTTCCTGCATTAACGTGCTTAATGCGGGTGCCCGGTGCGGGTGCCGCTGGGCCAATTCAGCCAGGCCGCTGTTCAAAATGGCCAATTCATCGGCGATGCTATGCTGTTTTTGTGTTGCCACCGGGTGCGTATGCAGCGCATACAATGCGTCTGCAATACCGGCCGCGGCCGCATTTGGATCATCCGTTTGGGATAAAGCCTGCCAAGCGGTTTGACCGGGAACTTGATGCTGTATCCACATATGATATTCTGGAATACAGCCAAATGGCGCAGCAAAACATAACCGATATGGCGAGTCCATTTGAATATTTTGTTGATACAGCTGTTGCGAGACTTGAAACCCCCGTTTGTCCAAACCTTTTGCCCGCGTTTTGCCGATCAGAGTTTGTTTGGCCTGGGTTTGCCGATGCACCAATTGGTAAGCCACTAACGCCCGCTTGTTTTTTTTGTGCCGCATCAACTGAGTGCCCATCAATTGCCAGTCCGGCTGAAAATACGCCTGCATGGTATTAACATCCAACGTTGCCGCCAAAAAAGGCAGCCGATGATCCTCCACCATAACGTCTCGGCACAGGCGCAACCAACGCTGTATATCGCTGGCCCAGCCCGTTTTTGCTTGCCGAAAAGGTCGTGATGCAATTTGTAACATGCCCGATACCAAATAGGGCCGCAAATCACTCTCGTGCGAGGGATCAAGTGCTGTGTTGTAATAACCAGATAAAAAAGCCGCGATACCGGCCCGGACAGCCTCCAAAGGCTGTGCTTGTTGATTCTGTGCAAACAACAGATGCGCCAGAAATAAGCCAATATCCTCCAGCGGATGCCCCCAGCGAATGTCGTCAGCATCAATAAAAGACAGCGTGTGCTCATGGTATAACACTTGGTCGGCATAAAAATCGCCGTGAATAACCGTCTTGGCGCTGGCCGTTTCAGGCAGCGTGCGCAACACATAATCCGTCAGACATTGCACGTCTGCCGCCATATCTGGCAGTAAAAAAACCAACTCTTGTTGAATGCTTAAGATTTGCGCATGCTGCTGTTTCGGTTCAACCCGTAATTTTCGAGTCGCCCGATGCTGATGAAAAGACAATAAGGTTTGACCGACCTGTTGTAACAGATCAAGCGTTTGTTCTGGGTGTTGTTGTAAATACACGTTGAGCGCTTCACCCGGCTGCCATTGCATCAACACATAACCCCGCTTAGAATTCTTGTGTAGCAGATCCGGAAAATGTGGGTAATCTGCGGCAAAGCGTAAACGCTTGGCTATGCGTGCAAAATCTTGCAGAGGATACACGCGAATCACAGAAAAAGGCGCGTGTGTGCCGACACGACCCACAAACCGCCTTTCTGGTTTATACGCCAAACACGCACCCGGTGCCTCGATCAGATTCAGGTGTGGCAGCACATCCGCAGCGACAATTTTTCTGAGTTTATTGATTTTGTTATCATTCGGAAAAAAAACAACCTCAACCTTCTGCTCGGCCAACACAAAACGGCTGCATTTAAACAGCGTTGAAGCCGTATTCCGTTGTCGGGACTTACCCAATTTAGCCGCGTTATGCTGCGTCTGTGCAGTCACATAAAAAGACCACTGCTGCCCCTGAAAGATCAGGTAATAATGCACCAAACAGCTCATACCCGGCTTTAAACGCACGTAATTTTTACTCAGTTGCAGGGTCTCTTCCGGCAGATGTAAACGCTTGGCCAATACCGTTCGGATCGCGCAAGGATCCAACGCCATGGCCAGACCAATCAATGCGGGTTGACGCTTGACCCATTGCAGATCCTCAGGCGGCAACATGGGCGGCTCCGGTGCGTGTGAAAGCGGCATATTGCCCGTTTAACGCCATCAGTTGCTGGTGTGTGCCATCCTCCAGGATGACCCCTTCTCGTAGAAAAAGAATCCGGTCGGCATGTTGTGCCGCCTCTAAACGGTGAGTGATGTGTAAGGTTGTGCGGCCTTTGGCCAAGCGATATAACGCCTGCATCACGATTTTTTCATTTTTCTGGTCGAGGCCTGTGGTGGGTTCATCCAAAATCAAAATGGGCGTATTTAACATCGCCGCCCGTGCAATCGCAATGCGCTGCCGTTGGCCAGTGGATAAGGTCACCCCGCGTTCCCCCAAATGCGTTGCATAACCCTCTGGCAGTTGCTGAATAAAGTCGTGTGCGTTGGCCAATTTTGCTGCGGCAATAATACGTTCAGGCGCAACATCCTCCAAACCAAACTGAATATTGTCGTGAATACTTGATGCAAATAATAAAGTATCTTGTAACACCACGCTGACTTGTTGCCGGTATGAAGCCACTTGCAGGGTTTTCACATCCAACCCATTCACACACACCTGGCCTTGTTGTGGGTCATACAAACGCAATAATAAATGACTCAAGGTGGATTTACCGCTGCCTGAAGGCCCCACAAGCGCCACATGGGTGTGTGCTTTGATCTCCAAATCAAACTGCTGTAACAACGGAAGGTGGGCTCGATATTGAAAATCGACCTGTTTGAAAACAATATCACCGCTCAATACCGGTGCGGGCATCGCATCTGTCTGATCAGCAATGTCCACTTCAGTTTCAAAAATATCCAACACACGTTCACTGGCTGCCGCTGCTTTGGCGATTCTAGCGCCATATTTTGCCATATCTCTCAGTGGGCGAAACACAGTTTTTAAATACGACATAAACACCAACAACTCGCCAGGGGACAGTGATTGGTTTAACACCCGATGGGCACCAAAACCCAACACCAATGCACTGACCATGGCGACTAAAACATCCACCCCTCGCTCCAGGCCAACCGATAAACGCCGGGTTTTTAAGCCTTCTTTTAAGCTCGCCTGATTTTCTCCAGAAAATGCCGCATTAAAATGCCCATCTAAAGATAATGATTGCACCGTTTTGATCGCCGTCAATGACTCTGCCGCCGTCGCCGCCATCGCCCCTTCACGTTTACGGCTTTGTTTGGCTGCACCATGAATTTTTTTCCCCCGCGTCCAGGTTGCGATGCTGAGTGCGGGCAACAACAGCAATGCCATCAATGTTAACTCTGTATCCAACCAAAACATGACCGAAAAAAGCCCGATTAAAATTGCAATATTGCCCAACATCGGCATCGCAGCGGTAACCGCCACTTCTTGGATTTTACCAATGTCACTGATCATTCTAATGACCAAATCCCCGCCCCGTGCTTGCTCGTGAAACCTTAACGATAAGCGTTGTAAGTGTGCAAATAAGGCACTGCGAATCAGGGTTAAGGCGCGGCTACCGGCTAACGCAAACCCCATGGTCGCCAAGTAGTGACTGGCAGCACGACAGCTGGCCAGAAGCACAAAACTGATCGCTGCAAACAAAATTAACGTCTGCGCATCTAACGCATTGATCCAGGCAATGCTGACTTTGCTGTGCTCGGGGTCGGTATTGGTAATCCGATCCAAAATGAATTTTAACGGCCACGGCTCCAAAATACGCAATAACGTCCCAAACACCAAAGCCAATAATGCGCCAGAAACCATACGGCGCTGCGGCCTGAGATAAGGCGAAAACGCATGATTAAAGCGTTTTGCAGCAGCCATAGCCTGGCGTAAGGTATTTTGGCCAAGCATTATGCACACCCTCGTTGTTGCCAATCAGATGCCGCGCCAATGGCCAATACTTTGTCTGCCACTTGCGCCCACGTATGCCCTGCTTGCATCTTTGCCTGCGCGTGTTGCCCCAACCTGCGGCGTAAAGCCGGGCTGGTATATAACGTTAATAAAGCGTCGGATAAGCTATCAACACACCCGGCCGGGCAAAGCAAACCATCCTTTTCATGCGTAACCAACTGGCTCAGTTGACCCAGATCACTGGCCACCACCGCAAGCCCCGCCGCCATATATTCATACACTTTTAACGGCGAGAAATAAAAATCTGGCGTCTCCGGGTATGGCGCGGTCGCCACATCCATACGGGCTAACAATTCCGGCACGGCTTCTGTTGCCACAGCCCCAACAAAATCCACATCCGCGTCAATCCCCAGTGTTTTGGACAACTGCTGAAGGCTTTCCAACTCCGGCCCCTGGCCAACGATGAGCAAGCGGCTTTGATCCACCCACAATTGAAAGTCTGCAAAAGCATGCAGCAACGTATCCACGCCATGCCAAGGTTTTAACGTGCCCACAAAACCCACCGTAAATGGTCGCTGCGGCGCATCCTCGGCCGCCTTCAATGTCGGCTGGCAAGCGGCAAAACGCGACACATTCACGCCATTCGGTAACACATGAACCTTATGTTGTGCCTCCGGGAACGTGTTCACATACGTGGCCACGGCCTCCGACACCGCAACCAAAGCGGTGGCTGACAAAAACGCTTGTTGTGTTGTTCGCAGTGCATCCGTGGTCAGACACAGCTTGCGATAGCGTTGTTGTTCCTCAATCAACGGAGCATTCACTTCTAACACACCGGGAACATGCCATTGGTGGGCCAGCTCTTGTGCCGCAAAAGACCATAACGCATACCGTTCATACACAAAATCAAACGGGCCATGCTGCTGCATCGCATCCGCCAGTGCTGCATTCGCATCGATGGCGGCATGTTCCCGTAAATGGCCTTTTAAACCGCTCAAATCGGGCAAAGTCACGATGTTAATAGCGGCCAAATCCGGCTTCACTGGCCCACCTAATTGACTCGCAAACAAAGTCACCTGTGCACCCAATTGGACAAAAGCACGTAACATTTCTTGCACATGCAAAGAACACCCTTTTTGACCAAAAACAGGCACCCCAGCATCGGCACAACAATAGGCTATTTTCATCTCATTTTCCTTCTTCAAAAGTTTGGTACACGGTGTTTGCATTGATATGAATATCAAATTTTTGTTCCATATTGGCTCTGGCGCGTTGCGCCAAGCGATTCGCCAGCGCCGGGTCTTGTAACAGCGTTTTCAACGCATCAGCCAAAGCGGGCACATCCCGCTGGGCCAAACAAACCCCCATGTCCGCCTGTAACACTTCGGGTAGGCCAGTCACATCCGTGCCCACACAAGGCGTGCCCAGCGCCATGGCTTCTAACAACACGGTCGGCAAACCATCTTGATTACCATCGGCCCCCAACACACACGGCGCGGCAAAAACAGCCGCCGTTTGAATCTGTGTTATGACTTCTTGTTGTGGCCTAGAGCCGAGCATCAACACTTTATCCTGCAACCCTAACGCCGAAATTTGCGTGTGTAATGCCGCGCTTTCCTCCCCACTGCCAATAATCACACAGGTAAATTCAAGCCCGCTTTGGCGTAACACGTCACACGCATCTAATAAGTATTTAAAGCCTTTTTTTTCAACCAAACGCCCCACCGCAACAATCTTAGGGGGGCGTTTCAACGGTGCCTGGAACGCAAATTTTTGCAGATCAAGCCCATTATAAATATGCGTCACTTTATGGATCAATTCGGGAAATTGTTGGGCCAAATGGCGGTGGTTAAACTCGCTGATGGTAATCACAGCCGCAGCATCTTGTATTTTTTGGGCCAATTCACGCGGGTCAACACTGTCGTGAAAGATGTCTTTGGCATGTGCGGTAAAACTATAGGTGATGCCCGCAAAAGCCGCCGCCAAACGTGCCACCGTGGTGGCGGAGGTGGCAAAATGCGCATGTAAATGTGTAATCCCACGGCGTTTAACGTGTGCCGCCAGAGCCAACGCATGGCTGACTTCCCGCACCGGGGCTGAGAAGGCTAAACTCAAATGCGATGACAGCAAAGGACACAACGCACTGGTTTTCGCCAGTAACGACCAAAAATCCGATGCCCGCTGTAATCGGTCCGGTAAATACGTCACAGGGGCTTTAACCTGGGCCAAAATATCTTGAAAATGGGTATCTTCAGACGCTCTTAACGCAAAAATATCCAACATCACGCCTCGTTTTTCATGCGCCAGGATTTCATTGACGATGAACGTTTCTGAATATCGAGGATAACGTTTAACCACATAACCGACTTTTAGATGTTCCGATATCATGATATTTTCCTAATTTTTTTGGCTTCATGAACCAACTGACTGGCATAATCAGCCAAGCGTTCCAAGCCGTTTAAATCAATCTCTGGGGGTTGTTTTGGGGTCACCGTATGCAACCATGTGCTGAGTGCTTGTGGGGTTAATTGATCCGGGTGCAAAACGTCAATAAAGCCACCATCGGCCAAACGTTTTGCGCGTATCCATTGCTCCAAACGGGGTTTGACGCGGGGCACAATCAAGGTTGGGCGCTGAAAAGCCAACACCTCATTCACCGTATTGTAGCCACCCATCGCAATCACCCGGTGCGCCTGCTGAATCAGCAAACAAGGTTCCCGCACAAACCCCAACACTTGCGTGTTCGAATGCTGTGCCAGTTGTTCCAATTCAGCAATATGCGCGGACTGCATAAAAGGCCCCGTCACCAAAAGGCCAGAGACGCCTTTGGGGTGCTGGATCTGCACAAACGCTTTGGCCAATTCATACCCATCTTGCCCACCACCAACCAAACACAGATGATACAAACCATCGGGTATGGTGGCTTCACCCAGCCTTGTAACCTCACCGAGCTTGGGCACGGCTCGCTTTTTGGCATCCAGATAGCCCATAAATTTGGCTTTCTGACGAAATTTATCACCAAACTGGTAAGCCTCACACAAGTTATAAATCGCTGGGTCACCATAAATCCACACCTGGTCATAATAGTCTTCAATGGCCTCACAATTGGCTTGTTCACGCCACTCTTTACGGGTGATTTCTGGCGCATCCAAAATATCCCGTAATCCCAGTATACTGCGACATTTACCTTTATACTTTAGCGCATCAAGGACAGGTTCGAGCTCCTTCAAGGTGCCACGCGGTACGTTGTCGACAATAAATAAATCGGGATCAAACGCACTCACCGCAGCTTGTATGGTCTGCGCCCTGAGGCTCGCCAAATCCCGCACTTCCATATCTAAATGCTTGGCCAAGTAACCACCTGACAAAGATTTATGGTAAGACGGTAAAGTTAAGCAATCGACATTGTGCGGCAAATCAAATCGCCCAATTTCCTTGGCACCCGAAACCAACAATATATTGGCTTGTAATGACGATTCTGCCAGCGTTCTCGCAATGAGTATATTGCGGCGCATATGCCCTAACCCCATCGTATCGTGAGAGTACAAAACAATTTTTGGTTTTAAATGACGCATAGCGCTCCGCAGGTGCTTCCGATTAGGTGATTGCTTTAAGGTGAATGAGTGTGTCATCAAATTTTGCGCGAACATCGCTTGGATACCTCTCCCAATTTAATTTCTTTTTCATTGCTGCTGCCTAACGACACGTAGATGGATGAATAAAGGTTCCCTCTTTTTTCAGATATTTTTTATCACCGTTTAAAATACTCACCGAAGCATAAAAATGCGCCATATTCCGCCACAAGCTATGCTAAACTCACAGTCAGAATATTTGTTTATCCTATTATGTAGCTGAGGAAAGGGGTAAAAAGAGATGAAAATCACCACGGCTCTGATATTGTCAATATTGGCCAACGCCTTATCCGCCTGCGCACCATTAATTTTTGGCGGCCTCGGTTATACCGGTTCCCAAGTTTTATTCGAAGAAGAAGAACAAGCGAAAGCATTAAACCCCCCACTCACACCCGCTGTTTATATTAATAAAGGCATACAAGGGCCAGTTGTCATTGTCACCCTCGGGTATGTCGATGATGGCACCTACCAGGATTATGTCTCAGCAGAAATGGTCAAAAAATATGCTGAATTAGAGCTCGGATTGGCTAATTTCAGAGTGTTGGAGAGAGGGGATATTGAACCGTTGTTCAAAGAAGTTCGCCTGGCATTAAATACGCAAGACGCCAAAGGCTTAATGTTACGAAAAGAACGCTTTAAAACCGCAAAATATATTGTTAATTTTGATATTTTAAAGCTTGGTTTACACGCAGGGGTATGGACGGTCGGCATGCGTTACACCTTGATCCATAGCAATACCTCTGAGCAGGTCTCCATCGGATATTTCGAAGAAAAACGCGCGCTGACCATGCCATTTAGCAGCCTGATCTCCGACCCAGAAGGGGATACCAATATTGATGCTTTAATCCAGAGGTTAGTCCAAAAATGTGTTCAAGAAATTGACCTTCTTGGGAAGAAAATCGCATAGCTTTCCACCAGATTTCACATAAAGCATCATAGCAATGACGCTCTATTTTACCTCAGAAGTGATCGGCCAACGTTTCACCGCCCCAGTGTCCGCCTCCGTCACGCGCCACCCCACCCAGCGCCAAGCCGCTTCGGATAACCAGGTGATTTTGTTTGATGGCATCCGCCAGGCGGCGCTGTTATGTTTGGGTAGGTGGCAGTATACAGCGACGAGGTGACCGTGAATATCCCACAAACGCATGGCGCTATCCTCGCAACCTGTGAGGAGGTGCTGGCCATCTGGGCTGAAAGCGCAGGACGTTACGCCTCTAGGGTGTGGGATGCTGAGTTTGCATTCGCCACTGCTGGCGCTCCAAAGGCGCACGGTTTGATCATATGAGGCGGAGGCTAAGGTCAAACCATCCGGGCTAAACACGCACGTATTTACAGCACTCAAATGCCCAGACAATACCTGCTTTTGCGCTCCGCTGTGGCTGTCCCAAAAGCGCACGGTTTGATCAGATGAGGCAGAGGCCAAGGTCAAACCATCCGGGCTAAACGCACACGCGATGACAGCGCCAGAATGCCCGGATAATTCCCGCTTTTGCACTCCGCTGTTGCTATCCCAAAGGCGCACAGTTTTATCACCAGAGGCGGAGGCTAAGGTCAAACCATCCGGGCTAAACGCGCACGCAGTTACCCAGTATGAATGCCCGACCAATTCCAGCCTTTGTGCTCCGCTGCTGCTATCCCAAAGACGCACGGTTTGATCATCCGAGGCAGAGGCTAAAGTCAACCCATCCGGGCTAAACACGCACGCGCTTACAGCGCCCGAATGCCCGGACAGTGCCAGCTTTTGTTCTCCACTGTTGACATCCCAAAGGCGCACGGTTTTATCAGATGAGGCGGAAGCTAAGGTCAAACCATCCGGACTAAACGCGCACGCTCTTACAGCGTTCGAATGCCCGGACAATTCCAGCCTTTGCGCCCCACTGTTGCTATCCCAAAGGCACACCATTTGATCAAATGAGGAGGAGGAGGCTACAGTCAAACCATCCGGGCTAAACACGCACGCGGTTACCCAGCCTAAATGCCCGGACAATTCCAGCCTTTGCGCTCCGCTGGTGCTATCCCAAAGGCGCACCGCTTGATCATATGAAGCGGAGGCTAAAGTCAAACCGTCCGGGCTAAACACACACGCACTTACAACACCCGAATGACCAGACAATTCCAGCCTTTGCGCGCCGCTGCTGCTATCCCAAAGGCGCACAGTCCCATCATATGAGGCGGAGGTTAGAGTCAAACCATCCGGACTAAACACGCACGCGGTTACAGCATCCGAATGCCCGGCCAATTCCAGCCCTTGCGCCCCACTGTTGACATCCCAAAGGCGCACGGTTAGATCATGTGAGGCAGAGGCTAAAATCAAACCATCCGAGCTAAACACACACGCGGTTACAGCTCCCGAATGCCCGACCAATTCTAGCCCTTGCGCTCCACTATTGACATCCCAAAGGCGCACGGTTTGATCATGTGAGGCCGAGGCTAAAGTCAAACCATCTGGGTTAAACGCGCACGCGCTTACAGCATTCGAATGCCCGACCAATTCCAGCCCTTGCGCTCCGCTGTTAACATCCCAAAGGCGCACGGTTTCATCATGTGAGGCGGAGGCTAAAGTCAAACCATCCGGGCTAAACACACAGGCGGTTACCCCACCCGAATGCCCGACCAATTCCAATCTTTGCACTCCGCTGTTGGCATCCCAAAGGCGCACGGTTTGATCATCCGAGGCGGAGGCTAAAGTCAAACCATCCGGGCTAAACACGCACGCGCTGACAGCCCCCGAATGCCCGGACAATTCCAGCCGTTGCTGCCCGGTTTCTACATCCCACAGTTGTATCATCCCATCATTCGAGGCAGAGGCCAACGTCAAACCATCCGGACTAAAAGCACAATCTGTCAAAAAACTGGAGTGGCCAACATACAGCATGACATCCTCACTGGTAACGGGGGGGAGCGGATAAGGCGCATTCGTACAATCAACGAATAGCATACCCGGTTGCGCCCCCATGCCATCATTCAACTGCAACCGACAGCCAACCCACTGGCTTTTGCGGCATTGTGCCGCCTGGAAATCATTTTTCTCCAGCGTGCAATACCGCCACACACTGCCGGTTAAATTCGCACCAGCCCATTGCCCACTCGTGCAAACCACCTGATGAAACTCTGCCAGCCATAAATACGCCCCGGTCATCGTCACAAAACTTAAGTCAACCCGACGGAATACAGCTTTATCCAGCTGTGCACCAGAAAAATTCACCCCACGAAGGTTGATGGCCTTATCTTCCGACCCAATGACCCAATCCGTCAATTGCGCACCTTGCAGATCAATCGACGTTTGTCGGCAAGGGTAACCCTGCTGCTGCGCCACCAACCAGTAACGAAACGCCAGCTCACTACGCTGCGGATGATAACGCTTGAGCAGCTCACTGAGTGTGTCCAGGCAAATATCAACGTCTGGTTCTTTTTGTAATAACTGCCCCAAAAACGCTACCGTTTCTGCTGATGGCATCGGCAAATCCCAGGTCTCCGGTTGCTTCTCACGCAAACCATTACAAAGATAACAAGCCAAAAAATATTCCTGTAACGAGGTATGTGCAAACCCAAAATAGGACTCATCAGCACGCGTGATAAAAGTGGCTGTGCGTAAATCCTCTTTCAGAATCTCCCGCTCCTTGGTTTGATAAGCCTCTCTGAGTACCGCGTGGCGGTGCAAGTAATCATCCAACCACGCTTCCACCTTATTATGTGGCCACCGTTTCTGCCCGGCACGCCACAAGGCCGCCGCCAATTGCTCCATCAGCAGGCGTTTATGCGTGGGGTTAAACTGATGCTTACCCTGATCCCGGTGCAGCCATTGATTCACCATGATATCGTACAGATCCGCCGCATTAATCGCCTCCGAACGCATTTTCAAGGCTTCCAGTTCCGGTAGAAACGCCGCGATCAAGGATAACGTATAGGGCCGTTGCGCCAGCTCAGTCAGATTATGCACGAACGCAATTGTTTGCAATGCACTTTCCACCGTGAGCGCATCCAGATTTTTTTCTAGATATTCTCGGATTTGCGCCTCAGTAAAGGGCAATAATAGGCAAGCCTGATAATCTTTTGTTTTAATACCCTCCCGATTTTCCCCAGTTAACATCGTCTCCTGCTCCCACAAGCTGCGGAAATAATGCGAACGGCATGAGATCAAGAGTTTACCAAACTGACCTGTGGTGTTGTCATCCGGCGGGTTTTTCGCCTGAAAAACCGACGGTGGCAATACGCGCCACAACTCACGAATAAAATTTTGAGCTTGCTTCTGCCCCAAATGCACCACCACCTCGTCCAAACCATCAAACAACACCAGCGCACGCTGCTGCCGAGCCAAAGCGATCACTTCAGACGGTTGAATATTTTCCGACAATGCCCCACCTTTCCAATTGCTCGCCAGGCAGCTTTGCAGGATGTTATCCAAACGTATGGGGCCAGGATAATCAGACGCCGTATAACCACGAAGATCCACATAAATCGGCAGTGGCAGCGCACGATTGTGGGCTCTTTCGGCCAGCAATCGTTGCGTGAGCAAGTGACAGGTGGTGGTTTTGCCCAGCCCATAATCCCCCAGCAACGCACAAAAGGGCGGCGCATTATCTGCGACCGCCCAATCGTACAAAAACGTCACCGCGTTAACACGTTCGCGGCTGTTTTTTTTTGCGTCAATGGAATGGTGATCGTTCAAATTCATCGGTTTACCCTGGCAATCCAATAGCGATGTGGATAACACTGGCAACAGCCGTTTGGCTTTTTCATCCATCGTTTCAGGTTTTGGCTGCGGCTGAAAATAAACCGCCATCGCTTGCTCAATCTGCCGAAACAATGCCGTCGCAAACGCTTCTTTCACCCGACTTTTTGCGTAAAACTTTTGCTCATGTTGAAAGATTTGTAACTTATCCAAGCCCCTCAAATCATGGTGCTCAAAATCCACGACGTTTAAGCCCACCGGAATGGCCTTTTTTGAGGTCACATACGGTGGTTCTTGTGAGACGAACTGGGATAATTCATATTGCTGCACATAATCACTGTTCAAAAAAGGTAAGGAGACAAACAACAAACCAAAATCGCAGGTTGCCAGGTTACTCTGAATATCCGCATGCCAATCACCACCCAACAGGATCATGCTATCCCGCCACCCCTGGTATCGGTAACGCTTGGAAGCTTTAAAATTGTGTTGTAAATGCCCCATGAGATCATTCACCAGCGCTTCATCTTCATGCGAAAAACTAACAAAGTAACGAATCAAGCGATTACCGGGAATGATCGCATCCTGAGGAATGCTCAAAGCCTTATCCGTCGACCCGGTTTCCGCCTGCGAATGGGCCAGCACATCATCATACATCGGCTCCCCTTCAAACCAACACCAGCGCTCCTCGACCGGTGTGCGTTTGCGCGTGTCCACCACACACGACAGCACGATATTTAGATCCTGCGCAGCCTGGTTAACCGCCACCCGAAAATTCCGGAAGCGCGTTTGCGCCGGCTTGATATCGAGGTCTGGAAACAGGGTTTTGAGGGCATTGGAAAGCTGGATTTTATCATTCGTCTCAAAGCACGTGAGCAGTTTTATCAGGCGCTCGGTATTGGCTTTGCCCAATTCCGGCGCGAGCGATGTGATGGTTTTTTGCACGTGTTGGGGTTGTAAAATACGCATGGCTACCTCTCTTTTTGCTGAATCTTGCCAAGCATAGCGCAAATATCAGACGATAAAAAGCGATTAATTGTGCGAATAAGACGATATCTATTAAGGCGGGTTTTGACTGGGGCGTGCCCCGCGTAAGCGATAGATATCACCACGCAAATACCCTGCAACATACATGCGGCCTTGGTCATCACGGCCAAACGTGGACGGCAGCATCGACCATTGGCCGAGCAAATGCACGCTGTGCGTGGATAAATTCAACGCCCAAAATCGCCCCGTAACAAAATCGGCAAACAGATAATGCTGAAACACGGAAGGCAAGTCATCGGATAAACTAACATACCCCCCAGTAATCGAACGCCCAACCTCATGGCTGTATTCATGCATGGGTTCAACACTGTCAATCGATGCACAGCGCGGATGCTGTGCGAAACAGTGAAACCCTTCTTTCACATTCCAACCATGATTCCCACCCGCGCGAACCAAGGTCACCTCCTCCCATAAATTTTGCCCAACATCGGAAACAATGAGCTGCCCTGCTGGGGTAAAACTTGCCCGCCAAGGGTTACGAAAACCGTAAGCATAGATCTCATCGGCGACAGCCGGGTCATTAACAAAAGGATTACTCGCGGGAATGGTGTAAGCGGTCGGCGCATTCTGCGGGGTAATGCGCACACGCAAAATACTGCCCAACCAAGTTTGCCGATTTTGCCCATGTGCATGCGGGTCATCGCCCGAGCCCCCATCCCCCAAAGGGATATACAGCAAACCCTCTGGCCCAAATAAAATTTGCCCGGCATTATGGTTTGCATAAGGCTGGGCCACGTGAAGCACATCCCGCGTTTTCTCAAATTTTTGTTGTGCAAACGCGTGTTGTGGATCAGCGCACCATTCACTCACAAACGTGCTATCTTGAGCCGCTTGTTTGGCCACATAATTCACATACAAACAAGCGGTGGTGGGATAGTCCGGGTGAAATGCCAAGCCCAGTAAGCCTTGTTCGGAGCGGGTTAGAACGGGAACGGTGAGTACGGTGCGTCGCGCTTTTGTCTGCAAATCGTAACTGATGACACGGCCCGATTTTTCCAGCACGAGCATGATCTGCTGCCCCGGCACAAACTGAATATCTGTGGGTTTGTTAAATCCTGTCGCAATGGTTTCTAGGGTTATGGGGTATTGCCCTGTCCCCGCATCAACCTGAGCAATGGGATGTGGGGCCAGATACGGCCATACCCAATAGGCGATCACAAGCGCCAAAGCACTGAACAGCAACACACTGATTTTTTTACGATGCCATTTCGGGCTTTGAATGCGGATCAACGTTTCAATTGTAACAAGCGTTTTTTGGCTAATCTTGCCTTGCTAGATCCAGGGTAACGTTTAACCAGTGCATGCAAAATGCGCTTGGCCTCACTGATTTTCCCCGTTGCCCCTAAAATATACCCAATCTTCAATTGTGCATCAGGCACCTTTGGGCTGTCAGGATAGGCTTCCACAACCTGCCGAAAAGCCGTCAACGCGGATGCTTGTCGGCCTTGCACATACCGTGTTTCTGCCAACCAATACTGGGCATTATCCGCATAATTACCGCCAATAAAATGCGTTAAAAACCGCTCGAAAGCTTTTTCTGCTTTTGCATAATGTTGGTTCCGCAACAACGCAAAAGCAGCTTTATACGCCTTTTCTTCCTTGACTAAATCCACGGCTGAGGTGCCATCTGACACCGCCACAACCGTTGTATCTGTCGCTTCCGCTGAGGAGACGTGCGCAGCACCCTGCACACCACTCGTCGCTTGTAACTCGACCCGGTTTAAGCGCGCATCTAAATCTCGATAACGGTCTTTCTGTTGGCGTTTGATGCGTTGTATTTCAAACGTCAATAGCTCGACTTGGCCACGCAACTCCTGAACCTCAGATTGTAGCTGGTTGGTTCGCTCCAATATAATGGGCAAACCAGAGGAGCGCACAGCATTCACCGTTTTCGGCCTGACTATGGTCGCTTCCGAACGGCGCTCGATCACTGGGGTGTCGGCTGCCGAAGCCAAGCCCACCAAAAGGCTGGCTAACACCACGCCCACACACTGATCACGCACGTTCATGGCTTAATGATCCTGGTAAACAAGGTGAACGCGTCGGTTTTGTGCCCACGCAGATTCACCATGGCGATCATCAACGGGATCATCTTCACCATAACTCACCGTTTCCATTTGGTTATCTGCAACGCCTCTCACTCGAAAATAATCTGTGACCGCCAAGCCTCTCTTTTCACCCAAGGCCAAATTATATTCACGCGTGCCACGTTCATCACAATACCCTTGCAATAAAACACGAAGCCCAGGCCGGCTGGCCAGATAATCCGCATGTGCCCCCAATAACGTGTCAAATTCGCTATTAATATTACTTTGATCAAAATCAAAATAAATCACTTTATCCGCCAAAACGCTGTTTGGGTCATTGATCTCGGTATACGCCAAATCCGCTTCCGTATCAATCGCATTGCCATTACCCGCATCCGCTTCAAGCGCCACACCTTGCTCTTCTACCAAGACTTCTTCTGCAATGGGGGTTTCTTCTGCAACGGTTTTCACTGCTTGACCACCACATGCAACCAAACTGCTGGTTAACAGCAGGGTTATGATGTTTGTTATTTTCATAATTTACTTTCCTGAGTGACGACTAAAAGGGGACCAAGCGGGTTCACGCACACTGCCTTTCTGCAAAGCAAGGCGCTGATGCACTTGACCATCAACTGAAACAGCGGCTAATAGACCACGTGAACGTGGCCCCGACGCAGCATAAATAATCATCCGACCATTCGGAGAGAAACTGGGCGACTCATCTAACTTGCCATTGGTTAACACCGTAAAGGTATCATCCTGCCGATCTAATACCCCAATCTGAAAATCTGGATCACCCCGTTCTCGGTGTACCATGGCCAAGTAACGCCCATCGGCTGATAACCGAGGCCGGGCGTTATAGTTGCCTTCAAATGTCAGGCGTTTCGCGCGCCCTCCCGCAATCGGCACTTCATATAGCTGCACAGAGCCACCACGGTCTGAGGTAAAAATGATTGAACGCCCATCTTTGGACCACATAGGTTCGGTATCAATCGCATAATGCCGCGTGATCCGTTTGAATTTTTTGCTGCGCACATCGTAGATATGGATATCAGGATTGCGCCCATGGGATAACACCAACGCCAATTTATGCCCATCCGGTGACCACGCCGGTGCACTATTAATGCCTTTAAAGGCTTTCAGGCGCTGCCGCCTACCGGTCGCCACTTCCTGAATGTAAATATTGGGTCGTTTGGTCTCAAACGACACATACGCAATTTTAGAACCATCCGGTGACCACGCCGGTGACATAATAGAATGGGAACGCGTGATCATGGTCTTCGCATTATGCCCATCCGAATCTGCAATTTTTAACCGGTATAAATTCCCCCCTGCGCGTTTTTTCTCAACCGTCACATACGCAATTCTGGTATCAAATGCGCCTTTTTCACCGGTAATTTTTTCGTAAACAATGTCTGCAATGCGGTGTGCCGCTTTACGAAAAACACGCGGTCGGATCGGTATGGTATAAGCCGCCACTTGGTGGCCCCGCACAACATCAAACAGATAAAAACGAATACGGTAGCGGTCTACAGTGCTCGATTCAATATGGCCAATGACCAAATAATCACTGCCCAAGCGACGCCATTCAGGAAAACGCACCTCTTTGGGTTGTTGGGGTCGGCTCGCCATTTTATTTCGTGACATGGATTTAAACTGACCACTTCGGGCCAAATCATTCGCAATGATTTTTGCCATGTCGCCGGGCAAGCGGCCTTTGCCTTTCCAACCGAAAGGCACAACCGCAATCGGCACCGCATCTTCCACATAACCTGTGATCGAGATATTCAGTTCTGCCTGTACCCAAGGCACCAAACTGAGATTCACCCCGATTATGAATACTATTAATTTTAACATTTATATCACTTTTCTGGCTTAAACGTCATCGTGACCGAACGAAACTCTTGAAACAACACCACATCTGATGGTGTTGGTAGCGGTGATGCCTTGTACACGGCGGTTTCGACGGAACGATCAAAACGCGGATCTCCACTGCTTTTGATAATTTTCACCGTATCCACTTCACCGCCCGGTAAAATCCTAACATTAATCACACAAGACATACCCACCTTAAACCCCGGAGGTGGCCGGAATTTTCGCGCAATTTTTTGCGTTATTTTGCCGATATAACGGCTGATGGTTTTTTGCTGTGATGCACGTTTTTGTGCGGCTTCCTCTTGCTGAACCTGGCGTTGCATTTCATTTTGTCGGCGTCGACGTTCCGCTTTACGTTTGTTAGCCGCATCCCGTTTGAGCTTTTCTGCTGCAAGCCGCTTACGTTTTTTCTGCGCTAAACGTTTTTTTTCTTTTTCTGCCTTAAGCTGTTTCTGTTTCTCATCCGCGACACGCTGCTTTTCTTTTTTTGCATCACGCGCCTGCTCTGCCAAGCGTTGTTTTTTTGCCTCCAGGGTCTTTTTTTTCTGATCCGCCAAACGCTTTTGCTGCTTCAACCAGGCCGCCTTTTTCTGTGCGGCCTTTTTCTCTGCAACTTTTTTCTCTGCAACCTTTTCCTCTGCGGCCCGTTTCTGTACAACCTGTTGCTGCCGTTCCTGTTCAAGCTGAGCTTGATACTGCTGCGCTTGCACCGCGACCACTTCAACCTGAACCGGCATCCTCACGGGTTTTGGCTCATCATCCACATGCAGAAAAAAAGCCGCAATCAACGCCGCGTGAATGATCACTGCACCAACCAACGCGATAGGGTACTGCCGAATCAGATTAATCATTACTGACCCGTTTCAAGTGTTTCCGTAACCAAGCCGATACTTTTTGCACCCGCTTGTTGCAATAAGACCATTGCATGAACCATTGTGCCATAAGCAATTGATTGATCTCCACGAACCAAGACGGCGGTATTTGGCTGCGCACTCAATATCTCATGTGCTTTCTGAACCACCGCTGAATCAGCCATCGCTTGTGTGGGTGTGTCGCCTCGATTTAAAAAAAATTGTCCGCCCACATCCACAGTCAGGACTAAAGGCTCTTGGCTTTCGGTGGGTAAGGCTTCGGCACGCTCTTCTGGTAACGCAACCTTAACGCCTTGCGCAAGCATGGGTGCGGTAATCATGAAAATCACCAACAAAACCAACATCACATCGATATAAGGCACAACATTGATTTCAGCCAACGGTTTAGAGCGCCGCCGGTTATTACTGTTATGGATCATTACGCCTCAACATGGACTTGCCGCTGTATTAAGGAAGCAAACTCTTCCACAAAACCTTCATACTGGGTATAACGCTTATTCACTTCATTGGAAAAACGGTTATAAAAAATCACCGCAGGAATCGCCACAAACAAACCCATCGCGGTTGCAATCAAAGCTTCCGCAATGCCTGGGGCGACCGTTGATAAAGTCGCTTGCTGCGTCCCTGCCCCCAGGGAAATAAACGAATTCATAATCCCCCATACCGTCCCGAACAAACCGACATAAGGGCTGGCTGAAGCCACCGTGGCTAAAAATGACAAATGGTTTTCTAAATACTCCACTTCTCGATTCATGGCAACACGCATGACACGGTGGCTGCCTTCCACAATGGACATCGGGTCAACCCCCGGTTGCTCATTTAAGCGGGCAAACTCATTAAACCCCGTATGGAAAATACTCTCCAAACCATGCAGATCTTTTTTACCCGCAGATAATTGCTTGAATAAATGCGCCAAATCCAGCCCTGACCAAAAACGCTTCTCAAATATTTCTGCGGTTTTCTGGGCATGCGAAACGACTCGCCAACGATTAAAAATGATGGTCCATGAATACAGCGACACACACAATAGTGATAACATCACAAACTGCACAACGTAACTGGCTTTTGCAATCAACTCGATAAAACTGGGATCATTCACTGTCTAGTGCCTCACACACCGCTTTGGGGATACGTGCTGGCCGCAAAGTCTGTTCTTGTAAACAAGCAATACCAACCTCAGCAGTACATAATGTCGCACCAGGGTCTTCTACTGAGTGGATACTTTGTTGAAACGTCATCGCGGCTTTTCTCAACTTAACAACCTCGCTTCGAACCATCAGCATGTCGTTAAAACGGGCCGGTTTTTGGTATTTGATATGCACTTCTGTCACCGCAAACAAAATCTGCGCTTGGACACGCAATTGGTCTTGCTCAAAGCCTTTTGAGCGCAAATACTCGGTGCGCGCACGCTCAAAAAATTTCAGGTAATTCGCGTAATACACAATACCACCGGCATCGGTATCCTCATAATACACCCTAATAGACCATTCAAATATTGCCACAGCGTTACTCGCTATCTTTTTATTATAATACGGCGATGCATTAATCCTTGATTAACCCTTGATTAAGCCGCCGAACATCGTGCTTAAAATACCTAGCCTTTGCCTAAAATGCAACTATCTGGGCGGGATCAATTTTCATCCGTGTTGAAGTGGGTGTTGAATATCCCGAATTTCTGAGTCAATTTAATCATGCTGTGCATCCATGATACTCAGGGTGGGATGGTTACCCGTGTTGTTGAATAATTTTACCCGCATGTGCATACAGGGTTTTGAATGACGCTTTGGCCGCATCCATATCATCCTGTTTAACGAGTGTTTCTAATTGCCCCGCTAACGTGGTTAATTCTGAATAACCGAAGTTACCAGCACTGCCCTTCACAACATGCGCAAATTCAGAAACCGCCGACCAATCACTGCGCTCAATCGCCACTTGTAACTCTTCTAAAGTCTTTGGCAATTTAGATAAAAAACGCCGAACCAAGGGCGAAAAGTCGGGATCCTCTAATAAGGGGTTACTCTCAATGGCCGCTGTATCCACTTGCGCAATCAAATCCGTTGGCGCCTGCTGTCCCGGTTGAACGGTGATGCAGTACGCCTCTAAGGCGGCAAAAAAAGCTTCTTTTTCGATGGGTTTAGACAAATGGTCATTAAAACCGGTTGCCATATAACGCTCGATATCTTCTTTCATGACATTCGCGGTCAGCGCGACAATCGGCCCCGTATATGCTTGTTGACGCAATACTTTGGTGGCTTCCAGGCCATCCATCACCGGCATTTGAATGTCCATCAAAATTAAATCAAACGCGCCTTTGCCAATTTCCAATAACGCTTGTTCACCATTACTCACAATCGTCACTTGCAAGCCTGTTTTCCGAATCAACAATGAGATCAAGTTCTGATTGTCAGTATTGTCTTCTGCCAACAGAATGTGCCCTTGTAACGTCGGCGCGCCCTCAAGATGCGTATGCGCTTGTTTTACGGGGATATGCTGAGCATCTTGAACCATCGTCACCCCGCTTAAATCACCGGTTGCGATACTCACCTCAAAACGGCTGCCAATCCCATACACACTATCGACCCGAATCGTCCCCCCCATCATTTCCGCCAGTTGTTTGGAAATATGCAAGCCCAAACCCGTGCCACCATAACGCCGATTGGTTGACGCATCCGCTTGACCAAAAGGTTTGAACAAACGTTCCACCTGATCTGGCCGCAAGCCAATGCCCGAGTCAATCACACTCAAATACAGCAGCGCGGCTTCTGCTTCGTAGGTAACCTCCAGCTTGATACCGCCATTACTGGTAAATTTTAACGCATTACTACACAGGTTCAGAAGGATCTGTTTCACCCGCGTTGGGTCTGTTTTCACCATCGTTGGCAGGGGAAAGTGAGGGATGATTTCAAAGCGCAAACTTTTGTGATGCGCTTGTAAATCAACCACCGCATCAAGATCTGACAAGATTTGAAAAATATCCACATCCAGCACTTCAATCGCAAGTTTGTTGGCTTCAATTTTGGATAAATCCAACACATCATTGATGATGTTTAAGAGGTGTTTGCCACTGCGAATGACCGTATCTGCGGCGCTATCTCGTACTGTTTTCTCAACACTGTCATCTCGTAAGGTTTCAGAAAAACCGATAATGGCGGTTAAGGGCGTGCGGATTTCATGGCTCATGTTGGCTAAAAACGTACTTTTCGCCTGGTTTGCTGCCATGGCCTGGTCGTGTGCGACTTCTAAGGCTTCTGTGCGCTGTCGAACAATGTCTTCTAAGTGGTCGCGATGCTCTTGCAAGGCTTTTAAGGCCGCGTGTTTTTCTGCCACTTCGGTTTTCAGTGTGTCTTCTTTTTCACTCACACGCTCAAACATTTGATTAAAAAATTCGCCCAACACACCAAATTCATCCATCCGGCGCAGGTCAACACGGGTGTCTTTTTTACCGCTAGAAAACGCTTTGGTGGCACAAATTAATTTTTCAAACGGTTGTCGCACGTTTTTGTCGATGACCCAAGCCAGCATCACCCCAAACAGCATAATGCCGCCACCCACCATCATGACTAAATGCACTTGTTGACGGCGAATCACCTGTTCTTGAGGCGGGTGGGACCCAACCAAGGTTAGGTTATCTTGGCTGCCATCACGCCACACAAACGGCGTTGTGCGGATAATTTGTTCATCCGTGGCAAGGGCTTCACCCCAAAAAATGTCCCCCCGACTGGATTCAATGCGAATCGCGGATAGGTCACCCACGTTGGATTCTAAACCGTGCAAAATGCCTTCCGTGTCCCAGGTGTTACTTTGGTTCAGCGTTAGCATCAGTTGAAAAGTAATCTGTTTGAGTGTGGTCTGATAGGCCTGTTCGGTTTTTTCCCCAACACTAGAGAGCACGAGCGCAAGCACGCCCATGCTCAAAAAACCAAGAGACCATAAAACAATCGACGTGATCCGAACGGCAATGCGTCTTTGCCAGTTCTGAGTCCAGTCATCAGTGCTATGTGTAGACTTATCCATTACCTATAATGGTAGTCAAATAAGCTGATTCAGTCAGGATTTTTACGCCTTTCTCCTCCGCCGCTTTGATCTTGGTGGCACCCACTTTTTCACCAATAATGAGAAAATCAGTTTTCCCTGTGACGCTTGTCGCCACTTTTGCGCCCAGCTGTTTGGCTTGTTTTTTCATCTCATCACGCGAGCCTTGCAGCATCTTGCCGGTGAAACACACGATCTTCCCTTGCAGTGGGCTTTCAATGGATTCAGACTCAGCCAATAAGGGCGTACTTTCCAAGGTAAAATCCAGCACAAATAAGGCATCAAATTCGGCTTGAATGCGCTGTAGACCGTCCACCAAAAATTGTGCGGTCAGCTCGGCAAAGCCTTCAATCTCGGCGACTTGCTCCACCGATAACGCAAAAATCTGTGCCATCGGATACGCTTGCAACAAACGTTCACAGTTTCCTCGCCCCATACGATGAATCCCAAACGCACTTAAAAAACGCCAATCTTCAAACCGCTCTCGTCGGCTACGAACTAACTCAGCGATCAAATTATTTGCCGTTTTTTCCCCAAAACCAAAAGCCTGCAACTGCTCGCTGGTCAACGCATAAATCTCACTCACACGGCGAATGCCTTGCTGAAATAATTTTTCAATGGTGGCTTGGCCAAACCCATCAATATTGCCAATGGTGTTAAAAAAGTACTCTAAGGTATTCGCAACTTGGGCCGGGCAAGCTTGGGTATTCGGACAATACAAGGCATCCGCATCCCACACCAACACCGCCTCACAACTGGGACATTGTGTCGGAATGTTCGGCGTAACCGCTTCAATGACTTGCTCAATTTTGGGGATCACCATGCCACTGCGGGTCAATAAAATGACCGCCCCAGGGCCGATACCTTCAGCTTTCACCATGCCATAGTGGTGGGCGGTTGCACGCCGAATGGTTGCGCCACTCAAGGTGGTGGGCTCTAACTCTGCAACGGGTGTGACTTTTCCGGTGCGGCCCGTTTGCGCGGTCACCTCTAACACCGTCACTTCCGCTGTTTCTGCATTGTCTTTTAACGCAATCTGCCAACGGTGGTGATGCCGATTCGCCCCCATATGTGCTTTTAACGCGGCGTGAGTGACTTCCAACACAATGCCATCAACATCAAAATCAACCGATTGCCAAGCTTCCTCAGTAACCTGCTCAAAGTCCGCCGACAAGGCTTGTATTGAGCCTTCCCACGCGGGTAATTGTGCGAATGGGACAAAAAATGCGGCTTTGTTGAGAATCGCTTGTTGCGCCGGTGCTTGTAACGCTTTTTCTTTGATTAAACTGGCTTGAAAATTTCGTGCAGACTCGAATTCATCTGATAATACGGCTGTGAAGTAAGATTTTTTAACCACAATCTCACCCGGCCCCTGCCCTCGCACACCATCCCCGAAAACGGGCAGACCCCGCTCAAACACACGCGTAATGTCGGTGCCACGCCGCCCATTGCCACGCGTGTATAAACGACGACCATCATCATACCCGGCAAACCCATCCAGCTTTGGGGTCACACGAATGCGCAAATCTGCAATCGGCAGCTCTAAGCTTTGGGCGGCTTTTTCAAGCCGCTGTAGCCATTTATCAATATCTTCTCGTGTGTAGGCTTTGTCGGTTGATAACATGGGCGCGGGTAAATCGGCTTTGCTGCCTTCAAACGCATCGCCTTCATCATCAACCACCGTGAGCAAGGCATGCTCTGGATCACGGCGCTTCACTTCGGCCAGAAAATCATGGTCATACACCGCATCAGAAATCAGCGGTGAACCACGCCGATAACACGCGTTTGCAACCTCACAAAATTCAAATAAAGCAACGTCACTCAATTGCTCAAGTGTTTGCGCTCGGTCAACAATGGCCAATACCTGGGCAATGGATAAATGCGCCAGTGTGGCATATTGCTGAATACTCTCATGACGCTCATCCATCGTCTCATCCATCGGGCTATCCCTTGTCCAAACGTATCGATTTTATGCGCGGCGTGCCATTTTACCCGCCAAAATGGAAATCAACCCACCCAGCATAATATAACCGGTGATCACCTCGGCAATTACCCAACGCACAGCCAATGGGTTTTTCGGCACAATGTCACCAAACCCCAAGGTCGAAAAGGTGATGACACTGTAATAAATCATGGTTCCTTGGCTCCAAGGCAAACCCACACCGTCATAACTGTTGATATGAAACGAGGATTCGCCAAGTTGGTAATAAATCACCCCAAAAAAAATCGCCAAAAAAACCGTGAGTAATGACCAACGGAATAATGAACGGCCGCAATCCGAGGTCACATACCAACCCCAATATAAATATAACCCGAGTGGAATGGGTTTTGCCCATTTCCAAGCATGGGTATGCCGCAACCAGGCGAAAGGATCCCATTGCATGGTTTTAAACTCTTCCACATAATCCTGATCTTGCGCAAAACGCTTAAACATCGGGCTGCCATAACAGGCTGAGGTTTGAATACCTCGATACACCGAATGTTTGTTATATCGAATCCCCGTGACGTGGGCATTGACAAAATTGCTGCGGGTTAAGTCCGCATACCGCACATCGACATTGCCTAAATCCGCATCCCGAAAGCTGGCCCCACTTAAATTCGCCCGCTTCATAACACTGCCGTTTAAGGTGGCTTTGGAAAAATCGACATCGGATAAATTGGCACTTTCACAATTGGCATGCCAAAGATTAGAATCGTGTAGATTGGCCGTCCACAAATTTGCGTGACTTAAGTTAGCCCCTTCTAAATTCACGTGTACCAATGAGGCTGATTCTAAATCGGCTTTGTGTAAGTTAACCCCAGACAAAACCGCAAAGTCTAAATTCGCACTCCACAAATTAACGTTTTCCATGTCCGCATTCCAGAATTTCGCATAACTGAGTTTACTGTTTTGGAAATCTGAGTTTTTCAAACACGGGTTGGTCAATTCTGCCATCGACAAATCGGCATCGGAGAAATTACTGTTGTCACAGTAAAGTTTTTCTAGCAGGGCATGTTGCAAACAAGCGTTAGACAAATCCGCGCCATGCATGTGTACATTCACCAAACGGGCTTGCTTAAAATTCACCTGGCTAAAGTTGATATTTGACAAGTCTAGGGGCGCATCCTCCGCCTCCCTGATGCCTTTGTAGTTGGCTAAAAAGGCCGCATCCCCAATCACACAATCGGATAAATCAGGTTCAACGTCAGGATTGTCTTGTCGCCACTGATTCCAGACATCCACACCTTCCAGTAATTTATCTACATCGCCCTGATTTGCCATTAACCTTTCTGACCTTTTTGACTTTGCTTATTCGGAACGGAACACACTGTTTTCCGATAGGCATTTATCCTAAATGTAGATCATTTGACACGATTCAGCCGAACAAAATGGACGCGAGCTTGACAAGGTATTTGTGTGAATTCAGTGCGCTCAGGCGGTGCACATCATCATACTCATTTTTTCTTCACATGTTTCATCAAACGTTGCTTACTGTGAATTTGCCGGGGCGTGAGCTTGTTGCGTTTACCTTCGAAGGGATTGTCCCCTCCTTTAAAATCGATGCGAATTGGCGTGCCTTCGATTTTTAACGCTTTCCGATAAAAATTGATCAAATATCGATGATAAGACTCAGGAATGGCATCCACTTGGTTACCGTGAATGATGATTAACGGCGGGTTCACCCCACCTTGATGCGCATATCGTAATTTAATGCGCCGACCACGCACCAAAGGAGGAGAGTGCATTTGTATCGCCTTTTCCAGCAGCCGCGTCACCACCGGCGTGGCAATTTTTCGTCGAGCGCAGGTATAGGCTTTAATCACTGAGTCAAACAATAAACCGACGCCACTCCCATGTAACGCAGAGACAAAATGTATCTTGGCAAAATCTGCGAAGGGGATTTTGCGCGCAAAATCGGCTTTGACTTCGCCTTTGTTATCACGGCTCAACCCATCCCATTTATTCACCGCGATCACCAGTCCGCGACCACTGTCTAACACCATCCCCAGTAGCGTTGCGTCTTGGTCTGCAATGCCTTGGTGGGCATCCAACGTCATCAACACCACATTCGAGCGTTCAATGGCTTCTAAGGTTTTAATCGCGCTGAATTTTTCGATGCCGGGTTTGACTTTCGAGCGACGCCTAACACCCGCGGTGTCAATCAACGTAAACGCTTGGCCATCACGCTCAAAGGGAATAAAAATACTGTCTCGTGTGGTGCCAGGCTGATCATAGGTCACCACGCGCTCTTCACCCAACATGCGGTTAATAAGTGTGGATTTTCCAACGTTTGGGCGTCCAACCAAAGCCAAACGAATGCCTGGCTGCGCATCTTGTTCTGCTAAGTCAGTCTCGGGTTGTTCTGGCAATTGTGCAGACACAGCCTGCATCAACGCCTGCACACCACGGCCGTGGCTAGCGGCAATCGGAACGATCTCCCCTAGGCCTAACACAAAAAAGTCCGCACACGCAATTTCAGGTGAAACGCGATCCGTTTTGTTCACCACAACTGTGATTGGTTTTTGCCATTTTCTTAAGTCATTCACAATGGCTTCGTCGCTTGCCGTTAAGCCGCTTTTACCATCCACCATAAACAAAAGGTGGTGGGCTTCCTCCATGGCCGCTTCAGCTTGATCCGCCATCACTAAATCAATGCCGTCTTTTTGACCGCTTAAGCCCCCTGTATCCACAACGATATAGGGGAATTCGCCGACTTTACCAAAACCATATTGGCGGTCTCGGGTTAATCCTGGCTGGTTTGCAACCAATGCATCTCGGGTACGCGTGAGTTGGTTAAAGAGTGTCGATTTACCCACATTCGGGCGGCCAACAATGGCAATTACAGGAATCATTACCAGAGTTTCCACCAGCTAGACGATTCTGGTTTTTCCACCACAATCGCTTGAGGAATGTTGTCACCAATACTGATGGCGGCAAGCTGGCCATCATTGGTTAAACTATATAGAACACCATCTTGTACCACCGGGGTGCTTGATATGCCTTCGTCATCAATTTCTAACTTGGCCACAAAAGCCCCATTGGCTCGGCTCATCCAATGCAGGTAACCTTCAAAATCAGCAACCACAATGTACTCTCCTTGTACCACCGGTGCCGTTAAATGGCGCGCGGTTAAATCAATTTGTTTCCAGACCGAAGCCCCATTACTCGGGTCCACCGCCAATACGTTACTATTATAATCGGTCACGTAAAGCTGGCCCCAATCT
>Ga0256847_1000104_pt1 | contig 58112 bp, 50 predicted proteins | sample TeddybearmetaG_FD_189099 | JGI IMG/M metagenome (GOLD analysis project Ga0256847, IMG submission 189099) | Hydrothermal vent microbial communities from East Pacific Rise, Pacific Ocean - Teddybear | ecosystem: Environmental > Aquatic > Marine > Hydrothermal vents | place: Pacific Ocean: East... | reverse complement strand
CCAGCGCAGCGATGACCTGCCACATTACCTTAGCCAAAGTTGATCACGTGGTGTATATGCAACGTGCGTACCGTGTGTTGGATGAAGGCCCCAGCGCAGAGAATACCGCCTGTATCTTGGTCGACGATCAAAGCTGTCGATTCGGTTTGTGGTTACGCGAACCCGACTGTGGCCAAAAATACCAACATTTGCCTTCTTTTGGGGCCATTGCCGAACCTCACCGTAATGTTCATATGAGCGTCCATGCCATGGCTGCACTGACCTTTGGGGACTGGAAGAAAAACAACCTGACCCAAAATGAAATCATTGAAAATATGCGTGCGGCTGAAACCAGTAGCTGGGATCTAATCCAAATACTCGGCAATTTATTAAATGAAAAACAAACCTTCGAAGCCACCAGCACCGAAGGCGGAGAAATTGATTTATTTTAAAATCGATTTATTTTAAAACCGATAACGTGTTTGTAGAAAAGCCCCACGCCGAGCACCGGTGGTTAACCGCTGATTTTCCGTGCCTTCTGGGTGCACACTGTCCAGTATATTGGTCACTGCCAAACTCGTTTCAAACGCCGGGCTTGGCTGCCAGCCCAGGCGCAGATCTAAGCGCACATAACTCGGAATGTCCTTACCACCATCCGAGGCATGATCCGCATAATACACCAACGTATCCAATGCCCACTGTGCATTAATGTCCCAATAAGAGCGTAAATTCACACTGTTTTCTGGGAAACCATCGACGTTCTGGCGCTGCCCCCCCGTCTCCAGCGTGCGGCCATGATGGTAGGTGTAAGCCATGGCCAAACGCCAATGCTCAGACACCTGCCAACGCACATCACTCTCCACCCCATAAAATTTATTCACCCCATTCGCATTGGCCTGCTCCTGGTCAAAATTATTGTAAAACGCAGCCACGTCTAACACCACGGTGTCCAGCGCCAAACGATATCCAATTTCTTTGGATATCACCTGAAACACTTTTAATTTAGGCGATGCCAGCTTCGTTTCATTGCCAATCGGGATGATACAAGCGCCATCATCCGCCAACACAAACCCAGGCACCCCAAACGCACACAAAAATGCCACATCATCAAAATTCAAACGCGCATCTGAATCCCCTCGGCTCGGCGTTCGCAGCGCGCGAGAATAAGCCATCCAAAACGTTTGCCGCTCACTCGGCGACCAACGCAAACGGTAACTGGGTTGGTACTCATCGTGGGTGAAATCGTTGTACTCAAATTTACTGCCAATGGTCAGAAAAACCGTCTCCTCAAGCAGCTCGATACGATCTTGAAAAAACACACTGTAGAGGTCATTCGAGCGGTTTTCAGGATCCAACTCAAAGCGGAATTGTAACTCGGTGTCATCGGCGGTGGTGCGATAAGCGGCTCCCCAGGTGAACTGCTGCCTGGGCCACAAAAAGGTATGCTGAAAATCCACATCATGGGTTTCTCGCACTTCAGAAAAGACTTGATCCACACGCCGCGTATAATCCGCATAATATTGTATCGTCATGTTAGAGGTGCCCCATGACTGCTGCCAGCGCAACAACACATTGGCCCCTTCGACATCAATATTATTGCGTAATGGCGCATTGTCTCGGATTAAAAAATCATGCTCCAGCCCATGATATACATCCCCTTGCACAGTCACGTGGCGCGCATTGGCTTGCCAATCTAAACGGAAGCCGCCTTGGGTTAAATGGCCATCATCCTCGGCTGAACTTTTCGGTTTGAAAAACCCCGCATTCTCACTTTGTTTGGCGTTAAGAAATTCCCCTTCATCACTCTGCCGGTTTTTAACATACACACGCCCGCTTAACTCACCGCGTTGGAACCCATAACGCACACTTTTTAGGTTTTTAGTGTCACCCTCTCCAACACCGGCGGAGACCAACCAACCTTGGGTATCGGCCGCATCTTTGGTGATAATGTTGATGATCCCGGTCACCGCATTCGCCCCCCACAAGGAAGCCCCTGGGCCACGCACCACTTCAATCCGCTCAATGTCCGCCAGCAAGGTTTCTTGGACATCCCAATAAACACCCGCGAATAATGGCGTATAAACACTACGCCCATCAATCAACACCAGCATGGTGCTGGAAAAGCGATCATTCTCACCTCGGGCATTAATCGCCCATTTATTCCCATCTAATTTGGCCACGTGCAGGCCCGGCACCAAACGCAATAAATCGGGAATGGTGGTCAAACCTGAGCGCCGAATATCCTCCTGATTAATCACATAAATCGCCGCCGGTGCAGAAAACGCACGGGCTTCATTACGCGAAGTCATGGTGACTTCAACACTTAACAACTGTTCCAGATCCATCGCCGCTAACGCATCCACCCCGGCCCAGTCACTGTCCTCATACGTTGCCTTTGCCGCCTGAGTTAACCCCGCCAGCAGCAACACCCAACACCACGTTTTTATCCCCATCATGCCTCCCCCCTAAATGATGCTTTAATATCCTGTCTTTACTCCTAAACATAGCAGATGGGGTACGCGTGTTGCCTATTTCAGCGCCTATTTCAGCCGTGCATTCAAAAACGCTTGTTCTGAAATATGGTGATACGTCATCACCTGTTGTCGAAACTGCATAAAAGACGCATGGATGGCTTTTGCTTCGGGATTGGCATCCGCCACCGTGGCCGCGACTTCCATCGAAACACTCAGGAGTTTGTCCAACACAGCCGGTGGGAAAGGCCGTAAATCGACCTGGTGTTGATTCACCAAAACCTCTAAGGCGCGGTTATTTTTGGCGGTAAATTCAGCCAACATATCTTGGTTCACCACCTGACAAGCCGCCGCAACAATGGCTTGTAAATCCTCGGGTAACGCCGAATAAGCCGCTTGGTTAACCAAACATTCCAACACAGAACCCGGCTCATGCCAGCCCGGATAATAATAATATTTGGCAATTTTATAAAAACCGAAGGCCAAATCATTGAACGGACCGACCCATTCTGTGGCATCAATCGCACCTGATTGTAAAGCCGTATACAGCTCACCACCGGGTAAACTCACCGGTGTGCCACCGAGTTTTTTCAAGACTTCTGCGCCCAAGCCTGGAATGCGCATTTTTAAGCCTTGTAAGTCCTCAACCTGGTTAATTTCTTTGTTAAACCAGCCGCCCATCTGCACGCCCATATTGCCCGCAGGAAACGGTTTCACCCCAAAGGGTTCATACAAATCCGTCCACAGGGTTAAGCCTCCGCCATGGTATAACCAAGCGTTCATTTCTTGCGCGTTCATGCCAAAAGGCACTGAGGTGAAAAATTGTGCCGCTTCGCTTTTGCCTTTCCAGTAATACGCCGCACCATGCCCCATTTCGACGGTGCCTCTGGCGACGGTATCAAACACCCCAAAAGCCGGTACCAATTCTTTCGCACCATAGACTTTAACGCGCAAACGCCCACCGCTCATTTGTTCGATCAACGCCGCTAAATAATTCGCCCCTGTGCCCAAACCGGGAAAGTTTTTCGGCCACGCGGTCACCATTTTCCATTGGATCGCTGCGGCTTTAAACTGACTTTGGTGAGTTTTGGGTTTGTCTTCTTGACAACCCGACAGTGCAGCGCCCCCCGCGAGCAAGCCCATGCCCGCAACAACATCTCGACGTTTCATACTGATCCTTTATTTTTATATTTAGCTCAATGCGACTAATTTCGCGTATTCCAGGTTCAGCCATTTCAGCCCAACCGATGAAAAATTGATGTGTGCTTTCATTTGCTGCCCATGCGCATCAAAGGCTAACACCACGCCTTCCCCAAACGTCGCATGCGCCACCCGCTGGCCTAATTCAAACGGCAACATGATGTCATCTTCATACACCGCAGGACGGATTTGTTCATCCGTCATCTGCTGCAAATGTTGACTCGGCATTTCTTCAATAAAACGGGACGGCTGGGGATATTTGACCTCCCCATACAAACGCCGGGCATGGGCATACGTCAGATACAGCGTGGCCATCGCACGCGTCACGCCAACATAACAAAGGCGGCGCTCCTCCTCCAATTTGGCCAGGTCATCAAACGCCCGGTTATTCGGAAATAAGCCCTCTTCCATACCCGTGATAAACACCAAAGGAAACTCCAAGCCTTTGGCGGAATGCAACGACATCAATTGCACACTGTCTTTCGGGGCGTCATCTTCATCCCCCGCTTCCAACGCCGTAAAAGACAAAAACACATTCATTGCATCACCCTCATCCGCATCCACTTGTGCCGCAGCATTGACCAATTCCGCCAAATTTTCCCGTCGACTGGCCGCCGTATCCGGTGGTTCTTTATCATAAGCGCGTTGTAACTCGGATTGCGTAATGACGTATTCAACGCATGCGGGTAGGGGTAATGCTTGGCCCTCTTGCTGTAACGTTTCAATCAAATGCAAGAACTTGCTCAACGCCTGGCGAGAGCGTGCGGCCAATACGGTGCCTCCGATTAACACTTTGGCTGCAGCCCATAAGGTTTTTTGGGTCTCGTTGGCCAAGCTTTTCACTGCATTCAAACATTTTGCCCCAATGCCTCGCGTGGGCCGATTCACCACCCGTTCAAATGCCGCATCATCATTCGGATTGCTCAGCAAACGCAAATAAGCCAACGCATCTTTGACTTCTTTCCGATCAAAAAAGCGCAAGCCCCCATACACACGATAATGGATATTCGCTTGCAGTAATTGTTCTTCAAATAAACGCGATTGCGCATTAGACCGATATAAAATCGCCATGTCCTGGTAACACACGCCGCGTGCATAGTGCAGTTGAATCTGTTCCAGCACGTAACGGGCTTCATCCACCTCGTTATACGCGGCGTACAACGTCACCAGCTCGCCATCCCCGGTATCCGTCCACAAGGCTTTACCCAGGCGGTCTTGGTTATGCTCAATCAGATGGTTAGCCAACCCCAAGATGTGCCCGCTAGAACGGTAATTTTGCTCCAAACGCACCACCATCGCCTCGGTATACGTACGATCAAAGCTGCGAATGTTTTCCACTTCCGCCCCACGCCAACCATAAATGGACTGGTCATCATCCCCGACCGCAAACAAGCCTTGATGTTTTGCCGCCAATAAACGCAACCACGCATATTGAATTTTATTCGTATCTTGAAATTCATCGACCAAAATGTGTTGAAATCGCGCTTGGTAATGCGCCAATAATTCAGGATTTTCCAGCAATAACTCATGTGCTTTGAGCAATAATTCAGCAAAATCCACCATCCCGGCCCGTTCGCATGCGGCTTCATACGCCACATACACACGCACAAACTGGCGTTGTAAATAATCCACTTCCGGGTCAACATGCCGCGCGCGATGGCCTTGTTCCTTGGCCTCATTCAGCATCCACTGAAATTGCTTCGGTGCCCACTCTTTTGGGTCTAAGCCCAGATCCACAACCAAGCGTTTGAGCAACTGTAATTGATCCGCAGAATCTAAAATTTGGAATGCGGCTGGCAACCCCGCTTGTTGGTGGTGGGTTCGCAACAAACGGTTGGCCAAACCGTGAAACGTCCCGACCCACATGCCCTGCAAATTAAACGGCAATAACGCTTCAATCCGCGTTTTCATTTCCCGCGCGGCTTTGTTGGTAAACGTCACCGCCAAAATTTGGTGTGGTGCCACCTGGCGTTGTTGAATCAACCAAGCAATGCGGTGAACTAACACACGAGTTTTACCGCTACCGGCACCAGCCAAAATCAATACTGGCCCATCAGCCGCCGTCACAGCCTCTATTTGAGGTGGGTTTAATGTGCTCAGTATGCTAGCGTCCGGTGCCATATTGATTCCTCTGTTGATGCCTTTAGAAGCGTTCTAACCCATTTTATTTGCCGATGCAAAAGCGGGAGAAAATTTCCCCCAATAAATCATCATTGGTAAATGTACCGGTGATACGGGATAAACACTGTTGCGCCTGATAAAAATCATCCGCCAGTAATTCCCCGGCTTGGTGCTCACACAGTTGGGCAAAACCGGCTTCAACAAACGTTTTTGCCGCCAACAACGCATCTAAATGACGTTGCCGCGCCATAAATACATCTTCACCGACGGTGTGATAGCCCATACAGGCTTTTAGGTGTTCGCTCAACGCATCCATCCCCAATGCCTGTTTCGCAGAAATGCGATACACCGGATAATCCGCCGGTGTCGTCACCAAACCCGCCGAGGTATTCGACAAATCAATTTTATTCCGAACCAACGTGATCGGCACTTGATACGTTTGGAAGTCTGTAACGGCTTGCTCAATCTGCGCCTCATCCCATCGATCATCCACCAACAATAACAAACGATCCGCCTGTTTAACCGCCTGTATGGCCCGACGAATGCCTTCTTGTTCGATGATGTTGTCCGATTCGCGAATACCCGCAGTATCGATCAGGTGTAAGGGCATACCATCCAGTTGCAAATATTCGGTTAAGACATCTCTGGTGGTACCCGGAATATCCGTCACAATCGCTGTTTCTTCACCGGCAAACAGGTTCAATAAACTGGATTTGCCCGCATTCGGCGCACCCGCAATCACAACCTGCATGCCTTCGCGTAAAACATTGCCTTGCTGTGCTTTGTGTAAAATGGTTTGAAAGCTATTGAGCAGCGTTTCAACCAAAACCTGGATTTTCCCCTCTGACAAAAAATCAATTTCCTCCTCCGGGAAATCAATCGCCGATTCGACATACATACGGGCATAAATCAACTGGGATTGTAGCGTTTGGATCGCCTCAGAAAAATGTCCTTGCAAGGATTTAAAGGCTGATTTAGCCGCCATTTCAGAACCCGATTCAATTAAATCGGCAATCGCTTCGGCTTGTGCCAAATCCATTTTATCATTCAGAAAAGCCCGTTCAGAAAATTCTCCGGGATTGGCTCGGCGTGCGCCAAAATGCAAGGCACTGTTTAATAACATGTTCATCACGACGGCACCGCCATGACCTTGCAGTTCGATGACATCTTCACCGGTAAAGGAATGGGGGGCGGGAAAACATAAAACAATGCCCTGGTCGATCATATCGCCAGCAGCATCATAAAACGGTAAGAGACAAGCAGATCTTGGCGCTGGACACGCACCGTGCAGCATACTTTCAGCAATGTGTGCTGATTCTGGCCCAGACAATCGCAGCACGCCAATGCCGCCATTGCCCGTTGGGGTGGCAATGGCGGCAATCGTATCTTGCATACGTTATACTTTTCCAGCAATCCGTTTGGTAATAATCCATTGTTGAATGATGGACAAAACATTATTCGCCACCCAATAGAGCACCAAACCGGCAGGAAACAAGGCAAAAAATGCGGTAAAAATAACCGGTAACATCATCATGACTTTGGCTTGAATCGGATCCAAAGGGGCTGGGTTCAATTTTTGTTGAATAAACATGCTCGCCCCCATCAACAACGGCAGCACATAATAAGGGTCTGCAATCGATAGATCATTAATCCACAGCATAAACGGCGCTTGCCTTAATTCAACACTTTCCAACAACACCCAATACAGCGCAATAAACACAGGAATCTGCACCAAAATCGGTAGACAACCGCCTAATGGGTTAATCTTTTCCTTTTTATACAGCTCCATCATGGCTTGATTCATTTTCGCCCGATCTTCACCATAACGTTCTTTCAGCGACACCAATTTTGGTTGTAGTTTTCGCATATTCGCCATCGAGACATAACTGGCTTCAGATAATTTGTAGAAGATGGCTTTAATCGAAATCGTCACGAAAATAATCGCCCAGCCCCAGTTACCAAAAATATCGTGAAAAAATTCTAACAACCAATACACCGGCTGGGCCAAAAACGTCAGCACCCCATAATCAACACTTAACTCTAAACCTGCGGATAACGCTTCTAAGTCATGCTGTAATTTGGGGCCAACATAAAGCTGTGAAACAAACGCTTTTTGTGTCTGATCCGGTATGGTCAAGGTTTCGCTTTTCAAGCCTAAAATATATTTTGGATTGTCATCTTTCAGGGTTCTTGAATAAAATTGGTTATGGTGTGTTTTGTCCGGCACCCAAGCGGCCAAGAAATAGTGCTGCATCATCGCCAGCCAACCGCCGGTGTTGCCTCTATCCACATTCTTTTCGAACATGTCATCGAATGTGATTTTTTCGAAGCGTTCTTTGTCGGTATAAATCACACCGCCCATATAGGTATAAATAAAGGCACTGCCATTTTCTTCGATTTGGTTTCTTTGTAACTGCACATACTGAAACCCTTGCCAGTCTTGTCCAGAGGTATTATTCAGCGTATTTTGTAACTCAACGATAAAACTCCCACGCCGAAACGTATACGTTTTGGTCACGCTTAAACCCGCCGTTTGCCAGTGTAAATCGACCTTAATTTCGTCTTCACCATCGAGCAACACGTAATCTGTTTGCTCGGCACTAAAAATGACATTATGGGTTGGGGCTTTTAACGCCAAATTCTTTTCTGAAACCAAGCCATTTTGTGCAACAAAATAATTCGAGGGCGTATCACTCATCAGCCGGAAAGGTTTATCTTGTTGATCAATTGAAATCGGGTAGGTGGGCAGATCCACTTGGCGAATGGTGCCGCCTTTGGTGTCAATCACCAGGTTAAAAACATCGGTTTTGACGCGAATAATTTTGTGCGATTGTTGTGATATCGAGCGTGGTAAATCGGCCACGGAGGCTTCCAAGGCTTCGGGCACATCCGTACCTGCCGCCGTTTCATTCAGGGGGATTGAACGGTCAGTCGCCGCCGTCGCAGGATTCACACCGCTTTGTTTGTCCGCGACCGGCTCAGGTTTTGGCCCATAATCGCTGCTCCACGCTTGGGCCAACAAATAACTCACAAACAACAAAGAGATGATGAGAAAAAGACGCTTATTTTCCATGCTGATTTTCCTGAGCCTCTGGGACTAAATCCACCCCGCCAGGATGCCAAGGGTGGCAGCGACCTAAACGTTTAAGCGCTAACCACCCCCCGTGACATAATCCAAAACGGGATAGTGCGGTAAGGGTGTAGTTCGAACAAGAAGGATAATATCGACAATGATTACCCAATAACGGGCTAATGCAATATTGATATAATTTGATGATTACAATGACAATGTGTCGCATTTTTTTTGAATCATAGCCCAGTGTTTAAGAATTGATCGGGTGATCTGTGCATTCGTTTTGTTGGCTACATTCATTTTGGCAATGATAACAAGATCAAAACCGCCCAAGTCACCATGCTGCAAGCGAAACGCTTCACGAATAACACGCTTGATGCGATTACGATCTACTGCACGTTTGACTTTTTTTTTCGCAACAGCAAAACCCAATCGAGCAAAAGCCAGTTGGTTTTTTCGCGCAAGAACCGTGAAACAGGCATCACTGACTCTCATCGGTTTTTGAAAAACAACCCGAAACTCTAATGCTGTTCTCAAACGGATGTGTTTGGGAAACCGCTGATCAGCCAAATAACTTATGCCGTGAGTTTCGACCGCCCTCTAGCACGCCTTGCATTCACAACACGACGACCGCCCTTGGTGCGCATTCTACACCGAAAACCATGCGTTCTTGCCCGTTTGATTCTGCTGGGTTGAAAGGTTCTTTTCATAACTCACTCTTTTCATATTGATAAGACGACAGGGGTGGCTAGGGTACTGTTACATCAACACATTGTCAATATAAAAAAGTCCCTATAGAAGCCAAATTTGACTGGCGTCAAAACAGCAGAAACGGTAGACTTATGCAGGTAGATAACCCTACCAATTTAATTTTGTACACGCGCTATTGGCTTCTCGCTACTGACCAACATCAACTCAATTCTTAGCGCTGATGAATCATCCGTTGATACATTCAAGGAGTGGATGTCTATGCCTGCATTATGGAATAAATGTGTAGAAAAACTAGAAGGCGAGTTATCCCCTCAACAGTTCAACACCTGGATTCGACCCCTGCAAGCCATTGAAAGCGCCAACAGCTTGCGCTTATTGGCCCCCAATCGGTTTGTGTTAGACTGGGTTAAAAAAAACTTTGCTGAAAAAATAAATAAAATTGTATTGCAGTATGGTGCTGAAGGGATAACACTTTCCCTCGAAATTGGCTCCACACATGCCGTCAAAAAAGACACGCCCAAAAAAGAAAGCAACACCCGCAGCACCGTCACGCCCAAAAGCAAACCGTCTGATACCAGCCATTTAAACCCTGAATTTGTTTTTGATGCTTACGTTGAGGGCAAATCCAATCAGTTGGCCCGCGCAGCCGGTTTACAAATCGCTGAAAATCCCGGTGGGGCCTATAACCCGTTCTTTATCTATGGGGGGGTCGGGCTGGGAAAAACCCATTTAATGCATGCGGTGGGTAACCTTATCCAAGAACTAAACCCGAATAAAAGTGTGGTTTATCTGCGTTCAGAGCGTTTCGTTGGGGATATGGTCAAGTCCTTACAGCACAATACAATCAATGAATTCAAACGGCATTATCGATCCGTCAATGCGTTATTGATTGATGATATCCAGTTTTTTGCCAAAAAAGAGCGCTCCCAAGAAGAGTTTTTCCACACCTTTAACGCTTTATTGGAGCAAAATCAGCAAATTATTTTAACCTGTGACCGTTATCCCAAAGAAGTCAGTGGGCTTGACGACCGCCTTAAATCACGCTTTGGCTCAGGCCTGACCGTCGCCATAGAACCCCCCGACCTTGAAACACGGGTTGCGATCATCATGAGTAAAGCCATTTCGTTTCGCATTGATTTGCCTGATGAAGTGGCCTTTTTTATTGCCAAACGTTTACGCTCAAATGTGCGTGAATTAGAAGGCGCTTTGCGCCGCGTGTATGCCAATGCGCAATTCACTGGAAAACCCATTACCTTGGATTTTGCACGAGAGGCATTACAAGATTTACTCGCCGTTCAAGATCGCTTGGTGACGATTGAAAACATTCAAAAAACCATCGCGGAATACTATAAAATACGCGTGTCTGATTTAACCTCAAAAAAACGCAGCCGCTCCATTGCTCGCCCCAGGCAAGTCGCCATGGCGTTATCCAAAGAACTCACCAACCACAGTTTACCTGAAATCGGGGACGCTTTTGGCGGTCGAGACCACACAACGGTGTTACACGCCTGCCGTAAAATAAAAGAATTACAGGCTTCTGACCCCAGAATTCGAGAGGATATGGCCAACCTTATCCGTCTATTAACCAGTTAATATTCAGGTTCATCATGAAAATTTTAACCTCTAGAGAAGTCTTATTACCGGCTTTATTGGCTGTTAACGGTGTTGTTGAGAAAAAGCAAACGATGCCGATTCTGTCCAATATATTATTCAGCGCTGACCCAAATGGCGACCTTCATATTATCTCGACTGACCTCGATATTGAGATGAAGGTTTTGTGCAAAGTTAATGTCATTACTCCCGGCAGCATTACCTTACCAGCCCGAAAATTACTCGATATTTGCCGAAATTTATCGGATGAGCAAAGCCTTGAAATTGATTGCGCTGAATCCAGTTCGGCAACGCTGAAAGCCGGTAGAGGGCGTTATAAATTACAAAGTTTACCCGCCAATCAGTTTCCTGATTTAGATGATATTGACTATCATTTTGAATTTTCACTCGCGCAATACCAGTTACAAACGTTGCTTCACCACACACAATTTGCCATGGCCTCACAAGATGTGCGCTATTATCTCAATGGTCTTTTATTCGAGCTATCGCCTGGGCAATTTAGAGCCGTTGCAACCGACTCCCACCGAATCACGCTGTCTGAGACAGCGATTACCTTTCCCATTAATGAAACCGCGCAGTTTATTTTACCGAGAAAAGCCATCGTTGAGTTGTACCGTTTTTTAAGTGACGATGAATCCTTAATTAATTGCCGTTTTGCACATAATCACATGTCGTTTTCTTTACCCAATGTGATGTTCACCACCAAATTAATCGATGCCCAGTATGCAAATTACGAACGTGTTTTACCCGACCCTTCAGACCCGCCCACCTACGATTTGACTGTGCCACGTGCTGAATTACAACAAGTCCTCACACGGGTGGCTATTTTATCGCATGAAAAAATCAAAGGCGTGAGTTTGACGTTTGAGGATGGCACACTGATGGTGCAATCGTTCAACAGCGAGAACGAGGAAGCAGAAGAAGTAATTGATATTGATTACCAAGGTGAACGCATCGAACTGAGCTTTAACGGCTCTTACGTTACTGATTATTTAAACACCTCAAATGCGGAATTTGTGCGCTTTTTTTCCGGTAAAATCAACGATAGCACGGTCATTCAAGATGCCAATCATCAAAACCGAACCTATGTTGTTATGCCCATGAAATATTGATCTTTAGCCCTTATTTTGAGCATAAAAACCCTGAACATCCAACACTTTCGTAGCCTAACGGAAGTGCACTTAAGCCCTGACCCGCAGCTTAATTTTATTATCGGTGGCAATGGCAGCGGTAAAACCAGCTTAATTGAAGCCATTTACTACCTGGGTCGAGGTAAGTCATTTAGAAGCACACAACTGAAAAAAATTATTCAACGTGAGCACAGTGGCTTTACCTTGTATTCACAACTGGCAGGCCAACCTCCAGCCAGCATTGGGATACAAAAATCGACAACTGAAGCCACCGTCAAATTAAATGGGCAAACCATCAAAACGTCCTCTTCATTGGCCCATTATTTACCCTTATTATTGATTCATCCTGAAAGTCATCATCTGTTAGAACAAGGCCCTAAGCAACGGCGACATTTTATGAATTGGGGATTGTTCCACGTGGAACATCGTTTTTTGGCCCTGTGGAACACCTTTTTACAAACACTGAAACAACGTAATGCACTCATTCGCAAAAAAGACCCTCGCACCCTAACCACTTGGGATCAGCATTTGAGTGAGGTTTCAGAACAAATACATACGCTGCGAGTAGCGTATATCCAAGCGATACAAAGCCATTTTCAACTGTTTTGCCAAAAATTGCTTCACTTGGATGATATTCAACTGATTTACAAACGCGGTTGGGATGATAAAAAATCCTTTATGGATGTACTGCTGAGTGCAAGGTCACGAGACTTTGACTGTGGTTATACCCGGTATGGGCCTCAGCGTGCCGACCTACTCATTTATCAAAATGGGCAAAACATACACCAAGTGGTTTCTCGCGGACAGCAAAAATTGGTGATCACAGCCCTACTGTTATCGCAGGCTAAATATTTGTCTGAAAAACGCTCACAACAAGCCATTATTTTGGTCGATGATTTGACCTCTGAGCTGGATATTGTGCATTTTACAAAACTGTATGAAACACTCTTATCGTTGAACTGTCAGCTCTTCATTACGTCCGTAACAGACCATTTACTCCAACACATTCAACTTCCCCATTCTTACCAAATGTTCCACGTGGAACATGGCAATATAACAACAACCGATTCTTTTTCCGTTTAAGATATTGGTCTATCTGTAGGTCTACAGCACCATTCAATGACTTTCCATTATCGGGTCCAGAGGAGGCCGAAGCCTCCGTCTGCCCACAGCACCGTGCGTACGGATCCGTACACGGCTCCTCACGTAAAACATACCCGTCGAAAAATCAACAAAACAATACAGGTTTCCTTTTGCATCGCTTATCAGTTCCTCCGAGAGCAAACCAGCTGCATTCATTTCACTCTTTATTTGTATGACCCTTTCAACGATTATAGCGCCAACAATTCGCCCAATATTTACGACTCAGGTAATGCTGACCCCATTCGGCTAATCTCAAAATCATAGTCTTTAATGAAATTCAATGGTTGTTTACGTGTTCAGCCCTTCACCTCCGCCTTCCTTGACGCTGACCCAACGTTTTATCCTCAGCTATGTCACCATAACCTCATAGGCGTCAGGCTTTACGATTACTATGGCTTCATCTGAAAACCCCCGTCCCATCACATATCACGTTACCGCGTCGCTTAGGGCTTAAAGTGTCGCAGTTACACTGACCCAGAATCGGCGGTTCTTCACCGGGTAAGATACCCAACCATTTCAATTGCCCACCTACCTTCTATACACCCACGCGTTACGAGGAGAATATCGGGCTTCGGCGGCCCACGGCGCCTCGCCCTCTCGTAGACGCCTACAGCCAAAGGTTCACTTTCGCTTAGGTGGAAATTTTGGACTCCAGCTTCCTTCAGATCCCTCATTGGCTCCCCCGCGTCGCCCCGTCTTAAGGCCATTTCCCTACAATGTCACGCAAAAGAGTTTCTTCGGGCACCCTTGCCTTCGCCTACATGTTCCATTCTCCCAAGGGTCATGACTGGACTTTCACCAGTTAGCTGACTACCATGCCGGTCACACATGAGCAAATGTTCCACGTGGAACATGGCAATATAACAACAACGGATTCTTTTTCCGTTTAAGACATTGGTCTATCTGTAGGTCTACAGCACCATTCAATGCTTTCCATTATCAGCAAATGTTCCACGTGGAACACAGGACAATATCGCAACAACGGATTCTCTTTCCGTTTAAGACATTAGTCTATCTCTAGGTCTACAGCACCATTCAATGCTTTCCATTATGACTAAATGTTCCACGTGGAACACAGGGCAATATCGCAACAACTGATTGTTTTTCCGTTTAAGACATTGGTCTATCTCTAGGTCTACAGCACCATTCAATGCCTCCATTATGACCAAATGTTCCACGTGGAACACAGGGCAATATCGCAACAACAGATTGTTTTTCCGTTTAAGACATTGGTCTATCTCTAGGTCTACAGCACCATTCAATGCCTCCATTATGACCAAATGTTCCACGTGGAACACAGGGCAATATCGCAACAACTGATTGTTTTTCCAATTAATATTCATGGCTGTCTATGTCTAAAAAACCCTTGAAATGTTACACTATGGTGCATTCCAAACTCGAATCGATGATTATAATAAAACATCCTCATCGATCTATCTCTTTATTTGACCGCCTGGGGAATCCTCTATGTCCAAAGACACGTATGACTCTGACAGTATTAAAGTTTTAAAAGGCCTTGACGCCGTTAGGAAACGTCCTGGTATGTATATAGGTGATACCGACGATGGTTCAGGGTTACATCATATGGTATTTGAGGTTGTTGATAACTCCATTGATGAAGCGCTAGCCGGGCATTGTACCAACGTTACCGTCACCCTCCACAGTGATCAATCCGTTACCGTAACAGACGATGGTCGAGGTATTCCGGTCGGTATCCACGCTGAAGAGGGTAAGTCTGCGGCGGAGGTCATTATGACGATCTTACACGCGGGTGGAAAATTCGATGACAGTTCTTACAAAGTCTCAGGGGGTTTACATGGCGTCGGTATTTCTGTGGTGAATGCACTCTCAGAAAAATTGTTACTCACCATCTACCGGGATGGCCATGTGCATCACCAAGAATATCGACATGGTGAACCCCAATCGCCGTTACACACCATTGGCGAAACCAGCAAAACCGGCACAGAAATCCTCTTTAAACCCAGCGATAAAACCTTTTCTAATATCGAGTTTAGCTACAACATACTCGCCAAACGACTTCGAGAGTTGTCTTTTTTAAACAGCGGTGTGCAGATTAATTTGCATGAAGACACAACTGAAAAACACGATCTGTTTCATTATAAAGGCGGCATTCAAGCCTTTGTTCAACATTTAAACGCAGAAAAAAATGCTTTGCATCAGAAAGTTTGTCATTTTAAAGCCGTGAAAGATGAGATTGAAGTCGAGCTTGCCATGCAATGGAGTGACTCCTACTCCGATAAAAGTATTTATTGTTACACCAACAACATTCCTCAAAAAGACGGGGGGACACACCTCGCCGGTTTTCGGGGTGGATTAACCCGCACCTTGAACCAGTACATTGAAAAAAATAGCAGCAGCAAAAAAGACAAAGTCCAGACCTCTGGGGATGACGCCCGTGAAGGCCTAACTGCGGTTTTATCGGTGAAAGTACCTGATCCAAAATTTTCCTCTCAAACCAAAGAAAAATTGGTTTCTTCCGAGGTTAAAGGCGTTGTTGAGTCTCTCGTCTCGGAGCATTTAAACAATTATTTATTGGAAAACCCCAACGATGCACGCGCCATTTCCAGCAAAATGATTGAAGCGGCACGCGCCCGTGAAGCTGCCCGTAAAGCCCGAGACATGACCCGCCGCAAAGGCGCTTTAGACATCGCAGGATTACCGGGTAAATTGGCCGATTGCCAAGAAAAAGACCCGGCCCTGTCCGAACTCTTCCTAGTGGAGGGTGATTCTGCTGGCGGCTCAGCTAAACAAGGCCGCGACCGAAAAACACAGGCTATTTTGCCGTTGAAGGGGAAAATTCTAAATGTTGAAAAAGCCCGCTTCGACAAGATGCTTTCCTCCCAGGAAGTCGGCACACTCATCACAGCTTTAGGCTGTGGGATTGGTCGGGACGAATTTAATCTAAAGAAATTACGTTACCACCGCATTATCATTATGACCGATGCGGATGTGGATGGCTCTCACATACGCACCCTGTTGCTGACGTTTTTCTATCGGCAAATGCCGGAGTTAATCGACCATGGGTATGTGTATATCGCCCAGCCGCCTCTGTACAAAATCAAAAAGGGCAAACAAGAGCAGTATGCCAAGGATGACAAGGAGTTAAATGCTTACTTGTTGCAACTGGCCTTAGATAAGGCTCAGCTGTTTCCTGCAGAAGGCGCACCCCCCATCAGTGGTCTTGCCCTGGAACAATTGGCCAAACAGTATCAAACGGTGGAGAGCAACATTGAGCGCTTATCCAAACGTTTTGACAAACAATTGCTGAATTGCATGTCGAGTTTACAGCAAGTCACGGTTGAAATGATCAACAATCCGACCTTATTTTCAAGCTGGATCAGCGAACTAGCACTGTTATTAAAACCCATCAAAGAAAGTGATTCACGCTATACGTTATTGCTCAATACGGATAATAAACAGATCTCCGTGACCAAAAAATACCACGGTGTTGAAACCAAGATTATCCTTGAGTCTGACTTTTTTGAATCCGGCGAATATCGCGCCATCTTTGAACTGGGCGCAGAGTTGGATGGTTTGATCACCGACAGCAGTTACGTGCAAAAAGGCGACAAACGATACCAGCCCGATAGCTTTAAAGATGCCTTGGATTGGTTGGTTGTGGAGGCTAAAAAAGGCCGCGATATCTCACGTTATAAAGGTCTGGGTGAAATGAACCCTGAGCAACTGTGGGAAACCACCATGCATATGGAAGCGCGTCGTTTATTACAGGTTAAAATTGAAGATGCGATTGCGGTTGATGAAGTGTTTACAACGTTGATGGGTGATGTGGTCGAACCTCGACGCAATTTTATTGAAAAAAATGCCCTCTCGGTGGCCAATTTAGATATCTAGTCTGAGCAGGACATTCTCTAACCAGAGAGTGTCCTATTTTACTTTGAATATTTACGCGGATACTGCTGATCAAACCGTGCATTGATGCGTTTCATTTCTGACTCAATCCATGCTTCAACCGCTTGATTAATGCTTGCGGCATCCTGCCCTATCGATTCAATCACTTTTCCAACAGAGACTTGAACCGTACCGGGACGAATCAAAAATTTTCGCCGTTGCCAAAACTCACCCGCGTTATGTGCCACCGGTAGAATTTTCGCACCGGATTTTTGTGCCAACACAGCCCCCCCAATGCCATATTTGCGTTTAACCCGTGGATCCACTCGGGTGCCTTCTGGAAACACCATGACGGATAACCCATCTTTCAAACGTTGTGAGCCTTGTTTCACGATTTGATCAATGGCCTTTTTACCGGATTTTCGATTAATCGCAATCGGCTCAATTAATGCCAAGGCCCAACCATAAATGGGGATGTACAATAATTCCCGCTTTAGCACCCACACATACGGATAAAACAACTCCACAAAGGCTAAGGTCTCCCACGTTGATTGGTGCTTGCTCATGATCACACAAGGCTCTTTAGGGACATTATCCAGGCCAGTGACTTCGTAGTTGAGCTTACAGATGTGTTTAAGCCCAAATAAACTCGTGGACACCCACAAAGCACTGACTTTTCGCCGCACCTTCAAAGGAAAAGGGGCACTCAAAAAAACCAAGAAAGGGACAAGCATACTGGTTAGGAAAAAAAAGATACTAAACAACAGAGAACGAAAAAATAACATCACGACACGGGCACCTATGTTTTTAAGATGAATTCATCCACAACCTGCAATAAATTTTGATACACCGGCATCACATCCAGCTCTGCGGCATGTTCACGCATTGTCTGCTCGCCTTTGCCAGACTTCACCAAAATAGGCAAAGCCCCCACTGCTTGGGCCGCTTGAATATCTCGCCAAGAATCGCCAATCGCGGGCACCCCATCGAGGGGTATGTTAAGGGTTGTTTGCAATTGTTCAAACAAACCCGCTTTCGGTTTTCGGCAAGTGCAGCCATCCTCTGGCCCATGCGGACAAAATAATATACCTTCTATTTTGCCCCCTGCCCGATCAACATAATCATGCATTTTTCGGTGAATCTGGTGTAACGTTTCAAGGCCATAGTAACCCCGCGCAACCCCAGACTGGTTGGTGATGACAAACAACCGAAAACCATGGTGGTAAAGTTTGGCAATGGCTTCAATACTGCCTGCCACCGGAATCCACTCATCCGGTGATTTAATATACGCATCAGAATCTTGATTAATCACACCATCTCGATCTAACACAATAATGCGTTTTTCTAACTGCGCTTGAATTAACAATCTCGAAACTCACTGACTCTGATTCTACCATTAATCATGCGTGATGAGCGTTTTTCTAATGTTGCCATTTTATCCCAGAACGCGGTTTTCAAATCAAAATTTTGTGCGATGGCGGTACCCAATAATAAAATCATCAAGTCCGCGCACTCTTCGGCCAACGCCTCAACCGGTTTGCCTTTGGTCACACACGCCGAAATTTCACCCAACTCTTCAGCCATTAAGGCAACTCGGTAAGCCAGCTCTTCTCCACCAGTGTGTTTAAAGTCGTGTTTATCATGAAAGGCTTGAACTTTTGCCAGCATAGCATGATATGAATCGGATGCTTCCATCGCCCTACTCCTCGTCTACCTGATTATGATTGCAGTTTTGACACATCTGCAATATTCAAAAAAAGTTGGCTCATCTGTTGCAATAAAGCCAGCCGGTTATGACGCAAGGCGGTCTCTTCCACCATCACCATGACATCCTTAAAAAAGGCATCAATCACTGTGTTTAATTGCGCCATGTCACTTAAGGCTTGCGTATATTCATGTTTTTGTAAACGTGGCGCGACGGCGGTTTGTTGTGCTTTTAATGCATCATACAATGCACGCTCAGCAGGCTCGATTAATTGATCGGTATCCACCTCGGCGGGAAAAACTTCCTCTGTTTTTCTGAGAATATTGCTCACCCGTTTATTCGCGGCGGCCAAGCTGCTGGCTTCTGGTAAAGCTTTAAATGCAACCACAGCAGCCATGCGATCATTTAAATCCCCTAAGTCTTGTGTTTGGCAAACCGCCACAGCATCAAAAATATCGACTGAAATTTTCTGCTCTGCGTAATACCCGCGTAACCGTTCCAATAGATACGCAAGCACGCCCGCTTTCACCGAAGCATCTTTGATCTCGTCTGGCATTTGGCTGATGGCCAAATCCAGCATCTGATCTAGCGCCACCGAGACCTTTTTTTCAATCAGAATGCGAATCACGCCAATCGCGGCTCGGCGCAAACCAAAAGGATCTTTATCCCCGGTGGGTTTTTGCCCCAGGCTAAAAATACCCACCAGTAAATCCATCCGATCCGCCAGTGCAAGGCATTGCCCCAATCGGCTTGCCGGTAATGCATCGCCTGAATAGCGTGGCAGGTAATGCGCATCAATCGCCTCTGCAATGGCCGCCGTTTCACCCGATTCCAGGGCATAATAACGCCCCATAATGCCTTGCAGCTCGGGAAATTCACCGACCATATCGGTCATCAGATCGGTCTTACACAAGTCCCCTGCCCGGGTGATTAAAGCCGCTTCTAATTGGTGCTGTTGACCAATGCCCAGCGCAATGTGTTTGATGCGTTGGCTGCGATCATACAAAGTCCCCAGTGATTTTTGGAATAAGATGGATTTTAACGAAGGTATGCGCTCGGCCAATGACTGCTTTTTATCTTGATTCCAAAAAAACACCGCATCCTCTAACCGCGGTCGAATCACCCGTTCATTACCTTGTTTGATTATTTCAGGCTGGCTACTTTTGATATTTGACACGGTGATAAAATGGGCCATCAGTTGCCCATTGGCATCGACAATGTGGAAGTATTTTTGGTGTTTTTTCATGCTGGAGACCAGCACTTCTTTTGGCAAATCTAAAAAGGCTGGTGCAAAATCCCCAACAATCACATTCGGGTATTCGACCAACCCGGTGACTTCATCCAATAGCTCAGGATCGACCACAGCAGACCCAGAAACGTCGCGAGCAGCCGATTCTATTTGTGTTTTTATTGCGGCGCGGCGTTGGTCAAAATCAACCATCACCTTGGCATCGGCCAAGCTTGAAACATATGCCATCGGTGTATCGATGGTGATGGCCGCAGGTGCATGAAAACGATGCCCGTAAGTGACCTTGCCCGCAGTTTGGCCTAAAATTTCACACGCAATCACCTCACCACCGAACAGCAATAACACCCAATGTACCGGGCGTACAAATTCCAAATTGGAGGCCCCCCAGCGCATACGTTTGGGGATGGGTAATAAAGATAAGGCTTTTTTAATCATCTCGGGTAACAGTTGCGGAACCGTTTGTCCGGCTTGCTGTAACTGATAAGCCAACCATTTGCCTTTGTTGGTTTTAATCGTACCTAAACGCTCGACCGCAACACCACACGATTTAGCAAAACCCAAAGCCGCTTTTGTGGCCTTGCCTTCTGCATCAAACGCCGCTTGCCATGCTGGGCCGCGTCGTTCAATCGATTGTTCCGCTTGTGCGCAAACCAATTGTTCAATCACAAAGGCCAAACGCCTTGGGGTTGCCAGAACACGTAATTTAGCATACGTTAATTTGGCTTCTTGTAACTGCTTTTCGACACTGGCACCCAGCGCAACAGAGAGTTTTTTCAATGCTTTGGGGGGTAATTCTTCCGTCCCTATTTCAAAAACGAGGTCTGCTTTATCCATGCCCTTATCCTTCTTCTGAGGTTATTTGCATTGGAAAACCCAATGCTTCGCGACGCTCGTAATATGCTTGTGCCACCAGTCGAGATAATGTTCTGACCCGAAGAATATAGCGTTGTCGTTCTGTGACAGAAATGGCATGTCTTGCATCAAGTAAATTAAAGCTGTGTGAAGCTTTTAAGACTTTTTCATACGCGGGTAAAGGTAACCCCGCATCAACCAATATTTTACAACTTTTCTCACATTGATCAAAATCATTCAGCGCTGTTTCTATATCTGCATATTCGTAATTAAATAAAGATTGCTCAACTTCGTTTTGATGAAACATATCTCTGTAGGTGATTGTTTTTCCCCGTGTCTGCCCCCAGATTAAATCGTAAACGCTATCAACCCCTTGTAAATACATCGCGATACGCTCTAAGCCATACGTAATTTCACCACTGACGGGTCGACAATCGAGGCCTCCCACTTGTTGAAAATAGGTAAACTGGGTGACTTCCATCCCATTTAACCAGACTTCCCACCCCAAGCCCCAAGCGCCCAGTGTCGGTGATTCCCAATTATCTTCCACAAAACGAATATCATGCACCAAAGGGTCAATCCCAAGATGCACCAAGGAGTCCAAGTACAACGTTTGCATGTCTATTGGAGAAGGTTTTAACAATACTTGAAATTGATAATAATGCTGCAAGCGATTTGGATTTTCCCCGTATCGGCCATCTGTCGGGCGACGCGAAGGCTGTACATAAGCCACATGCCAAGGCTCGGGGCCAATCGCCCGCAAAAAAGTTGAGGGGTTAAATGTCCCTGCCCCCATTTCCATATCATACGGTTGCACAATGGCACAGCCCTGCTCTGCCCAATAGTTTTGTAGGGTAAAAATCAACCCTTGAAATGTTTTTACATCGTGCACACAACCATCCTTGTGTCTGATTTATGCTAAAACCGCAAAATTATACGCCTTCATTACCCCATTCATCAAAACTGTTTTTAAAACCTGCGTTAGGGTGGCTCAAAAAACAGGCTAGCCCGGAACAATCCGTGACCGACTCCGTATCCTCACGAGGTTACGCTTATGGCACTGCCTGCGGCATTGGTTATCCCTAGCCACCCCATAAACCTATGGTTACACCTAAAAGGGCTTAGAATAACCCTACGTTGATTTTATCTCGATGAGGGTTTCCCCTCACCGATTCTATTTTAATCGCGACTAACATTAGTCACGGTTAAATTCCCGGTTACAAAAACGCAAACTTGCCGCTAAACTTAGATATAACAAAATGTGATACCACGATCATAGGATTATATATGAGCAAACTCGTAATCGAACCAACACAAACGGCGCAATGGCAACGGTTGGTAATGGATGCCGCAGAAGATTCCCATGTCACCATCACTGAAGAAATGGAAAGTTATTTGGTTTATTTACTCATGCGGTTTTTAAAGCACGAAAATCTTGGCCACCTGATTCTCGGCTTAAGATACCTTGATGTTCAATCCTCAACGGGTTCATTAAAATATGAAGAACTCCGCAATATTGCGGATCAATGCCTTTTGTTATCCGGTTTATATCCTCAAATTGCGCAAAAAAGACATGTCAACATCAGTTATTTTGTCAATCTAGGCAGAACAGCCTATTTAGATTTATCCGATTCTATCCATTCTGCGGGGGCAAGTCTTTACCGTGAAGTCAGTAAAACATTTATCCAATTAATGGATATTCTACTAACCATTCGAAGTTACACTGAAAAACCGGTTTTACAACCCATTCAAGCGTTTGACCTTTGGCAAGAGACCGGCAGTTTGGTCGCACAATCCTCCATTCATCACCGTTAAACGCGCATCTGATAATAAAAAAGGGGTGTTTATTTCTTCTTTTTTATTATTATTAGTCATCCCTTCTCTGTGCATAGTTTTTTTTTCGTGTTTGATTCCAATCGCTTATATTCACCCTCTGTCTGTATAACCGGGCGGTTATTCTCCGTATTATCTTGGGATAAGGTGTGTATGGTTTAACCGACCGCAGATTGACCACAGTTTACCCTGAGCTTGCCCCGATGTTGTCCCTGTTTTATCCACAGCCTCTAGTAGAGTTTGCGTTGTTTCCGTATACTTTCGCCCTTTAAATATTGTGCTCCTCTACAACGGAAGGCAGTCATATGTCAGAGCAAAAAAAAGCCGTCGCATTGATTTCAGGCGGGTTAGATTCAATGTTGGCCGCAAAAGTCATGTTGGCGCAGGGAATTCATGTTGAAGGCATTAATTTTTTCACCGGGTTTTGTGTGGAAGGACACACACATGCCATTCGCAAAAAAGACAAACAGAAACAAAAACGCAATAATGCGTTATGGACGGCCGAGCAACTCGGCATTAAGTTGCACATAATTGATATTATTGAAGATTATAAGAATATTGTGATCAACCCAAAACATGGGTATGGGGCAAACCTGAATCCCTGTTTGGATTGTAAAGTGTTTATGGTCGGCCAGGCGTTAACGTGGATGAAAGCGCATCAGTTCGATTTTTTAATTACCGGGGAAGTGGTTGGTCAACGGCCAAAATCACAACGTCGAGAAACCATGCCGGTGGTTGCGGCTGAATCAGGGGCAGATGATTTATTGCTGAGACCCTTGTGCGCGAAAAACCTCCCCATCACGTTACCAGAACGTTTAGGCTGGGTTGACCGAGCAGCTTTATACGACTTCAGTGGGCGCAGCCGAAAACCACAAATGGCACTGGCTGAAGCGTTTGGTTTTTCAGATTACGCGCAACCTGCGGGAGGCTGCTGTTTTTTGACCGATAGCCATTACTCAAGAAAACTGACGGACTTATGGACGTATCGGGGTGAAAAGACCTATGAGTTGGATGACATCATGTTGCTCAAAGTGGGGCGGCACTTTCGGCCGAATGAAAAGTTCAAATTGATTGTGGCCAGAGAAGAAGGGGAAGACCATTTTTTATCGGGGTATCGAAAACAGTTTATTTCTTTATCGGCGGTGAACTTCAATGGCCCTTTGGCTTTAGTGGATGGTGAACCGACGGAACAAGATTTGATTTTAGCGGCGCGCATTACCGCAAGATTTGGGCAGGGCAGGGACGAACAAAAAGTGATTATCCGCTGTGTGCGGACGAATGGGGATGAATCTACCCTAAAAGTTGCACCATTTAAGGGCGATGAAATTCCTAAAAGCTGGTATATATGATTAAAATTGATGCAAAACGTTTATTTTGCCCGATGCCGGTGATCAAAATGCAAGATGCTGTGGCACAACATGCGGTGGGTTCTGAGATAGAAATCACCTGTTCAGACCCGGGTGCGATGAACGATATCCCCGCCTGGGCTAGGATTCATGGGCATTGCCTTTTGTATTGCCAGGAAGATGGCGGGGAATACCGCATTGCGGTTAAGGTTTGCGAAACCTCGTAAAGCAAAAGTGCATCAAAACGCACAAAAATAAAGCAAAACAAGGTCTTTTTTGTATCATTTGGATAATTGGAAAGCTGGAGTATTGAAAGTTTCCCGATTTATTCATATAGTGCCATCCGATTTACCCTATGCATAATAAACACTCTGGAGGAGTTCTCATGTCGGCTGATGTGATCCAAGCGATTAATGACAAGGAAGTGAAATTTGTAGATTTACGATTTACAGATACACGCGGTAAAGAACAACATGTAACGATTCCATCTCGTTTAGTGGGGACGGATTTTTTCGCAGATGGCCAAATGTTTGATGGTTCAAGCATTGCGGGTTGGAAAGGGATTAATGAGTCTGACATGATTTTAATGCCGGATGCAGGAACTGCCGTGATCGACCCTTTTGCAGACGAAACCACGATGAATGTCCGTTGTGATATTCTTGAGCCAAAAACCATGCAAGGGTATGAGCGAGATCCTCGGTCTATTGCAAAACGTGCAGAAGCGTATTTGAATAGCACGGGTATTGCGGATACCGCCTATTTTGGTCCTGAACCAGAATTTTTCGTGCTCGATGACGTGCGTTGGGGCATCAACATGAGCGGGTCATTTTGTAAAGTTGACTCAGAAGAAGCCGAGTGGAATACCGAACGGGTCTATGAAGACGGTAACATGGGTCATCGCCCAGGTGTGAAAGGCGGGTATTTCCCCGTACCACCGGTTGACTCATTGCATGATTTACGTGCTGCCATGTGTGTTGCCATGGAAGAAATGGGTGTGATGACAGAAGTTCATCACCATGAAGTGGCGACCGCAGGCCAGTGTGAAATTGGTACGGTGTTTAATACGTTAACCGTGCGTGCGGATCAAAACCAAATATTAAAATACGTTGTGCACAATGTGGCGCATGCTTATGGCAAGACAGCGACCTTTATGCCAAAACCCATTGTCGGTGATAACGGCAGTGGCATGCATGTACACCAATCCTTATCGAAAGATGGCAATAACATTTTTTCAGGGGATAAATATGCCGGCTTGTCTCAAGAAGCCCTGTGGTACATCGGCGGTATTTTTAAGCATGCTCGTGCTTTGAATGCGTTAACCAATGCCTCAACCAACAGTTATAAACGCTTGGTGCCCGGTTTTGAAGCGCCTGTTATGTTGGCTTATTCTGCACGTAATCGTTCAGCATCTGTCCGTATACCGTTTGTGAGCAACCCTAAAGGCACCCGCGTGGAAGTGCGTTTTCCGGATTCTTGTGGTAACCCATACTTGACCTTTGCCGGTTTATTGATGGCCGGTTTGGACGGGATTAAAAACCAGATGGATCCTGGTGAGGCGATGGATAAAGATTTATACGACTTGCCCGCAGAAGAAGCGAAAAACATCAAAACAGTCTGTCATTCCTTGGATCAAGCCTTGGAAGCTCTGGATGCGGATCGTGACTTTTTGACCGCAGGGGATGTGTTCACGAATGATATGATTAATGCATACATTGATCTGAAAATGGAAGAGGTCACACAATTACGGATGACCACACACCCGGTTGAATTTGATTTGTATTACAGCATGTAAGCCCACGCGATACGCGTTAAAAACCCTAAAAAGCAAACTCAGTAATGGGTTTGCTTTTTTTTTGACTGAAAGATTTTAGCGTTTAAAATGGCATGGAATATGCTATAAAAATAACTATGGAAAAGTCATCTCTCACCGATTTACAAAAAATCATTGATCACCTCAACAGTGCGGTGTTGTTGTTTAATCCTGCGCTGGATCTTGCGTTTGCGAACCCGGCTGCCGAAGATTTGTTTCGGATTAGTTACCATAAAATGCTCGGGGTCAAAGCCGGTGATTTAATTCAATGCCCTGAAGAAGATGTTGAAGTGGTGTTTGATCGTGCCGTCGTGTTACAACAACCCTTCACCGAAAGAGAGTTATTATTGAGTGTGTCTCACCGCACCATCACGGTGAATTGCACGGTTACCCCGATTGGGGATAGTGGGCAGATTTTGGTCGAATTGTTACAAGTTGACCGGCAATTGCGCATGACCAAAGAAGAACAATTGATTGAACATAACAAAGCAACACGTGAAATCGTGCGAGGATTAGCGCATGAAATTAATAACCCCTTGGGGGGGATTCGGGGCGCGGCTCAACTCTTAGAGCGAGAATTACCCTCATATTCCTTGAAAGAATACACCCAAGTGATCATTGACGAATCGGATCGTTTATCCAAACTCTTGAATCAGTTATTGGGGCCAAGTCAGATCCCTAAATTGGAATTGCTCAATGTGCATCAAGTCTTGGAGCGCGTGAGAAGTATTGTGGTGGTTGAAGCCCCCGAGAAGGTCTTGATTCAGCGTGATTTTGACCCCAGTATTCCGGCATTACGCGGGGATATTGATCAGTTGATTCAAGTCTTTCTGAATATTACGCGCAATGCACTCCAGGCGGTTGGTGAGAAAGGCCAGATCAAAATGAAAACGCGGGTGCAAAGGCAGTTAACCATTGCGGGAGTACGGCACCGTTTGGTGATCAAGGTTGATATTATCGATGATGGACCAGGTATTGAAAGTAATATGTTAGAGAAAATATTTTACCCAATGGTGACCGGGCGGTCACAAGGAACCGGTTTGGGTTTGTCGATTGCGCAGTCATTAATCCATCAATATCAAGGTGTGATTGAGTGTGAAAGTCAACCCGGTATGACGGTGTTTAGTGTGTTATTACCCTTAGGAGTTTAAGTCATGGCTGATCACGTGGTGTGGGTCATCGACGATGACAAATCGATTCGCTGGGTCTTGGAAAAAGCGTTTCAGCAAGCAGGTATGCAAGTCGAAACGTTTAACCGTGCGGATGGTATTTTAGAGCGCTTGGAGCAGGCAATACCGGATGCTTTGATCACCGATATCCGCATGCCAGGTGTGAATGGCATTGAATTGTTGGGCAAATTGCAAATACATCACCCGGACTTGCCGGTGATTGTGATGACCGCACATTCGGATTTGGACAGTGCTGTTTCTGCGTATCATGGCGGTGCTTTTGAATATTTGCCGAAACCCTTTGATGTGGATGAAGCCATTGATTTGGCCAAACGCGCGTGCGAACAAAGCCATGTGGATCCGGTGTTAGAAACGTTCACGCCGATGCCCGATATTATTGGGGAAGCGCCTGCCATGCAGGAGGTGTTTCGGGCGATTGGGCGTTTGGCTCGTTCGAATATTTCGGTCTTAATTAATGGCGAATCGGGCACCGGTAAGGAGTTGGTTGCACACGCCTTACATCGCCACAGTTTACGTAAAGACCAACCGTTTATTGCCCTGAACATGGCTGCGATTGCAAAAGAGCTGTTAGAGTCAGAATTATTTGGGCATGAACGAGGTGCTTTTACCGGCGCGCAACAGAGGCGGGCAGGGCGTTTTGAGCAAGCCAGTGGAGGTACGTTATTTCTGGATGAAATTGGCGATATGCCCGCTGATTTGCAAACCCGACTGTTACGGGTGTTATCCAACGGGGAATTTTACAGTGTTGGTGGGCATACCCCGATAAAAACGGATGTCAGAATCATTGCGGCAACGCACCAAAACTTAGAAGTTTTGGTGAAAAAAGGGGCGTTTCGTGAAGATTTGTTTCATCGTTTGAATGTCATTCGCATTCATATTCCGCCACTGCGAGAGCGCAGACAGGACATTCCTTTATTACTCAAACACTTTTTGGGGGTGGCCTCAAAAGAATTGAGCGTTGAATCAAAAATACTCACGCAACAAGCCGAAACCTTATTGAGTGGGTTAGAGTGGCCAGGCAATGTCCGCCAACTTGAAAATACGTGTCGTTGGATCACCGTGATGGCATCAGGCCAAGCCGTGCATATTGATGATTTACCGCCTGAATTATTGGTCATATCATCCCAGCATGGGCCGGAATCGAATGATGCGTCGTGGGAAAATATTTTGCGCCAAGTGGTTGAAGAACGTATGCGCTCAGGTGCACAAGCGGTGTTAGATGAAATAACACCACAATTTGAGACCATTATGATTCAAAGTGCATTAAATTTTACCGGGGGTAAAAAACAAGAGGCGGCTAAAATTCTTGGCTGGGGGAGAAACACCTTAACAAGAAAAATAAAAGAATTAAATTTGTCTTTTTAATAAGTCTTTAATTAAACTTTAATTTAATACCAAGCTGCCGGTTAATTCAGCCAAAGAGGTTTGGTGTTGTTGTAAATAATCGGCAATGAAGGCATTAATCTTGGGCGCGATTAAGGGCTCGTAAAAGAGCGCCGTGCCAATGCCAACGGTGGTTGCACCGGCAATGAGAAATTCAAGCGCATCCTCTCCGGAAAGTACCCCCCCTTGGCCAATGATGGGAATATTATGGGGCCGACAGACTTGGTAAACCTGGTGTGTTTTTAACACCGCAATGGGTTTAATGGCTGGCCCAGATAAGCCCCCTTGGTTGTTGCCGAGTCGGGGTTTTTGCGTGTGGATATCAATCGCCATGCCCATTAACGTATTAATCACAGCAAAACCATCGGTGCCCGCCTCAATACAGCGGCGAGCGTTATCCGCAATGTCCGTTTGATTCGGGGATAATTTGGTGATGAGGGGTTTATCCGTGGCTTGGCGACACGCGGCAACCACTTTGGCCGACATGATGGGGTCGTTACCAAAGGCAACCCCCCCTTGTTTGACATTAGGGCAAGAGATGTTGATCTCAATGGCATCAATGGGCGATTGGTCAAATTGCTGGGTTACGGCCACATATTCTTCGATGCTTGAGCCGGAGACGTTGGCAATATAGCGGGTTTCAGAAAAATCCAAGGTCGGCAATATCTGTTCAATCACCGTTTGAACCCCAGGGTTTTGTAACCCAATGGCATTCAGCATGCCACTGGGGGTTTCTGCGACGCGATGCGCAGGGTTACCTAAGCGGGCTTGTCCGGTGGTGCCTTTGAGGCAAACAGCGCCGACATCTCGGTGGTTAAAGCCTTCAATTCGTGTATATTCATGCCCAAAACCAACGCAGCCCGATAATAAAACCAACGGTGTTTGTAAGGATAAACCACAAAAAGAGACCGCTAAGGGATTGCATGAGTCGGTCATAAGATACGCTCTCTAAAAGCAATGCATGCTAACAACTGTGGGTTAAAACGACAATAAGGAGTCAGCGCCATGTTTCATGTTGTGTTGTATGAACCAGAAATTCCGCCAAACACGGGAAATATCATTCGCTTGTGTGCCAATACCGGTTTTCACTTACACCTGATTGAGCCATTAGGATTTGATTTTGACGATAAAAAACTACAACGTGCGGGCTTAGATTACCACGAATACGCCTCTGTGCGCCGTTGGCCTTGTTTACAAGATTTTCTGCAGGGTATCGCGCCTAAACGTGTGTTTGCGTGTTCAACCAAAGGCCAGCGGTGTTATAGCTCAGTGGCTTATGACGCGGCAGATGCGTTTTTATTTGGCCCTGAAACACGGGGGTTACCCGATGCGGTGTTGGCCATGAGTGAAAGTCGGGTGATTCGGATACCGATGAAAGCCAGTAGCCGAAGTTTAAATTTATCCAATGCGGTGGCGATCATCACATTTGAAGCTTGGCGACAGCAACATTTTATTGATTCATCGGCAATTGGAATAATCGATTGAGTGTGTTGTTCGGCTGGGGGGTCACCGGATAGTTGGCATTCAGTTGAGGCTGAAGGGGATTTTGGTAACGTAAGCGTTGAAACATCAAGGTATTGTTTTGGGTATCTTTAACCATTAATAGATCACCTTTTTTGACGTAATCATATTCTTTTAGCACATTGGTGGCAGGGCTGAAGGTTCGAATTTTATTGCCCTGCATGGATAATGTACCGGTGCTGGTTAATTGATTACGGCTCATAATTTGGTACTGATTGCCTTTAATCACCAATATATCCCCACCACTGCTTTTCCATGAACCATCAATATCGGGCAAATGTGGTTGGTTCAGGCTCGAATTTTTATACTGCGGCTGATTGTATTGATACAAAGACTGATCAATTGAATAAGGATTGTTTTGTCGTGCGATATATTGGGGGTAGGTTTGCCTGACCTCTTGTCTAAAGCCATCTTCAGCATAAATGGGTTGGGAGGTATCATAGCCGGGTAATTGTGGTTGTACATAGGCCTGTCTGCGGGGATCGTATACCGCGCCATAAGGTGTTTTCGGATAACCGGGTTGTTGATAGGTTTGCCCGTATTGCGCGTAGGGATAAGTCGGCACTGGTTGAGTATACGTTGGTTGTGGTTGAGCATACGTCGGATAAGGCTGCTGGGCTTGTCTGCCAAACAGGTTGGTTTGTGGCATTTGAGCGGGTAAATTCTGCATGGATGTCATCGGGGTGGTCATTGAGGACATGCCGGGAAACGGTGACATGCCTGGCATGGATGCCATCGGGGAAAGGCCGGGTATACTGGATAAAGGGGACATACCAGGGATAACTGCCATGGGGGAAGCCATGCTAGACATACCGGGGATAGAGGTCATCGGCGAAGCCATGTTGGACATCCCAGGGATCGACGTCATGGGTGACGCCATGCTGGACATGCCGGGGATAGAGGTCATCGGCGAGGTCATGCTGGACATCCCAGGAACCGAGCCCATATTAAAATGGCCTTGCCCACCGCCATTGAGTTGCATGAACATATCCGTCATGGTTTTCATCATCGTCGACATCGGATTGCCTTGGCTAAAGTCAAAGGCCATCACATTGGGTGTGAAGAATAGAAGGGTGGCGGCGGCTAATAGATGCTTATTCATGGGTTCCTCAAAACGCTAACAGCTCTTCATAGGCTATCGGTTATGGTGTGACCTTCTTGAGTCATGGAGAATAATGTTTTATCGCGTATCCCTATTCACGCATGTTATGTCTTTATAGTCTAGACGACTTATCACTAACTGGAATACTCCGTTGCACTGATAGTGCTCAGACACTTTCCTTATTTATCCCACGTAAATACCCGGAAAAATCAAACTTTCAGAATCATTTGAAGCAATAATATTGGCAGATATTATTGCAGAAAAAAGAAATAAGTGCTTGCCATCACAGGGTATTTTGGGTTTATAGTTAAGGGGTAAACATTAGATCCAACGCCGTCAATAATAAGGATGGAAAATGAAAACCAGTAATAATTTAGCTCAGGCCGATTCGGTTGAGCGGCGGGGAATCACACAAGATCTAATAAGGAAGTTAATAGAAGAGCGACAGGAAATGCTTGTTAATTTTTGTGGTGTCGCGGGCTTAGACCCGTATTCTCCAGATAAACCGACGAAAGAATCGTTAAAAGAATTTTGTGAAATCATGGTTGATTATCTTGCTTTAGGCCATTTTGAAGTGTACCCGAGGATTTCAGAGGGCCGGGAAAGACGACAACAAATGGTAAAATTAGCCGATCAGTTGTATCCAAAAATTGCACAGGCAAGTACTCATGCCATTGAATTTAATGATAAATATGATCAAAAACAAGACAACTTGAATTTGACAGAACTGCCGATTGACTTATCCACGTTAGGGGAAACACTGGCCGCGAGGATTGAATTAGAGGATCAGTTGATTCACTCTATGTTAAATCGTTAACACAGCCTGCCGAGAAAATAAGATGAGGCCCCATATTAGGGGCTTTTTTGTGGATAAAGGATTGACTATTAGGGGGTTTTTTATGGTATAAAGATCGCCTAGAGATTAGAAACAAAAGAATATCAAGGTTCCTTGATATTCTTTTGTTGTTTTTGCTATACTGCTCGGGCTATTTTATAGGGACATAAAATACGCAAGAGGAATTCTAAAGAAGTAAGGCATTTTTGATACGATAGTAACAAAAGGATAGGTTAACTATGTCAATACGGATGACGCCCATCAGAAAATTTCGACTAGAATGTGGTTGGACGCAAGAAGAATTTGCGAAACAATTAAATATCAAACAACCGGCAGTCTCCAATTATGAAAAAGGGACTCGGTTTCCAAAGCGACAAGTCGCCAAAAAAATTATTCATATGGCTGAAACCTATGGGTATAAGCTCACCATGGATGATTTGTACGACGCATAAAGATGTAAATGCGCAGTGTGTTGAGTGAAGCGCTGCGCGTTGCTTTAGTCTTGGCGAGAAGGCCCAGCCCGATATTTTTTCACTTGTTCAAGGCCAGTTGAAACCGCTAATTTGACATTTTCTGTAATTTTGGCGTGATCTTCAGCGGTCATATAAAACCCCGCATCGACCGAATGGCGAACGTAATGGGGTTGTAACTGGTTCAGTGCCACACAAGCCAGGTCATCATAAAAGTCTGGGTCATCGGCATATTCTGTGTCAGACACGGCCTGCTCAATCGCCGCAAATACGGGCGCTTCATAATAATTGTAGATACTGTCAAACTTTGCCATGGTTTGTGTTCCTTGCGTAAACGGCGCATGTGTAAAGCTCAGTATGGTACAAATAAAACCGCTTACTTGCTATTGAGTTTTTGAAAAACATCCAAATATTGGCCTTCTAGCTGGGAATATTCTGTCTGTAAGCGGAGTACTTCGGCTTCTTTTTCGGTGAGTTTGGCTTGTAATTTGCCTTCGTCAACGCCGCTACTTTTGGGTTTGATTTTGTTTTTGGCTTTTAATCGAAGTTTGAGTTTTTTTACTTGTAAACTCAGTTGTTCATTATCATCTTCCAGTGTGGTCATGCAGGCCATGACTTCTTTGCTTTCTTGGGTTAATTTATCGACTAACGTTTGTGCGCCTTGTGTGTCGGCGAATGAGCTTTGAAGGCTTGAATGTTCCGTGGATAGGTCGGCCAATTGTTGTTCTAAAGCATGTACCTGTTCCATGGCCTCGTGATAATCGCTTTCTAACATTTGCACGCACATTTCAGATTCTGCCAACGATTTTTCAATTTGTTGCATATGCTCTTCAATTTTATGCACCTTTTCTTCAATTTCTTCTTCTGACGACTGGCTTAAAGTGCCCAATTCGCTGCGTAATTGGGTGATGATTCGATGTTGGTCATCGGCAACGGATTTTAATTTATCAATTTCCTCTAAATTCGTATTGACTTGAAGCACTTGATTCACGCCAGGGCTGTCTTTGTGCGTCACTATGGTTTGTTGTGTTGGTGCAGCGGCGCTCATGGCTGAACCTAAGGCTTCAAAATTCTGTTGATAACGGTCAAGTAAATCGTTGAGCCCATCGGGGTTATCAGACGAGCTAACAAGGGCTTGTGCTTGTTCGTGAATTGCTTCGCCTTGCTGGTGGATTTCAGAGCATTTACTTTGCAAATCAAAGAACAGTTTTTTAAACGTCTCTAGATTACTGATGCGTTGTTTTAAACTCGCGAGTTCATTTTCCAGGCGTTCAACGTCGCCCTGGTTATCTGCGCTGTCTTCTTCCTCCTCCTCTTCCTCGACTTCATAGGCGTGAATGATTTTTTTTAGTCGATTTTTCAGTTGGGCCCAAAAATCGGGGGTTTTTTCATCGTATCGGGCTAAAGATTTTTCAGACAGTAAAAAGATATAGCGTAACGCAATAATTTGTTCATCAATGCTGGTGCTGTCGTCTAGGGTGATTTTTTTCGTTTCAAAACACAGTGCGTGATACTCTTTGGTATTATCCAGTGCGATATCAATCCATTCTTGGTAGGTCGGTTCTGTGTCGGCCAGGTCTTCTATTGCTTCAGGCTGTTCGGGGGGTTCTAACGGTGTGTCTGCGTCTTCTTCTGCTGGGCTTTCTAACTGTTTCAGTTTTTTAAGTAAATTTTCAACTAAGATTTTTTTAGCGCGATTAAGAATAAACAGTACGGCAATCACCACAAGTAATGCAATGATCATTTCGATCAAAAACAGAAATAGGGCGAGCGAAATTTCTAAAGTTTCATTAAACATGACATGTCATCGATATCAACTTGATTTCCATCATTAATTATAGAAATTTTTGAGATAAACGCATAAAAGAATAGGCTTAGTTTGTGTGATGATTCATCGCGACGACCGATAATAAGCGGCGGGTCATACACACATAGAGCGGCATTGATGGCTTTATTTTGCTTGATAATAGGCATATAGGATTCGAATGGGTATACTTGGCCGCTCTTCAACGGTAGGTGATAAAAACACATGGATGTATCGATTTATATCGTTCTGGCCGTCGTTTTTGGCGGGTTTATGGCGTGGGGTATTGGCGCTAACGATGTGGCGAATGCAATGGCAACCTCAGTTGGGTCTAAAGCGATAACCATTAAACAAGCGGTCATTATTGCCGCAATCTTTGAGTTTTCCGGGGCTTTTTTAGCCGGCGGCCAAGTCACCTCCACCATCCGCAAAGGCATTATTGATCCGAGCGGGGTTGACCCCGAGATCTTAATCCTGGGCATGTTGTCCTCTTTGTTGGCTGCCGGTTCTTGGTTAGTGATCGCTTCGATGCGTGGCTGGCCGGTGTCGACCACGCACTCTATAGTTGGCGCAATCGTCGGTTTTGCGTTGGTTGCAATGGGTTATGAGGCTGTGCAGTGGGGTAAAATATGGATGATTGCGGCCAGTTGGATTGTGTCACCGTTGTTGGCGGGGAGTATTGCGCTGTTGATTGCGATCAGCTTTAAACGGCTTATTTTTGAATCGGAAAATCCGCTGAAAAGTGCCCAACGATATGCGCCGTTGTATATTTTTTTAGCCGTGTTTATTGTGGTTTTAGTAACCATCACCAAAGGTTTAAAACATGTTGGCTTAGATTTGACCCTACAAGAATCTGTGCTGATTGCGATGGGCGTCGGTGTGGTCACGGCGATTATTGGCCTGGGTTTGGTTAAACGCTTAAAAGTTACGTCGGGGAATGTGCACGTGGGTGCGCGCGAGCACATTCAAAAAGTGTTTACGGTGCTGATGATTTTTACCGCGTGTGCGATGGCGTTTGCCCATGGTTCTAATGATGTGGCCAATGCCATTGGGCCGGTTGCAGCGGTTGTCTCGATCAGTTCGACGCATGCCATCAATGCGGACGCTGCGGTGCCGCTGTGGATTTTGTTAATGGGCAGTTGTGGCATTGTCCTCGGCCTGGTGACGTATGGTCAACGGGTGATTGCAACGGTGGGGTCAGGGATTACAGAATTAACCCCGAGTAAAGGGTTTGCCGCCACGTTGGCTGCAGCCATGACGGTTGTGGTGGCCTCTGGCTTGGGTTTACCCATTTCGACGACGCATACCTTGGTGGGGGCTATTTTGGGGGTTGGGATTGCTTGTGCCCACGATGTGAATTTGCATTTAATGCGCACAATTTTCCTTTCTTGGGTCATTACCATCCCCGTCGGAGCGCTGTTTTCGATTGTTTTTTTCTATTTATTAAAGTGGATTTTGTTATGACAAGCGCGCGTTATGCGGTGATGGGTAACCCCATTGAGCACAGTCAATCGCCGTTGATCCATCGGTTATTTGCCGAACAAACCCAGCAAGATTTGGTTTACCATGCGTTATTGGTCGCACACGAGCAATTTCCAGCCGCGGTTGCGACGTTTTGGCAGCAAGGTGGGCAAGGTTTGAATGTGACGGTTCCGTTTAAACAGCAAGCCTGGGCATTGGCTGAGGTCAAACATGAGGGCGCAGAGCTTGCCGGTGCAGTGAATACGTTATTACAGCAAGAGGGCCGTGTTCACGGTTACAATACCGATGGTGTGGGGTTGGTGCGAGATTTACGCGATAATTTAAACATCACGTTATCCGACAAATCTATTTTAATGTTGGGTGCGGGTGGTGCTGCCAGAGGTGTGTTGTTGCCGTTGTTACAGTGTCAGCCCAAACAGATTTGGATTGCGAATCGATCCGCCCAAAAAGCCGAACAATTGGCCCAAAAATTTGCCCCGTTCGGGCCGGTTGTTGGCAGTGGTTTCGCGGCCATTAAAGGCCAATTTGAGGTGGTGATTCATGCCACTGCGGCGGGGTTAACGCGGCAAGTGCCAGACATAGACCCGGCATTGATCCAGCCGCACAGCGTCTGTTATGACCTGATGTATGGCCAAGTCCCCACCGCATTTGTTGAATGGGCCAGAGCGCAAGGCGCGGATGTTGCTGTGGATGGTTTGGGTATGTTGGTTGAGCAAGCGGCGGAAGCTTTTCGCATCTGGCGAGACGTCAGCCCCAATACCGCTGCGGTTATGGCGCAGCTAAGACCCTGAGAGAGAAGCCAAGGTGCGGTCTTTCAATTTTTGATAATGGTGTGCGGAATATTCAAAAAAAGCCATTTCTTGCTCGGTTAAAGCGCGAATTTTGCGTGCTGGTGCGCCTAACCATAAATGTCCGCCAGTTAATTCTTTGCCAGAAGGCACAATACTACCCGCACCGACAATGGTGTGCGGGTGGATAACGGTATTGTCTAACAGAATACTGCCCATGCCGATTAAGCAGTGATCATGCACAGTACACCCATGTAAAACCACGCGATGGCCAACCGTGACATAACGGCCGATGTCCAACGCGGCACCATCGGGTTGGAACGGGCTAGCATGCGTCACATGCAGCACAGAGCCGTCTTGAATATTCGTGTAATCGCCAATGCGAATGCGATGAACATCCCCTCGAATGACGGACATTGGCCAAATAGATGCATGTGCGCCGATGCTAACATCGCCGGAGACATGGGCATCTTCATGAATAAAAGCGGTGTTTGCAATGTTGGGAAAAACACCTTCAAAAGCACGTATAGTCATAATTCTTATAACCCACTAAACTAGCGATTCAAACCAACACCGAAAGGCGATACTGAATGGAAAATCCACTGCTTGCGACCGATCATTTACCGGACTTTTCAGCCATTGATGCCACGCATGTGGTGCCTGCGGTAGAGCAGGTGCTGAGTGACAATCGGGCCGCCATTTCGGCAATCACAGCCACTATGCACCCGCCGACGTGGGCCAATTTTATTCAGCCACTCGAACAACGCCAGAATACACTGAACCGAGTTTGGTCGCCCATTAGCCATTTAAATGCGGTGATGAACAGCCCGGCATTGCGTGAGGCCTACAATGTCTGCTTGCCAAAGCTCAGTGAATATAGCACAGAGTTAGCGCAAAATGTGCAGTTATTTGAGGGGTATTGCGGGCTTCAGGCGGGGGCTGAATATGCGCACTTAAGTCAGGCGCAACAAACGATGATTACGCAGGCGATTCGGGATTTTAAGTTGGCTGGGGTGGATTTATCGGCAGACAAAAAAGCGCGCTTGAAAAGCATCAAACAGCGCTTGTCGACGTTATCCAATGACTTTCAAGACAACGTTTTGGATGCCACACGGGCATGGTCTTATGCACTGGATTCAGTGCAGGCGTTATCCGGTTTACCTGAATCTAGCATCGCTTTGGCGAAACAGACGGCAGAGCAAGCGGGGCAGCCAGGTTGGTTGCTCACCTTGGATTTTCCCATCTATCATGCGGTGATGAGTTTTGCGGATGATGCGGCGTTACGAAAAACCCTGTATAGCGCTTACCAAACCCGTGCTTCTGACCAAGGCCCACAGGCTGGGCAATGGGATAATACCGCGGTGATGGCGGAAATATTGGCCTTACGCCATGAGTTGAGCCAGCTATTGGGTTTTCCGCATTATGCGGCATACTCTTTGGTGAAAAAAATGGCCCAATCAAGTGACCAAGTGATGGCGTTTTTACACGATTTGGCGGCCAAAGCAAAACCAGTTGCCGACGCTGATATGGCTGCATTACGTGCGTTTGCGAGCAACACGTTACACTTGTCGGTGTTACAACCGTGGGATGTTCAATATGTGTCCGAAAAAATGAAACTCGCGCAGTTTGATTTTTCGCCCGAGGATTTAAAGCCTTATTTTCCCGTGGATCGGGTCTTGTCGGGGTTATTTGCGGTGGTTGAAAAGCTCTTTTCCATTCAGGTTGAAGAACAGCAGACGCAGCCCGTTTGGCATGATGCGGTGCGCTTTTTTTGTGTGATGAACGCCGAACGGCAGCCGATGGGTTATTTTTATCTGGATCTGTATGCACGAGAGGATAAACGCGGCGGTGCGTGGATGGATGAATGTGTGGTGCGAAAAAAAGACGACCAAGGTTTGCAATTGCCGGTGGCGTATTTGACGTGTAACTTCACCCCGCCGGTGACGGGGCAACCCACATTACTCACGCATACGGAAATGACCACGTTATTCCATGAGTTTGGGCATGGCTTACACCACTTGTTAACCACTGTGGATGTGCTCAGTGTTGCCGGCATTAATGGTGTGGCCTGGGATGCGGTGGAGTTACCCAGCCAATTTTTAGAAAATTGGTGTTGGGAAAAAACCGCCTTAGCGTTGATGTCAGGCCATTGGCAAACGCATGAGCCGTTACCGGATGCGTTGTTTGACAAATTGTGGCAAGCCAAAAACTTTCAATCAGGTTTGCACATGGTTCGGCAATTAGAATTCGCTTTGTTTGATTTTCGCATCCACCGAGAATACAGCGATGACATGTTGGTTTATTCGGTATTGAAAGCGGTGCGCGATGAGGTGGCGGTGATGCAATTGCCCGCAGAGAATCGATTTGCGCATGGGTTTTCGCATATTTTTGCGGGTGGGTATGCCGCCGGATACTATAGCTACAAATGGGCTGAAGTGTTATCCAGTGATGCGTTTGCGAAATTTGAAGAAACCGGCATTTTTAATGCCGAGACAGGGCAGCACTTTTTACACACGATTTTGGAAAACGGCGGCTCAGAAGCGGCGATGGATTTATTTGTCCGTTTTCGATCACGCGAGCCAAGCATAGATGCATTGCTCAGACACTGTGGTATCTGCTAGATTGATACCGAAAAATCATTATTGCTAGGGGAGTTTCATGTTTCGATTCAGTTTGTTGGCTTTTTGTGTGCTTTTTTCCATGACAGCGGTGGCGGGCAAAACGGTGCGTGTGACCGACAAAGTGGTTGTCGGTTTATATAAGTTAGAGACGTTAGAAGGCCAATCGCTGACCTTGGTGCGTACGGATGCGCCTCTGGAGGTGGTTAAAGCTGGCAAAAGAGCGACCTTAGTCAAAGCCTCTGATGGCACCACCGGCTGGATTAAAAACACCTACATTACGACCAAAAAATCCACCCGATTACAGCTCATTGACATGCAAATCCGGTATCGAAAATCCCAAGATAAGCTGAAAAAATCGGAACTGGAAGCCTCGAAACTGAAAAAACAACTGAGAAAACAAAAATCAAAAACGACCCATGTTGCCTCAAAATCGGAAGTCTCCGCGTTAAAATCGCAATTACGCAAATCCCGTGAAGAAATCGCCAACCTTAAACAGCTTAATCAGGGGGAGGGTGAGCAAAAAGGCAGCCAGAGCGACCCGCAAGCCTCGGCAAAAATAACCACCTTAGAGGCAACGATTAGAACCCTGGAAACCCAATTGGCGGATGAAAAAACCCAACATCTGGCCTTAAAAAAAGACCAAGCCAGCGCCATTCAACCCATCGGTGCGATCAACCCGGATGAACCGGTGTCCGCATTACACGCGGAAAACCGGCAACTGCGGCATAAAATAGATAAAATTGCGAGTATTGCGGGCAGCAGCACGTATGGTAACTCGGCCCTGTCTTGGGCGGATGATATCTCTATCTTATGGGTTGTGGTGGCGTTAGCCGGTTTATTGTTACTGGGATTTTTTGCGGGTATTTCGTGGTTAGACTTCCGCCAACGTCGGCGACATGGGGGGTTTAGAATCTAAATTAAGATGAAATATCGAGATTTAAGGGACTTTATTGCGCAACTAGAAGCGCAAGGGGATCTGGTTCGGGTCACGCAGACAGTGGATCCGAATCTAGAGATGACTGAAATCTGTGATCGGGTGTTACGCCAAGGCGGGCCAGCCATTTTATTTGAGCGGCCGAAAGGTTATCAAATACCGGTTTTATGCAATTTGTTTGGCACCACAAAACGCGTGGCGAATGGCATGGGTGCCGAGGATATGAGCGCTTTACGCGGCATTGGGGAGCTGCTGGCGTTTTTAAAAGAACCAGAACCGCCGCAAGGGTTAAAAGATGCTTGGGAAAAACTGCCCTTGTTCAAGCAAGTGTTACACATGTCACCCAAAGTGCTGCGGAAAGCCCCTTGTCAGCAGAATATTGTGCAGAAGGCGGATATTGATCTGGGCACCTTACCGATTCAAACGTGCTGGCCAGAAGACGCCGGCCCACTGATTACCTGGGCTTTGGTGGTGACCAAAGGGCCGCATAAAAAACGACAAAATTTGGGCATTTATCGGCAACAAGTCATTGGTAAAAATCGGGTAATTATGCGTTGGTTATCGCACCGTGGGGGCGCACTGGATTTTAAAGAATGGCAGGCGGCCCATCCGGGTGAGCCGTTTCCGGTTGCGGTTGCCTTGGGGGCAGACCCGGCGACCATTTTAGGGGCGGTGACGCCGATACCCGATACGTTATCCGAGTATGCGTTTGCGGGCTTGCTGAGGGGCGAAAAAACAGACATTGTGAACGCGAAATTGTCGGATTTACAGGTGCCCGCGAGTGCCGAATTTGTGCTTGAAGGGTTTATTTACCCCGATGATATGGCCGCAGAAGGCCCTTTTGGAGACCACACGGGTTATTACAATGAAGTCGATGAATTCCCCGTGTTTACCATTGAAACTCTGACGCATCGAGATCAACCGATTTATCACAGTACCTATACTGGGCGGCCACCGGATGAACCGGCGATTTTAGGCGTGGCTTTGAATGAAGTGTTTGTGCCGATTTTGAGAAAACAATTCCCAGAAATTACCGATTTTTATTTGCCACCGGAAGGCTGCTCTTATCGGGTTGCGGTGGTGAGTATGAAAAAACAATACCCTGGGCACGCAAAGCGGGTGATGATGGGCGTGTGGTCTTTTTTACGCCAATTTATGTATACCAAGTTTGTGATTGTGACGGACGATGATATTAATGTCCGTGATTGGAAAGATGTGATTTGGGCGATCACAACCCGGATGGATCCAGTGCGAGATTTAACCTTAGTCGACAATACGCCGATTGATTATTTGGATTTTGCCTCGCCGGTTTCAGGTTTGGGTTCAAAAATGGGGTTTGATGCAACCAATAAGTGGCCTGGTGAGACCACGCGAGAGTGGGGCAGGCCCATTAGCATGAGTGAGACAGTGAAAGACAAAGTTGATGCAATGTGGGCGGATTTAGGCTTACCCGGGAGTGGAAAAAGATGACATTAACACGCGCAACAGAATTATTGGCCGTACAAATCGATATGGGCGGCGGGTATAACCGCAATTCCGCCAAAATGATTTTAGCGGATGTGACCAAAGAACATGGGCAAGCGGCGGTTGACCAATTGATTCGAGCCTTAAAATTGGATGAAATTTTTGATTTTAAAGTCGGTATGAAATTTCGGTTTTAGTCTGTCTTGAGCGCGTCGTGGTGACACTGGTGTAAACCGTGGGCCAAAGTGGGGTATCGGCAGTGAAAATCCAATTGATGGGTGATTTTATCGATACAGATACGCCGAGATTCTTGGAGGTAAGATAACATGCCCGCGCTGACTTGGTGTTGGGCTTGCGCCAACGTAATCTCGGTGGGCGGTTGTAAACCACAATGTTCAGCGACCCGGTGGAAATAGTCACACATCGTCGTGGGGTGGCCATCGGCAGCATTATACACCTCGCCTGATGGCGCGTGCTGCATCACCGTGAGACACAAACGGGTTAAATCATCCACGTGAATGCGGTTGCTAAAAGGCGATTCGGCATCACACACCATCGGTTTCCGGGCTTGAATGCGTGCGATTGGCAGCTTATTCGGGCCATAAATACCGGGCACGCGGATGATGTTATAAGGAATCGCATGTGTTTGGCAGTGCTGGATTAAGCTCTGCTCGGCGTGTAAGCGCCGAAATGCCCGATCTACGCTGGGTTTGGGCGGCTGTGTTTCATCCACCCAAGCGCCCAGACAGTCGCCATAAACCCCTGTGGTACTCAGCAATAGGATTTTACGGAGTTGGGTTTGGTGCGTTAAAAAATGCGCCAAGCGGGTATCCGTTTGGCCCTGACTGGGCGGCGCTAAAAAATAATAAACCTCGGTCTCAAGCGGCAGTTTTGGGTATCCTCCAGGCTGATCTAAGTCCCAGGCAAGGGGCTCGATGCCAAGCCTTTTTAAGGTTTTGTGGTGCGTTCGAATGATGCCGCTGAGGTGGGTTTGGGGAAGGCTAGGGGCCAAGCGTTGACCCAAATAACCGCAACCAACAATGAGGGTTTGTGTCATCTGTTTGTCTCTTTCAGGGGGTGCAAAAGTCTAGCGTAATGCCGAATCAATTGCACTTTATGCCAGTGCGCCAACGTTTTATACGGCTTGAGGGGCATGCGTTTGTTGAAATTGCGCGGTGTTTCTAAGACAATGCGACGTCTTTCCGATTCGGTTTATGCCATTGAAACAGGTTATCGCTTTAGCGCAAATGAATCCCCTGGTTGGGGATATTGCCGCCAATGTTGCGCAGGTTATTGCGTTAACGCAGCAAGCACAGCAACAATATGCGGCGGGTTTGGTGGTTTTTCCTGAGCTCACGTTAACCGGTTACCCACCGGAAGATTTGCTCTTACGGGATGATTTAATGCCACATATTACCGCCGGTTTGCAGCGCATTGCAGCGGCCATTACGGATGTAATGGTGGTTGTTGGGCACCCCCAGCGCTTAGGCGATAAACTCTATAATGCCGCATCGGTGGTGCAATCAGAGCGCATTATTGCGACCTATCAAAAACAAACGTTGCCCAATTATGGGGTGTTTGACGAAGTCCGTTATTTTCAAGCGGGTGAGGAATCGTGCGTTTTTAATTTCCAAGGCATTCCGGTTGGGCTGACCATTTGTGAGGATATTTGGGTCGAGGCACCGATGTTAACCAGTGTCACCGATGGCGCTCGCTTGATTGTGAATTTAAATGCGTCCCCGTTTTATACCGATAAATACCCTCAACGATTGGCGGTTGTGCGGCAGCGTATTGCGCAAGCGGGGGTTCCGGTGATTTATGTGAATCAAGTCGGTGGTCAAGACGAATTGGTGTTTGATGGTCGCTCTTTTGTACTGAATGGTGAGGGCAAAAGTGTGTTACACCTGCCCGCTTTTGAAACAAGCCTTGAAGCGGTTGCGGTGGATTATCGGCAGCCGCCTTATGTTTATGTCAAACGCTGTGCTTTTGCGCATGCGCGGCCGCCAGAAGATAACGACCCCGTTGCGGCAGAGATTTATGCGGCGTTGCTGATGGGGGTGCGAGATTATGTCAAAAAAAATGGTTTTCAGGGGGTCATTTTGGGGTTGTCAGGTGGCATTGATTCGGCTTTAACGTTGGCCATTGCGGTGGATGCTTTGGGGCCAGAGCAGGTCGAAGCGGTGATGATGCCCACGCGTTACACCGCAGACATGAGTTTGCACGATGCCGAAGAAGAGGCCAAGACGTTAAAGGTCAAATACCGTGTGTTGGCCATAGAAAAACCCTTTGAAACGTTTTTGCAGGTGTTAGAACCGGTCTTTTCGGGTTGCCCGGTGGATGCGACAGAAGAAAACATCCAGTCTCGTTGTCGGGGCATTATTTTGATGGCGATCTCCAATAAAACGGGAAAAATGCTCTTAACCACCGGCAATAAAAGTGAAATGGCGGTGGGCTATGCGACCCTATATGGGGATATGGCGGGGGGTTTTGCACCGTTAAAAGATGTGTCTAAATTGATGGTGTATCGTTTATCCAAATATCGTAATCGTGTGTCACCGGTAATTCCGCAACGTGTGATCGAACGGCCCCCTTCGGCTGAATTGGCCGCAGAACAACAGGACACGGATAGTTTGCCACCGTATGAGATTTTGGATGCGATTATTGAAGCGTATGTGGAACAGGATTTATCGCGAGACGCTATTGTTCGTTTGGGCTATGATAGCGTCATTGTCGATGATGTAGTGTGTTTGATTAATCGTAATGAATACAAAAGGCGGCAAGCGCCACCTGGGATTAAAATTACGGCACGGGCATTCGGCCGTGATCGGCGTTACCCAATTACCTCTAGATTCGTCAAACAGCATTCGTCAATAACGTCGTGAATTAGTCTGCAAAGGGGAGTGAGAGATGAAAAAAATTGAAGCGGTGATTAAGCCATTTAAATTAGATGATGTCAGAGAAGCTTTATCTGGATTAGAAATAACCGGTTTAACGGTGACAGAAGTGAAAGGTTTTGGTCGGCAAAAAGGGCATACTGAGCTGTACCGAGGGGCGGAGTATGTTGTCGATTTTTTGCCAAAAATCAAATTAGAAATTGTGTTACCAGAAAGCAAAGTCGAGGCGTGTATTGATGCCATTATGACGGCGGCAAAAACCGGAAAAATTGGCGATGGTAAAATATTTGTCAGCAGCATTGAGAAGGTTGTGCGGATTCGAACCGGTGAACAGGATCAAGCCGCGATTTAATCGGTGGGGTGGCGGGGCACGTTGTCTGTGCCCCGCCCCGAGCTTAATGCATCAACCTCTAATCAATATTTAATCAACATCTAAGCCAAATAAAGTTTCCCAACTGCCACGGGTTAAATAATCCCGCTGCCCGGTTTGTGCTAAAGCCGGGTGTTCTGGATAATTTAACTGCAACACGCGGCGCGCATCACTGCTTAAATCAGCTAACCCCAAAGACGTATACGACTCCATTAAAATCGCCAATGCATCGGCGGCTGCGGGTGTGTGCTCGAAGTTTTCAATGACTTCTTTGGCCCGGTTGGACGATGCAATAAACGCATGCCGTTTCATATAATAGTCTGCAACATTGACCTCATGTTGGGCCAACGTGTTGCGCAAAAAAACCATTCTCTGGCGCGTATCTTTGGCATATTTACTGCTTGGGTAACGCGCCAATAAGGTCGAGAAATCTTTAAACGATTCTCTTGCCGAACCGGGGTCACGTTGTGAGGTATCCGTTGGCACAAAACGATCAATGAAACCCAGACCGCGGTTAAAATTCACCAAACCTTTCAGGTAATAGGCATAATCCACGGTCGGGTGGCGAGGGTTTTCTTTGATAAAGCGGTCACAAGCGGCAATCGAGGAATCCGGTTCATCAAATTTGTAATACGCATACGCAACTTCAAGTTGGGCTTGTTGGGAATACCGCCCAAACGGAAAGCGCGCTTGCAGTGTTTCATAATATTTGATTGCCGTGTCATAATCTCCGTCCGCAGCGGCAGTTTTCGCTTCAGAGAAAAACTTGCTGGCAGACCAGTCCTTGGTTTCATCCGCTTCCTCTAAATTGGGGAAAAGTGAGCAGCCATAAAAGCATGGCAAGAAAAAAAGTAACAATAACGTGGACTGACGCATGTCGGCTCCTATTTGTTATGATGAGTTCCGTTAAATCGCCGTATTCTGGGACAAAATCGAATGATGGTCACACAAAAGTATATCATTCGAAGGTCGATGTGCCCAGGTTAAAACATTAGGAAGTAATTATATTAATGAATGAGCCAGCGCAAACAGAATTTTGTATTCCAGAGCATTTACAGGGAAAACGTTTAGACCAAGCCGCCACAGAATTAATGGCCCATTATTCTCGTGCACGTGTAACCGAATGGATTAAAGCCGGTTTTGTGCATTTAGACGGGGAAGTCTGTAAACCTCGACACAAAGTATTGGCCGGAGAGCATTTGCAGGTGGTGGTGCCGGATACCGCAGAAGTTGAGCATGCGCCAGAAAGTATTCCCGTCGAGGTGGTGTATCAAGATGAGGCTTTGATCGTGGTGAATAAAACCGCCGGTTTGGTGGTGCACCCAGCACCGGGCCACCGGGCCGGGACTTTACAAAATGCGTTACTGCATTTAGACCCGGATTTGGTCAAAGTCCCACGCGCCGGGATTGTGCACCGGTTGGATCGTTTAACCACGGGTTTGTTGGTGATTGCGCGAACCGTGGAAGCCCACCATGCGTTAGTCGAGCAACTGCAAGCGCGGGCTTTTTCGCGGGAATATGAAGCCATTGTGTGTGGGGTCATGACCGGCGGCGGGTGTGTGGAGCAAGCCATTGGTCGGCATGCGCTTGAGCGCAAAAAAATGTGTGTTTCAGAACGGGGCAAAGAGGCCATCACGCATTATCGTGTGCTGCATCGGTATCGTGCGCATACGCACGTTGCGGTGAAATTGGAAACCGGCCGTACGCATCAAATTCGTGTGCACATGGCGCACATTCGTTACCCGATTGTGGGGGATAAAGTGTATGGCGGTCGTGCACGTTTACCGAAACAAGCCGATCAAGTGACCATACAAGCGTTACAACAATTTTCCCGACAAGCCTTACACGCCAAATCGTTGGCTTTAGCACATCCTTTCACACAAGAATGGTTGCAATGGACGTCGCCGTGTCCGCCCGATTTTCAGGCCTTGCTGTCTGTGTTGGCAGAGGATGAAGCGACGCATGCAGCAACTTGAGTGGTTAAAGCCAACGTGGTCATTACCGGCGCAGGTTCAGGCCGTGTCTAGTACGCGTTTGGGAGGCATTAGTCAGGCACCTTACGCCGGGTTTAATCTGGGTGATCATGTTGCCGATGATGCGCAGCATGTACAGGCGAATCGAGCGCACTTGGTCACGACATTGGGGTTACCCGCAGAGCCGTTATGGTTACAACAAGTGCACAGCCAAGTTGTGATTGAAGCCGATGCGTGGCAACCTGGTATTCAAGCGGATGGGTGTATTGCGCGCTCACCTGGGCAGGTGTGTTTGGTCATGACGGCCGATTGTCTGCCGATACTGTTGGCGGATACCGCCGGTACGTTAGTGGCCGCTGTGCATGCCGGTTGGCGTGGTTTATGTCATGGCATTATTGAGCAAGCCATCACGCAAATGGCGTGTTCGGGTGAACTGGTTGCCTGGATAGGCCCTGCGATTGGGGCGCAACATTTTGAAGTGGATGCCAGTGTTCGGTCGGCCTTTATACACACCGATGGGCTGGAGACGGTGCGCGTAGCGTTTCAACCAAATCGCCCAGGGCATTGGTTGGCGGATTTAGTTTATCTTGCCAAATGCCGACTACACTGTATGGGCGTTAAGGCTGTTTTTGGTGGAGATTGGTGTACCTACGCCGAACAACGACGATTTTATTCGTATCGGCGTGAGGGTCAAACCGGACGCATGGCATCGCTCATTTGGCTTCAATAGACGGATTAATATGAGCAAATTGATAGAGGTGATTCATGGATAAATGGCACATGCTAACCTTGGTTGGCGAAGACGATAAAGGCATTGTTGCGCAAGTGGCGACGATTTTATTTGAATTAAAATATGACCTCGGTGAAGCGTCGATGATGCGCCTGGGGAGTAATTTTACCATGATGTTAATGATCAAACATGCCGAAGACCGCCATGGTGATGATGCGGTCACACGCATACAGGATGAGTTGGCTTTGCAGGCGCATGTGGTGGTGGTTAAAGGGGGTTTACATGAACACATTGAGCCGAACTTGCGTGTGTCTGTGTTTGGGACGGATCGACCGGGTATTGTGGCACAAGTGACCGCAGAATTGGCCGAGTATGGAGTGAGTATTCTGGATTTGGAATCGGATGTTGGTGGCAGCGCAGACAATCCTGTGTATATCATGCACATTGAAGGGTATTCGGAGCAACCCATTGATTCCATTAAAGCTTCGCTGGCGTCAATCGAGCATGTTGGCATTGATGTACGTGTGAGTGATTTTGAAACGATGGTTGCTTAACGATGACGGTTTTAGACGTACTGATTTACCCGGATGCGCGCCTGCGAACAGAGACCGAAGCGGTCACCGCGTTTGATCAACCCTTATGGGATTTTATTCAAGACTTAGAAGACACCATGAGCCACGGCCCAGGCGCTGTGGGCATTGCGGCACCTCAAGTGGGGCATTTTAAACAAATCTGCATTGTGGATGTCTCGATGCGCAAAAAAACCAAAAACCATGGCCACTTGGTGTTGATCAACCCTGAAATCACCACCTGGGAAGGGCATAAGTTGGGCCGGGAAGGGTGTTTGTCCGTCCCGGATTATACCGGTAATGTCGTGCGTGCCGAGCAGATCCACTTACAAGCCTATGACCCACAAGGCAACGAGATAACCTATGATATGACGGGATATGAGGCTCGGGCGGTACAACATGAGTTGGATCACCTGCAAGGTTTGTTATTCATGGATCGTGTGGTCAGCCGACGCAATGATTTGTTTAAACGTAAGGTGTATCAATAAAACAGCCGATAGACTGGGTTTAAGCGACTTAATCGATTTAAGCCACTTAATCCACCACATCTTCAACAATGGCAGCCAACAGCGCGCCTATTTCTGCCACCCATTTGGCCGTTTTACCGGGCCTTGGGGTGGGTACTTGATACACCACATAAACCGTGCCCGCGTGTTCTGGTCGTTCAAATAAGGCAATCACGAACGGGCAGTGCACCAGATTCACCGGGTCTGCGGCCATCATTTTTCTGGAATAAACGGCGCTGCAAAACTCGACGTTCACCGCATGCGTGTATAAGACCTGGGTTTCACCCAAATCTTTGCCGGTGCGGCGTAACATCGCGCCGATATCCGACACCTGCTTGACCACTAAGCCTTGGCCTTCAATGCCCTCTATGACGGCCTGTTGAACCTCGGCAAAGTTGTCTTCAACCGTATAAATGTTTAAGCCGCTGGCTGTTTCAGCGGCACAGCACAGACTTGAGAGTAAGCAAAAAATCCCGCCTAAAATGCTAGATTTCATCTAAAATTCCTCCTATGGTAACGGTAAGTGATTAATCTATTTAAGAATAACCCCTTATTATCAAAAAACAAATGGGCCCCTAAATGCGAGACGATAACGAACGTATCGGCACTGATGTCGAGACCATCAAAAAAGCGCTGTCCAATCATTTAATTTACAGCGCCGGTAAAGACCCCATTACAGCGACCAAACGAGATTGGTTTTTGACCACCGCGTGTATGGTGAAAGATCGGTTAATCCATCGCTGGATGGAAACCATGCGCAGTTATTACCGAGAGGATGTGAAGCGCGTTTATTATTTATCCCTGGAATTTTTGATTGGGCGCAGCTTGGGCAACAGTTTATTGAACTTAGATTTTGAACAAGAAACCCGAGATGCGTTAAAAGAAATTGGTTTAAATTTAGAGCAAATTGTCGAATTAGAGCATGATGCAGCCTTAGGAAATGGGGGATTGGGGCGGTTGGCCGCCTGTTTCTTGGATTCCTTCGCGTCTTTGGGGTTGCCCTGTTATGGGTATGGCATTCGGTATGAATATGGCATGTTCTCACAACAAATTTATGATGGCCATCAAGTCGAACACCCGGATAACTGGTTAAGCAGTGGTAACCCTTGGGAGTTTCCACGTGAGGAGGTCGCTTATCCGGTTAAATTTTGTGGTCGTGTGGTGCAGTTCCAAAACGAAAAAGGCGAGACTCGGCATCATTGGGTGGATGCAGAAGAGGTCATTGCGATGGCCTATGATACCCCCATTCCAGGGTATCAGCGCACCACCACCAACAATATGCGTTTATGGTCAGCCAAAGCCACACATGATTTTGATTTGCAGTACTTTAATGAAGGCAATTACATCAAAGCGGTTGAAGACAAAAACGACTCTGAAGTGTTGTCTAAAGTTTTGTACCCCGATGACAGTACCTCGATTGGTAAAGAGTTGCGCTTTAAGCAGCAATATTTTTTTGTGAGCGCCTCCTTACAAGATATTCTCCGGCGTTTTTTAAAATCACATGATGATTTTAATGAATTACCCAACAAGGTCGCCATTCAACTCAACGATACGCACCCGGCGATTGCGATTCCTGAGCTGATGCGGGTGTTGGTGGATATCAATCATTTACCGTGGAAACACGCGTGGGATTTAACCACACAGGTGTTTTCTTACACCAACCATACGTTACTGCCGGAAGCCTTGGAGACATGGCCGGTCTCTTTGCTGGAAAAAGTGCTGCCACGGCATATGCAGATTATTTATGAAATCAATCATCACTTTCTGAGGGATGTGATGCACCAGTATCCGGGGGAAAAAGCCCGCTTGAATCGGTTGTCGATTATTCAAGAAACAGACAACAAACGGGTGCGCATGGCGCATTTGGCGATTGTCGGTAGCCATACCGTGAATGGGGTGGCGAAACTGCATACGGAGTTGATGAAACAAACCATTTTTGCCGATTTTCATCGCATTTTTCCAGATCGCATCATTAATCTTACCAATGGCATCACCCCACGACGTTGGTTAAACGAGTCGAATCCCAAATTGGCCGAGCTTATCAGCCAACATATTGAGCCGGATTGGACCATGCATCTGGATAAATTAAAGCAATTGATTCCTTTGGCCAAAGACCCCGCGTTTCAACAGGCGTTTGCGCGCATTAAACACGCGAATAAATTGCGTTTAATTGACTGCATTGAAAAAGACCTGGGCATTAGTATCCGCCCGGATTCATTGTTTGATGTGCACATTAAGCGGATCCATGAATACAAACGACAGTTGTTGAATGTGTTACACATCATCACTTTATATAACCGCATTCGGCAAGACCCTGACGGGGATTTTGTGCCCAGAACGATTATTTTTGGGGGCAAAGCGGCACCGGGGTATGTGATGGCGAAATTAACCATCAAATTAATCCACGATATTGCCGATATCATCAATAATGACCCACATGCGAGCCACCTGATCAGTGTGGTATTTATTCCCAATTATGATGTGTCTACGGCGATGAAAATTATCCCCGCCGCCGAGTTATCCGAACAAATTTCGACCGCAGGTATGGAAGCCTCTGGCACGGGTAATATGAAGTTAGCGTTGAATGGGGCGTTAACCATTGGCACCTTGGATGGGGCGAATATTGAAATACGCGATGAAGTGGGGGCGGACAACCTGTTTATTTTTGGCAAAACCAGTGACGAAATTTGTAAGATTCAACAGTCGGGTTATCGGCCTCGGGGTTATTATGAGGCCAATCCAGAATTAAAAGCGGCCATTGATATGATCAGCAGTGGATTTTTCTCACAGGAAGAACCCGACCGTTTTAAACCCATCACGGAAGAATTGTTGAATCAGGATCGGTATTGTTTGCTGGCGGATTATGCCGCTTACATCCAGTGCCAAAGTGAGGTTGATGTGTTGTACCGAAACAAACCCTTGTGGTTGGAAAAAGCCATTTTAAATGTGGCCAATATGGGGAAATTTTCGAGTGATCGCACCATTCAAGAATATGCTGACAAGGTTTGGCATGTGTCTGAAGTCTTTGTCTAAACTGTTCAGCCGGCGGGGCTTACACACGGTCGTGATGATGTGCTGTGTGTTGCCTCAAACCGCTTGGGCGGGGGATGCAAAAGCGGATTTTGCCTTAGCCCAACAATATGAACATGGCGAAGGTGTCACCCAAAATGCGGCCTTGGCGGTGAGCTGGTATTGCCGTGCGGCGCGACAAGGCTTATTGGAGGCACAACAAGGGCTCGGTTGGATGTATATGAAAGGGCATGGGGTGAAAAAAAATGATGCCATCGCCCGACGCTGGTTTCAAAAAGCGGCCAAACAGGGCGATGTGCATGCACAGCGTATGTTACGTTTTCTTGACCCCGATGCTTATCGAGATGAGCGCATTTGTATGCCCCAAATCACGCATTTCTGGCGGCGTTATTGTCAGAAAAAAGCCTGTCAAAAGGTGCTTAATGCTGTGCGCGTGTTAGCCCCCGAGTATGCTTTGGATCCCAACTTGGTGTTGTCGATCATCCTGCAGGAATCGCGTTTTAATCCGAAAGCCAAATCGCCGAAAAACGCACAGGGGTTAATGCAATTAATGCCCGGCACTGCCCGGCGCTTTAAGGTCAAACACGTGTGGAAGATTGAGGATAATTTGCGGGGCGGGATGGCTTATCTACGGTGGTTGTTGGCGTATTATCAAGGTGACGTGCGTTTGGTGGCCGCCGCTTATAATGCCGGAGAAGGGGCCGTTGAGCGTTATCAAGGGGTGCCCAGATACCGTGAAACGCAACGTTATGTGATAGAAATTTTGCGTCTTTATGGTAAAAAAACGCACGCTTTTCAGGCCGATTGGATTCCGGCGTCGAGTTTGCTGGCTAATTGATGCTCCAATGTCCCTGTGCATCTCGACAAGCGGAACCATGGGCATTTTCTGTTTGGCCATCGACATAAATGGTTGTCGTATAATCCCGGCAGTGCTCACCACTGCGGCTGGCATACGTTTGTGTTGGGGTGATGGTATATTGTGTTTGTGTGTCTGGATTGACCCAGCTAGATGGGGTGTCGGTTGGGTTATATTCTAATGCTTGTTGTTGGCGCAGTTGATCCGCAGTATCCATTTCGCCGCCGACATAATTACCCAGGGCACCACCAGCCAATGTGCCAAGCACGGTGGCCGCAGCACGGCCATTACCGCGACCAATTTGGTGGCCCAAAACACCGCCAAGAATACCGCCGACAACGGTGCCAAATTGGCGTTTTGTGGGCGAATGTTCACACGCCGTGAGCCCGCTCACAGAGAGAACCAATAACGCGCTAACCAATCCTTTTTTCATAATGTGCTCCAGATTACTATACATCAATATAATTATAGGGCAAATTCAGTACAGATGTTAGTGCACTGCCTGTCATTCTATTCTATCTTATGCCGAGAAAGATCGCTTACAATAGGCCGCTTAAGGCCTTTCTTACAGTGAACCTATGATGTCGACTTTTAATTCAAAACGCTATAACGAGAATAAATTACATAAACGCTTGCGTCGAGAAGTGGGTAAAGCCATTAGCGATTTTACCATGATCGAAGCCAATGATCGCATTATGGTGTGTTTGTCGGGCGGGGCAGACAGTTATACGCTGTTGGACATTTTGATCAGTTTACAGCGCAGTGCACCGATTCAATTTGATTTGATTGCGGTGAATTTAGACCAAAAACAACCCGATTTTCCGGCGCAGATTTTACCCGATTATTTGGCCGCAATGGGGATTGAATATCACATCATTCACCGGGATACGTATTCGGTGGTGAAATCCAAAATCCCTGAGGGCAAAACCACCTGTGGGTTATGCTCACGCTTGCGTCGTGGCACACTGTATGCGTTTGCAGAAGAGATTGGGGCGACCAAAATCGCGCTGGGCCACCATAAAGATGATATCGTGGAAACCCTGTTTTTAAATTTATTTTATGGCGCGCGTTTGAGTGCGATGCCGCCGAAGTTACGTTCAGATGATCAGCGCAATATCGTGATTCGCCCGTTGGCTTATTGCCGCGAAAAAAACATCAAAGCGTTTGCCGAGATGCGCGCTTTTCCGATTATTCCGTGCAACTTATGTGGCTCACAAGACAATTTACAGCGGCAAAACATTAAGCAGTTATTGGCGGGTTGGGAAAAAACCCACCCTAATCGTATTGAGTCTATTTTTAACGCGATACAAAATATTGCACCCAGCCAAATGGCGGATACGACGTTGTTTGATTTCGCCGGTTTAACGTTAGATCGGTCGGGTACGCGTGAGCCGTTTGAATTTGCCGCCGGGCAGCAGGTTGACAGCCAAGCGCCGTTACAGGCTCAGCCGATTCTGTTTAACGCCGCCAAAACGTTGGGGTAAACAGGACAAATAAGGTAAAAATTTCTAATCGCCCCAATAACATGGCAAAACACAACACCCATTTGGCCGGATCATTTAAGTTCGCATAGGTTGCGCCCACCTCGCCCAAGCCTGGCCCCAAGTTATTGATGCAAGCGGCGACCGCAGAAAACGCAGTGACCAAATCCACATTGGTGGAAGCGATGAACAAATACATCACGGTAAAACACGCAACATACAGGGCAAAAAACCCCCACACCGCATCAATCACTCGGGGTTGAATGGTTTTTCCACCGACGCGAACGGGAATTTGGGCGTTGGGGTGAATCAAGCGGGTGATTTCTCGTACGCCTTGTTTGAACAGCAATAAAAAACGGATGACTTTCATGCCACCACCAGTGGAACCGGCACAACCGCCAATAAAACTGGTGAGTAACAATAAAATGGGAATAAAACCAGACCAGGCATAATATTCACCCGTGGTGAAACCGGTCGTGGTGCCAATGGAGACCGCTTGAAATAACCCTTTATAAAACGCCTCGCTCCAATCGGTGATGTTATTGCCCCAGTACAACCCCAAGGTGGTTAAACTGGCGACAAAGGCCAAGACCCCAAGATACACTTTGAATTCGGTGTCGGCGAGATAGGGTTTCACACTTAAGCGCCGTACAGCGACAAAATGTAAGGCAAAATTGACCCCAGACAGGAGCATAAAAACGACCGCAATCATTTCGATTAAAGCACTGTCAAAATACCCAATACTGGCATCGTGGGTGGAAAAACCGCCAATGGCCACGGTCGAAAAAGCATGTGAAATGGCATCAAAGCCGCCCATACCGGCCAACCAATAAGCCAATGCACACAACACGGTTAAGCCTAAATAGATGTACCATAAGGCTTTGGCTGTTTCGGTAATGCGGGGGGTTAATTTACTGTCTTTCATGGGGCCGGGCGTTTCGGCTTTATACAGTTGCATGCCGCCAATGCCCAACATGGGCAACACGGCCACGGCCAAGACGATAATGCCCATGCCGCCAAACCACTGCAATAATTGCCGATAAAACTGAATGGAGTGGGGTAACGATTCAATCTCGGTCATCACCGTGCCGCCCGTGGTGGTCAAGCCGGAAATGGATTCAAACACCGCATTGGTGATGCTCATGTTCAACCCTTCTGCGAGCACAAAAGGCACCGCACCGGATGCGCCCAAGACCGTCCAAAACATGACGACAACGACAAAACCATCTCGAATGCGCAATTCTTTTTGCTTTTTACGCGCAGGGAACCAAAACACCAAGCCGATGGTTAAGACGATGAGGAAACCATCTAAAAAAGGCGCGACAGCCCCATCCCCATACCACAAACCAACAAGTGCCGGGGGCAAAAAGGAAAAGCTGGAGACCATGAGTAATAAACCCAGGATTTGTTGAATCACACCAAATTGCATAAACCTTGCCTAAAAAAACGTGACGCCCACTTGAAACAATTTTTCCACATCGGCGACATGGCGTTTATCCACCAAAAAAATAATCACATGGTCTTCTGCTTGAATGACGGTATCGTGGTGGCCCATGAACACCGTGTCACCACGCACAATGGCCCCAATGGTCGCACCCGCAGGCAAATTAATCTGCTCTACCATGCGCCCCACGACTTTAGAAGAACCACTGTCACCATGCGCAACCGCTTCAATCGCTTCCGCTGCGCCACGGCGCAAGGAATGTACCATCACCACATCACCCCGGCGGACATGCGTGAGTAAGCTGCCAATGGTGGCTTGTTGGGGGGAGATGGCAATATCAATCGGGCCACTGTGGACCAAATTGACATAGGAGGGTCGATTGATAATCGACATGACTTTTTTCGCGCCCAACCGTTTGGCCAGCATGGCGGATAAAATATTGGCTTCATCATCGTTGGTTAACGCACAGAAAATATCGGTATTTTCAATATTTTCTTCAATTAACAAATCCTCGTCTGCCGCATCGCCCCATAACACAATCGATTTGTTTAACTCTTCCGAGATGCGCATGGCACGTTTTTGGTTGTGCTCAATAATTTTAATTTGGAAGCGATCTTCCAAAGCCACCGCCAAACGTTTGCCAATGTTGCCACCCCCGGCAAAAATTAAGCGTTTATAGGGTTTTTCTAAGCGACGTAACTCACTCATCATGGCCCGGATATTTCGCCGTGTTGCGACAAAAAAGATTTCGTCATCCGGTTCAACCACCGTATCCCCTTGTGGGATGATGGCGCGATCTTGCCGATAAATGGCCGCCACGCGTGCTTCTGCACCGGGCATATGTTGAATCAAATCACGTAATTGATGGCCGACTAATGGCCCGCCATAATACGCACGCACGGCGACTAAGCGTACCCGACCCCCCGCAAAATCCAATACTTGGAGTGCGCCAGGGGTTTCAATTAAGCGCTCGATGTAATTCGTGACCAATTGCTCGGGGCTGATCAACACATCAATGGGTAAAGCTTCTTGGCTAAAGAGGGCCGGTTGGTTTAAGTATTCGACGGCTCGAACCCGTGCGATTTTGGTCGGGGTGTGAAATAACGTATAGGCCACCTGGCAGGCGACCATATTGGTCTCATCACTATTGGTGACGGCGATGATCATATCAGCATCATCGGCTCCTGCTTGTTGTAATACGTCAGGGCTGGCAGCATGACCGATCACTGTTCGAATATCGAGGCGGTCTTGTAGATCGTGTAAACGCGCACCGTCGTGGTCCACAACGGTGATGTCGTTTGCTTCGTTGGACAAGTTGTCTGCCACCGAAGCGCCAACCTGACCGGCACCGAGGATGATGATTTTCATAAAATGACGCCGAGGGGGTTATTTTCCGGACTTAAATTCAATGCCCAACGCCCGCAATTTGCGATACAAGTGGGTGCGTTCCATACCAACGGCTTTCGATAATTTACCGACACTGCCTTGGTTGGCGTGTAATTGATACTCTAAATAGATTTTTTCAAACTGTTCTCTGGCTTCACGCAAAGGCAAATCCAGTGAGACGGGGGGTTGTCCGGCATCAACTTTTCTGGGTACTGAGCCAATGCCACTTTGGACTTCGTCCACCGAAATCTCTTCCCCTGCGCCCAGAATCAATAAGCGTTGTACCAAGTTTTTTAACTCTCGGACATTGCCTGGCCAGACATAATTACGCAACAAATTTTGTGCACCCACGGTAAAACGCCGAAAGGTTAATTTTTCGGTTTTAACATAATGATCCACATAATAGGTGAGTAACTCAGGGATATCCTCTTTGTGCTCTCTCAAGGGCAGGGTGGTTAACGGCACCACGTTTAAATGGTAGTAAAGGTCTTCACGAAACCGATCCGATTGGACTTCTTCTTCCAAATTTTTTGCGGTGGCGGCAATAATTCTGACGTTCACTTGTACCGGTTCAACCCCGCCAATGCGCAAAAAACTTTTGGTTTCTAAAGCACTGAGTAATTTTGCTTGGGTTTCAATGCCCATATCGGCGACTTCATCCAGAAACAAAATACCGCCATTGGCTTGTTCTAAACGACCATAGTGAACTTTGTCGCCTTCTTCACTGCCAAATAATTCGGTTGCGGAGTTTTCACGCGCAATCGAGGCCACCCCAACATCCACAAACGGCCCGGATTTACGGGAACTATTGGCGTGTAAATACCGTGCAAAGAGTTCTTTACCCGAACCGGATTCGCCTTGCAATAACACCCAAGTATCATGCTGGGCAATGCGTTTGACTTGTTCTTGCAAGCGTAACATGACCGAGCTTTTGCCAATCGGTTGTTGCAAGATATTGGTTTTATGTTTTAACCCAATGTTTTCTCGCTGTAATTTATCCGCTTCCAAGGCATGCTCAACGGTCAGCAAGAGTTTGGCTAAGGTCAGGGGTTTTTCTAGAAAGTCATATGCGCCCAAGCGCGTGGCTTCGACGGCGGTTTCGATGGTGCCATGGCCAGAGACCATAATGATGGGGCAAGGTAAGCCTTCGGTTTGCCATTCTTTCAATAAGGTAA
>Ga0256847_1000103_pt1 | contig 58438 bp, 45 predicted proteins | sample TeddybearmetaG_FD_189099 | JGI IMG/M metagenome (GOLD analysis project Ga0256847, IMG submission 189099) | Hydrothermal vent microbial communities from East Pacific Rise, Pacific Ocean - Teddybear | ecosystem: Environmental > Aquatic > Marine > Hydrothermal vents | place: Pacific Ocean: East... | reverse complement strand
TGTTCAGTTGCGTAGAGATGATTAGCGGAGGTGATGCGACTGACCGAGGATGGCGTAGAGCTGAAATCTAAAAACGAAAAATCGGACAACTTTGTTGACAAACACCGTTAGTGACTCTGATATTTCTGACTCTGATACTTCAAGGTTGTAGGTCGGTCTGTTTTTGTCTAAAACACTATTGATAAAATTATTATCAATTTTTTCATATAGTAATTTTTTTACAGAATCTGAGTTTGATAATTCTTTTAAATGAGACTTGTCTTTAAAAGAGCGCAGTCTGTTTTTTCTTTGTTTATAGCGATCCGATCTACTAGTCATTTAATTCTCCTTGTTGATTATGCTGACACTAATTCATTCCATGCATTTTGGAACGCCTTTTCATCTTGATGAATACGCCCATCTGCGTGGATAACAACTTCAATGATTTCATCAAAAAGTTCATAAGAATCCAGCCCAAGTCGCTTAACCATCTCAAATGCTGTGGTAAGATTAGGAGGGTTATTAGCGATCTTCTCAATTTCCTTTTTTACATGAGAAGGAAGCCCGCTTGATGCGACTCCTGCTATAAATTCATCAATTTCTTGGCGCTCTTCTAGTGCAATTTCTCCATCGCAGGCTGCACAAGCAAGACCTACAGCTTCCATGGAAATCAACAAATTAAAATAATCATTATTTTTATTCAGTATTTTTTCTGCGTCTTTAAAGGCTGAATGCATTTTTTTATATTTAATATCGTAATTAGCATTTGCTTTTTGTTCGCCTCTTCGTTCTGCTTGTTCTTCACTATCATCAATCGCTGATGCAACCCCACCGACTGCTGCTCCTGCACCAGCAGCAACAACTGCCCCTACGGCTGTCACCGCGCCAATGGGCCCAGCAACAGGCAAAGCTACAACACACGCAACACCAGCTGCTGCACCGCCTAATACTTTCCAAAAACTCATAAAGTCTCACCTTTGTTTGGTTTTTATTTGTAGTCAATACAATTTATATGTTCATTATAAATTGTATTGACTTGCACTTGTAAGCCAGAGAGCTTCTGAGAGCATTTCTGTAAATAGTTTTCTTTCTGGTTATTAACTATAGTAGTACAAGAAACCACCGTTTGCATGAGTAACACTCAAGCATTAATCTAATGGCTATTTAGCGGAAATTTTTGGAGAATTTTCAATTCTTAGAATGTCAGTTGCTCGCCTTTATCTGAATGCCCAAACAGCTCGATGCGGTAGTACGGAGCAAAATTCTTTTCTGAGGCGAAATTTTTGTGGATGGAACCGTGTGGTTGATGCCGGCACTGAAGGCTTATTCAATAGTAGTAAACAATATATCGGATAAAATTTAAAAAATATCTATTGTGATTAATGAATTGTGTTAAATCTAGTTGTAAAGGATTTCTTTACAACTGTCGCTGATGGCAAGCAATAGATAAAAAGAGTCATCAAAAAATATGGTCGAGGAATGACTGAACGATTTTACCCATCGTTGCCATCGACCCTTGCGCTGAGCAGCATGGGAGCATACACCAACACAAATATTGTAAAGGCAAGTATCCATAACACCTGGGAGAGCGCAACCCAATAAACATATAACGTCATATCGAATAAGGGCAAAATAACGCGGGCAATGGCGCTGAGGCATAGCGCGACAAAACTCCAGAAAACGGCCGTCGGTGGGTGGGAGACGGGTCGGCCGGTATGCCCCAAAGCCACACGTGACATCATGCCGAGGGTGAGCAAGCCAATGCCGCCGACAGTGAAGGCATGAATGGATAAAAAAGGGAAAAGACCGAAGGTGATGGACGCAGCTTTTAACGCAAACCCCAGAATCAAAAAGGCATAAGCCACAAGCAAAACCCACACCAGGGGTTTACGCCAGATTTTCGGTGTATACCAACCGGCGAGCCGCAACGTGTGTAACAAGGTTAATAGGATGGCGATCATGGCGGTGATGTGATCGTATTCGGTAAATACATCACTGAGCCATAAACCGACCAGTAAAACCAGGCTGCTGTGATCAACCCAAGCCCGGTTTTTTAGCACCACATCGCCATCAATGCCATTTTGAATAAACATCGGCATGACACGACGCAGCATGACAAAAATTAACGCAATGATCATATACAATGCGGAATAGAGGCCCCATTGTACGCCATGGGTTAGCGTCCCCAAGAGCCCAAGATAAAACACAACATGGCACACGGTTAATAATAAGAGTTTTGCGATAATGCCAATCTGTTTGTATTGTTTTGTTTTCAAGATGGGCCGTAAGCAAATGGCACTTAATAGGCAGAGAAAAGCGACATCCACGGCGGCAATGATGCCCAAATGCATCAGGCCGGTGAGTGGCAGCAGCCGAGCAAGGAGCCACAGCAGACATAAAAACCCGAGGGTTTTACCGCGTAGGACTTCTTCGCCCGTCCAATTTTTAATGGCGGTTAAGAGGAAGCCTGCAACCACGGCCATGACATAACCGAAGAGCATTTCATGTGCATGCCATAGATTGGGTGGTATGTCGGCCAATGTTAGTTCAACAGAAAAGACATAACGGGCCATCCAAAGCGCCATGGCGAAGATCGAAAAAAGGCCAGCGGCTAAGAAAAAAGGCCTGAAACCTAAGCGTAAAATCGGCGGGCCAAAGTCGGCATTGAGTGCTTCGCGTTGTTTGTTCAGCATCGTGCGTGGCTCCTCAGCAAGGCGCTTAACCCCTATTCCATTTCTTCGATCCAAGCCATTTGGATTGCTTCTAGGATTCTTTCGCCCATATGTTGCGGTTCATCCTCAAAATCATCCAAGGCCAATACCCAATCGCGCAAGTCGGTGAAGCGGATGTTTTTCGGGTCAATATCCGGGTGTGCATCGATTAAATCCAATGCAATATCGAGAGAATCTACCCATTTTAAGCCCATGAGAATGCCTTTGCTTGAAGTGTGGTTGCTCAGTGATTTTCTGAGACCATATTAATGGTGTATTTGGGAATTTCGATGACCAAATTTTGCTGGCTGACGAGGGCTTGGCAACTGAGCCGAGACTCTGGCTCTAACCCCCAGGCTTTATCTAACAAATCGTCTTCGAGTTCGTCTGACTCATCCAGGGCTTCAAAACCTTCGCGAATGATCACATGGCAAGTGGTGCAAGCACAGGATTTTTCACACGCGTGCTCAATTTCGATGCCATGTTTTAACGCGGCATCACAAATGGTCACGCCGGGTTCAGCGTCAAAAATGGCACCCTCAGGGCATATTTCTTCATGTGGTAAAAAAATCAGTTGCGGCATGCGCTTTACTCTCTCTTAATTAGCTTTCAAATTCATCAATACGGTGACCGGTCATCATTTTTTGCACACTCGCATTCATGCGTTTTGCAACATAGGATTCACTGACTTTTTCAACCGCTTTAATTGCAGATAACAGTGCCTCTGCATCGTTGGATGTTTTTCGTGTGTTGATCAATTGTTGTACGGCCTGATGTATATCGGCCTGTTCAGACGGGGATAATAAGGCCTCTCCATCTTTAGCCAAAGCCGCCACAATGGCTTCGATAACCCGGTCTGCCTCGACCTGTTGTTCCCTGAGTTTGCGGATTTGAACATCATCTTGTGCGTGTGTCATGGAGTCACGTAACATCTGTTCTATCTCGGCATCGGTCAAACCATAGGAGGGTTTCACCACAACCTCGCTCTGAATGCCGCTAGATTGTTCTTGGGCATGCACGCTGAGTAAACCATCGGCATCGACTTGAAAAGTGACTCGGATGCGCGCAGCACCGGCAACCATGGGGGGAATCCCCCGCAACTCAAATTTGGCGAGCGAGCGGACATCACTGACGACTTCGCGTTCCCCCTGCACCACATGTAAAGCCAGCGCGGTTTGGCCATCTTTAAAGGTGGTAAATTCTTGCGCACGAGCGGTGGGAATGGTGGCATTGCGGGGAATGATTTTCTCCACCAATCCCCCCATCGTTTCTAAGCCCAGAGACAATGGGCTGACATCTAACAACAGCATATCGCCAGACTGATTACCGACTAAAACATCCGCTTGAATTGCGGCACCAATCGCCACCACTTGATCGGGATCAATGGAAACCAACGGCTCTATTTGAAAAAAATCAGCGACCTGTTGGCGCACTAAAGGCACACGGGTGGAACCACCCACCATCACAACCTGCTCAATCTCCGGTTTGCTGATGCCAGCATCTCTTAAGGCTTGTCGGCACGGGCTTAAGGTTTTTTTGATCAAGGGTAACAATAACGCTTCATACGTTGCGGTATCTAATGACCCTTGCCATGCTGGCCGATTGTTTAAGCGAATGTCTAATTCAACAATCTTGTCTGTACTGAGGCTTTCTTTTGTTTGGCGGGCGACGCGCAGCAGTTCGCGCCAATCATGGCGATTTAATGCGGCGCTTTCCAGCGCCATTTGTTGCACGAACCAGTTGGCGATGGCAGCGTCAAAATCATCGCCGCCCAGTGCGGTATCACCGGCTGTGGCGAGGACTTCAAACACGCCTTGGCTGAGTTTTAAGATGGAAATATCAAATGTGCCCCCACCCAAGTCAAAAATGGCGTGTATGCCAGTTGCTTGATGATCCAGGCCATAAGCAATGGCAGCGGCGGTGGGTTCATTTAACAGGCGTAAGACATTTAGCCCGGCTAACGTTGACGCATCTTTTGTTGCTTGCCTTTGGGCTTCATCAAAATAGGCCGGCACGGTGACGACCACACCCACTAATTCATCACCGAGTACGTCCATTGCGCGTTGGTTTAGGGTTTTTAAAATTTCAGCGGAAACCTCAATGGGGCTAACGGCACCGGCATCCGTTTGGATTTTGGGCACGGCCGATTGATCCGTCGCAAATTCGTAGGGGCGTTGCTGGCCGAGCGTTTTAATATCCTCCAGTCCACGCCCCATCAATTGTTTGACGGACGAAATCGTATTCAGCGGGTCTGTGACGGCATGGGCGATTGCAGCTAAACCAACGAGGGGGGCTTGATCTTGCTGATAGCGTACGACCGAGGGCAGGAGTGCGGCCCCAGTCGTATCCGTCAAGACATCTGCGTGGCCACTTTGCACACTGGCAATCAGGGAATTCGTGGTGCCTAAATCAATGCCTGCGGCTAAACGATGTTGATGAGCAACGGTCGATTGACCGGGTTCGGAGATTTGAAGTAATGCCATAAAAGTTCAATCCTTGCGTTACGCACTTTCAAGCCTAGCCTCAATGTGCTGCACTTCTTCCAATAATTTATCAAAAAAACGGAGTTTCTGGGTCATCATATAAATCGCAAGCCACTGGTCTTCGTTATTGTCTTCGAAGGCCGTTTGTATCTCGCTAACCAATTGATGTTTTTGTCGTATTACGGTGTCGCTGATGTCATCCAAGACCACATAAGGGTCTGCTTGTTCAGTCGCCTCAGATAACGATTCACGTAGGCTCATCTGCTCCATCAGAAATAAGGGATCCAGTTGGGTGCTACAAGCCTCTGCATCAAATCCCAATAACAAGAGCAAATATTCGGCTCTTTTTAACGGTGATTTTAAGGTTTCGTAAGCTTCGTTGGTTAACGTCGCTTGCTGGATGGATAATCTTTTTTCTTGCGCAGTGCCATTCACAAATCGATCAGGGTGAATGATGGTTTGTCGTTGACGGTATTGTTGGGACAACACCGTTTCATTGACTGCATACGTTTGTGGCAGCTGGAATAAGGCGAAGTAATTTTGACTAAAATCATCAAGCGTCATCATTAAACCGTAAAACTCTCACCACAGCCACATTCACCCGTAGCATTTGGGTTGGTAAACTTAAACCCTTCGTTTAATCCCTCTTTGCCAAAGTCGACTTCAGTGCCATCAAGATAAATCATACTTTTGGGGTCAATAAACACACTGACCCCTTTATCTTCAAAGTGTTCGTCGTTGGGGTCGGCTTCGTCTACAAACTCCATGACATAAGCCATGCCAGAACAGCCAGCGGTTTTGACCGCTAAGCGCAGGCCAACGCCTTTCCCTCGGCTAGTGAGATACGTTTTAATCCGGTTTGCTGCAACGTCTGTGAGTGTGATAGCCATAACCGTTTTCCTATGACTGAGTGCGCTTTGATTTTAAGTCATTGACGGCGGCTTTAATGGCATCTTCTGCTAACACAGAGCAATGCACTTTAACCGGCGGCAAGGCTAACTCTTCTGCAATATCGGTATTTTTGATTTCTTGTGCTTCATCTAAGGTTTTACCCTTAACCCATTCGGTGAGTAAGCTGCTAGAAGCAATGGCAGAACCGCACCCATAAGTTTTAAATTTGGCTTCCTCAATCACGCCATTGTCATCGACTTGAATTTGCAGGCGCATTACATCACCACAAGCGGGAGCACCGACCATGCCGGTGCCGACATTTTTTGCATCTGGATCCAATGTGCCAACATTGCGTGGATTTTCGTAGTGGTCTAAAACCTTTTCACCGTAAGCCATGATATTACTCTCTTATTTCAATCTATTCAGAAATCAACCCACTAATGAGCTGCCCATTGCACAGAATCTAAATCAACCCCGTCTTGGAACATATCCCAGAGAGGGGATAAATCCCGCAGTTTCTGTACTTTTTCGTGCATCACTTTAATCACGTGGTCCACTTCAGCTTCTGTGGTGAAGCGGCCGAGTGTGAAGCGAATTGAACTGTGTGCTAATTCATCGTTGCGGCCGAGTGCGCGCAAGACATAGGAAGGTTCTAAACTGGCGGATGTACACGCAGAACCTGAAGAGACGGCCAGGTCTTTGAGGGCCATGATGAGGGATTCCCCTTCAACATAGTTAAAGCTGGCATTTAAATTACCGGGAATGCGATGTTCCATGTCGCCATTTAAATAGACTTCTTCAATATCGCGTAATCCTTGCCATAATTTATTGCGCAGTTTCAGAATTCGCGCATTTTCAATTTCCATTTCGGTTTTAGCAATGTGGAAGGCTTCGCCCATGCCGACTAACTGATGGGTGGCCAATGTACCCGAACGCATGCCTCGTTCATGCCCACCCCCGTGGACTTGTGCTTCAATGCGGATGCGAGGTTTGCGGCGGACATATAATGCCCCGACACCTTTTGGGCCATAGACTTTGTGGGCTGAAAATGACATCAAATCCACTTTTAGTTTTTTTAGATCGATGCCCACTTTGCCCGCGCTTTGTGCTGCGTCAACATGGAAAATAATTTTATTCGCTCTGGCCAGCTCACCTATGGCTTCGATGTCTTGAATGACGCCGATTTCATTATTCACATGCATAATGGAAATTAAAATGGTGTCTTGACGAATGGCGGCGGTTAATTTGCCTAGATCAATCAAACCACTGGGTTCAGGGTCAAGGTAGGTGACCTCAAAACCTTCGCGCTCTAACTGGCGCATGGTGTCCAATACAGCTTTGTGTTCTGTTTTGCAGGTAATCAAATGTTTACCGCGTTTTTGGTAAAAGTGCGCGGCCCCTTTGATGGCTAAATTATCGGATTCTGTGGCGCCAGACGTCCAGACAATTTCTTTGGGGTCGGCATTGACTAATGCGGCGACTTGTTCCCGTGCCTGTTTGATTTTTTCGTCTGCTTGCCAACCAAAGGTATGTGAGCGAGAAGCGGCATTGCCAAAATTGCCGTCTAACGTCAGACACGCCATCATTTTTTCTGCGACGCGGGGGTCGACCGGGGTTGTTGCCGAATAATCTAGATAAATAGGTAGTTGCATAAGGTTTACCATTAAAAGCGTGTTGCGGATTGTTTCGTGCGATTGCTCACTTCTGATAGTGATACACGAAGCGTTTCAGGGGTTTTATTTTGGCATTTTTGTAAATGCTGAGCGACTAATTTGCCGAGTGTGACATGATCTAAAAAATCATTAATTTGCTGGCTCAGCGCTTCCCAAAGGTCATGCGTTAAGCATTGTGTATTGTCGTTACAATTGGCCGAGCCGCCACAGGAAGTGGTTTCGACTTTTTCATTGACGGCAACAATCACACTGCTAACTGTGATATCATCCGGCGCTGAGGCCAAACGATACCCACCCCCTGGGCCACGAACGCTCGTGACTAAACCATTTTTGCGTAATCGGCCAAATAATTGTTCAAGGTAAGACAGCGAAATATGCTGGCGTTCAGAGATGCTGGCTAATGCAATCGGCCCATCGTCATAATGTAGCGCTAAATCCATAACGGCAGTTACAGCATAGCGGCCTTTCGTTGTTAGCTTCACAAACAAATACCTCAAAATTTGTTGTATGGAATATACAAAGCCCGAGCAAATTAGTCAACTATTTTTGTTGTGCGGTTAAATGACGTTTGAGGTTGGCTCAAATGGGTCAATGGGCAGTCGTTGGAATAACGTCAATCTATGTGTCTAGTCAATCTACGTGTCTAATAGGGTAGTCTAGGTAGCGGCAGACATTTTATAAATTTTGCTCTTCAGTCTCTATTGGGCTGTCACACGCGGGGACGATTTCGCAGGTGTCTAAGCGGATATCGGCCAAGGCATCTAATTCTGACCCAACATCATTTAAGGCGCGGCACATTTCCAACATTTTTTTATCGGTCTTATGAATATGATCCAAAATGCAATTGATGGCACTGGCCACGGGGTCAGGCATCTCAGGATGCGTGCCATAAGCATCAAAACCAATTTTTTTGGCGGTTTCTGCCCGTTGAACATGTGTTTGGTCGACTTTTTTGGTGGTGACGATTCGCCCTGGAATGCCTACCACGGTAGCGCCTTCGGGAATGTCTTTTAACGCCACCGCATTTGACCCCACTCGCGCACCATCCTTGACGATAATGGGCCCTAACACCTTGGCACCGGCACCAATCACCACATCATTGCCGAGTGTGGGGTGGCGTTTGCCTTTTTTCCAGGAGGTGCCGCCTAATGTGACCCCATGGTATAACGTACAATCATCACCGATTTCTGCGGTTTCACCGACGACAACGCCCATGCCATGATCAATAAAAAACCGACGGCCAATTTTGGCACCGGGGTGGATTTCTATGCCGGTAAAAAACCGGGCAGTATTGGACAAGACGCGTGCCAACCACCTAAACCCCCAGTGCCATAAGCGGTGACTGACGCGGTGCATTAAAATCGCATGAATACCGGGGTAGGTGGTGAGGATTTCGAATGTGTTGCGGGCGGAAGGGTCACGTTCAAATACGCAGCGTATATCTTCGCGAATGTGGTCGAACATAAAACTACCTTTGTGCTTGCTTTAAATAATTAATTTTACGGCCTTGCGCGGCACTCCAAATGCCTCGAAGCATATTGCACTCTTTTTGATCCAAACCTGCGCGATTGAACAGTTGCCGCAATTTTCGCATGAGTAAACCGGGGTTTTCAGGTTTTAAAAATTCGAGCTCGATGAGGGTGGTTTCTAAGTGTTGATAAAATTGTGCCATCGTTTCTGCGGAGGCTAAAGCCCTAGGTTTTGAGGCGCTGACGTCTAGATTCGCCGCCATGCGTAATTCATAACAAACCACTTGTACTGCCTGGGCGATGTTTAATGAACTGTATGCCGGATTGGCGGGAATATTCAGCCGATAATGACAATATTCTAATTCTTGATTGGTTAAGCCGGTGCGCTCTCGGCCAAACAACAGGGCAATTTGTTGGTTTTGATCGGTACTGTGAACCAATTCGCCAACCGCGCGCGGGTTCAGCGTGACACAATCGACTGCCCGTGAGCGAGCACTGGTGCCAATGACCACGTGGCAGCCTTGAATCGCTGCGGCTAACGAATTCACGCAGTGCGCTTGCTGTAAAATATCATCGGCACTGGCAGCCCGAGTGGTTGCCTCGGCCTGTGGGAACTGATGAGGATTGACCAAAACTAACTGGGTTAATCCCATGTTTTTCATGGCCCTTGCTGCTGCCCCGATGTTACCCGGATGCGATGTTTCCACCAACACAATCCTGACTTGATCTAACATATCATTCCCCTCCGCTCAGACAGGCGTAACCCTACCGCATTTCTCAGAAAGAAGAAATCATGTTATGATTCGCGCCCGCTTGATTCCCGCCAAAGGTACCCCCATGCAACCCATGCTGAATACAGCCATTCGAGCCGCCCGCAGTGCCGCTCGGGTGATGATGATGTACATTGATCGACTCGACAGCGTTACGATTGATTCGAAGGGGCGCAATGATTTTGTCAGTGAGGTGGATCGGTTAGCTGAGCAAGAGATCATTAAAACGCTATTAAAGGCGTACCCGGATCACACGATTTTTGCTGAAGAGAGTGGCGAGCAACCCGGTAATGACTACCATTGGATTATTGACCCATTGGATGGCACAACCAATTTTCTGCATGCGTTTCCGCATTTTTGCATTTCTATTGCGCTGAAGCACAAGGGCGTTTTACAACAAGCGGTGGTGTATGACCCCGTTCGGGAAGAACTGTTTGCCGCAAGCAAAGGGGCTGGGGCGTTTTTGAACGATAAGCGAATGCGTGTGACCAGCTTAGCGGGCCTTAATGGTGCGTTGCTGGGGACCGGTTTTCCATTCAAAGTGCAGCAGCATATAGATGATTATCTGGCAACGTTTAAAGCGCTGTTTATGCAGGCTTCGGATATCCGGCGGCCGGGGTCGGCAGCACTGGATTTGGCGTATGTTGCGGCTGGGCGGTTAGATGGCTTTTGGGAGTTGAATTTGTCGCCTTGGGATATTGCCGCCGGTATTTTATTGATTCAAGAAGCCGGTGGCATGGTGAGTGATTTTAATGGCGGGAAAAACTATTTTGCGTCCGGGAATGTGGTGGCGGCTAATCCCAAAGTCCATACGGATATGTTAAAAACGATGAAACCGCATTTGCCCCCGCAATTACTCAGATAAATACAGCGGTCTGGCGGCCTAAAGTTTATGCGCATTTTAGCGAAGTTGGTGCTATATTGTGACAAACTGCTGGAGCTATCTTGTTCATTCATCGCCCATTTCGTTTTTTTGGTCTTTGTTTATTATTGACCAGTACTGCAGCATTACTCAATGCTGCGCCTGTAGAATGGCTGCCTGAGCATATCCGTTCAACTTCTAAACAGCAAAATAGGCAATTCGTCCAGTTACAGGATATTGCCCTCAGCCCCCAAAAAAATCGGCTTTACGTGGTTGACCGGCGTAACCACCAAGTCAACCTCTTAAATAGTCAAAACTTGGCTTTGATCAAAGCCTTTGGCGAAAAAAACTTACGCTTCCCCCAAGATATTACCATCACCCCGAATCAGCACATTTTAGTGGCAGATGGCAAGCAAGGCACGATTGTGCGTTGGGATGTGAGCCAACTGTTGCCCAAGTACTTAGGTTCAGTGCGCTTCCCGAAAAAAAATGTTCATTCAATTGCTGCCATCGATAATCAGACGTATGTATTTTTAGATTCCTTCCGAAATCGTTTGGCTTTGGTTAAAAATGATAAAATTTTGCGCGAAGTGGGCGGTTTGGGGCAGGGTCGGCAGCAGTTTCGGAATCCTAAGGATGTGTCTTATCGTCATGGGAAAATTTTTGTGGCCGATACGGGGAACAAAAGAATCCTCGTGTTTGATGCAAAACTCAAACCCCTGTTTACTCTGAATAAACAGGCGGCATTCTTGTTTCAAAAGCCGAATGCGTTGGCGATTGATGAGCGCGGTTATCTTTTTGTGGCGGATGAAGGTCGGCATATCGTCTGGATTTTTGATCAAAATTATCACAAGGTAAGCAGTGTGAGTTATTTAACCCTGCAACGTCGAAAACTGTATCGCCCCAGTGGCGTGGCGGTATCAAATGGTCAACTTTGGATTAGTAGCGATAGCCAAAACGGGCTTTTTTTATTTAAATTCAAGCGTTAGCGTGTCTAAAGTTTTACCCAGTATGGCCGATACTGGGCGTAAGGATGTTGTATGAAGGAATGTGATGAAGTTAGCCGAGTTAGCGACGACGTGTGGTCAATCGCTGGAATTAAAAATGCGCGATGTGCTGGATAATTTGGAAGAGCTGTCGTGTGATGCTGTGCTGAATCTTTCTGCCTACCAAATAGACATTGTTTCAGTTGAACCCACCACCCCGGCCAGCGGGCAAACGGCGATGCCTTTTCCGCCGTTAAGCGCCATCCATTAAAGCGCTTTAGACGCTGGATTGATCTTCATCAAGGTTATCTTGCCCTTCTTTGATGGGCGGCATTAAATCTGCCTTACTAATCCCCATGAATAATGCGGTGGCACTGGCAACGTAAATCGAGGAATAGGTGCCGACGACAATACCGATGATTAAGGCCGTAGAAAAACCGTGCATGACTTTCCCCCCGAGCAAGAAGAGCGCGGCTAAGACCAGTAGTGTGGTGAATGATGTGGTCAAGGTTCTCGATAAGGTTTGATTCAGTGAGTTGTTGATGACTTCCTCGGATGTGCCTTTGCGCATTTTGATGAAATTTTCACGAATGCGGTCAAACACAACAATGGTGTCATTCAACGAATAACCGATGACTGCAAGTAGCGCAGCCAGTACGGTTAAGTCAACATCGACTTGGAACAGCGCAAAAAACCCCAATGTGATGATAATGTCGTGCACCAAAGCGGCGACAGAGCCTAACGCAAATCGGTATTCAAACCGGAATGCTACATATAGGAGAATACCCAACAACGCATACAATAAGGCCAGGCCACCATCTTCGGTTAACTCTTTGCCGACCTTGGGGCCAACAAAATCGACGCGTTGCAATGTGACGGAGCCCGAGTGGTTTTGTTGCAGTGCGTGAAGGATTTTGTCACTGACTTTGACCATTTTTTCGTTCAACATGGCTTGGGTCGGTTTGCCGCTATCTGCGCTAACGTCACCTTGAGTGCGCGCAAAGTTGATGCTTTCTTCCAGTGAAATGTTGATAGAAACGTCTTTGGCGGTATTAAAGTGTACAATTTCTGCTTCGTGAATGCCGATGTTATCCAACACTGGGCGCACTGTTTTGTCCAATGCCACGGGTTGGTCATAGCTGACTTCTAATAAGACACCACCGGTAAAGTCGATGCCTAAATCCAGCCCCCGAAAGGCTAAGGAGAGTAAGGATAGGACGATCAAAGCACCGGATAGCCAGACGGCGTTGCGGCGCTTACTCATAAAATCAATATGAAATTTGGTTTGACTCATGGTTGTTATATCCGTTCTAAATTGACAGTTTCTGTATCTTTTTCCCGCCGTAAATACTATTAATGATGGCGCGTGTGCCCATAATGGCGGTAAACATTGACGTTGCAATCCCGATTGATAAGGTTACCGCAAACCCTTTGACAGGCCCGGTACCAAAACTGAAGAGTACGATGGCCGCTAACAAGGTTGTAATGTTGGCATCAGCAATGGTGGATAAGGCTTTTTCATAGCCCGCATCAATACTGGTTTGCGGTGTGCTGCCATTGCGAATTTCTTCTTTGATCCGCTCAAAAATTAAGACGTTGGCATCAACTGCCATACCCACGGTTAAGACAATGCCGGCAATGCCTGGCATGGTTAAGGTGGCTTGTAACATGGATAAGCAAGCAATGATCAGCACCAAGTTGATGCTTAACGCCACGTTTGCCACCAGGCCAAAGGTTTTGTAATGTACGCCCATAAAAATGAGAACAAGTGCAAAACCAACAATGACGGACAAGCGACCTTGGTTGATGTTTTGTTGCCCTAACTTCGGACCAATGGTGCGTTCTTCAATGAAGTACATGGGGGCTTTTAAAGAACCGGCTTTAATCAATAGGGCTAAGTTGTGTGCTTCTTTTGAATTATCTAAACCGGTGGTCTGAAAGCGCTTAGAAAAATGGCCTCGAATGGTGGCGACACTAATGACTTCTCGGGTTTCAATGATTTTCTTTAAAAAGTCACCGTTTTCGTCGAGCATGGGTTTGCCGTCTTTGTCGCGCCGGACGAGGATTTTATTCTCAATAAACACCACGGCCATGGGTTTGTTAATATTCACCGCCGTTGTCCGGTCCATGTCTTTGCCGCCCACATCATCCAATACGATATCCACCGCAGGCTGGCCATTTTCATCCACGGTCGCTTTGGCTGAGGTGATATGGTCTCCGGTTGTAATGATGCTGCTCTTTAATAAAATAGTGCCGCCTTTGCGTTTTTTAAAGCGTCTGGAACCGGCGGGAACACGGCCGTTTGGCGTCGATAAACCATCGTAAACCAAGCGGTATTCTAACGTTGCGGTTGCACCTAAAATTTCTTTCGCATAAGCCGAGTCCTGAATGCCGGGGAGCTGGACGACCACGCGATTATCCCCTTGTCTTTGGATAATCGGTTCTGCCACCCCAAGCTCGTTGATACGATTGCGCAGGGTCGTAATGTTTTGTTGTAACGCAAATTTCTTCACATCACTCAGTGCAGTTGCTTTTTGGACGATATTTAAGGTGAAACGATCCGCTTGTGTTGATTGTGTCAGTGTGAGTTGTTCAAATTGGGTGCTGATCATGTTGTAGGCTTTTTCTTGATCCGCTTCGGAGGCGAAGCTAAAGACCAAACGATCCGATTTTTGTGAATGCCGCATATTTCGAATCTTACTGTTTCGAATCATGCGTGAAATGTCTTTATCAATACGAAAGTACGATTTTTGAATCGCAGCCGTCATGTCGACTTCCATTAAGAAATGCAAACCACCGCGTAAATCTAAGCCCAAATACATGGGTTTTGCATTCAGGCTGCGCAGCCAACCCGGAGTTGTCGGGGCTAAGTTTAAGGCGACAATATAATTAGGCAAGCCACCTTTGAGTTTATCCGCCGCTTTTAATTGTGCCTCTGTGCCGTCAAACCGGACGAGTAAGTTTCCCTCCGATAATTCAAGACTTTTTGCAGAAACAGGCAGCTCTTTGAGTAAACGGGCCACTTTTTCTTGTAAGGCTTGGTCGACCGGATGTTTGGTCGAGCTGATTTGGATGGCGGGGTCACTGACCCAAAGATTGGGTAATGCATAGAGGAAGCCTAAACCTACGATCAGTATAATTAAGGCATATTTCCAGGCGGGGTATTGATTCATCATAAGTTCTATCTCTAAGCGTTTGTCGTTATTTTTATGCTATGAACTTTTTGCTTCTTTCAGCGTGCCTTTGGGCATCAGTGCGCCGATTGCCTGTCGTTGTACAATCAGGGTTGTGCCTTCCCCGGTATCCACAGAAATGAAACTGTCACCGACATGGGTGATTTTTCCCAGCAAGCCGCCATTGGTCACGATTTCATCGCCCTTTTTCAAGGATCCGATCATGTTTTTTTGTTCTTTCATGCGCTTTGATTGTGGGCGAATGAGCATAAAATAAAACACAATCATAATCAAAACTAAGGGTAACAAGCTTGTTAACGCGCTAGGTTGTCCTGCATCAGCGGCCCAGGCGTTGGATACAAATAGTGAGAGTAAAGCGTCCATTATCACTCCAATGTTGAATAAGCCCTGCCAGCCAGCAGGGAGGTCAGTCCATAAAGTGGGGATAGAATGCCGAAAAAATGCGGATTATGCCATGATTATTTTGGCTTTGAAGCCCTGTGTGCATAAAATTCTGCCACAAATGTGGAGAAGCTGGCCTGTTCAATGGCGTTACGCATTTCTTGCATTAATGCTTGGTAATAATAGAGGTTGTGGATGGTGTTTAGGCGCGCGCCTAAAATCTCCCCACATCGGAATAAATGGCGTAGATAACTGCGGCTATAGTGGGTGCATGTATAACAACCACAGCGATCATCGAGTGGGTTGGTGTCCGCTTGGTATTGGCTATTTTTAATCCGAATATCCCCAAAACGGGTAAATAGGTGTCCGTTGCGGGCATTCCGTGTGGGCATGACACAGTCAAACATGTCGACCCCACGTGCGACTGACTCTACCAGGTCTTCGGGTTTACCGACCCCCATCAAATATCGAGGGCGATGGCTGGGTAAGTGTGTGTGCAACGCAGATAACACGCGGTCGCGATCCGCTTTTGGTTCGCCGACGGCCAGCCCACCAATGGCGTAACCGTCAAAGCCAATGTCCATTAATCCGGCTAATGATTGCGCCCGTAAATCTTCATACACACCCCCTTGAACAATGCCAAATAGGGCGGCAGGGTTGTTGCCGTGGGCTTCTTTGCTGCGTTTGGCCCAACGCAATGACCGTTGCATCGAGGTTTCTGCCTGCTCATGGGTGGCGGGGAAAGGGGTGCATTCATCAAAGATCATTACAATATCCGAGCCGAGTGTTTGCTGCACCGCCATGGATTCTTCTGGCCCCATAAACACTTTTGAACCATCCAAGGGGGATCGAAAATGTACGCCTTGTTCTGTGATTTTGCGGAGTTTGCCCAAGCTAAAGACTTGAAAACCGCCAGAATCCGTGAGGATGGGTTTTTGCCAATGGCTAAAGTCATGTAAGTCGCCATGTGCTTGAATCACATCCACGCCCGGTCTCAGCATTAAATGGAAGGTGTTGCCGAGAATGATTTCTGCGCCGATCTGTTCTAATTCTTCTGGGGTCATGGCTTTGACGGTGCCATAGGTGCCCACTGGCATGAAGGTGGGGGTTTGTATGTGCCCGCGCGCAAACCGGAGTTCACCTCGGCGTGCATGTTGATCTGTTCCGATAAGATCAAATTCCATGTTTTTCCTTTTTGCTTAAAAACATAGCATCGCCATAACTAAAAAATCGGTACGCTTGGGTGATGGCATGTTGGTAAGCGTGCATGATCTCGTCATAACCGGCAAAAGCGCAGACTAACATCAATAAAGTCGATTGCGGTAAGTGAAAATTGGTGATGAGTGCATCCACCACTTGAAATTGATAACCAGGGTAAATGAAGAGGTTTGTTTCCCCTTGAAAGGGGCTGAGTTGGCCGCATTGCGCGGCTGTTTCCAAACTCCGAACGGCCGTGGTGCCAACCGCAATAATGCGTCCTCCCCGTTGTTTGGCGCGCATAATGTGCTCGCACACCGACGCGGTTAATTCAAGATACTCAAAGTGCATCTCATGATCTTGTAGGCGTTCGGCTCGAACCGGTTGAAAGGTGCCGGCCCCCACATGCAAGGTCACAAACGTTGATGCCACGCCGTGTGCGGTTAAGCGCTCCAGCAAGGCTTGATTAAAATGTAAGCCGGCGGTTGGTGCCGCCACTGCGCCAGGTTTTGCCGCGTATACCGTTTGATAACGATCCACATCAAATGCGTTATCACTGCGCTCAATGTAGGGTGGCAATGGCATGTGGCCATACTCCGTCAACAACGATCCAACCGAGGCATCATTCAACATTTTTAAATGGAATAGGTCGCCTTTGCGCGCCAGCATTTCGGCTTGAATATGCTGCTCTAAGATCAGGCGAGTACCGGGTTTTGGGGCTTTGCTTGCCCGAATATGGGCCAATACTTCGTGTTCGTTTAACACGCGTTCAACCAAAACCTCAACTTTGCCACCGGTCGATTTAACCCCGTGTAGCCGTGCCGGAATCACTTTTGTATCGTTGAAGACGAGTAAATCGTTGGGTTTGAGCAGGGACACAATGTCTGTGAAGGTCTGGTCTTGTATGCGTGAGCCCGTTAAAACCAGTAGACGGCTGTCTACCCGCGCCGGTTTTGGCACCTGAGCAATCAGTGTATTCGGTAGGTCGTAATCAAAATCGCGTGTCAACATGGCGGCGGATACTATCAAATTATTCTGAAAAAGTCGCTGTCGTGTATACTTATGTCCAAATCAAGCGCAAAAATAAGAGGAAAAGTGGTATGAGTGAAGGTACGATTTTAGTCACCGGTGGCGCAGGGTATATTGGTAGCCATGTTGTGCGTCAGCTCGGGGAAAAAGGGCGGCGTGTGATTACCCTGGATAATCTGTCGACTGGGTTTAAGGCGGCGGTCTCCCATGGTGAGTTGATTGAAGGCAATACGGGGGATCAGGCGTTAGTCACGCAAATTCTGAAGGATCATGAGGTCGAATCTGTTTTGCATTTTGCGGCGCATACGATTGTGCCTGAGTCGGTCGAAAAACCCCTTAAATATTACCTCAACAACACCGCGAATACGCGCAGTTTGTTAGCCTGCTGTGTTGACGCTGAAGTGAAATATTTTATCTTTTCCTCGACCGCAGCCGTTTATGGTGTGTCCACTGAGGCCCAGATGACAGAAGATATGCCGCTCAGCCCGATCAATCCTTATGGGACATCAAAACTGATGAGTGAGTGGATGTTACGGGATGTGTCTTTGGTGACCCCGATGCAGCATGTCGCGTTACGCTATTTTAATGTTGCGGGGTCAGACCCCAAAGGGCAGATTGGTCAGTCAACTGAAAAAGCCACATTGCTGATCAAAGTTGCTGCAGAGGCCGCGATTGGTAAACGGGACGGGGTCAAAATTTTCGGTACAGATTACCCAACCGCAGATGGCACCGGTATTCGGGATTATATTCATGTTGAAGATTTGGCCAGTGCACATTTAAGTGCGTTGGCTTATTTACAGAACGGTGGCCCATCCATCACCATGAACTGTGGGTATGGCCAAGGCTATAGTGTGCGAGAAGTGCTGGATATGGTGCAGCAAGTGAATGGCAAACCCTTGAACATTACAGAGGAGCCGCGCCGGGCAGGGGATCCGCCAGAGTTGATTGCGAATGTTGATTTAATCCATAAAACCTTGGATTGGCAACCACAATATAATGACCTGAAAACCATTGTGGCCAGTTCGATTAATTGGGAGAAAAATCGACATTACTAAGTCTATTGATGAATAACGAATAGGGCTAGAGTGTGATTTTCGCGCAGCGATAAGTCACACTCTAGCTGTTTGCAGGCGATAATATCTGTCTCCTAGTTTTCTCCAGACTGCCCCTCATGGATATTCGCGTTAGCTACTGGGTTGGCTTTAGCTTGATGCGTTCATAGCGATAGGATTACTTTTATGAAAATAGAATTAGTTACCACATTAAAGCGGCAAGCAACAAAAATTTTAGAGGAATTGCATGCGTCTAAAGAGCCAGTTTTGATTACTGAGCATGGTAAGCCGTCTGCATATCTTGTTGATTTTGAAGACTTTGAACACATGAAAGGTCGCATGAATATGCTTGAGGGAATCGCCCGAGGTGAAATGGCTATTCTTGAAAAGAGGACGTATACCAACGTAGAAGCAACAGCATTAATGGCCAAATGGCTCAAATAATTTGGACTGAACCAGCGATATTGGATTTGAATGATATTGCTGAATATATTGCACTTGATAAAATCAGCGCCGCACAAAAACTGGTTCAAAAAGTTTTTGTTAAAGTAAAACGCTTAGCATTATTTCCAGAATCAGGTAAACAGCCTACAGAGCTTTCAGATACACGGTATCAAGAAATGGTTGTTGGGCCGTGCCGTATTTTCTTTCGTTATGAAAGCCGCAGTGACAAGCCGTTTATACCCTTGGCCTTTCCCACCATGGGGTCGACTGTGATTACTCTGAAATCAGATAAGGCTATCCCACCCAAGTCCGCTCAACCGCGAGTAAAGACCCACGTTTGGTCATCAGAGAGGGCGCTTTGATAGCAGTAACCGTCTTCGTTGAATGCTTTCAGGTCATTGATGTCGGTTAGTTGGTTGCGGATGATGTAGCGAGAAAGTTGGCCGCGTGCTTTTTTGGCGTAAATCCCAATGGTTTTGTATTGGCCGTTTTTGTTTTCTTTAAACACCGGGGTGAGGATGGTTCCGGTTAAGTGTTTTGGGCGTACGGATTTGAAATATTCATTGGATGCTAAGTTGATTAAAGTTGAGTCGCCTTGCTCGGCTAAGGCTTGGTTTAGGCTTTGTGTGATGGTATTGCCCCAGAATTCATACAGATTTTTACCTCGATCCGTTTTTAATCGAGTGCCCATTTCTAAGCGGTAGGGTCGCATTAAATCGAGTGGCCGTAATGTGCCGTATAAGCCTGACAGTATGCGCAGGTGTTGCTGTGCAAATTGAATGTCGTCAGAGGAGAAGCTTTCCACGTCTAGGCCGGCATACACATCGCCTTTAAAGGCCAATAATGCTTGCCTGGCATGGCTTAAATCAAATGGTGTGCGCCATTCTTCATAGCGGTTGAAATTGAGTTCAGCCAATTTTCGGCTTAAGGCCATTAATTCCATCAGATCCAGCTCAGAGTATTGCCGTAGTGCATCAATTAATGTTTGGGACTCGGTGAGAAACAGCGGTTGTGTGTGCGTCTCAAACGGTAATGGCGTTGCGTAATCCAATTTTTTAGCGGGTGAAATAACAATCAACACAAGCTGCATCCTAAATCAAAAAAACTATTTTGTCCGATTCCTCACCAGAATCAAGCGTACACCTATCGTGGCCATTCAGGTGTAAAAGTGTGGACTTGTGACGCTTGTTGAGTTTTTGCGAGTCAGGGAATGCTATATACCTCTAGAGATTAATGAAGAAAACAAGTACTATATGAATCTCTAATATTCAAATTAATAATATACTGATAATGGTGACCTGTGTATAAGCGTGCTTTTTCTCAACGATTACCGCATCAAATTAAATTCATACTCAATGCTCGCTGGTTGTTACCGGCGGCATTGGTGCTGGCTTCGCAGGTGAGTTTGGCTGCGCCAACCGGGGCGAAAGTCGTGCTCGGGCAGGCTCAGGTGACTCAGCCGAGTGCGACCAGTACGTTGATTCATCAAAATACCAACAAAGTTGTGATTGAGTTTGATGCGTTTTCTATCAAAGCGAATGAATCAGTGCGTTTTATTCAACCAAGCGCAGCTTCCATTGCGCTGAATCGAGTGGTGGGGGTTGATCCGAGTGTTATTTTGGGTCGCTTGAGCGCGAATGGTCAGGTTTTTTTGGTGAATCCAAACGGGGTTTTTTTTGGTAAAAGCGCCATCGTTGATGTGGCGGGGTTGGTGGCGACAACCTTGAATATTAGCAATGACAATTTTGCACAGGATCGTTTTACCTTTTCGAATGTGTCAAATGCATTGACAGGCCAAGTGGTGAATGAAGGTCACATTCAGACAATAGAGGGTGGATATGTCGTTTTGGCCGGTGATTACACAGAAAACAGCGGCCTGATTCAGGCCGCTCTGGGTAACGTGGTGCTTGCCTCGGGTCAAGGCGTGAGCTTGGATTTGCAAGGGGATGGGTTGATTCAATTTGTGGTTGATGCCGCTTCTGTGAGTCGGCTTGCTGGGGTGAATAATACGGGTGAGATTGAAGCCCTCGGCGGCATGATTGTGATGACCGGGAAAGTGGCGGATGGTTTGGTGACGACGGTTGTGCGTAACAGTGGTCATTTGTCCGCGCACAGCATTGTCGAAAAACAAGGGGAGATTTTCCTGTCCGCCCAAGGTGGTGATTTGCTCAATCTTGGCCAGTTGGATGTGTCGGCGCAGGCCGATGGGGTTCAGGGGGGCAATATCACGTTGCAGTCTGATCAGACAACGTTGTTGCAAGGTGATGCGGTTTTAAATGCAGATTCGGCGCTGGGAGTTGGCGGGCGGGTTCACATTTTGGGGCAACGCGTTGGGCTGTTTGAGCAAACGCGTGTGTTGGCATCCGGTCAGCTGGGTGGGGGCGAAGTGCTGGTTGGCGGCGATTTTCAAGGCCAAAATGCAACCATTCAAAATGCCAAACGGGTCGCTGTGACGCAAGATGTCAGCATCATCGCAAATGCGCGCACACAAGGTGATGGTGGCAAGGTGATCATCTGGGCCGATGAGAAAACGCATTTTGCAGGCCAGATTGAAGTCAAAGGTGGCAGTACTCAGGGGAATGGCGGTTTTGTTGAAGTGTCAGGGAAGCAGACGTTGTTTTTTCAGGGGGGAGTGGATGCTTCAGCCGCGCAAGGCGAGAATGGTCAATTATTGCTTGATCCGTTAGATATTGTGATCAAGAACGCGAATGGCGGGGTTCAGGACAGTGAGGTACTGGATAATCAGATTTTATTTGGGGATACGCCAGGGGGTTTATTTACGATCTCTGAAAATGTCCTGGAAGGGTTGACGGCCAGTGTTATTTTGCAAGCAGATCAAGATATTAGAATTGATAATTTAAGTGATAATGAATTATTGTTCAATTTGTCTGGGGGGCAGAGTGTGACTTTGCTAGCCGGCCGAGACATCATTTTTACCGATGTGAACGATAAAATTCGAACCTTAGGGGCAGACATTATCTTAGAGGCAGATTCGCCAGCTTCAACGGCGGGCGCGGATGCTGTGGGTAATTTGAATATTGGCCGTTTGAATGCCGGGACGGGGTTTATCGATTTGAATGGGGTGGATATTACCCTTGATGGGGATCTCACCGCCGGTAATATTAAGGTGACCGGTTCAACGGTGACGGTCAATGGCACGTTAAGCAGTGATAATGTGCTTGGTATCGAGATTAATGGCCAAAATATCCTGCTTAATGGTGCGGTGAGTACGCTCAATAACGGTGATTTTTTGCTCAACAACGGGGGGCTCCTGAGCATTAATGGTGGGATTAATGTGGGTGGAGATTTTGTTCAAGTGGGGGCCGATGTTGACTTAAACAATAACATTGTGACCGACGGAGGGGATGTTGTCTTTTTGGGGAAAATTCAATTATTCAATGACGTGACCATTAGTACTGGCTCCAGCAGTGGTGATATCCAAATTACGGATGTCGATGGCCCGTTTGGCCTGACGTTGGATTCGGGTGGTTCGGGAGACGTTTTTTTTGTTGGGAATGCTGGGAGTACGACGGCATTAGCGAGCTTTAACGTGATTAGAAGCAACAATATCGTGCTGAATGATGTTCAAAGCTCGGGTGATATTGAGCTGAAAAGTGAGGGCTTGGTGACCTTACAGGGCGATGTCAGATCCGTTGCCGGTCGCCTCCTGGTCGATACCGCAGGCGATGTGATACAAACGGCAGGTCAGCTCAGTGGGTTGAGTGATGGCGTGTCTATTTTTGGTAAGAATGTGACGTTGGTCAATGTTGAGGGTGGCACCAGCATACCCGGTGTCCGCGCGATTGAAGTGAATGCCATTCAAACCATTCAAGCTGCCGGTTTGAATGCGGTCGCGAACGGTGGTTTGGGGATTCAGCTGAACGCAATTGATATCACTGTGACGGGGGATATTTTCAGCACAGGCGATCTTTTTTTGACGGCGTTAAATACCATACAAGTGAGCAATGCGGCCAGCATCATAACGGATAGTGTGTTGGAGATTAACGCGGATGTTGATGCGAATAACGTCGGCAATGTGAATTTAGAGGCCGGTGTGAATCTGACGGGGGCAACGCTGTTTTTGTCGGGCGCCGATGTGCTTTTACAAGGGAATGTCGAGGCTAGCAGTGGTGAGCTGTTGGTGAATAGTAGTGGTAATGTGAATCAATTTAGCGGGCAAGTGCGGGCCTTGAATGGCAGTGTGTTTATTAGTGGCAATAATGTGACGTTGGTGAATGTTGAGGCCAGTCCGGGCATCACTGGTGTGCGTGCGATTGATGTGAGTGCCATCAACACCATCCAAGCCGGGGGCTTGAATGCGATTGCGAACGGTGGTTTGGGGATTGACCTCAACGCGGTTGATGTCACTGTGACGGGGGATATCTTCAGCACAGGCGATCTTTTTTTGACGGCGCTGAATAACATACAAGTGAGTAATGCGGCCAACATCATCACCGATAGTGTGTTGGAGATTAACGCGGATGCTGATGCGAATAACCTCGGTAAGGTGAGCTTAGATGCCGGTGTTAACCTGACCGGGGCAACGCTGTTTTTGTCGGGGGCTGATGTGCTGTTACAAGGGAATGTCGAGGCTAGTAGTGGTGATGTGTTTGTGGATAGTAGTGGTAATGTGAATCAATCTAGCGGGCAAGTGCGGGCCTTGAATGGCGGTGTGTCTATTTTTGGCCGAACGGTGGAATTGGTGAATGTTGAGGCGGGGGCGAATACTTTGCCCACTGGGGATGCGATTAAAATTACGGCGACCGATTTTGTGCAAGTGGGCAATTTGTCCGCCACGGCGGTTCCGGGTTTACGGATTGATATTGACCCGTTTGATGTGGTTGTGAATGGGGATATTTTATCTTCTGGTGATATTCGAATTGTGGCGGCGAATGATATTAACTTTACCAATGGCGCACAAGTCCTGGCAAACGCCAATTTAAATGTTCTCGCTGATCAGGATGCGAATGGCATCGGGGCTATTACGGCGTTGAATGGCACCGTGTTACAAGGCACGGGGGGCGCACTGGTTGGGGTTGTGGTGGATGTGTCGAATACGAATGTCAGTATTACGCAAACAGGTACGCTAAATGCACCGGTCAATGATGGCGCTGCGGGCGATGCTGGCGCGGCGGATTTACCACCGGTTGATCTTGCCGCTACAGATAATGTTAATGTGGCGCCTCTTGAGCCGGAATTGGTTGATGTGGTGCCCTCTCAATCAGAGTTAATTGTGAACAAGGGTCTGGAAAGGCGTGCTGAGCCAGAAGATTTACTGGCGGATGGGCGTCGGGATAAGCCGGGGGTGAAACGGGAAAAGCAAGAACAGCCGGGGAAACAGGAGCCGCAACCAGAGAGAGTCGATGATGAAGGCGTTGCCGATGAACCGGCACCACCCGCTGAGGATAAGGAAGAGCCAGCTTTAGAAGAGCAGCCGTTGATTGATCTGGCCGATTCAAACACGCCGTCGCTGGCTTGCACGCCTTAGTGTTTTAAGCGTGCAGTTGATGCAAGCGACAGGGTGTTGATGCCACTATCTCAGCATACATTTCCAGGAATAGGGGTCATTCCAGTTCAGGGCTTTTGATTTGTAAGCCCTTCTGCCATATTGCAATTGACAAGCGGCTGTCACCGAGATCGGTCGCCTATTTCCCGCACTTTGTTCGCATGTCCAGTCACCGGCGGTTTTACCAATTAATTTCGCTTTAAAGCGTTTGCCATATTTAGATTTGCACCATGCTGTCAGATTGACGCCTTTTAAGGTCGCGACACGAACTTTTTTCATACAGCGCCATGAATATGGGTTACTCCAATCGGTCGCTTTGGCTTTATGTACCACACGACCGTATTGTAATTGACAGGCACTGGTGACTGAAATCGGTCTGCGGTTACCTTTGCTTTGCTCGCAGACCCAATCGCCCGCAGTTTGGCCAATCAGCTTGGCTTTAAATCTTGAGCCAAATTTAGATTTGCACCAGGATGAAAGGTTAACGCCACCCAAACTTTTCAATTCATAATCGGCACTGGCAAGGTGACTAAACAAAAATGTGATCAGAAATAAAATAACGCTCAGTGGTTTTTTCATCATAAAACCCTTTGTATATTATGTGGTCATTATTGATTGTGCTGCGCCTAGGTAGGCCCTTTAATAGGGTAGTCGAGATCATCATGGGTCATTGTCCTCGCTCAAGCGCTGTTTACGCGCTTCTGCTTCTTCAAACGCGGCTTTGATTTCTTCTAATACCGCATCCACATCGGCGGTTTCGGTATTGTCTTCAAATTGCCCGGTTAAGACTGTATCTGGCTGTAATTCGCCGCTTTCATATAATGCCCAAATTTCTTTTGCGTAATGTGTGTTTAATAACTCGGGGGCGTATAACGCATAGTGTTGGGTGATTTTGTTCACATCTCGCATGAGCATGGCTTGGGCGAAATTATTCGCCGCCGCATCTACCGCTTGTGGTAAATCGATGATCACCGGGCCATATTCATCAACCAAGACATTAAATTCTGAAAGGTCACCATGCACCAATCCTGCACATAACATACGCGTGATATTTTGCATCATTATGGCATGGTCTTCATGTGCTTGTTCAGCCGACATGGCAATGTCATGTAGCCGTGGTGCCACTTGGCCTTCATGGTCGGTGATTAACTCCATTAAGAGTACACCTTCAAAACAGCCCCAGGGTTTGGGCACACGTACCCCCGCTTGGGCGAGTCGAAATAGGGCCTCGACCTCGGCATGTTGCCAACTTTCCTCTTGTTGTTTGCGGCCAAATTTAGAGCCTTTATCCATGGCCCGAGTGCGTCGGGTGTTTCGAACTTTGCGCCCTTCTTGATATTGTACGGCTTGTTTAAAGCTGCGGTGTTGTGCATCTTTGTAGACTTTGGCGCAGCGGATTTCAGTGCCACAACGAACGATATAGACGTCGGCTTCTTTCCCGCTCATTAATTGGCGCATCACTTCATCCACTAGGCCGTCGTCATATAGGGGTTGAATGCGTTTCGGAATTTTCATCGTATCCTTATTGGTTTAGCTGTCAGCGAGGTCATTAAACACATAATGTGCGGCTTGATGTAGACGTTCGACTCCCATTTTTAATGCTTGTTCACGCCAATTTTTGTCATCCGGGCAAAAAGCGTGTTTGAGGCCTAATTTGGCCGGGTGGTGTAAGTTACCATCCCCATAATAGTGCCATCGGTTTTCATTGCGTAATGCGTTCAAAATTTGTAACGGTGAAACGGTGCCACATTCTTGTGTAATATAATCTACCTGTGGAAATTGTTCAGCATATAACGACCACATACCGCCACGAACGCTATATCCCGCATCGCTGGTGGGGGCCAGGGTGATGTGTTGCCCGAGGGCGTGTTCCAGTTTTTCATGTGCGTTGGGGTTGGCGTGCATGAAGAGTGTTTCTGCCTGTGCTTTGCCTAATCCGGTGTGTACGTCCATTACCATTAAGCGTTGCACTGGCGTGATGTGTTCGGTTAACCAGGTACGGTATTGTGCAATTTCTGCTTGCAGGGTTTTGCCACCGAAGAATAAGCCACGCTCGAATTCGTATTGGCCGCAGGCTAAAGCTTGTTTTAAGGCTTGAAAACCATAGCGTAAAATTTTCGCGATGATGCGTAAGTAAAAAAAATCAAGGCGGGGAGGAGACTCAGGATTTAAAAACGGGGCCAGCACACGGTAGGCATCAGACGCACCTTCCCAAGTGCTATCGCTGAGGTAATTTCGGTTTAAATCCACATTTTCCCCATTGGCACGCCGGAGCCAGGCCATACCATAAGGGTTTAACGTATGCACCAAAATCAGCGCGTGTTCGGCTGGAATCTTGGGCAGATGGGTTAAGGTGTGTAGCTGGATGGCGGTGCCAGAGAAACCTTCAACGCCATGTAACCCGGAAGAATGTAATAACACGTGTTTGGGCGTTGCCGAGCCTAACCAGGCGATATCGATGCTTAACGGCTCGCCGGTGGGAGTTTGGCCTGGGATTGGGAGGCTGTATTGCTTGGCACCAGCATCATGCGCTGCATTTTTGAAGCGTTTTCGTGCCGTATTGTAGTCAGGTGAAAAATAATTGCTTGGCTCAGACATAGATGTCTCCCGCTATTTTAACCATCAGGATATTTCGGCATTATCCATGCAATATTGGGTAATGTACAGATAGCTGCTAAAATGGCAAAGAGTGGATTAGGGCTTTAAATGCTAAGCATTTAGGCATATTTAGTAATGGTGATGGTGAATTTATGGATGAGGTGACAAAGCCTGCGCGGACGCACATCAATGCCTGTGTGTTGTTTGCGGATATTAGCGACAGCACCAAAATTTACGAGGAGTTAGGCGATCAGACGGCACGGGAAATCACGCAACAATGTTTAAGTCTGTTGATCACGCACATTGAATCTAACCAAGGGCGTGTGGTTAAAACCATTGGGGATGAGGTGATGTGTCATTTTCAAACGGTTGTTGATGCGGCCAATGCGGCTTTGGCGATGGAAGAGGGGATGCAACGTCAGTCGAGTTTTGGCGGGGTAGAATTATCCATTCGGATCGGTTTTCATTTTGGCCCGGTGATTGAAGAAAACGGGGATTTGTTTGGGGATACGGTGAATACCGCCGCTCGGGTGGTGGCTGAGGCGGATGCCGGACAGATTGTGGTGGATAAAGCCACGCGAGAACAAATGGCGTCTGTCTGCCAGTCACGCTGGATTAAAAAAGCGTGGTTAAAAGGCAAAGCGGATTCAATCGATTTGTATGAAGTGGTGTGGGATGACTGTGACCAAACCATGGCGGCGATTGACCCGAGTTTATTGCGTCGGCGTTTGAATGAAAGTACGCACCGTTTGCAAGTGGTGTATGGCTCAGAATCCGTTGTGGTGGATCAGAAAAACCCGCGTTTGACGATTGGCCGGAGCCAAAAAAACCGCTTTATTTTACATTCTAATGTGGCTTCTCGGGTGCATTTACGGGTTGAATTTCGGCCGCCGCATCAGTTTATTATCGTTGATCAAAGTACCAATGGTACGGTCGTGGATATGGGGGGGGAGACCTATGCACTACAGCATGAAGAGTTGGTTGTGCATCAGGCCGGTTCACTCAGAATTGGGCGTGAACACGATGTTGGAGAGACGATTCAGTTTTCTATGATGTTGTGACCCTGTTGAAGGCTTATGTTGAAATGTGTTGATCATGTAGAACAGGAAACCCGCGTCCAAACTTTCGGTTTGGCCTTACTCAATGCTGTGCAAGCCGAAACCCTGGAAAAATCCAAAAAAGACAGTTGGATTGATCGCCTGTTTTATAAATTGATTTCAGATAACCAGTTTCGCGTGCAAATGTTGCGCTTTATTGATGTGCTGCCGACCTTAAAAAAAGATGCCGACCTGATTCAGCACTTACAAGATTATTTCAAAGACGATGAATTTCCACTGCCGGCTTTGTTGAAGTGGGGGCTCAATCGCACGCATCGAGCGGTATCGTCTCATCTGGTTGCGCCAACGGTGCGCCATGCCATTCAAATCTTATCCAAACGTTTTTTGGTCAGTGATGACCTAAAAAATATTCTACAGCTACGCGATGACTTACAGCGCTCTGGTGCGCAGGTGAGTTTTGATCTGCTGGGTGAAGTTGCCGTCAGTGAAGCCGAAGCCGATGACTATTTAGCCACGTATCTACATTTCATTGAACATTTGGCGAGCAACACGGAGACGCAGCGTGATGCTAACCTGTCGATTAAACCATCATCCTTATATTCTCAGTTGTCACCGGTAGCTTATGAAGCCAGTGTGACTGGATTATCGGATCGTTTGCGGCCGTTGTTGCGTGCCGCCATGCATTACCATGTAACGATTATGTTGGATATGGAGCACTATGCGGTTAAAAATATTATTCTAGATACTTTTATGTCGGTGTTAACCGAGCATGAATTTATTGGCATTAAACACGTTGGCATTGCCATACAGGCGTATTTAAAAGAAACGCCAAAAGATATTGAGACTTTATTGGATTGGGTTGAGCATCGGCAAACTTCGGTGATTGTGCGTTTGGTGCGGGGGGCGTATTGGGATTTTGAGACGGTGTTGGCGCGGCAGCAAGGTTGGCCTTTGCCGGTTTGGGCCTCCAAAGCGGAAACCGATGTGTGTTACGAGCATTGTTTGGCGCGTTTGTTTGCGGCTTCTGATGCGGTTTATACCGCAGTGGGCACGCATAATCTACGCAGTGTTGCGGTGGCGCAAGCATTGGCTAAGCAGTATGGCTTATCGCAGAAAAAATTTGAGTACCAAATGTTGTTTGGCATGGCGGAGCCCTTGCGCACTGCGTTATTAAAAAGTGGTTATCCGGTGCGCGTGTATGTGCCGTTTGGTCAATTATTGCCGGGTATGTCTTATTTGGTGCGGCGTTTATTAGAGAATTCTTCCAGCCAATCGATTCTGCGGCTGTTGCAGACTGCCGATGTCCAAGATATTTTATTGCCGCCGAGTGATGCTGCGTGCGATCAGGTTGGGTCGGTTGAGTTGGTTGAATCAGTTTTTCGGAATTGCCCGAAAGCCCAGTTTATGAGCTTGCAAGAACGCGTGAATTTTCGGCAAGCGTTGGACAGTGTGGGCGCATTGCTGGGTCAAGTGTATCCATTGATGGTGGGCGGGGAGGAGATCCATAGTGAATATAGCTTCATCTCGTATAACCCGAGCCGACCCAAGCAAGTGGTTGGGCGGTTTCATGCGGCCTCTGAGGGCGTAGTCGAACAAGCGGTGAACGTGGCCCGTTTTGCGTTGCAAGCCTGGCGGGAATGGGGCATGTATAAACGCGCTGAAATTTGTTTGCGGGCGGCTGAGTTATTACAGGCACGGCGCTTTGAATTTGCGGCATTAGAAGTGTATGAAGTGGGCAAAACGTGGCAAGAAGCCGATGCCGATGTGGCCGAGGCGATTGATTTTTTGGTCTATTATGCGCACAGTGCGCGGCGTTTTGAAGCGCCGATCTGCCACCATTTACCCGGAGAAACGAACACCTCACATTATGAATCGTTGGGTGTGTGTGCGGTGATTTCCCCGTGGAATTTCCCGCTGGCGTTGATGGTGGGCATGGTGTCGGCGGCTTTGGTCACGGGCAATACCGTGGTGTTAAAACCCTCCTCGGATGCGGCCACGTGTGCGGCGTGGTTTGTGGATTTGCTGGCGGAGGCCGGTGTGCCAAATGGGGTCATTAGTGCGTTGCCAGGGCCGGGTGAAAAAGTCGGTTTGCAGTTGGTGTGTCATCCCAAAGTGAAATTTATTGCGTTTACCGGTTCGCTGAATGTGGGCCGAGAGATTATACAAAAAGCCGCCCAGCCAGAAATTTATCAGCACCATTTTAAGCGTGTGATCGCAGAAATGGGCGGTAAAAATGCGATTATCGTGGATGCCGATGCGGATATTGATGAAGCCGTGGTGGCGATTGTACAGTCGGCTTTTGGTTTTCAAGGGCAAAAATGCAGTGCCTGTTCTCGGGTGATTGTGGTGGGGGATATTTATGAAACTTTGTGTACACGGTTGGTGGCGGCGACCCAGAGTTTGTTGGTCGGTTCCCCCGAGCAACCCGAGCATCAAGTGGGGCCGGTGATTAACCAACGTGCGTTACACAAAATTCAAGCGATTATTGCGGCCGGTAAAGAGGAAGCAACGGTGGCGTTAGAGGTCGTTGGGCCTCAACACCAAGGTCATTATGTGGGCCCGGTTATTTTTAAAGATGTGTCGCCCAAATCGGTGTTGGCGCAGCAAGAGATTTTTGGCCCGGTACTCTCATTGATTCCCGTCGAGTCCTTTGAAATGGCGATTGAGGTGGCCAATAACACCATTTATGGGCTCACGGGGGGCTTGTTTTCACGCAATCCATCGCACATTAAATTGGCAAAACATAAAATGGCGGTGGGGAATTTATACGTCAACCGGGGCATCACGGGGGCCAGGGTTGGGGTGCAGGAATTTGGTGGATTGAAGCTTAGTAGTCTGGGTTTGAAAGCGGGGGGGCAGGATTATTTGCTGCAATTCTTACGCTTACGTACGGTCACAGAAAATACATTGCGCAGAGGGTTTGCGCCGGAGTCAAATTGATGAGCAAGCAGGTTTATCTTAAATCGATTGAAGCGGTTTACCGTGGGTTTTTTCAGGTTCAGCGGATACGCTTAACGCATGATTTATTTGCCGGTGGGCAAAGCCAACCGTTGGTTCGAGAGTTGCTTGAACGCGGGCATGCGGTGGCGGTATTACTGTATGACCCAGTGCAAGATGCGGTGGTTCTGGTGGAACAATTTCGCATCGGTGCGATTCACGATAAAAAGACCCCTTGGCTGTTTGAGTTGTGTGCGGGCATGATTGAAACGGGCGAGGATGTGACGGACGTTGCACACCGAGAAACGGAGGAAGAAACCGGTTGTCGGATTCTCGATCTGGAGACCATTGCGGAATATTATGTGACGCCAGGGGGCTGTACAGAGCGGGTGACGCTATTGTGTGCAAAAGTGGATGCGCAGCAGGCCGGGGATATTTGTGGGGTGGTCGCGGAAGGTGAGGATATTAAAGTCCATGTTGTGCCTGCTCAGGATTTGCTCTCCGATGTTTTTCAGCATGATTCGGCCACGGTGATTATTGCCTTACAGTGGTTGGCTTTACATCGGGCGCGCTTAAAGGCTCAGTGGGGTTAAGCACAAAATTCGCACCCTTGTCATACGTAGGTGAGCTAAAATTATTCCAACCATAATGCTTATCATCTATGACAGCACCGCGAAGGATGTACCATGGCAGAAATGTCCGATGACGAAAAACGGGCGAGAATTGCTGCGTTACTCAAACAAAAACAACACAATCAGACGTATCCTTTAACCTCTGCGCAACAGCGCTTGTGGTTTATTCAACAATTGGATGCGCATTCTGCTGCGTATCACATTGTCGCTGCAATGCGGGTGGTGGGCGGCTTGCAGGTGGCCGCATTGACTGCGGCGGTGAATTTGCTGGTACAACGGCATGCGGCCTTGCGCTTGCTGTTTCGCTCGGTAGATGGGCGCGCTGAGCAAGTGGTGACGGCGTTTGCCCCACGGCAATGGGAACCGGTGCCAGTCTCCGAAGCGGGGTTAGAGGCTTGGTTGTTGGAGACTTCGACGCGACCTTTTGCGTTGGAAACGGGGCCATTGTTTCGTTTTCATGTGGCGGCTGTGGGGCAGGATCATGTGATATTGATGTGTTTGCACCACATCATTTCTGATGGTTGGTCGATGGGGCTGATTCAACAAGAGTTGCGCCAGGCTTATCAGGCTTTTGTCGCCAACCCTGGGCTCACCGAGGTGCCTGGGTTACCCACGTTGCGCGTACAGTATACGGACTTTGCGTTGTGGGAGCAGGCGGCGGCGAGCAGTGGGCAATATACGGCGTGTATTGATTACTGGCGCACGCTTTTGGCGGACAGTGAGCCGTTACAATTGCCGGTCGATTTTACTCGGCCTGCGGTGCAGTCTTTATCGGGTGCGGTGGTGCGGGCTCATGTGCCGGTTGCGGTGGTGTCTGCATTGGAACATTGCGTGCAGCAGGTGCCCGGTTGCACGCTGTTTATGGGTTTGACCTGTGCGTTACAAATTTTACTCTACCGGCATACGGGGCAAAACCATTTCACTTTGGGCACCCCGGTTGCTGGGCGTGAGCGGCCGGAGATTCGCGACCTGATTGGGTTTTTCGTGAATACCTTATTGATTAAAAGTGATGTGTTGGCCGAAGATGCCATCACCGATGTGTTGATGCGCACGCGTGACCGTGTGTTGGCAGCGTATGAACACAATCAAGTGCCGTTTGAGCGGTTGGTGGATGCGATTGCGCCAGACCGGTCTTTGAGCCATAGCCCGTTATTTCAAGTTATGTTTGCGTGGCAAAATTTGGCTTTGGCGGATGCGCACGATACGGCCTTGTTCCAACCCATTGAGGTGGACACACAAACGGCCAAATTTGACCTCACCGTGGTTGCCATACCGCAAGCGGATGGCAGTATGGCATTAAGCTTTGAATACAATCAGGCTTTATTCCGTGCGCAGACGATTGAGCGCTTGGTGCAGCATTACCAGAATATCCTGCAAGCGATGGGTGCCGCGCCTGAGGCGAATGTGCATGTTTTGCCCATGCTCAGTGCCGCAGAATCTACCGCGTTATGCCAAGCACCTGCGGTGCAGGCATTTGACCACAATGCGACATTAAGCCGTTATCTGAGTCATTGGTCATATGAACAACCACATCACGATGCGCTGGTGGTTGAGCAGGTGCATAAAAATTACCATGCGGTAGAACATGCCGTGCAGCATTTAGTCCATGCATTGATCCAACACGGCGTGGCCTCGGGGGATCGTGTTGCCATTGCCTTGCCAAAATCGATGGGTTTGATTGAAGTGATGTTTGCAACACTGCGCATCGGGGCGATTTTTGTGCCATTAGACCCGCAATACCCGGTGGCGCGTTTGCAATATATGCTGGCAGATTGTGCCGCGAGCCTGTTGGTGGCAGAACCGGATTTGTTAGAAAATGTAGCCACCGATTGCCCAGTGAGTACGTTGTCACAATTGGTCGAGAATGTGGGTGCAAAGACCATCCAGCCATTAAACCGACAGATGCAAGCGAATGACGTGGCGTATTTGATTTATACCTCGGGTTCGACCGGCCAACCCAAAGGCGTGGCGTGTGGGCATCAAGGGGTGGTGAATTTTGCGGCGGATTTTCAACGGCGTAAATATTTACCTCCGGGCGCACGTTATGCGTGGTGGGGTAGCTTTAGTTTTGATGTGTCCATTTATGAACTGTTCACCTGTTTTCTCAGTGGGGGGGCGTTATACATCATGCCCGAACGCATACGCCACGATATTTACGATATGATCGATTGGTTGTGTGCGCAACAGATTGATGCGGCGTATTTGCCCGCATTTGTGTTGGAAGATTTAACCCAATGGGTGATTGCGCACCCCAATCAACTGCGATTGCAGCGTTTGTTGGTGGGAGTTGAGCCGATTCAGGCCAGTGTGTTGCAAACTTTGCAGCGGCATATGCCGGGGTTACACATCATCAATGCGTATGGCCCGACCGAAACAACGGTGTTCGCGACTTTACACAGCGTGCAAGTGGCACAAGACTACCCGCCTTTAATGCCCATCGGTGAAGCCGTGCAAAATTTCACCCTGTTAATTTTAGATGCGCAGCGCCAATTGGTGCCGAATGGCGTGACCGGGCAGCTGTATGTAGGCGGGGTTGGTTTGGCCAAAGGGTACTGGGGCCGGGAGGACTTAACCACTGAAAAATTCATTCAGACGGATTTTGCGGCGGGTAAAGTCTATGCCACAGGGGATTTGGTCAAACGCTTACCGACCGGCTCATTGCTGTTTATGGGGCGTGCGGATGCGCAGTTAAAATTGCGGGGTTATCGGATTGAACCGGGGGAGATAGAACACCACATTATGGCGGTATCCGGGGTCAAACAAGCGCGTGTGTTACTCAAATCGAATGATTTAGGGCAAACCCAACTGGTCGCATATGTGACCTTGCAAAACCCGGATGCGGCGCAGCAAACAGAAGTGCAGATTCGGGATGACTTGCTGGATAAGCTGCCAAAACATTTGTGCCCGGATGCGATTTTGCCGATTCCGCAGTTCCCGATGACGCCAGGTGGCAAAGTGGACGATGCGGCTTTACCACCACCGGTGGTAAAGCGGGCAATGGCCTCACAACCGGCTGCCTCGCAGCATGAAAAAAATATCGCGCAGGTGTGGCAGCAAGTATTAAATGTGGATCACATTGGCGTGCGGGACAATTTTTTTAGCCTGGGGGGGGACTCCATCAGCAGCATCCAAGTGATCGCCAAGTTGCGTGTGAAACAGATTCACTTGAGCGTTAAAGACCTCTTTTTGCACCCGACGATTGAAGCGTTGGCGGCGTTAAAAGGCGAAGAAAAAACTGCCGTTTATGGGCATATTGGCGCTTATCGTCAATTATCCCCGGTACAAGATTGGTTTTTTAAACAGGCCTTTGTGCAGCCTTCGCACTGGAATCAATCGGTTGTGTTAAGCCTAAAAAACCCGTTATCAGAGGCGCATTTACGCGCGGCGGTTGGGCTGTTGATGACACAACATGCGCAGCTGCGTTGCCGGTTTTTTCAGGCAGGCACGGTCTGGTGCCAGGAAGTATTAAGTGCCTCTGACAAAGCGCAGGAGGCAGAGTGTGTCAGTTACCAGGCATTGAAAGGGGCGTTGAATGCCTTTCAAACGCAGGTGCAAACGGTGGCCAATCAAGCACAAGCACAGTTTGATTTGAATGCAGGTGATGTCTTTCGGGTGGATTATCGGCAGCACGTGCCCACACAAACGGTGATCCTGGTGTTATCCGCACATCATTTGGTGGTGGATCGTGTGTCCTGGCAAATTATATGGGATGATTTATTTCAGGTGCTTGATGCTTTAACGCAAGATAACCCGGTAGATTTACCTGAGCCCAGTATGCCCTATGTGTATTGGGCGCATCATTTGGTGCAAGATACCCCCACGGTTACACCGGCTGTTGAACAATACTGGGTGTCTTTGGCGTTGTCTGAAGGTGATGTGATTTTACCCGATGTGCCGGAGGCTGAGAATACCGAAGCGGTATTATCTTATGAAAGTTTATCGTTTAGCCCGGAACAGACCCAGGCATTACACACGGCGCATGCGGCTTACCGCACCAATACACAGGATCTTTTATTAAGCGCGTTGTTATTGGCGTGTTGTGAGCCGGTGAATGCGACCGCACTGGCCCTCACGTTAGAACACCACGGCCGAGATGTGGCGCTGGATACAGCCGCCACTGTCGGTTGGTTTACGACCTTGTACCCAGTTTTATTGAGCCTGCCAGAAACCCCGCATAGCGCGGCGGTGATCAAACAGGTGAAACAAACCTTAGCCAACCCGCCGATGCCACATTTGGCGGTTGATATCTTACAACAGGCTGGCCAAGCATTGCCCCAGGTGAGTTTTAATTTTCTGGGCGTGGTGAATGACGCGGCGGATGCGCCTTATCGAATCTGCACTGATTACACGTTGCAAGAGCGGGCAGGCGCGAATCAACGCCCGTTTCGATTGGATTGGGTTGCCTCCATTTTTCAAAATCAGTTGTATGTGAACGTTTATTACAGCCAGGCACAGTATCAAAAACCCCGTTTGCAGGCGCTGTTAGCCGCATTTTCAGAGCACTTGCTGGCACTCATCGAACATTGCCAGCAACCGGCGCATTATGGTTACACCCCCTCGGATTTTCCGTATGTGTCATTCACCCAAGCCGAAGTGGATCAGGTGGTGGCTGAGGCACCGGTTGAAACGTTATTGCCGTTAACGCCGCTGCAAGCGGGCATGGTGTATCACAGCTTGCGCCGTCCTGCCTCGAATGCGTATCAACAGCGGGTCTTATTCACGTTAACGGGGGCGTTTGACTTGGCCTGTTTTCAGCGTGCGTGGGATCAAGTGATACAGCAGTATGATGTATTGCGCACGGCGGTGGACTGGACTTTAGGGGAGCCCATTTTACGCGTTGAGCGCACGGTCAAGCTGGCGTGGCACGAGCACAGCGCAGACGGGCGCACCGCAGCGGTGATCGCGGATGATTGGTTGCAGCAGCCACGTGCGTTGGATTTGACCCAGGCCCCGATCATGCAAATGCATTGGCTGCCAATGCCCAGTGTGGCTTCAGACCCCCCGAGTGTGTTGTGGTTATGGGTGCATCACCATGTGTTGTTGGATGGCTGGTCAATGCCCATCGTATTGCGATCCGTGTTTATGGCATACGAAGCGTTACGCCAAGGTCAAACGGTGGATTTGGGGCCACGTTACCCGTTTGTGGATTACATTCAGTGGTTACACACGCAGGACAGTGCAAAAGCCCTGGCATATTGGGGCGCACAGTTGCATCAGGTTGAGCCGTGTCATTTACGTAAGCATTTGGGAATGCAGGGTCAAACAGCCTCAAATGCGTGTCATGTTTTTTCATCGGAGTTGTCCATCGCCGCGACTGAGGCCCTATTGGCATGCGCAAAAGCCTGCGCGATTACGCCGAATATTGTGTTGCAAGCGGCGCTGGCTTGCGTTATGGCCAGCCTCACACAGCGCCAGAAGGTTATTTTCGGGGTCACCGTATCGGGCCGACCCGAAGCGTTAAGTGGCATAGAGCAGCGCGTTGGTTTGTACATTCAAACCCTGCCGATGTGTTTGCAGGTGAAACGTGACAGTACAATAGAAGCTTGGTTAAAGGGCTTGCAAACACAATTGCAACAGATGCAAGCGCATGCGCAGGTGGATCTGGCTGAAATGCAGCGGGCATTAAAAGTACAACACGATGAAGGCTTATTTGACACACTCATGGTGTTTGAAAATTACCCTTTGGAAAATAGCCAAAGCGGCACCGATGATTGGCAGATTGCCGCCGTGCAAGCACAAGAAGAAACCAACTACGCCCTCACCATTACCGCCTTTATGACGCAGCAATTGCGCCTTAAATACAGCTATCACGCGGGTATTGGGCAAGCGGCGATTATGCGCTTACAGGCGCGTTTGGCGTTTTTTATCGAACAACTGAGCCGTTTATCCAGCACCCAAACCTTGGCGGATTTATCCTGGTTAATGCCCGCAGAACAAGCCTGTTTGCAGCCCGCCCCCGTGGCTGAGGTGTTGCCCTGTGTGATTCAGCAGTTTCATCAGCAGGTCAACAAAACCCCCCAGGCAGTGGCCTTACGCTATGCTGAGCAAAGTTTGTCGTATGCTGCTTTAAACCAGCGCAGTAACCAATTGGCCGCTTATCTGCGCGCCCAAGGCATCCTGCCTAACTCCCGCATTGGTCTCTGTATAGAGCGTTCAAGCCATTTGGTCGTGGGTATTTTGGGTATTTTAAAAGCCGCTTGTGCGTATGTGCCATTAGACCCACAGCAACCCACGCAGCGTTTATCACATATTTTAGAGGACAGTGGCGTGGTCGCGCTGTTAACCCACAGCCATGTGCAAGCGCAGATGCCAGCATCGTCGCTGATGACGCTGTGCTTGGATCGTTTAGGCGAGACATTGGCGCAGCAAAGTGACACAACCCCTGAGCTGAACATACAACCCGAGGATGAATTTTATGTGATTTATACCTCTGGCAGCACGGGTCATCCGAAAGGCGTGTCGATCACGCAGGGGGGGGAGAGCCATTTACTGCATTGGTATACGCAGACGTTTGCAATGGGGGTCGAAGACCGTAACTTGGTCATCAGCTCGCCTGGGTTTGATTTGACCCAGAAGAATTTTTTTGCGCCTTTGATTACCGGGGGGCAATTGTTGTTGCCGGAGATGGCGTATTTTGATGATGTCGCTATTTTAGCCTGTATCGAGCAATTCAACGTAACCATCATCAATTGTGCACCCAGCTTGTTTTACCCGTTATTGGCGCAGCAAAACTTTGGCCAGTTAAGCGCTTTGCGTTACCTCTTTTTGGGCGGGGAGTCGATTCATTTGCCGGCTTTACAGGCGTGGTTATCCGCGCCATCCAACCAATGCACGCTGGTGAATACGTATGGGCCAACTGAGTGCACGGATGTTGCAACCTATCATTGTGTCGACTGGCCACAAGATGACAGTACTATAAAACAGCCGATGCCGATTGGCCGATGTTTACCCGCAACCCGTGCGTGGGTTGTGAATGAGGCGGGGGATGGCGTGCCTTTTGGGGTCGAAGGGGAATTGGTGCTTGGCGGCGCGGGTGTGGGCGCGGGGTATGTGAATGCGCCCGCTTTAAACGCAGACAAATTTGTGCACCTAGCGTGGGCTAAGGGGCGCTGTTATCGCACGGGGGATCGCGCTTGGATGGATGACAGCGGCCAACTGTTTTTTGTGGGGCGGGTGGATGATCAAATTAAATTGCGCGGTTTGCGGATTGAGTTGGGTGAGATTGAAAGCCACCTCTTGCGTCTGCATGGCATACACGATTGCGTGGTGTTGTATGATGATCGCGGCGGGCCAGAGTCAGCATGTTTGCGTGCGTATGTGCAAACCAGCCAAAACCTTGATGTGCAAGCCCTGCAACAGCAATTACAGCAATCCATTCCACGTTATATGGTGCCCACACGCTGGCATCTGCTGGAGGCGTTTCCTTTAACCGCGAATGGTAAGGTGGATAAGCGCGGTTTACGCCAACTGCATGCGGCCGAAAAAATCCAAACAGCAACAACCAGCCATGTTGCGTTAACCGCGCAAGCGCAGCCACTGATGCAAATTTGGTGTGATGTGTTAAACATTGATGCCCTCGGCGCAGAGGATCATTTTTTCCACCTGGGTGGGCATTCGTTACATGTGATGCAAGTGATGGTTCGGATGAAACGCGATATGGGTTTGGATGTGCCCATGGATGTGTTATTTGAGTACCCGGTTTTCCAAGCGTTTTATGATGTGGTGAAATATCAGCGGCAGAGCTCTGAGGGGCCACCGATTCGGCCACGACCGGAGGTTGCGCGTATTCCATTGAGCTTTGCGCAAGAGCGTTTGTGGTTTATGGAACAATTGTCTGCGGGGCAAGCGGTTTACAATATTCCGGCGGCCATCCGGCTTCGCGGAACGCTGGATGCAGTCGCCTTGCAGGCCAGTTTAAATTACTTAATACAGCGCCATAGTCTGCTCAGAGTGCGTTTTTCCGCCGTTGGTGGTCGCCCGTATCAAGTCATTGATGGGCCGATGGTGCTGCCGATCCGTGTGATCCCCACAGACCCCCATGCCGCATTGGATTGGATGGCCGCAGAAGCGGCACAGCCCTTTGATTTGGCGCAGGGGCCGTTGTTGCGTGCGTGTGTGTCGCACATCTCAGCGCAGGAGTCTGTGTTCATGCTGACATGCCACCACATTATCAGTGATGGTTGGTCAACGGGGCTTTTCTTTCGGGAATTGGCGCACGCATACGAGGCTTTTCACCGTGGCCACGTGCCGAGTTTACCAGCGTTGGCGGTTGACTATACCGACTATGCGATTTGGCAACGAGAAACGTTTGATGAAAGCCAGTATCAGCAACAAAAAGCCTATTGGTTAAAGCAGTTGGCCGGGGTGCCCGCATTGCTGCGTTTACCCACGGATCACACACGCCCTGAGCAGATGCGTTTTGTTGGGGATAAACACAGCTTTACCTTGGATGGTGCTTTAACCCAGTCGTTAAAACAGTGTAGCCAGGATCATGATGTGACCTTATTCATGTTGTTGCTGGCGGGGTTTTCTGTGTTGCTGGGGCGTTATGCAGGACAACAAGATTTTTGTATTGGCACGGTGTTGGCCGGGCGTAATCGAATTGAAACCGAGCCATTATTGGGCTGTTTTATTAATGGTTTGATCTTACGCCAAGACCAGCATGGGCAACCGACGTTTGAGGAACTCTTGGCGCGGGTCAAGCGGGATACCTTGGCCGCGTATAAACACCAAGATATTCCTGCAGATGCGATTATTGATGAGGTGGTGGCCGAGCGTAGTTTGGCTTATGCCCCAGTTGCGCAAGTGGGCTTTGTGCTGCAAGATGCGCAGCATATGGCGCTGGATACAGGCGCACAACAGACCTTAGACATCGAATGGCTGGATGTTCACAGTGCCACCTCAAAATATGATTTGACCTTGAATTTTTCTGAACATGAAGGGCAGTTGCTCGGGTATGTCGAATACAATACGGACTTATTTTTGCCCGCCAGTATCCGCCAAATGATGCAGCACTTAAGTTATTTATATGCGCAGGTGGTGGCCAATCCGCAGCAATCCTTATCACAATATGCGTTGTTACCCGCAGCTGATTTATGCCGTGAACTGGGCTTACAAGCGGAGCAAGTCGCCCGCATTTACGCCTTAACCCCGACTCAGCGAGATGTGTTTTTTGAGGCACAGCAGCAACCCGAAGCCTGCAATCAAAATTTGGGCAATGCGCTGTTGCTGCATGATCTGGATGTTCAGCGTTGGCAACAAGCCTTTCGCCGTGTTATACAACAACACCCGGTATTAACCGCACGTTTAATCATCAGCCCATTACGGTATGGTGAAGCGGCCTATTGGTGTTACCCGCAAGAACCGACGTTACCGTTTGTGTTAGATGATTGGTCGCAGCAAGGTGGCAGCGTGGAAGCCCAGTTTGAAGCCTTGCGTAAAATAGTGCACCGACCTTATGCGCTTGAAACGGATGCGTTATTTTATCACCATCTGGTGGATATTGGGCAAGGCCGCCATATTGCCTTGTTTCGCTTACATCACTTGGTGGGGGATGGGGTTTCTGGCGGTGTGTTTTTACAACAATTGCTGGACTGTTATCACGGTGCAGACATCCCCGACGCGCCAGATTTTGCCGAATATGCGCAGACCGCTGTATTTGATCGAGCCGCGTGTGAACGCTTCTGGCGGCAGAAATTACGCACCTGTGAACCTTTGAGCTGGGCCAAACCTGCGGCAGAGGCCGGTTTTTGCGAGGAACAGAGGACGTTAGAAACGGTACATTGGCAGTTGATTCGGCGCTTTTGTTCACAGCAAAAAATCACCCCATCATTGTATTTTAAAGCCCTGTATGTGTATCTTTTGCGGCTTTACTGTGACCCAGAACAGGATTTTTTGATCTATGAAATTTTGGATGGTCGACCTCTGCGGTATAAAAAAACCATTGGGTGTTTTTACATCCAAAACCCCGTCTGTATCGAGCACAAGCAATGGCACCTGGAAGGGGACTTTGTGGCTTTGGTGCAATACATCAAAACACAAACCAAAACCGCCAAACCGCATCGGCAAGTGTCTGTTTGGGGCCAGCGGCAGTGGTCATCGGCGGGCGCGATAGACTGTTATTATAATTATTATCACTACCCGGATGTGATCGAAGCACAAGGGCAGTCTTATCCCATTTACCACTATATGCCGCCATCAAGCCCGAACCAAATCCACCTGGTGGTGAATGGCGGGGCTAAAATCCCAGGCTTTTCACTGCTGTATCAAAAAACCCATTTTCAGCCTGGGCGTTTGTGTGACCGCTTTATTCACTTGTCGCAGCAGATTGTGGATGGGCGCACTCGGTTTCAACAGCTCAATTGGTTTTTGCCGACGGAACAAGCCAGCTTAGACAACATCACCCAGCTACCAGATTGGCCCAACGCCAGTAGTTTAACCGCGCGTTTTCAGCAACACGTTGCGGACTGTCCTGAACGCATTGCCGTGCGCTGTGGCGATGTGAGCTTAAGTTATCAACAGCTAGATCAACAATCCGAGCACTTGGCCAAACACTTACTCGAAAACGGTGTGCGTGTGGGGGATCGGGTTGGGCTGTGTGTGGGGCGTTCAAGTGATATCCCGGTGGCCATTTTAGCCGTGCTTAAAGCCGGTGCAGGTTACGTCCCGCTAGACCCGAATGCGCCAGAACAGCGCTTGCGGGATATTCTTGAGGATGCGAACGTCAGTGCGATTGTGTGCCACAGCCAATATCGAGCGCGCTTGTCTAGTGATCAAGATCATGTGCTAATGTTAGACCAATTAGCCACCAAAACCGCACCTCGTGCCATTTTACCGCGCATCAGCGCCGACCAATTGGCTTATGTGATTTACACCTCAGGCTCAACCGGCCAACCCAAAGGCGTGCAAGTCAGCCATTTTAATGTTGCGCGTTTATTGCTCAGCACAGAACACCTGTTTGGTTTTTCAGAACGCGATGTTTGGACGTTGTTTCATGCTTATACGTTTGATTTTTCAGTCTGGGAGATTTGGGGCGCACTGGCGTATGGGGGCACCTTAGTGGTGGTGCCGTTTGATGTCACGCGTTCGCCAGAGGATTTTTATCAGTTGGTGGTGGCAGAAAAAGTCACGGTATTGAACCAAACGCCCTCGGCGTTTGCGCAATTTGAAGCCATGGATGCAAAACACCAAGCGGATTTGGCGTTAACAACGCTGATTTTTGGCGGCGAGGCGTTAGACTTGCAACGCCTCGCCCCCTGGTATGCGCGGCATGCGGATGATGCCCCCCAATTGGTGAATATGTATGGGATTACCGAAACCACCGTGCATGTGACCTATCAAGTATTAAATCAAGCCTTGCTGGAACAGTCTGTGGTCAGCCCGATTGGGCAGCCCCTACAGGATTTAGCGGTGCTGATGATGAACCGTGCCGGTCAGCTCATTCCATCGGAAGTGCCGGGAGAAATGGCCATTTTGGGGCATGGCGTGGCGCAAGGGTATTGGCATCGTGCGGCGTTAACCCAAGCGCGTTTCATACAGCACCCGCAATTCCCAGGATGGACGCTGTATCGCTCTGGCGATTTGGCCTATATGGATGCGCAACAGCGCCTATGTTATTTAGGCCGCCTCGATACGCAAGTGAAAATTCGGGGCTTTCGCATTGAGCTGGGCGAGATCCAAGCGGTAATACAGTCACATGCGCAGGTTTCCGCTTGTGTGGTGGTGGTCAAGTTATATCAACAAGACCCACGCTTGATCGCGTATGTGGTGGGGGCGGGTGCAGTGATCAGCGCGTTAACAACGTGGGTGAAAAATCGATTACCGGAATATATGCAGCCTTTTCGGTATGTCTCTATCGCCGCCATCCCATTGACTGTGAATGGCAAAATAGACCCAGCCCAACTGCCGGAACCGGCGCGTTTGAAACCGCGCCGTGCACAGCCATTATCTGCAACGGAAGCGGTATTGTCTCAGCAATGGGGGGAACTGCTGAATATGCAAGCGCTGGATGTGGATGTTTCCTTTTTTGATCTGGGGGGGCATTCGTTAATTGCCACACAAGCATTGGCTCGGATTCGAGATTTTTTTGGGGTAGACGTACCCCTGCGGGTGTTTTTCGAGCAACCCAATATTCAGGCGTTGGCAGCCTGGGTGGATACGCAACGGCAAGATAATATCGTTATAGAGGCATTACCCCATGCGGATCGGTCACAGCCTTGTCTGGCCTCTTTTGCGCAACAGCGCTTGTGGTTCATGGATCAAATGGCTCAAGCCACGGGAGAAGGGCGGTCGGCGTACAATATTCCGCTGGCGTTGACCCTATCTGGGCTTGATTGGCCGACATTACACGCGCGCCTGCTGGCCTTAATCGCAGACCAAAGCGCCTTACGCACGACCCTGGTCTTACAAAATGACACGGTGTATCAACGTGTTCACCCCGATGCTTGGTTACCCATCGATTATGTCGACTGGCAAGCATTACCGATCGCAGAACAAACGTCAGCTCAGGCCGCCTTGATTGATGCGACGTTACAAGTGTGTTTTGATTTGGCCGCTGGGCCATTATGCCACTTACAGGTTAGGCAAACGCAAGCACAGGTGTTTTTATTGGTGATGAATTTTCACCACAGTATCGCCGATGGTTGGTCGATGGGTTTACTCTTTAAAGCGTTAACTTGCGCCCAGCCAAGCGCAAACACGCCAACCTACGAATACATTGATTACGCCCTGTGGCAACGGCAATGGTTGAGTGGGGATCGGCGTCGGCAGCAGATCAGCTATTGGCAGCAACAATTGGCGGCAATCCCCACATTGTTATTGCCACTGGATCAACCCCGGCCAACAACGCAACACTATGCAGGGGATCAACGCAGCTTCGTCTTGCCAGCAGAGCTGGCAGACGGTTTACGCAACGTCGCCACACAGCACAAAACCACGGTGTTTGTGGTGGTGCTGGCAGCCACGCATTATTGGCTGTCGCAGTTAACCAAACAAGCTGATTTTGCCTTGGGCATACCCGTCGCCGGTCGACAACGATCTGAGTTTGAAGCGATTATGGGGCTGTTTGTGAACACCTTGGCGGTGCGTGTGAACGCTTATCCCTTACGCACTTTTTCAGCGTTAATTGACGCCACAGCGGCGGCGTTGGTGGACGCGATGATGCACCAGGACATTCCGTTTGAGGAAGTGGTGGAGGCGATTCAACCTGAGCGGCAGTTAAATCAAAATCCGATTTTCCAAGTTATGTGTAGCGTTGAATCGATGCAAGCACCGCTATTATCGACTGAAACCGTGCAACTCACGCCGATCCCCTTAACCCTGAACAGCGCAAAATTTGACCTCTCCTTAGACATCGTTATTTCTGGCGATGACATGACCGGGGTGCTGGGATTTCAAACGCATTTATTCCAAGCCGAGCGCATACAAAGCTGGTTAGATCAGCTTCAAAGCGTATTCCAGCAGGTGGTGGCGGATGCCACCTTTGCATTACCTGAATTAACCCCGGTGGAGAAGACAATACCGCCACCCGTCGGTGTGGTGGCTTATGTCGCACCGGCAACACCGACGGAAAAACGGGTGTGTGCGTACTGGATGCGTTTATTGGGGCTTGAACGCATCGGTCAACACGATGATTTTTTCAGCCTAGGGGGGCACTCCTTGCTGGCGGTGAACGTGGTGAACTGGATTCGAGACAGTTTTGACTGTGCGTTTCAATTGCCGTGGTTATTCGAATGCCCAACACTCATGGCGTGTGCGGCAAAAATTCAGGCACAAGACCAACGTAACCCCATGCCACCGCTGGTGAGTGTTGATCGTAGCCAAATATTGCCGTTATCCTATGGCCAAGAGCGCATGTGGTTTCTCTCACAATTAGACCCGGAGACATCGGCCTATCACATGCCACTGATGTTGACGCAAACGCGTGTGGATGTTTTTCAATTACAAGACGCGTTTAATGTCTTATTGGCCCGGCATGAAGTCTTGCGCACGCATTACCCCAAAGTCTCCGGTAAACCGAGCTTGGTGATTGAACCCATGCAACCGGTTGAAATCACCTTTAGTGATTACAGTCGGCAGCCAGAATCCGCATTACAAGCGCATTTAAGCGCGCTCATTGAGCAACCGTTTGATTTAGAGCAGGGGCCGGTTTATCGAGTCAAATTGATTAAGCAAGATAAAAATAAATTTATTTTATTTTTTAATTTACACCACATCGCCGGTGATGGTGAATCGACCAGCATTTTATTGCGTGAGCTAGCCCTGGCCTACGCAGACCCCGATGATGCCAACTTACAACAAGCGCTACCGATACAATATGTTGATTATGCCTTTTGGCAGCGCTCAGAAGCCATGACTGCGCAAATTCAAGGGGATTTAAGTTATTGGCGCACGCGTTTACAAGGGCTGGAAATGCATCGTTTGTGTAATGATTTGCCACGCCGAGCACAACCCCATCCACGCGGGCATTACCTGGCTTTTGAGGTGTCGGGTGAGGAATATGCCAACTTACGAATGCTCAGTGAACAGCTGCATTGTACGTTATTTGTGCTGTCCTTAACCGCCTGGCAAGTGACCTTAGCGCGCTTTATACAAACGCAAGATATTTTGGTTGGAATCCCTGTCTCGGGCCGTATGGATGCACAATTGGCCGGGGTTGTCGGCTTTTTTGTCAACACCGTGGTGGCCCACCACCGGGTTAACCCCTTCGACACATTTTCAGAGAGTGTCGCCACCAATAAACAGCACCTATTGGCTGCCATGGGGCATCAAAGCATTCCCTTTGAAAAACTGTTAGATGCGCTTGGAGTCGCTCGGAGCAGCTTAATCACGCCGTTATTCCAAGTCATGTTCTCCTACTTTAAAACCGAAGCGGCCAGTGAAGCGCCGGCGGCATTATCGCGGGACACGGTGGTGCCAAAATTTGATTTAACCTTAAGCCTGCAAGATGATGGGGCGCGTTTTAGTCTGGAGCTAGAATATCGTTCGGATCTATTTTTGGCCTCAACCATTGAATCCATCACACAGGTTTATTTGCAGGTTTTACGCGCCGCCCACGAACACCCACAAATGCCCATGCAAGACTGGTGGATCAGCCAACGCCTGGCAACAACACCGAGTGACGCAGGTGATGGCCTACACCCCATTTTCCAGGGGTTGCACACAGACGTGATCACCTATTTAGGCGCGTCGCAAGCCGAGCCGCCGTTAGATGCAGCGCTCACACAAGCGGTGGCCACCTTAAATGCCGCCATTGACTGGCAGGAAAATGATGTTTTGTGTCTGGATCAAAGCTTGGCGGAAGCCCCCCATTATGCCCTCGCTTTGGTCTTAAGTGCGGCACAAGCGCAAGTCAGCATTTGTTTGCAAGCCGAGCCTGGTATGACGCATTGGCTCACGGATTTGGGGCTGTATCATCAAGCCAAAGTGTCAGACTGGCCGTTGTTGCGCCAACTGATTATGCCGCACAGCCTACACAGCCCAATCGATTTCCCGGTCGCCTGTTTGTCCATCGTCAGTGATGCCAGCACGGCCGTGATTGCGGTTGTGTTACAAACGGTGGATGAAACCGCCGCCCGAGTGTTAACCGAACATACTGTTGTGGATGCGCGCGGGCAGGTATTGCCACTGGGGGCTTATGGGTATTTGGCTATGTCCAATGGTGAGCGTACGCCGATACAAGCTCGTCGGGATGAGCGTGGATTGCAGATTTTTGGGTAAGTGCTGAAAGATCATTGGAAAGAAGTTGTTGAATTTTTATTCGGACAACTATCCTGACACGGAGGAACCTCATAAGGAACATGAAAACAATCGGGTGAATGATGGATATCTAACCCCTTCAACGTATGATTCAGCAATCCAGTACCTTCATCACTGGTCACCTGTATGACTTCAACCCGCCCTTTTTGCCCGAAAGAAAGGATAAAGTCTTTTCGAAGCCTTTGTACCCATGGCATACTATGGGCCCAACAACATGGTTTGTATGAGTTGCTTATGTCAACGACATTGTTATTTCAACCGACCTTGGCAGAGCAATTGAGCCAAGCAGTTGATGTGATTATTCAGCAATTGCCAGACGGGGATTTAAATCGGTATTGGTTACCTCGCCAATTGATTTCCCTGGAAATGCCGAGTAAAGCGACTTTGCGCGAATATGTGCAGCATGATATTCGGCGTTTACAACGTACTCGATACCCAGAGGTTGCGCGAGAATTGCTCCAGATCATTGAGCAAAAAGTGATCGTAATTAAACGCTTGGCCCAAAAATACCAAACCTTAAGTGACAATGCGAGCCATAGTCGAGCGGCTTTTCGGGCGGAGCAAGCGAGTATTTTTTGGGTCTCACGACGGGGTGAAAAATCCGTCAAACTGCGTTTGGCCAAACTCAAAAAAGCGCAGAAAGCCATCCAAGCGGAGATTGAGACCTTACGTCAAGCGGTGGATGTTGTACCGACATCCCTACTCAGCTTATTGGCCAAAGAAAGCCACATCAAACGGCAAATTGAATTAATGCGGCAAAAGGTTGAAGACCGGGTTGACCCTTTGCGCCAACCGCAGACCTATTGTGTGAGAACCAATCCGATGGCGTATACCCAATTTGAAGCGCCACCGACCCGCGAAACGTCGAATAAAACCGAAACGCTGGTACAGTTAAAGGCGCTGTTGCAGACGTTATCGGACTAACGTTCAGCCGCAGAGTCTTGCAAAATCATGCCCAAGGCTTCCACAAATTGGGGTTCTGATTCAGCCAAAATATCTTCCATGTCATCGGGGGTGACGCGCACATTAGCCCATGCTTTAGGTTCCACGCAGGCCATGGCATCGGCGATTTCGGTGCCAAATTCAACGCGCATACTCAAGGCATTGGCGATGTGCACAATACAGCTTTCTAAGGCAAATTCTGTGGAGGATAACGGGTCGTGATGGTGGGCAATGACCTCTCGAATAGAGTCGGGTAGATTCCAGGTGATGGCCAATGCGGCACCCACTTCGGCGTGGGTAAAGCCAATGATATCTCGCTCAGCGTCGTAGATTGCCTCTGGATGGTCTTGTGCAACCAAAATGGCATCTCGTGAGAGTTTGGGTAAACGGTGGTATAAAACCAGCTTGCCAATATCATGCAGCAAACCCGAAATAAACAAGCGTTCGTTGTGTAAGACCCGGCAGCGTTTGGCGATTAATTTTGCGATGATGCCGGTGTAAACACTGTGCCGCCAGTGGGTTTCCATATTCACTAAGTCGTTCGGAATTTCATTGAATACATTGACGGCGGAGGTGGCCAAAATTAGGTTACGCAAATCTTGTGTGCCGATGATGGCAACAGCCCTAGAAATGGTGGTGACTTTGGCCGCAAAACCATAATAAGAGCTGTTCACAATCCGCAATAAACGCGCCGATAAACTGGGGTCGCCGACAATGACATTACCAATGTCCATGGCGGAACAATTCGGGTCATCCACCATTTCGTTGACTTTTATACAGACCTCAGGTAGTGAAACAAGATTCACTACGCCTTCTACCACTTCTTCAGGTGTCACGAATTTCTCCTACGGTATGTTTGGAATGCCAATTCCTTTAGTATACGTCTAAACGAGTGAGATTTTTATGCAAAAATCTGCTTCAATACAAAGTGTGTTGGCTGTTTATCGGATTAAAGGTTGTTCTCAATGCCCTATTATTTGTATCAAATTGCACTGGATAAAAAACTTACCTACTGTGACCATATGTTTGACTCCTATAAGGAAGCAAAACTGCTTGCACGCCAAATGCGCGGTGAACAAGCGGAAACGGATCAAAGTACGATTAAAGTCATTTTTGCCAAAAACCAAGAAGAAGCCGAAGACCTCTTGCTCACCCCCGGCAAACCAAGGCCTAAGGGTGAAGACCGATGAGCAAAAGCAGCCGTTTGATGTGCTTTTTGCTCGCCTTAATATGGGGGCCGAGTGCTTTTTCTGCAACCAAAATCACCAGTGTTAATCGCTTAAAACATACCCTTGAAGTGGTGATTGAGAATGACATGGCGCGCTTTAATGGCGGCCAAAAATATCACTACCAGCTCATCAATTTGAAAACCCAAAAAACCTACACGGTAAATATACAGCAGGGTACAGCGATAGATACCAGTATTCCCGGTACGGTGCCGATCTCTAAAAAAGTGAAAATACCGAAAATAAAATTAAAAAAAATAGGCAAAGGCCCGAAAATCGCGTCTTATCCAACGCTGCATTATCAATTGTTGGCGAATGATAAGGTCTGTGAAAATTTATTCGTGTCCCCGAAAGCGGCCAAACTCTCCGATGTTCAAACCATGGTGAAAGTCATGGGAGAAATGGCGAACGCGAGTAAAGGCGCGATGTTGTCCGCAGGGGGCACACCGTGCCGGATTGCCAACGCGTTAATTTTTGAGCGTTTTGCAGACATTGGCGTGTTAATGAAATCGGTCAACACAGAGGGGAAAATTTCGATGCAAATCAAACGTATTGAAGTCGATGTGTTGGTTGATGAAAACTATTTTAAGATCCCCAAAGGAGTTGAGGTGATGAATATGCAAGAGATGATGGATCGACTGCGTGCCTCTATAAAGAAGTAAACTAATAATAAATATAAATAATAATTTTAAAATAATAGATAAAGGATCTCTTTATGATGCGTTATAACTTCGCCTTTTTCTCTGTGTTGATCTTGCTGACGTTTAGCGCACAGGCAAAAAAGGTCACCACATTAGCCGATGATTTTTTTGATAATACGGACATTGAACAATTCATCGAAGATTTCCCGGTGTTGGTGCACCATGGTTTTGAATCTCAGCGGCAAAAAGTTGAATTTTCAAAAAATTTCAAAAGAAATAAATTAATCAAATTAAAGCAGCGCATTACCTCCATCAATGTGAATGCCTTTAAGGATAAAGCCCAGAAAAAATTCACCAGTCAATTTACCGAAGCTGAGATGAAAGAGATTGTGGCTTGGCAGACATCGGGTTTCGGTAAACGTGTACAACGTTTACAAAAATTTTCTCATACCTCCGATGGTATGGATCAAATGAAGTCGTTTTTTCAACGCCAAAATCCGGTGACCAAACTGCGCCTGAAAAATATCAAAAAACTCGCGAAAAAAACCCGCGAAGTGCACCTTTTGATTAATATTGCGGTGCAGACGCAAACCGCCATTCAAGTGGGGATTGATACCATTAGTGCGGATAAACCGCGGTCTTTCAAAGCGATCTTTAAGGCCACGCGTAAAGTCGCTTTGGAGCACCAAGCCGATGCAAAAGCCTTCATACACGCTGATTTGATTTATACGTTTCGAACATTTTTACCACGTGATTTAAATAAATTTCTAACATTTGCTGGGTCGGATCTTGGGCATCGATACTTTACTGCGCGGCAGAAAGTGGTGACTGAGGTGGTGGTGAGTATGGGCCGGGCGCTGGCGGAAGATATACTCAGTTTAGTCAAAGTGGATGAGGCGGTGGCGAAAGTGGCCCACATCAATCCGCAAGAAGTGTTTCAAGCACAATTTGTGAAGGCCAAAGCGTTATATAAAAATGGGCGTTATAAAGAAGCGTTTACGATCTTCAAACAGATCGCCGAAAAAGGCCATATTAAGGCGCAATATTACTTAGGCAAAATGTACCAAAATGGGCGTTATGTGGGCCGAGATGAAATTGATGCTTATGCCTGGTACGCCGTGGCGGGGAACCAAGGGCACTCAACCGCAAAAAACTTGGCCAATGGTATTCTATCGGGCTTGTCGATTGTGGATACCTCAAAAGCGGGTAGACGTTCTCGCCAATACATTAAAGACCACCACGCCAACTCAGCACAACGCCGGGTGAAAGAGCAGAAAAAACAAAAAGCACAAGTGCGTTATGCCGCAGAATTGGCTGAGAATAAAAAACGCCTAGCACAACAACGTTTGTTAAGCAGTGCCACGGATGAAGAAAAACGACGACGCAAAAAATTGCAAAAACGTAGCGCGAAACACCGTCGTTTATTGATTGAGCGTTACCCCTTGCCGCCGCTAATGTCTAAAGCGCCGACCATTTTAACCCAATAAAAGCCTTAGTCCGGGTATCGGGCGGTTAACGCCTGATACACCAACGCGCGCAACTCCCCTTGTGCCGATGTGTTTGAGAGTGCTTCCAGAATCTCAAGCAAATGTTCGTTATCTTCCTTGCCATGCCATACTTTCAGATAGGTACCCTGTTGATAACCATGGTCTTGGCGGAAAAAATTCAGCACATTTTTACCCATATATTGTCGATATAAGGCTTCAAAAGATAAACCACACCCGGCCATGACGTGGGCGAAACAGACCGGGTCAAAGGTGTGTTCAGCGACGGCTTTTGCAGCTAAATGTTCAATTGCGGTGCGAAAATCCTGTGTGGGCTTAGCGCAGGCCAAGCCGGTGGCCAAGATGTCGGCCACCTGTGTGGCCTTTTGTGCGTGGGTTTGTAGCTGTAAACTCATGCCAAAGTGCCAAATGTCCACCACTTCAAGTTGTACTTGCGGCATATCGGGGTCGTGTTTTTTCCACCATTTCCAGCCATAATGTTCTAATAATTCGGCACATTCCGTCCAGATTGCACGGTGCCAGGCAAAACCTTGTTGTTCCCAATGTGCATGCACCTTTCGGTTCATTTCATCCTGTAATGACAACATCTCAATCAACTGTTGTTTCATGCTTCCTCCTGTTTTGTTGGGCTGGTTGTTTCGCTTGTTGTCGCTTCGCCAAGCGAATGGTTTGCTGAGTAAAACCGCGCACTTTGTCAGATAACAGGCCTTCTGACAACGCTTTTTCACTCCAAAAGATGGCCTGCTGGGGGTTTTTGCTCACGCCTTCGCCTTTTAGGTACAAACGCGCCAACATAATTTGTGACTTACTGTGGCCGTTTTTGGCCAGCTTCAGCCAAAGCCGAAAGGCTTTTTTGAGGTGCCCGAATGTGTGTGCTTTGACGCCTTGTTCATACAGTAAGCGAACACCATACACTTGTTTCAGTGGCACCCAGCCGACATCCGGCTGCCCGGCTAAACTGATTTGCACCCAAGCGCCTTGATGGCGCATTTCATAACCGGTTTGGCCCAGCGGGAGTGAGCGCAATACCTTGCTGGTGCGGCTGGCCGATTGGCGCAGGGAGGCTGCGTGAGTGAGGCGGATGGTGCGGTTGCGTAAATACCGGGTTAACTGCGCTAAATTGTCTTTGGCGGGGCGGTAACCAACCTCTAAACAGCGTTTGAAATAGGCTATGGCGCGGTGATAATGCTTTAAGCGGACGTATAAAACGCCAAGATTGAGCCACGCATCGGGCAGTGCTTGTGCGCCGGCTTTTTCATACCAATAGATGGCTTTGCGGTCATTTTGCGGCAGCCCTTTGCCTTCTTCGTACATCAATCCTAAGTAAAATTGCGAACGCCCGTGGCCGAGTTTGGCCAACCGCTGCCAGGTTTTTACCGCAGGGGCGTAATGCCCGGCCTCTTGCTGCTCTCGGGCTTGGTAATAGCTTTCCATATCGGACAGCGCAAACGCGGTAGGGCCGAGTAGGGCGCTCATCAACACCAGAATACACCGGCTCTTTTGTTTGATCATCATGCTAGAAATCCATACCTCATTGAATGGGCTCGACTATAATATAGTTGAACTTGTGCAATCACCTATTTCCAAGACTTATGCCAAAACAAAATATTGGTTCAGCGGATGCTTTGATTCGATATGGCACCGGTTGGGTCTGCCTTTATTTCGGATTTATTCAGCCAGATTTTATTGGAGAGTTACGCTTTGCCACGCTCTTGGGTTTTTTTGGCGTGGTGCTGTTACTCACCAGTATCTTTTGTTATTGCCCGTTGTATGCTTTGGCTGGCATCAAAACGCTTTTCCGTAAACGCAAACATCAGCATCAAAGCCATGCTAATTTAACCCAAACCAAAGCGTATTTTTTATCCTTGGTGACGTTGTTGGCGTTACTCACGTTGCTGGTTTTGACGCTGGCAACCTCGTATGGCACCGAATACAGGCAACAACCGGGGGATCGTTGGTTAATGGCGGGCACCGCCTTGTTGATTTTTTATCTGTGGGCGGTGTTAATCGGCACGCGGTATATCTCAAAAAAATTCAAATTCCTCAATCGTGCGCGCAAAAAAAGTGAAGCGTTTACCAGTTTACTTTTAAACTCAACCGCAGAAGCCATTTACGGTGTGGATAAAGCCGGTGCGTGTACCTTCTGTAACCCCGCCACATTAGCCTTGTTAGGTTACCGTGAGATGGACGAGGTGCTGGGCAAAAATGTGCATGACTTGATGCACCACAGTCATGCGGATGGGTCGGTGTATCCGGCCAGTGACTGCCCGATGAATCGGGTGATTAGCGAAGGGGTGCCGGTGCACTGTGATCAAGAAGTCTTTTGGCGGGCGGATCATACGTATTTTTACGTCGAATATTGGGGCCACCCGATTAAACGCAATGAGCGCATTGTGGGCATGGTCATGACGTTTTTGGATATCACCCAGCGGCGGGTGGTGGAAACAGAGATGCGCATGTTGTCTCAAGCCGTAGAACAAGCCAAAGACTTGACCGTGATTACCGATAATGCCGGGATGATTTATTATGCCAATCCGGCGTTTTATGAGATTACCGGGCTGGATAGCCACGATATTGTGGGTAAAGATATTGGGTTATTGCACGAAACTTTGGGGGAGGTGGATGAAAAAGCCCGTATCGTGGCTTTGCTCAACGCCGGAGAAACCTACCAAGAATCGTTTATCAATCACCATAAAAATGGACAACCGTATTATTTAGATCTGGCCGTGTTTGGGTTAAAAAATGCGCACGGTGGGCTTGAGTCTATCGTGTTTACCGGGCGGGATGTGACGGAGCGGGTGGATAGTGAAGAGAGTATCCGGCGCTCAGAAAACGATAAAATTGAAGCCGAAGCGGCGAATCAATCAAAAAGCATTTTCTTAGCCAATATGAGCCATGAAATCCGCACGCCGATGACTGCCATTGTGGGTTTTGCTGAGTCCTTATTGGATGAAGGCATTAGCCCAAAAGAGCGCCAGGAAGCGGTTGAAACCATTATTCGGGGTGGTCAGCACTTAACCCGCATCATCAACGATATTTTGGATTTGTCGAAAATTGAAGCCAACCGCATCGACATTGAATGTATTCCCGTCATGCTGTTGGATCACATGCGTGACATTCGTAGCATTATTCTCATTCAAGCCGAACAAAAACACATCCGTTTTGAAATTAATTTTGACTTACCCTTACCCGAGACGATGGTGACCGACCCAACCCGGTTGCGGCAGATCCTCTTAAACTTACTCAGTAATGCGGTCAAATTCACTCGGGTTGGGCAAGTCATGTTGACGATTCGTTACGCGCCGGCAACACATTTGTTGTATTTTCAAGTGAAAGATACCGGGATTGGCCTCACGCAAGATCAACAACGCAAGCTTTTTACGCCGTTTTCTCAAGCCGAGTCGTCGACCACCCGGCAATATGGTGGCACCGGTTTGGGTTTGCATATCTCAAAACAGTTGGCTGAAAAAATGGGTGGCACCATCACCCTGGAGAGCCAACCAAAGCAGGGCAGTACCTTTACCCTAAGCATCGATAGTGGCATTACAGAGGCTTTATCCTCGATTGAATGCATTGATGAAATGAGCCAAATTTGTCAGCAACTACAGGCGCAACACCATTTTCCAACGGTTGATGTCGGGGCAGAGGTTAAAGCGCGGACGGCGCGCATTTTGTTATCGGAAGACAGCAAAGTCTCACAAGCGTTGATCACCCGGTGGTTCAAAGACAGCGATATTGATATTAGCATTGCAGAGAATGGCGAAATTGCGGTTGAGGAAGTGTTTAAATCCGACTTTGATTTGGTTTTGACGGATATCCAAATGCCCATTATGGGCGGGTTAGAAGCGACCAAACGCATGCGAGATAAAGGCTTTAATAAGCCGATTATTGCGATTACCGCGAATGTGATGCAAGACGACATCCAAAGTTATCACAATGCCGGGTGTGATGCGGTGATCCCCAAACCGGTGGATAAACAAGCCTTTTTTGATATTATTTATGAATACTTAAGTGCCTCGCAAGACCATACTTACAAACCCAAAACCCAGCAAGTTGGGGCGATTCCACAATTGTCAGGGGAAATTTTGTTGGCCGAAGATAACGCTGATAACCAACGTTTGGTGCGTTTGTTGGTGAACAAAACCGGGGCCAACTTGACCATTACCGAAGATGGTTTATCCGCCATTGAGCATACCTTGGCGAAAGAGTATCACCTGATTTTAATGGATACCAATATGCCGTTAATGGACGGTTTAGAAGCCACGCAAAAACTCCGTAAAGCCGGTTATACCTTGCCCATTTATGCGCTGACTGCGGACACCGATGCGGATCAAGTCAAAGCCTTTAAAGCCTGTGGGTATGATGGGCATTTGTCCAAACCGATTGATACCGAATTGTTGTATGGCATTCTGAAAAAATATCTGCCCGGCAACACCCCGAGCGTAACCCCAACACCGAGTGTCAGTGCGCCGACGCAGCGTTATCTACAAGCGGTGCCGATGGTCGAGGAAGAAGATGCTGAAATGGCGGGGCTGATGGCGTTGTTTGCGGAACGCCTGCCCCCGATGATCGAGGAAACAGAGCTGGCCATCATGCATCAAGAATGGGAAGCGGCTGCGGCCGTGATTCACAATATAAAAGGCACGGCGGGCAGTTTTGGCCACCCAGAATTGACCGAACTGGCCGGGCAATTGTCGAATATATTCAAACAAGAAGACTATGCTTTGGTGCCCGATATTTTTGCCAAAGTGAAAGCGTATGCAGTCACTGTGAACGCGGTGAAATAAAATGACAGAACAGCGAAAACACACTACCCTTCGTAGTAATAAAGATAGAAGGTTAAAGCGACATGAGTGATGGTTCGACGGTGGTCGAGATTGAAACAATAGGCGCAGAAGTGCACATCCGAGTGCTTGGCCAATTCACGTTTAATCTTCGACAAGACTTTCGAACCGTGTTTGCTTACCTACCGGAACAACGTTATGTGCTGGACTTATCGCAAACCGAATTTTTAGACAGCTCAGCAGTGGGTTTGATGTTAATGCTGCGAGATCATGCGACAGAAAATGGGAAAGGGGTGGTGATTAAAAACGCCAGCAAAAAACTATTGGATATTCTGGGCATGGTGGGGTTTGACAAATACTTTGAATTTATCTGACGGTTAGCCATGCTTGAATGCCCTCAAAACAGCCCATTATACCTGCAAACAGTGCTGAACAACTTTGAGCAAGGTATTTTAACCCTCAACCAGGCGGGCATCATCGAATTTGCCAATGGCGCGATTGAAAAGCGCTTTGGGTATGCGCGCTCGGAATTGATTGGCCAACCCTTAACGCAGTTGATACAAGACAGTGACCGTGCGCAGACAATCGACATCGAGCCGTATTTGCATGCGCACAATCCCGATGTCCGGGGCATTACTCGGCGCTTGGTTGGCCAACATAAAGATGGCACGTGTTTTGTGTTTGAGTTAGCCCTCAAAATCATGCAGCCGATCAACATCGGTCAGCCGCTATTTATGGGCAGTCTAGACGATGTGCGCATACACCGCGCAACAGAAACCAAATTGCGTGAAGCCAGGGATGCCGCAGAAAGTGCGAATCGCGCTAAATCGCGCTTTTTATCCCGCATGAGTCATGAATTTCGAACCCCCATGAACGCGATATTGGGCTTTAGTCAGTTACTCAGCAAAGATATCCAGTTGACCACACGGCAGTTAGATCACATTGATCAAATTCGGTATGCCGGTGACCACTTATTGAAACTCATCAATGAGATTTTAGAGCTCACCCGTGCGGAAGCAGATTTAAGCATTACGCTGGAAAACCTCTCCCTGAGTCACATTATCTCCACCACCATCCGTGAGATTACCCCGCAAGCCAAAGCGCAGGGCATTACCTTAGATTGGCAACCGGACACGTTAAATTGCGCGATTGAAGCGGATCCCGCTCGGCTCAAACAAGTGTTCGATAATCTATTGTCGAATGCGGTTAAATACAACCGCAAGCAAGGCAGTATCTGCATCATCACGGATAACACCTTGGCTGAGCATGTCAAGATTGGCATTCGGGATACAGGCAAAGGCATCCGAGAAGATCAACTGTCTGAACTATTCAGCTTGTTTAATCGGTTAGAGGGCGAAGATGAAGGCATTGATGGGAGCGGGATTGGCCTGGTGACGACCCAACGTTTGCTCAATCTGATGGGCGGCGATATCACGGTTGAAAGTGAATATGGTGTCGGCAGTACTTTTTGGGTGACGTTAAGAAGCGCCGTCAAGCGTTGATCTTGTCGTGGTTTCTCCCTAACATTACCTAACGAGTAAGGTTAGATTGTGATTCGAGCGCAGCGAGAAGCCAGGTGTGACCGGCATGGTAGTCAGCTAACTGGTGAAAAAATTTTAATACTGAAAAATCACTTAGTTAGTAAAATGTCAGTTTCTGATTTGTGTGACCAATATGGGATTCATCCGACCCTATTTTATAAATGGCAAAAACTGATGTTCGAAAACATGAG
>Ga0256847_1000102_pt1 | contig 58749 bp, 46 predicted proteins | sample TeddybearmetaG_FD_189099 | JGI IMG/M metagenome (GOLD analysis project Ga0256847, IMG submission 189099) | Hydrothermal vent microbial communities from East Pacific Rise, Pacific Ocean - Teddybear | ecosystem: Environmental > Aquatic > Marine > Hydrothermal vents | place: Pacific Ocean: East... | reverse complement strand
AGGAAGCGCGAAGAGACAGCGATTCGATAATATTCCATCGAGCTGCGAGCTTCGGGTCAAGAGTGGTGCCATGCTTTGCACCGTAATTTTCATAACGCAAGGCTAACTGAATATCCAGGTTATCTGTTAGAGGAACTGCCAACTCACCAAAAACAGACACCACATTCTGGTCATCTTTAAAGGGACCGGCGCCCGCAAGAAAATGGAAAGGACCGGCACCGTTACAGGTGTATTGGTATGGGGGAACAACGCCTCCACCCGGCAAAAACACAGGGGGAATAGTGAAGGTATCGCCAGGGGTCGTAAGACCAAATGCGCAGGGTGTCTGTGTCCGGTCTTTTAGCGTACTGGGTGCTCTATCATACTGGTCTTCGCGGTATTGAAAGCCCAGGGCGAACCCCAGGGTGCCACCACCCATCTCGATATTCGAATCCCCGCTCAGTACCGCATCAATAACCAGTAATTCCGTAGTTATGTCTGTTCCACCGGGTGCTGTAAGCCACTCATTGAGCCAGGGTGGGTTATTAAGTGTCGGATCATCACCACCAGGTGACGGAACGCCCTCGAAACCTGCTGCCTGGGAGACAGCAAACCCGCTGGTGAAGGGGTTGTAATAATAGCAGTCGCCGCTGTTCAGGTTGCCACTACCCGGCACGCCAGAGCCAGTGTCACAGTCTGGCCCACCAAGACCGCGATAGGCCCATGCCAGGTTGTCAATTCGTGTATCAAAGGTAGCAATTTTCCTTTCACCACGGGCATACACAAAATCTGTTCTCAGACTAAGCACCTCGCTCATATCCCAGGTACTACCCACACTTAAGCGATAGGTATCCGAGGAGCGGGTACCGGTTTCTGCCGGGCCAGCTACCCCAAGACCGCGACCAAAATAAAGTGCCCCGAATTGCATAACCTGGGCAAGCTGGGGGTTACGGGCCACAAAATCGTCGTAATGGGGCATGCCGGGTACAACCACCCGATCAGGACCTATAGAGGAATTATTGGGAAAGCTGGGCGAGGTTGACCAGTCAGTTACCTCATCACTTGCGTATAACAGCTCACCGTGCAGTTCAAAATCATCGGACACCCGCCAGGTAGATTCAAGATAGAGTTGATAATGATCTTCTTCTTCCTGCAGGTTTCCAAAGTCTGTAAAGCGAAATAAACAAAATGATGGAGTACCTGGATTCACACTCAGCACACCGCCTACTGTTTCGCAGTCCGGGTCGGGCGTGAAGGAAAAATTGGAAAATGGCAGCAGAGTCCCCGGATTACCAAGAAATGAATAACCTCCCCGCGGGTTAACATCAGCCGGTTGCAGCGCCCAGTCTTTTTCACGGTTCTGAATCTGTCCGCGATGCTCATAGCCAAAAGATGCAACCAGGTTAAAACGCTCTCCACCGAGCCCGGCGATTACACTTGCCTCCCAACTGGCATCTTCGGCAGCGTCAATTTCGCGAACAGAGCTTCTTACCTCCACGCCCTTAAAATCCGATCGAGTTATGAAGTTAGCTACACCAGCTATAGCGTCAGATCCGTAGGTTGCACTCGCGCCATCTTTCAACAACTCGATACGTTTAAGGGCGACAGTGGGGATGGCATTAATGTTTACATACAGATCAGATGTGCTTGCAAGACGCTGCCCATTCAAAAGTACCAGGGTGCGTGCAGCACCAAGCCCGCGCAGATTAATACTGGCTGTGCCCTCTGCTGCGGCAGACTGAAATTGATTTGTGCGACCATCGACACCCGTAACAGGGCCCATAGCCTGGATGAGGTCAAACACATTCGGAAACCCGCGATCCTCAATTTCTTCGCGCTGAATTATGTCTACTGGCGAGGGAGCGTCGGAAGGCGTACCTCTGATGAGGGACCCGGTAACTAAAACTTCCTCAATAAACTCTTCAATTCCAGCGCTTTGAGCTGCACTGGATGCAGCCAGGCCTATAAGAGATATATACAACGCAAGAGACATTGCTCTTATCATTCCAGTACTTCCTGCCAGTGTAGAATTACAACAATACCACTAACGATCTAGAATTGGTTGAAGGCTTTGTGTCAATTATCCCGGGGAAACTTCTCTCAGTAGCCCGCCTTAAATCTGGCCTAGATTCGCGCGATCCTGATATCCATTCCAGCCTCATCGCGTACGATACTGCCCTGTGCCGTGCCCCTCGGTAAGCCCAACAGTGCACCTCTGCGCTTTCTGCTGTTGCGGCTCATTTTTTTGTCACCAGGATGAAATACTCTGAGTGTGCCGGTGTAGTCCGACATATAAATGGGCTTGGCCGTCGCTTCAGCTGTGTCCGTATCTGAGGGCGAAAAGAAAGCCCTATCTTCAAAATTTCCGCCATGCGTATGCCAGACAGCGCTTAATTTGCATTTTCGGGTTTGCGGTATGGAAAACTGCACCGGTGCAATGCCTTCACCACCAACACCATGGGTATAAAAGTAGCGTTTATCTGCGCACTTTAGTATGCCGCCCACATGTTCCCGGTTAAAGCGGATGGAATCTGCATTAAAGCGATCGGATGCTGCTATCACAGCTTCATCCATACTGGCATATCCCTGCTCTGGAACAGCTTCGTCTTCTATTCGGCTGGTTTTAATGATTGGCTGTTTTGCGGAGTTTCTGGAGTGACTGTACGCAAGCTGTACTTCTACAGTATTGGACTCACCCTTGAATGTCTCACTCATCAGATGACCGGAATTCAACCCTAAAACAAGTGTGGAAAATATGTACAGGCTGATTCGTAGATGTGTGTCTATATTCTTGTGCATTTGGCTGGTTCCTCGTACGTTTGAAACGAGTAACCAGCTTGAAAAAATGCACCCCAAAAGGTGTTCCCTTGTTGTTCCCTTTTCTTTCCTTTCTGTTACCTTGGGAGTTCAGCGTGCCGTGACAGTTGAATTGAAACTTAATTGAAAGGTTTTGTGAGATCTATCTTGTTGAAAAATATATCTTTTTCTGAATGTGTTGAATTCGATGCTTAGCAACTAGCACATCATGCCGTCTACCAAAGAACGAAAGAGCCCAGCAGTACCAACTCACCCGAATCTACCATCGTAGACGCCGATGAACTTGCCTAATCGTATAATCATTGAGAACTTTGAGCTGGATGTTGCCAGCGGCGAACTTTTAGAAGGGAAAAACCGATCACATCTAGCGCCGAAGGCAGTGGAGGTGTTGGTATTCCTGGCTAGCCACCCTGCACAACTGGTTAGCCGTGAGCAACTTCACGAAAAAGTCTGGGCTGGTCGGATTGTTACAGATGTGCAGATTTCCAAAGCAATCAACGAAATACGCGTAGCATTAAGGGATACATCTGAACCACACCGCATCATAGAAACCTTACCCAGACGCGGTTACAGGTTTATCACTACAGCTATTATTGAACCCTCCTCAGATTCTGAGCAAAGCACAAAACCAGGAAAATCAACTCGAACTCACTATGCGGTCGCTGGCGTACTACTGATACTCCTGGTTTTATACCTGGGTGTCCCCCTACTTAATCCGGTGACAGAACCAAAAATCGATCCACCCCGGCAGCAATCATCAACGCTTCAAGCAATCCCGCTGACTTCGATTGCTGTTCTACCCTTCGCCAACATGAGCAGTGACCCGGAACAGGAGTTTTTTAGCGACGGCCTTTCAGAAGACATATTGAACGGGTTAGCGAAATTTTCAGACATCAAAGTTATTGCAAGAAGCTCTTCTTTTCAGTTTAAGGGAAACAATCAGGACGTGAGGAAGATTGGCGAGCTGCTAAACGTCGCTCACGTGCTGGAGGGCAGTGTCAGAAAAGTGGGCAGCAAAATCCGGGTGACCGCACAACTGGTTTCAACTACAGACGGCGCGCACATCTGGTCTGAACAATACAACAGGGAACTCACAGACGTGTTCGCGGTGCAAGATGAAATCACTGCAGCAATCCTTGAAGTTCTCAACATCCATTTTGCACCCTTAGCAATGAACCCGACCCCCACGACGACAATCGAAGCGTACAATGCATTTTTAATCGGACGCTACCATCTGCACCGTTTTGAGTTCGACAAGGCTATCGAATCATTTGAACTCGCGACCAGGCTGGATCCAGAATTCGCCCTTCCATACGCAGGGCTTGCAGGCGTCTACAGTTCGAACGTCGGGTTTATGCAAATAACCCCAAGCGAGGGGAATCCCATCATAAACACCTTCCTGGAAAAAGCTTTGTCCCGTGATCCGACACAGCTAACAGCGCTAATGGGCAAGGCAACGAGACATTTTTATATTGATCGCAACTATCAAGCCGCAATCGATGAAATTCACCTTCTGCTCAAACGGTTTCCAAATACTACATTTTTGATGTCAGGTTATGCAGCAGTTCTGCAATCCATCGGGAAACCGGATATGGCAGTTCAACTCCTGCAACGCGTTGTAGAACTCGACCCCCTCTCTCCATCCGCTTATTATAGTCTCAGCCAAACCTACTATTTTACCGGTCGTTATGAGGAAGCCAAATTGGCAGCGATGCAATCGGAACGCCTGGGGCTCGATAACGCAATCACTTTGTACATAATTGCCCTGGTTACAGATGATTACGAAGCGGTTCAGACACAGCTGGATAGAGGTGCAACGGAATGGGGCAATGGAAGGTTTTTCCTGGATATCTACAGAGCCTTTTTTGCTTACAGCAAGGATGAAAAAGAGCAGGTAGCGCAATTGCTGAGTAAGATAGAACAATCACCCATCGCACAGCACCGATTTGCAAAGTTTAACATCAACATGCTCAAGGGGGATTTAAACGCTGCTTTGGATGGACTTGATGTGATGTTAGAAGAGTCAGAGCCATTGATGATGCGGGACGCTCGGGAAGTATTCAGCCGCCAGCTTTTCAATTTATGGCCGCAGTACAAGTCCAACGCACGTTACCTGGAGATTCTTAAAAAGGCTGGGTTGGATGATGAATCCGTCGCCGATCTTGTCATTCCACCGCTGCCGTTTTAGTGTGGACACTGCGGGACATTGTGGATTTTCTTGAGTGACTGTGCGTAAGTTGCCCCTCTACGATGTAGGACTCTCCTACCAGTGTCTCACCTGTCAGATGACTTGTAATCAAACCTAGAACAAGCGACGAAAATATTTACAAACAGTATCGAAGATGCGTATCTGTTTTCATGTGCATTTGACCAGTTCCTCGTACGTTTAATACGAGTAACCAGCTTGAAAAAATGCACCCAAAAAGGTGTTTCCTTGTTGTTCCCTTTTCTATCCTTTCTGTTACCTTGGGGCTTCAAGGCCTACTGACAGTCAAATAGGAATCAAACCCAAGGGTTTTATGAAATCTATCTTATTGATAAACATAGTTATTTTAGTTTTTGTTGATTCTGAGGCCTAACAAGCAATACCTCATGCCGTCTACAGACAAATATTTAATAGGTGAGTACAGTTTTGACACGACGTCCGGGAATCTTAAGAAGGACGGCAAGACAAAACGCTTAAGTCCCCGTGCTGCGGATGTACTAATCTTGCTGGCCAGTACGCCGGGGCAGGTGGTTACCCGTGAACAGGTCCACGAATCCGTTTGGGCGGGTCGTATTGTTACTGATGCCCAGGTGTCCAAAGCTATAAATGAGTTAAGAGCCGCGCTGGGTGACACAACTGAGCCCCGCAAATATATCGAGACGCTACCCAAACGTGGTTACTGTTTGGTCTGCACAGTTATTCCCCATGCGGATTCCGCCCCGGTAGCTGACAAGAACCCCGATAACTACCAGAAATACGCTGGGATGGCACTGGTTTTGACCCTGTTTATGGCAATCGGCTATTGGTTGCTTAACAACACCACCCCGGAGTCCGTTAGCCCAGCTACCGAAATCGAACCGGGTATTGCAGTGCTGCCTTTTACCAATCTCTCGGGTAATCCGGAAAACGAATATTTCAGCCAGGGTATTGCCGAAGAACTACTAACGCGATTGTCCAGGCTAAAAGGTTTACGCGTTATATCCAGAACTTCGTCTTTTCAGTTTCGTGGCAGGCAAATAGATGTGCGGGAAATTGGTGAAATTTTAAGCGTGAGCCACGTGCTGGAAGGTAGCGTGCAGCGCTCGAATGAGCGGGTCCGGATTAATATTCGCTTGATTGAAACTGCGACGGGAACCGAAGTCAGCGCCCTGCAGTATGATCGCGGTCTTGCAGACATCTTTGAGCTGCAGACCGAAATCGCTCGGGCGGTCAGCAACAGTATTCAACCCACTTTACTTACTTTAAACGCGGATGCATTAAATGGTTATGGCACAAATAGTGTAGAAGCATATGAAGCCTATCTGAAAGGACGGTTTTTACTGACAAAACGACTACGTGGCGACATGGAGCAGGCTGCGAGCGCATTTCGAGAAGCTATAGAGCATGATCCTGATTACCTGCTCGCCCACAGCGGGTTGATAGATACCTATGCTTTGTTAGTTCTGTATGGATATGTTCCCATCCCGGAAATGTTAAAGGCAACAGAAGACTCCTATAAACAACTGGAATCCTCAGGTACGGAATTTGCAGAAGTATTGACAAGCCTTGGAATTACCAATAGATTTCAGGGGAAAAAACAGAGAACCATAGATTATTACGAGCGGGCAATTGGGGCTAATGCGCAATACGCGCAATCCTATCTCTGGCTGGCAGATTTGTACCTGACAGGGGAGCCACGCAACCCTGAAACGGCGCTAAGTCTTGTAGAAAGTGCACTGAGAATCGACCCATTATCAACCGTAGCACTTATGGTGCTATCACGTGCTCAAATAGAGACCGGTGCATTCAAGGCTGCCCGGAAAACCACAAAGCGCTTATTAGAGCTTGAGCCACAATCCCGATTGGGTTTGGTTTCACTCGCCAATCACTACAGGTGGGTGGAAGGCGACCTGGTAACTGCAGCGCGCCTCTTTTACCAACTATGGAACAATGAACAGGTACCTCAGACAGCAGTCCCTCTGGGCCAGATATTTCTTGACATGGGGGAATACGCACTGGCTAAAACCTGGCATAACGAGGTAGCGAAATTTATTCCAGGCCTTGGTTCATTCCTGGAGAGCCAGTGGTACGTAGCACAAGGTATGGAAGCAGAGATCATCGCCATGGGCAACGCACCCGATGCGTACAAAAATGTGGCGGTCGTTAATGTATTGGCAAAAATTCTGGAAGGTGATCTGCGGCAGGCGCGCATACTGGCGCAACCTGAATATTTGCCAGTTAAGATTATAGGTGGCCAACCTCAAAACCCGCAACAGGCTGAAACGCTTTTAATAAGGGCTTGGATAGCAAAACAGTTGGGGCACGATGACGAGCTTGCCATTATTATTCAGCAAGTCACCAAATACCTGAACAACAAAAAGATACTAGGCCAGGGCCATATTGGCGCAAAAATGGGACGGGTGTATATTCTGATGGATCAACATGAAAAGGCGATAAGCTTCATGCGCAGCGCCTTCGAGGCAGGTCAACGTAACGGTCTTTATGTCAGGACCTCGCCTATCTATGCACCGCTGCGAAAGTACCCTGAATATCAGCAGCTAGAGAAAGACATCGCGCAGTTTTTCGCCCAGCAGCGAGAATGGTTAAAAGAATATCCGCCTATGTTGCCTTAATTTTGCCGCGTTCTTTTGGCAAATAGACTAATAACAAGAAGCCATATATCGCATTGGTATATGGCATCATTAGTTGTGAGATTGACATTGTGTGCTATCCCCATGCAGATCAATTGGTTAAAGTGCGCGTTCACTGAAACACGCGACATCAAACGGGGTTACCGCAAATGTCAAAACACACCATGCTGCATGAACAGCATGTGCGTCTGGGTGGCAAGATGGTGGATTTTGCCGGCTGGGACATGCCTTTGCATTACGGTTCACAAATACAAGAACACCATGTGGTAAGAAACCACGCGGGTGTTTTTGATGTGTCTCATATGACAGTTATAGATGTTAGTGGGCAACAGGCCACACAATGGCTGCAGCATATAATCGCAAATGATGTAGGGGTTCTGAAGCCAGATCAGGCGCAGTACGGTCTGTTGCTCAACACCAACGCGGGCATCATTGATGACCTGATTGTGTATAAGCGTACCAGTGACTATCGTTTGATAGTTAACGCGGGTACACGTGAAAAAGTTCTGGCGTGGTTTGAGCAGCAACGGGGTACCTTTGAGGTTAGCTGGAAGCTGCGCTCTAGCATGGCCATTATTGCAGTGCAGGGCCCACAGGCCATCTCACTGGTGAAAGAGGCCACTGGTTTTGACGGCGCTGCAATGTCACCCTTTTCCTTTTTGGAAAGCTCAAATGGCTGTATGTATGCCAGAACAGGCTACACTGGGGAGTCTGGCCTTGAAATGGTATTGCCCGACCACGATGTTCTGGAACTGTGGCAAAACCTGCTGCGGGTTGGAGTTAAACCAGTAGGTCTTGCTGCCAGAGATACCTTAAGGCTGGAGGCAGGGATGAGTTTGTCGGGGCAGGATATGGATGAAACAACACATCCCCTGGAATCTGCACTGGGATGGACCATTGCCTGGCAACCTGAATCCCGAACATTTATTGGCCGAGAAGCTCTGAATGCGATTCGTAATTCGGGAAGCGCACTAAAACTCTGTGGCGTGGTTTTGCAAGGTCGGGGTGTGCTAAGACATGGCCAAAAAATTGTCAGTGATGCGGGTGAAGGGATCATAACCAGTGGAATATATTCTCCCACACTCGAATACAGCATCGGCCTTGCGAGGGTGCCCAAGACCATTGAGTCAGATTGTCATGTAGAAATACGGGGCAAACAACTGGCTGTAAAAATTGTTAAACCGCCTTTTGTAAGAAACGGTAAAAAAGTTTTCTAATAACAACTATAATGGTTACTAACAAGCGTATTAGGTGGGAGACCAGATTATGAGTGAAACGCCTGCAGAACTACAATATTCCAAAAGCCACGAATGGGCCCGCCTGGAAGAAGACGGCATGGTTACAGTGGGAATTACCGATTTTGCACAGGAGTCTCTGGGAGACATTGTGTTTGTCGAACTTCCCGAGATGGGAGTACAGATTGAGTCCGGAGAAGAAGCGGGCGTGGTTGAGTCGGTAAAGGCAGCATCAGACACCTATGCACCTATTGGAGGAACGGTTGTGGAAGTTAACGCCACACTAGAGGATGAACCTGAGCGCGTAAATCAGGATGCTTTTGGAGACGGGTGGTTTTACCGACTAAACCCTCACGATGTTGAAGACCTTGGTGAACTGATGGACGCTGAGAGTTACATAGAAATGTGTCAGAGTGAGGCGTCCTAGCGCGGTAAAATAATGCCCTTTATTCCCCATACTCAATCGGACATTGATGCCATGTTGGCAGAAATTGGCGTGTCTGAAATTGATACCCTGTTTGACGAAATACCGGAAGACATTCGTAACGGATCGCTAAGGCATGTGCCTGAAGCACTGAACGAAATGCAGTTGCTGGCATTGTTTCGTCAGCGTGCAGAGCAGGATCGGGCCTGTATATGTTTTGCTGGGGCGGGTGCCTACGACCATCATATTCCAGCAGCGGTTTGGGACATTACCCAGCGTGGAGAATTTTTGACCGCATACACGCCTTATCAGGCGGAGGCCAGTCAGGGCACACTGCAACTGATCTATGAGTATCAGTCCATGATGACCCGATTGACAGGCATGGACGTGTCCAATGCTTCGGTCTACGACGGTGCCAGCGGAATGGCCGAATCAATTCTGATGGCCATTCGGGCAAATAAAAAGAACAAATCACGCCGGGTATTGATTTGTAAAACTGTACATCCTCTATATCGGAAAGTGGCTGAAAGTATTGTCAAAAACCAGGACATCCAGCTGAGCGATATTCCACTTGGTGAGGATGGAAGGATTGATGTCGCGCGCTTGTGCGCTCAGGAAGGCGAGGCTTTGAACGCAGGGGATGTTCCATCTGCAATCGTTATTCAGCAGCCCAATTTTTTTGGGCAACTTGAAGATGTAGACACATTGTGTGACTGGGCAAAGGCCCAGGGAACGATGGTTATAGCTGTGGTAAACCCTCTAAGCCTGGTAATTCTCAAGTCTCCGGATGCGTGGGGGGAACAGGGTGCGGATATTGTCTGTGGGGATGGCCAGCCTTTTGGTATTCCTATGGCTTCTGGGGGCCCATCCTTTGGGTTTATGTGCTGCCGCCAGGCGCTGGTTCGCCAGATGCCTGGCCGCATTGCGGGTCGAACCCTGGATCTTGATGGCAAGCCAGGTTTTACGCTAACGCTGCAAGCACGTGAACAGCACATACGTCGCGCGAAAGCCACGTCCAATATTTGTACCAATCAGGGCTTGCTTGTTACTGCCGCCACCATTCACATGAGCCTGTTGGGTAGCAATGGCCTGGCCCAGGTTGCTACCAGTTGCCACAAAAATACGGTAACGCTGGTAAACATGCTCACAGAAATTGAGGGTGTAAGTCGTAAATATCCTGGTGCACTTTTTCATGAAGCGGTTGTGTGCTTTAAAGGCCGTAACGCAGGCGAGATAGTGGCACAGCTGGTTAAGCAGGGTATTCTCGGTGGTGTAGCATTAGGGGCGTATTATCCGGATATGGCAGATTGTCTGCTTGTGTGTGCTACAGAAAAAAGGAGCCTGAAAGATATGCAGGCTTATCGTCAGGCTCTTGAATTGGCAATGACATGAACAAGAAGCTCGAACGGGGAATTGCCAAAGTTATTTTTGAGCTGAGCTCACCCGGCAGAAAGGCACAGGCACAAACGCCCATGCTCGACCCCTGCGACTATTTACCTGACGGTGAAGCGTCTGCCTGGAAAGATCTACCGCAAAAACTGTTGCGTAAAACCCTGCCAGGTTTGCCTGAAGTTTCCGAGCTACAGGTAGTGCGGCACTACACCGGGTTGTCCGTTAAAAATTTCTCGATCGACAAACAGTTTTACCCGCTTGGATCCTGCACTATGAAATACAACCCGCGGGGCGCACAACATGCTGCGCTGCAACCGGGGTTCAGGGATCGTCACCCCATGCTGCCCGATGAAGTTAACCAGGGTTTGTTGGCGTGTTTTTTTGATCTTCAGGAAATACTGAAAGACATCACTGGTATGAAAGGTGTTTCGCTGTCGCCAATGGCAGGAGCCCAGGGAGAGTTTGCCGGTGTTGCCATGATTCGGGCGTACCATGAAAGTCGCAACGACCCGCGTACCGAAATTCTCGTACCCAGTGCGGCGCATGGCACTAATCCGGCAACTGCGGTTATGTGTGGTTATAAGGTTCGTGAAGTGCCATTGGATGCGCAGGGAGACATCGATCTAAAGGCACTTAAGGCGGCGGTGGGTCCGCAAACAGCGGGCCTGATGATGACCAACCCTTCTACTTGTGGCGTATTTGAAAAAGAAATCAAACAAATATCTGCCTGCGTGCATGAGGCAGGAGGTTTGCTTTATTACGACGGAGCCAATTTGAACGCCATTCTCGGAAAGGTAAAACCGGGTGATATGGGTTTTGATGTATTGCATATGAATTTACACAAAACCTTTGCTACACCTCATGGGGGCGGTGGGCCTGGAGCAGGCCCGGTGGGCGTGGGTGACAAATTATTACCATTTTTGCCAACCCCTATCGTGGGAAAAGAACAGGGCCATAGCAGTTATCGCTGGTTGGGTGAAGCCGATATTCCGCTCACCATAGGTCGCTTGTCTGCTTTCATGGGCAATGCAGGAATCCTGCTGCGTGCTCTCGCCTATGCGTTATTGTTGGGTCGGGAAGGTGTACATCGAGTGGGCGAGTTCGCCACACTTAATGCCAATTACATGGCGAGCAAATTACAAAAAGCCGGGTTTGAGCTAAGTTTTAAAAACCGCAGGGCCAGCCATGAGTTTGTAATATCTTTTTCTAAGCAGACTAAAGAGCTTGGTATAAACGCAATGGATTTCGCCAAACGTCTGCTGGACTATGGAGTGCATGCTCCAACCACCTACTTCCCGCTACTAATTCCGGAATGTTTCCTAATAGAACCCACCGAAACAGAATCCATGGAAGAGATAGACTATTTTGTCGATGCGCTGACTGAAATTCAAAGAGAAGCGGAAATCGACCCCGAGCTGCTGAAAACAGCCCCCCATACTTTGCCTGTTAGACGTCTCGATGATGTAAAAGCCGCCCGGGAGCTGGACCTGGCCTGGAAGAGTGAGTGAGATCGCCGGACACATCCAAATCCAAAATTAGCATACGCTGGCTTGTTAGCGAAACGCTGGTCATTGTATTTGGCGTGCTTATCGCCATTGGTCTTGATAACTATTGGACTCTGGAACAAGAGAAAGATCTGGAGTTGCAATATTTGCAGCGCTTACATGAAGATGTCACGGCTGACATCGAGTTTATCAACAATTTCTATGTGAAGCGCCTGAAGACCAAAATTGATGCTCTTAACGCTATTGCTCCGGTTGTGCGCGGACGCAAACCCATACCCCAAAACCTTGAGTTGTTCCTGAAAAATGTATCCTTGGGCGGCTTGATGGGTGCCTCGACTATAGCCTGGACCTGGAACGATACATTTGACGACCTGAAATTTACCGGCAACCTGCGTTTGATACGGGATGCGAATCTGCGACAGAAAATCTCCTCTTATTACGCAGAACTGGATGGAGTTTCCATACGCGCAGCAGCTCGTCTAACCGGATATGCCGCCTTTGTACATTCACAAATGCCTGCAGAACTTAGGTCTGATATGCGCCTTGAAGATATGCAGAAATTTGGTATGGATCGTGCGGCTAAACGGTTTACATCCGAAGCGTTTGAGGACTTGTTGAATATGGAATACAACTATGCCTATTTCCTGAGGTATCTTGATTTAGGTCCTGAAAGTGCTCAACTTGCCGCAGAGCTGAAGGCGTACATTGGGGAGTTGGAGGGCGGGTAGCTAGTAGTTAGAGAGCTCTATGCCGACCATTATCAGGTGGCATAGAGTTGTACGCTTAGGTTCTAATGCCCTCTATCATCCTCTTGATTGCTCTTGTCATCCTGCGCTTCACCAAGTTTTTTGTTCTCACCAATGGGGCTTTCATCTTTGGGTGGGTTACACTTATCGTGGTCATATGAGTATCTTGGTTTAGCGTTCTTATTGCGCTCAAGCACGCGTTCCGCATCCGCTAGATCAATTGCTCTCCCCGCTTCGCATTCTTCCAGAGCCGCCCCTGCTGCGTCCAATATCACACGCAAAGCTTCTACCCTTCTGGCATGCGCGCGGTAAGCGTTTCCTGCTTGAAATCCAGTCGCGACATCCTGGGAGTGTCCGAATGCTAGAGATCCAAACATTAGTGCTTTTTCGAAACCTTTTTTGCAAACTTCCAAAAAACAACCAGCAATGCTGGTTGCGTCAGTAGGGATAGGATTTAACGCATCAATGGATCTTCCAATCATTTTGTCAGTCAGCTCCTTTTCAAGATCTTCAAGAAATCCCCCCCACTTTGCTAGTTTGTCCGCTTCGTCTTGATACTTTCTCTGCGCAATAAGGTACTTGTCCACTAGCTTGGAACAAGAACGCACTGACGGGATAGGGTAATTTATCGCTCTGCATCCTGGATCCGGTTCCCATGCGCTGATTGTGTTGGAAAAAAGAAGAACCCCGAAGAGCGTCAAAGTTAGGTATTTCATTTCCATTTCCTGTGTTTAGTTTGCAGATAGAAGTTTTTCATAGATGTCCAACTCCTACACTAGGGCGCATGTACTAGTCGCGAATCCAACCCGCTCATGCACCTACAGTACGGGTGTACTGCTTTTCGGAACAGAATGACTAGTACAACCGACCTAATTGTGCTCCGAGTGCTCAATGCGCAAACTCCTACTGAAAAACTATCAGGGTAATATTATGTTTCGTTTTAGCAATTATTTTTATTTGGCTACCGTGTTGGTCGCTGGTGTTTCTGTCCTTGCCCAGAGCGTTTCGGGTGCCCAGTGGCATCCTGTAGAAAAGTATTGTGCAACCTACAAAATAAAAGGCATGGCAAAAGGCACGCTAAAAACCTGCCAGCGAAATCATGGCCGCGATCGTTTTGAAATTATGGATACTACTGTTGGTTTCGGACCATTCAAAAAACATGAACAAAAACACACGATCTATTTGGGTGAATTCATCTACACGATTGCCGATGGTACAAAGACCATTCCAAAAACCAGAAACCCTGTTTACAAAGGCTTTGAGTCTGCCCACGAAGGCCAAAGTGCTGAAGAAGTGAGCGAGATTTATTTGAATGTGATGGGCTATGGCAAAATTGATGGTATCGATTCTGCTGCCGGCGTTGCTTGCAACATACGTCACTCAGCAGCAATGGGTGGCTCCATTTGCATGACAGACAAGCTCATTACTGTTAAAACATCCGTGTTTGGTCAAAAACAGATACTCACCGAATTGGTAGAGGGAAGCGATGGGGGGGATAAAAACTACGACCCGCAAAGTTTTGGATTGCCGATTGTGGAGGGTCCGGATATAGAGAAAGTGTTAGAGCAGCTATCAAATATGAGGGGTCAGATGACCGAATCTGCCAACGATTAGTAAAATTACCAATGAAAATACTATTTACACTACTGTTGGTAGTAACGGGGTAAATGCATGTTTAACAGAAATTTGTTACTGGTTGCCGCAAGCTTCCTGCTCGCTGCTTCATCCACCTGTGGGATGGAATCTTCAGCTTCAACGGGTAGGTCGACAGAGGCGAATAACACTGCCATATACATAATTTACGACAGTTCCAATTCTATGTGGGGTCCCTTGCAGGGTGAGCAGCGTAAATATGAAGCCGCGCGTAAGGCTTTGGTCAACTTTGTGGATAACGAAATTGAAGGGCGGGAGGTCGCTTTTCGCGCATACGGACACCGGCGGGCTAAAGATTGCACAGACTCGGAACTTATTGTGCCGTTTAGTTCAGAAAATGTTGGCGAAGAAATCAAAGCCGCTGTAAACGGAATTCGTCCCACCGGACAGACGCCTATTGACTTCAGTCTGCGTAGAGCGCTTGAAGACTTTGGAGACCGTAGTGGAGAAATACTGTTGCTAACAGACGGCATAGAAAGCTGCGATGCTGATCCTTGTGCGTTATTGGCAGCCTGGAAAGAGAAAAACGTTAAAGTTAATGTGCATGTTGTAGGCATTGGTTTATCAGAAAAAGAAAAAGTTGCCATTCAGTGTCTGGCAGATGCTGCCGGTACCGAGTTTCTTGATGCGCAATCTGAGCAGCAATTGGCAGATAGTCTTACCGCTGCAGTTGGAGAAGCAGAAAGAGACAACACTCCTGGCGATTTTCATCTTACGGTAAATTACGATGCAGGCAGTAAGATAGACCGGCAATTGACAGCTATTGGTACCTTGAGTCCCCTGGATGAACATGGCAAGCTGATGGAAGTGTCGAGCAACGGTCGGTTTACTCCCTTACCGGGTAAGTACACTTTGACTGCCGGTGTTCGGCTGGTCACGGGAGGCATGTACAAACCCCATACGCAGGAACTGGAAATTCTCCCAGGAAAAAGTCATCGGGTTACGATTTCCCCGCCCATTCCACCCGCCGTTAAAACTGAATTCTGGGAAGTCGGTGAAAAAGTACGCCCTGGATTTGTCCGTGCCTATCAGGAAGACCGCGAGGTGTTTAAATTCAGGGGCAAAGATATTTCCTTTATTCCAGAGGGCAGCTTTGAATTCCGTTCCGACTACAACGTCCACAACAAAAACCTCGTTGTAACTGAGTCTTTTAGTGCAGGAGACTTCAAAACGGTAAAGTTCCAGCTTAAGGAATCGGTACTTATTTACGCTCAGGTTAATGCCCAGGATTCAGGGTATTTGTTTAGCAAGCATCCCTTGCTGGAACAGAATGGAAAACCCAGCGGAACTGTCCGCAACAATAATGGTGGATTAGTTATACCTGGTACGCATGAACTTGTTATGCACGATGGGTTAAATGAGTACCGAACGACCATTGAGGTGACACACGAAGAAAAGCAGCGGTTTAAACTCATTGCACCGGCGGGAAATTATCGACTTCACTACCAAAACAAGGACGGTTCCGCAGAAAAAGCTAAACGAATATTTATCTATGGGCCGATGGGTAGTAAGAGCTTTACTTCAGAGAAGGCATTTGCGCTTCTCCCTGGAGAATATCGTATAGTGGGTTGGCCCAAGGCGAACTATGAGGAACAAAAACTCATAGTTAGTGCTGGGGACGATGCAGATATTGTGTTCAGGGCAATCAGTAACTAGGGAAGCTCTTATCGGTGGAGTCATGCGAATAAGAAGTGTTCTGGTGGTTCTTTTTGGTATCTCCGGTGCCACCGGGCTACTTTACGAGTCCGTCTGGACGCAATATTTAGGTCTGTTTCTCGGCCACACGGCCTATGCACAATCTTTGGTATTGATGCTTTTTATGGGTGGCCTCTCTCTTGGAGCCTACCTTGCTGGTAGTTTATCGCAATGGATCAAACGACCACTGGCGGTGTACGCGTGTATCGAGATTTTAATCGGAATTTCGGCACTAGCGTTCCATTTTCTATATATTCAGGGGACTGAGCTCTATTTTGAACACTGGTTACCCTTAGTTAACAACCTTGAATTAGTTACCTTCAGCAAGTTGCTACTTGCTGGCCTATTGGTCTTTCCACAAACTGTTTTGCTGGGTGCGACCTTTCCGTTAATGGTTGCTGGTTTACATCGATGCAACAGTGATTCTATGGGCTATTCCACTGCCGGTGTGTATTTTATAAACAGTCTGGGAGCCGCCTTTGGGGTGCTGGTTACGGGCTTTTATCTGGCACCTGAATACGGGTTGCCAACTACTCTGCTTATTGCCGGGCTGCTCAATTGTACCGTTGGCGTTATTGCCTATTTCGTTAGCCGGGCAACAATAAGTATGGGAGAAACAGCCCAGGACAACCATTTAACACCAGGTTGGCTATTTCTTTGGGTGGCAGCCATTACGGGCGCCGCCTCGTTTATTTATGAAATTGGCTGGATTCGTATGTTGAGTCTGGTTCTGGGTAGTTCCAGTCACGCCTTTGAACTGATGCTCAGCGCTTTTATATTCGGCCTTGGGATTGGTGGCTATGTTATTCGCCAGCGCATGAATACCATCCACAGCCCTCAAAGAACATTGGCACTGGTGCAACTATTCATGGGCAGCTTTGCGGCTCTGACTATTGTTTTTTACGACCAGACTTTTTTAGTAATGCAGTTTTTCCTGAGAGCTTTATCACAAAGTGAGCAGGGTTATGTTTTGTTCAACATTCTCTGCCACAGTCTTACGTTCGCCTTTATGTTACCGGTGACCATTTGTGCTGGCATGACTTTGCCTTTGTTAACCCAATGCCTCGTCAGTAGAGGTCATGGTGAGGCGAGTGTTGGCAAGATTTACTCGGCAAATACGTTGGGGAGCCTGGTTGGTGTTTTACTGGCACTGCATTTCCTGATGCCGGTGTTTGGATTGAAGTTCTTGATTTGCGTTGGTGCTGCAGCGGACATAGCGCTTGGTTGGTGGCTGATAAAAAAATTGACGACAGAAAAATGGCATACAGTTGTTGTCGCGATCATGGCTACCAGCGTCCTGCTTGTTATTGCTGTTTTTGTTCAACCGGACCCCATAAAAATGGCCTCCGGCGTTTATCTGCGCGGCAAGATAAATACCGCTCGGGAAATACTGTTTCACAAGGACGGAAAAACCGCATCGGTGGACGTGATACGGAATCGCGATCAGATAGCCATTGCCACGAACGGGAAAGTGGATGCAGCCGTCAGTGACAATACTCCCAGCAAAGACGAACCCACCATGCTGTTGTTAGGCGCATTACCGCAAGCAATAAAACCCAATATTAGAACGGCTGCGGTTATTGGTTTTGGTTCCGGAATTACCAGCAATACTCTTCTTGCATCGAAGGCTCTTGAACGTCTGGACACAATCGAAATAGAACCTGCCATGGTCGAAGGAGCCAGGTTTTTTGCTGAGCGAGTTGAACGGGTCTATCGGGATGCACGAAGCAATATTGTTATAGAAGATGCAAAAACCTATTTTGCCAGTCACAAGGTGTTTTATGATCTGATTGTTTCCGAACCGTCAAACCCCTGGATTAGCGGCATAGCCAGCCTTTTTTCGATTGAACATTATCGCGTGATCCGAAACCATCTGAAAGCCGACGGGATATTTGTGCAATGGCTGCAAATTTACGGTATGAACCCCGAAACCGTAGCCTCTGTGATGAAAGCCCTGGAACAGAGTTTTCCGTATTACACGCTTTATGCGCTCAATAACACCGATCTGGCCATTGTTGCACAAGCTTCCAGCCCGGTTGCTTTACCGGGTGCAGCAATTTTTTCCAATGCCCAACTTGGTAAAGCGTTAAAGAGGGTCGGAATTGAAAGTGTTTATGACTTGCATCATCGTCGTATTGGCTCAGAAAAATTGCTTGCCCCCTACTTTAACAGTTTTTCCATTGCGGCAAATTCTGACTTCCACGGAATCCTGGCACCCGCTGCGGTAAAGGCGCGCTACCTGGGCCAGGATGCACTTGAACTACAGCGTTTTCGATTGGTTCCTGCGGCATTATCCAGAATAATCGAGGGAGTAGAATGGCCAGTGGATCCGGACAAACTCTCAGCCAACATGTATTTGCATTCGGCGGATCTTGCCAGAACGGCGCTGGGCATTCGCAATGACCTTCTACACGGGGTTCGATTTGTCTCAAGCGACAGCAATGTGCAAAGCGCCATGCTTTTAGTCCACTCGAAACCTTGTGCCGGCAGTACCAAAGAGTTTGTTTTTGCGATCCAGAAAATAGCCGCGGCAACGCTGCCCTTTCTCCCTGCGAAGGACAATCTGGCCCTTTGGAAACACATCAAAACAACGGGTTGTGCGCAGTCTCTGGATGAAAACACAGAAATACATCGATGGCTGGCCTTGTTTACTGATGTCTCACAAGGCAACTACCTGCGTACCCTCTACTTCGCTGACACGGCTGAAATGTCCGCCACCTGGCGCAACAATCTCATCATGTACCGCTTGCTGGCTGCTTATCAGGCCGGTGCACCCATAACCAGCAATATTCGAGCCAGCAGTCCTGAAGTGCAACTTCTTCAGGCACATTTACGGTAGTACATCCGTTCTAGTGACCTGGGGTTCAACAGCGGCTCTAATAAGAGTCTGAAAGTTACCTTTGGTCATCGTGAAAAAACTCTCAATTGTTTGCGCTGCTGTGAACCTGGTATTGTGCTGGTCTGTTTCTGCAGCGCAAAAATTACCGGCTGGTTCCGGGCTTGGGTTTGCGTATACTTATTATCAACAACACATTGTTTATGGTGAAAAATGTCAATCGACCGTAGGAATCAATGCACGCAATAAGTCTGCCATACTGGCAGCGGCAATGTCTGGGTATGCCAGTGCTACTGAGCAGACAGGCAAAGCCCCTTATTTGTTCACCTATTTTTCTGCCATTGCTCAGTCTGGTAAACCTTGCGGCTCGAAACTGTTGGTACTACCAGATACTGTCTCGAATGAGGTAAGCGGACTACTTAAGTCCTCGGGCCAGACGAGCGAACAAATCACCTGCCCGGTACTTGAGGCCAGCGAAATAGAAGTATTTGAACGTTACCTGGAAGCCCTTGCAGCAAAAGTAATGTGGGACACCCTGGCTAAACGATGTTGAACGCTTAACTATCATGAGAACAATACAATGAATTTTTCAGTTACAAAATCCTTTCGCGCGCTTGTTGCAACAGCGCCATTCCTGGTCTTTCGAGTACTTGTGTACTTGAGTGTTGTTGTACTTTATCTGCTGGGTGTGGGTGTTGGTGGATCGATTGGGTATTTTTTAACCCTGGGAGCTGAGGAGCCGGGCTCAGGTGTAGGGATTGGAGGGGTCACCGGTTTTGTCTTGTCCGGTGCGGTAATTTACTGGTTGCGTGAGACATTGTTATACGCGGTGAAGGCCGGTCATATTGCCGTGTTGGTAAAATGGTTTGACGGAGAATCCCTCCCGGCAGGGCAGGGCCAAATTACTTATGCGCGAGATCAGGTAACGCAGCGATTTGGACAGGCTTCAATTTTGTTTTTGTTAGACAAACTTATCAAAGGGGTACTCAAAGCGTTTAATCGCACAGTGATGGCTTTAAGTACCCTGATTCCAATACCAGGTCTTCAAGGCCTGGTGAGTATTGCGGGTAAAGTTATTGAGACCAGTCTTACCTTTGTAGATGAGCTTATACTGGCTTACTGTATGCGTGTAGAAAGTGAAAATCCGTGGCAGGACAGCCGTGCCGCTCTTATCCTTTATGCCCAAAATTACAAAATCATGTTAAAGAGTGCAGTCGTGCTCACGGTGATTGCCTACATATTTACGCTGGTGATTTTTCTTCTGGTTCTTGGCCCCTTTGGTTTATTGGTGGCCAACTTTGAAGCCGTAGCGGGATTTTGGGGATTTACTCTGGCAGTGATATTTGCCTGGGCTTTAAAAGCAGCTCTTATTGAACCCTTTATGATCGCGTGCATGATGCAGAGTTACTTCGCTGCTATCGAAAATCAGGAGCCAGAGCCAGAATGGGAACGGAAGCTCGAAGCGGCATCTGACAAGTTTAGTTCGTTTGCCGATAAAGCCAAAAACTACGTTCGTCCAGCAAGCTCCTCGACTGACTCAAACGCCAACGCTAACGAAACCGGGTGAATGCCCAAGAAACTATAGTAGCGATATGACTGTAGCAGCTATACATCAGAATCCATGTCAATGTCACAGGTTGTCGGTGCTGTCATCATAAAACTGTACAATTGCTTCCACTGGTCTGGGGCCAGGCTCGCACGCAATTGTTGCAACTGCTCTTCATCTTCGAGGATCATGGTGGTTAGCCAAGCAAGGCCATCCTCTGGTAGAGCTTTAGTGGCCTCTACAGCAAGACACTGGCAGTTTTTTCGGGCGATGTTACCACTGTTTTCACAAACACTCATAAATTCGTTTTTCGCAGCACCACCGCCACACGCAGTTAACAAAACAGCGGCAAAAATGGGAATAAGTGGCTTGATCATGGCTTTTTCTCGTTTGTTTTCGTCGTACACTAGCGTTTCCATTATTCACTGTCACTAGTACGGTCGTACTATGAAAATGATCCGATGATCAACAAAAAAACAGATAGTCAGGAAGATTTTGCAGGCGCAATAGATGCTTTGCGCGAAAACCTTCAGGCCACACCAACGCGTGAAAGCTGGGGACAACAAATTGCCTGGGCAGGGCTTATTGCCGCTGCAATGGGCTTGTTGGCCTGGTTTACCCTTGTCACAGACACTACGGAACAAATTCAAATCCATCATATGGGGGTGAGCTATGAGGCCAAATCCGTTTCCGACAAGTGGCTTGGTCATGCAGTTGAACAGGGTGTTAATGCGTATCTTCAGGCGAGCGGTCGCATTCACCTGGTAGCAGATCCTTTTAAGACTGCCGGCTTTAGTCTTCCTGCAATTCTCCACCCCCGTAATCGCAATGGCGCTGACTGGATTTTACGTGGCGAAATGAAGGAGGTTGCCCAGGTTCTCGAACTCTCCCTAAATCTGGAAAGTGTGATAAACCAGGAGGTACGCTACACAAAAATACTTTATGGCAGTGTCGAAAATCTGGCAGACCTGGCAACCCGAGCGGCTAATGAAGTGCATGTATGGTTTAGATTACCACCACTCACCGCCCGGGAAGCTCAATACGCACAGGCTGAAATTCCAGGTAGTCTGCAAGCAAAAAATTACATGGCAGAGGGATTGGATGCCTTGTCCCGTGGCAACAGTCGGCTTGCAATCAAACACTTTGAGGCAGCGCTCGAAAGCTCACCAAATCACCCTATTATTTTAAGCAATCTGGCCTCGGCCTGGTCACATCTTGGCTACGCGGTAAAGGCCCGCAAAATTGCGCAACGTGGTTTTGAGCAGATAGGTAACTTGAGCCGCGCCAAGCAACTTAGTGTAGAGGCAGGGTACCGAATACTAAACAACGAATGGGAGCGCGCTGAAGAGTTGTACCGGGCCTTAAAAGAGTTTTATCAACAAGATATTGAATATGGGTTAGCGCTCGCAAATGCGCAAATGAAAGGCGCGCGATACAATTCAGCTTTTGCAACATTGACAAACCTGCGTGAGCTGCCATCAACCAAACAAAGCGACCCAAGGATTGACCTGCTTGAGTCTGAGGTTTGGTATTACGCCGGCGACTATGGAAAGGGGTTTGATGCTGCCTCCCGGGCTGCAGTCACGTCTCGTAGCCTTAACGAACCTGCCATAATGGCTGACGCGCTTGCAATGCAAGTTCTACTGGCGCCCCAGGTGAACACAAAAGATGTGCCTATCTGGAAAGATGAAGCGCAGGCAATTTATGAAAAAATGGGAGATCCTGTTGGTTTGGCACACCTTTTACTCCGAAACGGTGACCGAGCCTTTGCCCGCGGTCGATATCTGGAGTCGGAAACTATTTATCATGAGGCATTGGTTGTAGCTGCACGGGTGGGTAATGAAAGGCTACAAGCCAATACCCTGTCGAGCCTTGCACGGACCTATGATTTGCAGGGAGATCTTTCGAAAGGGCTACACATAAAGGAAGAAGTACTAGAAAGCTATCGACGGCGTGATATGAAGCGAGGGATTGGGGTGATGTTGGAAAATCTTGCTATATCCCATTACAAACTTGGAAATCCCACCGAATCATTGCAATTGGTCAACGAAGCTGAAAAACACTTTGAAAAATTTGGAGATTTTATTGGCACTGCCTGGATTCCCTATCATCGCGCTCGTTCACAGCTGCTAATGGGGAATGTGACTGATGCAGAAACTAACATGCGCCGGGCAAAAGCAAATGCGACAGCGCATCCGGAAGGCGCGCTTGCGCTTCACAGCCAATATGAACTTTGTCTGATACTTCTGGCTACCGGTCATTTCGACGAAGCGCTGAATCAGGCAGAAAAACTCTTGCAAGATTACCTGGCTGTGGAGCTATTTCCGGATGCAGCAGAAACTCGCCTGCTAATATCGCGCATACTCCAGCGTCTCGATAGTTGGCCAGACGCGCATAAGCAGGCACAAAAAGCGAAAGAATTTTTTGTTTCCAGTGACGCCAGTTATTATGTAGCCAGTGCAAATACAGAGCTTTTGGTCTGCCAGTTGCAAGCCAGGAATCAGCAGCAGATCGATGAAGCTTGTGATCAGCTAGAATCTTCGCTAGAACACATACAACACGGTCTGGTGCTTTTAAGAGGGCGAACGATGTTAGCGCAATGTGAGAACAATGCGATTGATGCACAAACTGCTCTGGAAAAAATTGTGCACGCCGCTGACGAAAAGCAACTGTTTGTGCCTTTGATCGAAGCAAACTTCACAAGAGTAAAAATGATGAAAGGCCTGGACAATGCACCCCAGGAACTATTTCTAGCAACAAAAAAGCTAGCAGAGGAAAGCGGCTGGTGGGCACCGGACGAAATTTCTAAATTGTGATTATTCAAGAAGCAGAACTGAATAACTTTCTCAGCCGCAGAAGCCTTGCCATGATAGTAGCAGGGTCACATTGGTCTATTACTACGTTTGGTCACATGTTTGTCGCTCTGTTGTTGGCGAGTGTCTTAACCCGGGAATTTGGGTTGTTATGGCCATATATCTGGGCAGGGTTGTTGTGCTTGCTGATCACCTTTCAAGCTTTTTTCAGTCGTATCCATATAAACAGTGCCAGGGAATCTCTAGAAAAAGTTAGTCGGGTGTTAACCCAATTCACTGTTTCCAGTTACCTGGTGGGTATCTCCTGGGCAACTGTAGGCTTACTGCTCTTTCCCATTCAATATCCAGAGCTGCAATTGTTTTTAGCTTTTGTTATGGGGGGCATATCCCTTGTTGCTGTAGGCACCCAACATATATACCTGCCGGCCTGTTATGGCTCCATGGGATTTGCAGTTCCTGTACTTGGTATTCGTTATGTCATTGAAGGGCTATATATAGAAGCTACTCTGGTGGTGTTGTACACCATTGTCTTAATTAGACTTGCCAATATGTTGTCCAGATTTTCTCATCGCACCATTGTTCTGCAATACGAGAGAGACATTCTTCTGGATCAGCTGGGTGCGCGGGCAAGCGAGCTTGAGGCTGCCAAGCGCTCAGCAGACGAAGCGAATTTATCGAAATCACGGTTTCTAGCACAGGCGAGTCACGACCTTCGTCAACCACTCCATGCTATGGGGCTTTTTATAGAGACGATCTCCGATCACAAGCTCGATGACAAGGTCGCGAAGGTGGTACAACGTGTGCGTCAATCGCTTGATGGTCTTTCCAAATTGTTTGATACATTGTTGGATGTCACTTTACTGGACACAGGCAAGACACAACCGCGCCCTGTCGATTTTGAAATCAATGAATTTTTTGCGCAGTTAGCAAGGGACTATGAACCAATTGCGAAGGATAATCGGGTTAAACTAAAATTCATGCAATCGCATATTAACTTACGTGCCGACCCCATTCTGTTACGGAGACTGGTACAAAACCTGGTGTCAAACGCAATTCGACATTCCGCGCGGGGGCGAGTTCTGGTTGGCTTGCGGCCCTTCAGGGGGAGGTATGCAATTGATGTGGTAGATAACGGTAGTGGTATAAAGGAAGAAGATCAGGAACGAATTTTTGAAGAATTTGTACGCCTCAGACAAGAGCGTTTATCTATCCATTCCTCAACCCAACCCGGACTGGGACTGGGTTTATCAATTGTGTACCGCATAGCCACCATGTTAGATCTGGAAGTTATGGTGTCTTCACGAATTGGAAAAGGCAGTCGATTTCGAATCAGTGGCTTGGATCCTGCTCTGGGCCTGCCCCACACAATTACAAACACACAAACCTTCCGCCCAGATGATTTGTTGGCGAGTGCAAATATTCTGGTTATTGATGACGACCCGGAAGTTCTGGAGGCAACCGGCGCTCTGCTTTCCAAGTGGGGTTGCAATATTCAATTACATTTACGAGCCAATGATTTGTTTCAGCCAGCAGATTTAATTGTTTGTGATTTTGAATTGGACGAAAACGTCACTGGCATAGATGTTGTTCGTCAGTGTCGACAAAAATGGGGTCAGATACCGGCAGTAATAATTTCAGGCAACTCATCTGAGCAGGTAAAAAGTCTCACACGCGATGAAGGCCTGGCTCTTTTACATAAACCTGTCCGCCCAGCCCAACTTCGCTCGGCACTTCTTCAGGCATTAACCGCCAAAAATTAGCCGAATTTCCCACTTTTCGCAGCAATTGCAGCCGCCGCGGACCGGGAATTTACATCCAGAGTTCGCAACAAGGCTGAAACATGAATACGCACCGTAAATGGAGATAATTCAAGCGCCTTTCCTATTTCCTTATTTGATTTACCTTCACACACAAGTGCGAGCACCTGAGTCTGTCGGGGTGATAGTTCGTCAACACTGGAATGGGCGTGGGGCTGTCCAAGAACAGATACAGGGCGATGCACAATGGTTTCACCTTCCATTACCTTTACGAAACCTTCCGCCATTATGTCTGGCGGAACGGACTTGGAAATAAACCCATTTGCACCGTCCTGGAGAATCACATCGATTACGTCATTGTCTTCTATCATGGAAACAACAACGATAGCTGTCACCGGAAGGTTCTGACGATATATTGCCAGATCTTTGACTACATCAAATCCTGGAAACAAAACGTCTAGTACAAGAAGATCTGGTTCTGGGCTTTTCTCTAACAAATGATGCAATTCCTGCGTGTCACCCGCTTGAGTAATTACTGCTTTCGAAAATACATTTTGCAGTATGCCTGCCAGACCCTCTCTAAAAATGGGGTGATCGTCTACAACGGTAATTGTCAACTTACTATCCAGAAGAAGATCCTACCAGTTCTTTGGAAAACCCAGTGTGCGCCAGCTGGTAGTAAATTGCTCTAGTTCAGATGTACTATTTCTGCAATTTATAGCAACTTTACCCGGGTGCTGCTTCAAGATCATTTCTTAACGTTCTGGTGGCCATATAAAAATGACATGCTGACCAGAGCATAACCGGCGGTAGAACATACAACATCGCCTGACGTAGAGATTCTGTTCCCAGACTAACACTATAGTAGTCACTCAATATGCCAATGGTCCAGGGCCCAAGACCGAGCCCGATAATATTCAGAATCAAAAACAGAATGGCGGATGCTGTAGCCCGCATGCGCAAACCTACTAGTCCGTGTGTAGTGGCGATGGCGTTGCCGAGATAAACGTTAAAAAGAATTCCGGGTATAAGGGATAGCCAAAGTGCTGTGTATGGGTTGTCGACAAGATAAACAAAAACCATAAACGGTACACAGATGACCCCGGTGATTGCGGGTAACCACATGTACCAGCGTTTATCTTTACGGGCTAATCTGTCTGCGAGCAGACCTCCGCCAAATACACCGATTGCGCCTGAAAGCCCCAGGATGATTGCCAGGTAAGTACCGAGTTCACCTGTTGTCATGGAGTGGCTACGAATCATAAACGAGGCTGTCCAACTGCTTGTACTGTAACCGGCAAATGCATTGAGTGCTGCACCAAAAGCCATATGCCGAAACGATATACGGCTCCATAACAAAGACACAACTTGCGTAAATGGAATACTTTCATCTGAAACCTGCCTTTTCTCTGCAAGTCCTCGCATCGGTTCTTTTAAAGTAAAACGCACGATAAGTGCCAGTAAAATTCCGGGAAGCCCAACTACCATAAAAGCAACGCGCCAACCAAAAAACTGGTCCAGCCAGCCGCCAAAGAGAAAACCAAACAGAATGCCAAAATTGACCCCGGTAGAGTAAAAGGAAAGCGCACTGGCGCGTTGTGTCGCTGGAAAGATATCTGAAATGATGGAGTGGGAAGGTGGGCTGCCACCTGCTTCGCCAACCCCAACACCAACTCGAGCGATAAGCAGCTGCGCGTAATTTTGTACAACGCCGCTCAGGGCTGTCATGAGGCTCCAAAGCCCGACGGACATAGCGATAATATTGCGGCGGTTTGCTCTGTCTGCCCAACGTGCAATAGGAATACCAGCCGTTACGTAAAATACTGCAAAGGCAAATCCGGTGAGCAATCCCAGTTGGCTATCGGACAAGCCAAGATCAAGCTTTATGGACTCCTGCAAAATGGCCAGCAGTTGCCGGTCAATAAAGTTAAAACTGTAGACAATGGTCAGCAAGACCAGCGCATAATTACGTGCCCGGGTTGTGGCGTAATCGTTGTTGTTTGCTAGTTGTGTATTCTTGTTCTGGTCTGGCATGTAAGACTCTTTTTTAGCCAGCTTACAGAACAGAATGATGAATTGCGACCTAGTTACCCAGAGCCGTTGTAAGCGCTTCGAGACTGGTAATTGGCAGCGAACAACTCAAGCCCTGACAAATATATGCAGTAGATAACAGTTGTTTTTCAGGGCTTACTAACCGGGGTAAATATTGTGGAATACGTTTGCTGTCTTCATAAGCTATAAAAAATGCCAATCTGTCTGGCGCGTAGATAGAACGACATTTATCCAGCCAGGGTTCCCGATCAATGGCGGGGCCGCGAATTAAAATTTGTTCGGGCGGGCTTAACCAGTTTTGTAAGGCTGATACCAGGGATACGTGTCCCGTAAGCGACTGCTCAATGGCTGGTTTTGCCCAGTTAAGTGTACGCTCGGCAATTTCCAGATAACGCGAGTTTGTAAATAAATGGCCCAGGGTAATTAAAACTTTAACCATGGTGGCATTGCCCGGCGAAACAGCTTCATCGCTGGTGGGCTTGGGGCGGTATATTAAAGTTTCATGATCGTGCGCGGTAAAGAAAAATCCGCCCTGTTTCCCGTCAAAGAACAACTCGATAGCGGTGTCTGCGAGGTTGTGGATGAAGGCCACGTCTTTATCTCGCCATTGTGTTGCCAGCGCGGTAAGTGTGGCGTCTATTAAATTGGCATAGTCGTCCAGATAAGCAAGATGCTTTACCTGTCCCTGATGCCAGGTGGCATACAGGCGTTTTTGCCTGTCATCCCAAAGTTGCTGTTCCGCAAAATCAAGCGCTGCAAATGCGGAGTGTAGCCAGCGGTCTTCTTTAAGCTGTTGGTTTGCCCGCAACATTCCCTTAATAGCTAGTCCATTCCAGGCGGCGAGTATTTTTGTATCAGTTGCAGGGGCGATCCTGTGGGATCGCACCGCCAGCATTTTGGTTTTGGCGCTGCGATAGATCCGAGTAGCCTGTTCGGTGTTTAAACCCAGTCGTTTGATAACAGATCGCCAGGCATCTGCGCGTTTCAATATCCACTGTCGTTCAAAATTAGCCGGTTTATCCAATCCGTAGAGTGTTTCGATTAGCTCATATTCTTCTGTACTGAGCAGTATTTTTACTTTGTGTCTAAGCCAGGTGTAGTATTTCCCCTCTTCTCCTTCAGAATCAGCATCCACGGCAGAGTAATAACCCCCTTCCGGGCTTTGCATGTCTCGAATAAGCCAGTTTGCTGTATCCCTGAGCGCCTCGCTAAACAAGGTGTCGGGACCGAACTGAAGCGCGTCGGCAAGCAGGTTCAATAGTTCGCCATTGTCGTACAGCATTTTTTCGAAATGCGGTACCGTCCACTCGGCATCCACACTATATCGATAAAAGCCTCCGGCAAGCTGATCGTATAGTCCACCCCTCGTCATTTTTGTTAGGGTCTGCATTACCTTGTCGAGAATGTTATTGTTCTTTTCTCCACGTAGCCTGGTGTATCGAAATTGTTCCATGAGATATTGTATACGTGAGGGCATTGGAAATTTGGGTGCGTGACCAAAGCCGCCAAAATTTGTGTCGTACTGGTTTTCCAGTGTTTTGGTAGTAAGTGAGATAATTTCTATGTCGGTGTTTTTCACAGACAGCTGGTCAAGCTGATTAATACGCTCTAATAAAGTAGTTAGCTCTCTACCCTGCTTGCTCACGGCTTCTGCCTCTGCTTCGAAGGCCGAGGATATTTTTACCAGCAGGTCTGTGAAAGCCGGTAGTTGATGGCGGGGTTTGGGTGGAAAGTATGTTCCGGAAAAAAACGGAGCTAGCGAATGCGGGTCCAGAAACACGGTTAATGGCCAACCCCCGGGTTGTTGTGTCATCAACTGATGTGCTAGTTGATATACTTTATCCAGGTCGGGCCGTTCTTCCCTATCCACCTTTATATTCACAAAATGCTGGTTCATCACGTCTGCACATTCCGAATTTTCGAACGATTCATGGGCCATGACATGGCACCAGTGGCAGGCAGAGTAACCAATAGAGAGTAGAACCGGTGTGTTATTAGTACGCGCATAAGACAGACTTGCTTCTGTCCAGGGTTGCCAGTGAACGGGATTATCGGCGTGCTGGAGTAAATAAGGACTGGTTTCCCGAAACAGAAGGTTTCGGTCTGCGTCTTTAGGCATGGCGGGCATAAGGTCTGGGTTTTCCGATTGAGGGTAATATAGGTTCAGGGCCATGATTATACCCTGAACCTGCCGCAAAGGCGGGGCTTCTGTGGACTGGCTTTATGAATGGCTTCCCATGTGAAACAATCCCACATTGAATAGGGGTCGTGCGTGTGATTGATGCAGATGGATTTAGACCGAACGTAGGCATTGTTCTTTGCAATGCAAAGGGTCAGGTCCTGTGGGCGAGACGTATAGGACAAAACTCCTGGCAATTTCCACAAGGTGGGATAGACAGGGGAGAATCGCCCGAACAAGCCCTTTACCGGGAACTTGAAGAGGAAATCGGCTTAAAACAACAGGATGTGCAGGTTGTAGCCTGTACACAACGCTGGTTGAAATATCGTTTACCGGGTCAGTATCGGCGCCGGGACTCCAATGAAAATTTTGTCGGGCAAAAACAAAAGTGGTTTTTGCTACGTCTCACTGCCACAGATGAATCTATTTGTGTCGCCACGGGGGAGAAACCGGAATTTGACCAATGGCGCTGGGTTTCCTACTGGTATCCACTGGGGCAGGTTATTGATTTTAAGAAAGAGGTTTATCGCCGGGCACTTCTGGAGCTGGCTCCGCTGTTAAACCTGCCGACAGACAAAGATAACAACGCGGTCGCAGGCGGTAACTGCAAAAATGCTTGAGTCTCTACGCCATATTGTCCAGGAGGTTGATACTGCTCGCTCCTTTAAGAGTGCGCTGGACACACTTGTTGTCAATGTTAAACAAACGCTAGATACGGATGTCTGCTCAGTATTTCTGGTGGACCGGGAAACGCGCAAATATGTATTTGCTGCAACTGAAGGCCTGAACAAAAATGCTCTGGGAAAAGTATCCCTGGAGCACAACGAAGGGCTTGTAGGGCAAGTGGGTTTGAAAGCAGAACCGGTGAATCTGGATGATGCTACTACGCACCCTCATTTTCATTTTATTCCAGAGGTAGGTGAAGAGCCTTTTCACGCCTTTCTTGGCGTACCCATTATTCACCATCGACGTTTACTCGGCGTTCTTGTGGTTCAGCAAACCGAGAGGCGTCGGTTTGATGAAAACGAAGAAGCCTTCATGGTTACGCTATCTGCGCAGCTGGCAGGATTAATTGCTAACGCAGAGGCCACAGGCGAAACTTCTCATCTTGGTGAAGTGGAATATGACCACCTTGATGCCGAATTTATTGGTATCCCCGGTGCGCCCGGGTTTGTTATTGGCACGGCTGTAGTTATTCATCCGGCCGCAAACCTTGATCGGGTTCCAGATAAAAAGATTGATGATATTACCCAGGAGTTGTTGCTTTTTGATAAGGCTCTTAACTCGGTTCGAAATGATATCAGGCGTGTGAGCACGCAGCTGGCAGCCAGTTTACCCAAAGAAGAAGTTGCCTTGTTTGATGCGTATCTTCATATGCTGGACGACAATGCTCTGGGTGATGAAATTCGCAAGGTGATCCGTAGCAACCAATGGGCACAAGGCGCAGTGCGCGAAATAATTCAGGAGCACGTTCGCAAATTTGAACAAATGAAAGACTCCTATCTGCGTGAGCGTGCAGCAGACGTGCGAGAACTGGGGCAGCGTGTTCTGGCTTATCTCCAGGATCTACGCAGGCATAAAATCCACTATCCTGAAGACACTATTCTGGTTGGTGAAGAAATATCAGCATCAATGATGGCGGAGGTTCCGGAGGGGCGGTTAAAGGGCATAGTGTCTTTGCGGGGTTCTGGTAACTCGCATGTGGCAATACTGGCGCGTGCAATGGACGTGCCCACGGTTATGGGCGCGATAGATATCCCGCTTTATTCGGTTGAAAATCACAGCATTATAGTTGATGGCTATTACGGTCATGTCTATGCCAATCCTTCGCAATCAAGAATTGAACATTTTCAAAACCTTCGCTTGCGTGAGGAAGGTCTTGTTTCAGAGATGGATGCGCTGAAAGACAAGCCAGCAATTACTCTGGATGGTCACCGAATTCGTTTATGGGCCAATGTTGGTTTTAGCGGTGACCTTAAGCGTTCGCTGGACAAGGGTGCAGAAGGTATTGGTCTGTTTCGCACAGAAGTTCCATTTATGACATCCGAGCGATTTCCGACGGAGGAAGAACAGCGCAGAATTTACCAGGAGCATATGCGGGCCTTTAGCCCCAGGCCGGTAACCATGCGTACCCTGGATATCGGGGGTGATAAAAAGCTCAGCTATTTTCCTATTGTGGAGGACAATCCGTTTCTCGGCTGGCGGGGTATTCGCGTTACATTGGACCACCCGGAGATTTTTATTGTGCAGGCCCGCGCAATGATAAAGGCAAATGCAGGTTTGAAAGGTGATTTGCGCATTATGCTGCCTATGATATCCAACATATCAGAAGTCGAGGAGGGCAAAGAGTTGGTTGCGAGGGCTTATCGCGAAGTTAAAGAGGAAGGCTTTGATGTGGCGGCACCATTGGTAGGTGTAATGATCGAAGTGCCTGCGGCGGTCTACCAGGCAAGGCAGCTGGCGAGAATTACGGACTTTTTGGCAGTTGGATCCAATGATCTCACTCAGTACATGCTTGCTGTTGATCGCAACAACCCACGTGTTGCAGACCTGTACACAGATTTGCATCCAGCTGTCATTCAGGCTCTGCGTGAGGTGTCCAAAGCCGGGCATGTAGAGGGTAAAGCCGTTGGTATATGCGGCGAGTTGGCTGGTACCGCTATTGGCGCAATATTGCTGGTGGGCATGGGTTATGACGTTTTGTCTATGAATGCTACCAGTCTGCCACGAATTAAGTGGGTATTGCGGCATATATCACTGCGTCGGGCACGGTTGATGCTGTCTAAAGTTTTGCGGATGCACGAAGCAGAAACTATCGTGGATTATATGCAGGGTGAGCTACTGAAAGCCGGACTGGAAAGAGTGGTTGCCCGACATACGAGTGCCTAGCCAGAGTTTACGTAGGGGAACTCAAATAACCCGTCATCCGAGCGATTTCCGCCCGCAATGTAATTTTGTTCATAGAAACTGATGGACGTATCCCCGATAAAGACGCCGGTACTAGCTCGGGTACCATACTCTTCGCCGCGGATAAAACTGCTTGCTGCCCGGTATTCCCCTGCATCCTTCAATCCCATATCCGGAGTTGAGAGTTCAGCCTGCAAGAGTTGAACCAGATGCGTGTGGCGTTCGCGAGCGGGTATCGAGCCTTCCATGTGACCGGACTGAACGAGATGTTTCAGCCCGCGTTTGCCCTGGTGTACCTTGGGCCAATTGCTGTCGAGGTTCGCGTTACTCAAACCATAATAGCCGGGCGTGAGTTTTTGAATTTTTTCTTCGCGTCCATTGGAGATATACACCAGTGAACTGCCGTCGAAAAGCAATAGATTAAAGCCTTGATAATGGTCTTTTTTGAGAGACTCCGCGTAGTCTGCCGAATCCTGTCTGGAATTCAGGAAATTCAGGGCCAGGCCGCCTCTTGAGATTGGAGCAGATCGAACCACAGATGCAAGATTGGTTACCGCCGCAAAACGTCCGGTTTTAGTCACTCCCAACCAGGTTCCGCCAGCCTCCAGATCTTTTCCGGCCAACAGGTCGGGGAAATTGTCCCAATAGTGAGCAGCCTTGGTAGGACGCGTGTAGAATTCATCCCGATTGGCGGCAATAATCAGGGGAGTAGAATTTTGCATTCTATAGGCAAACAGGATCAGGCACATGGATTCGGTTCTACGGAACGTTCTGGTTGGAAAGCGGGCAAGTGTAAACAATATATGCAGGGCGAGCTATGCAGTACCCAATAATTGACGAAGTAATATTTTCCATTGGCCCGCTATCGGTTCGCTGGTATGGGCTAATGTACTTGCTGGCTTTTTCCGTGGCCTGGTGGCTGGGAAATTGGCGCAGCCGCAACATAAAGACCTTCTACGATCGGAGCTGGTCGGCGGAGGAAGTATCTGACGTTATATTCTATGGTGCTGTTGGTGCCGTGTTAGGTGGACGTGTTGGGTATGTATTTGTGTATGGCATGGATCAATTTTTACAGGACCCACTCTGGTTGCTTAGAGTTTGGGATGGAGGTATGTCTTTCCACGGCGGTTTGCTTGGGGGCGTATTGGCTCTTCTGTTTTTCTCTAATAAGGTAAAACGGCACTTTGTTGCAGTGTGCGATTTTGTAGTTACGTTGGTGCCCCTTGGTCTTGGTTTTGGCCGCGTGGGAAATTTCATTAATACTGAGCTGCCGGGTCGAATGACCGAGTCAGATTTTGGCTTACAGTTTCCCTGTTATGCGGTGCAGTTTCTGAATCCGGTTTGTACGGGGGCATACGAGAGCTTTAACAGGCACGTATCTTCTCTATATCAGGCTTTTAGTGAAGGACTGGTTTTGTTTATTTTGGTCTGGTGGTTCGCATCCAGCGCCAGAAAGCCAGGGGCGACTACCGGAGTATTTTTGATTGGTTATGGGTGTGCCAGATTCACTACCGAGTTTTTTCGCAGCCCCGATGCACATATTGGTTTTGTAGCGCTCGACTGGATGAGCATGGGGCAACTATTGTCGCTGCCCATGCTGCTTTTTGGCCTGATTTTTATCTATTATGGCCGCTCACTAAAACTCGACCGGAACAATACACCATGAAGCAATATCTGGAACTGCTGCGCCAGGTCAGGCATCACGGCACTATAAAAACCGATCGAACCGGGACAGGAACTTCAAGCCTGTTTGGTTATCAGATGCGTTTTGATCTTGCGGAGGGTTTTCCGCTGCTGACAACCAAAAAAGTTTTTCTAAAACTAATCATCCATGAACTGCTCTGGTTTTTAATGGGTAGCACCAATATCTCCTACCTAAAAAAACACAACGTTAGAATCTGGGATGAATGGGCTGACGAAAATGGCGACCTTGGTCCTGTGTATGGTTCGCAGTGGCGCTCGTGGCCGACACCCGACGGTCAACGCATTGACCAGATCGCAGAAGTGGTCAGGGCCATTCAGGAAACACCGGATTCAAGACGTCTTATTGTAAGTGCCTGGAACGTTGCACAGGTACAATCCATGGCACTTCCGCCCTGCCATACGCTGTTCCAGTTTTATGTCGCCAAGGGAAAACTATCCTGCCAGCTCTACCAACGCAGCGCAGACGTCTTTTTGGGGGTGCCCTTCAATATCGCTTCCTATGCCCTTCTGACAATGATGATTGCACAAATTACGGGGCTGGAAGCCGGGGAGTTTATACATACTTTTGGGGATGCACATTTGTATAACAATCATATTGAACAGGCGGATCTTCAGTTATCGCGGGCTCCAAAGCCGTTGCCGAATATGGTGTTGAATCCTGAAATTAAGCAGCTCGAAGATTTCACCTATGCAGATTTCACCCTGGAAAACTACGTTTGTGATTCTGCAATTTCAGCACCCATTGCTGTTTAATCGCATGAATATACCGGTATCCCTAATTTGGGCTATGACACGCAACCGGGTTATCGGTCGCGACAACCAGCTGCCCTGGTCGCTTAAGACGGATATGCAGTTTTTTATCCATACTACTAAGGGCAAACCCGTTGTAATGGGGCGCAAACAATTTGACTCTATGGGCAAAGCTTTGCCCGGACGACAAAATATTGTGATTACCCGAAACCTTAATTATCAGCTTGAAGATGCGCTGGTCGTAGATTCTATTGAAAAAGCAATTGCTGTAGCAGGTAACACTACACCAGAGGAAATAATGATTATTGGTGGTGCGGAAATATATGCGCTGGCATTACCCCTGGCTGATCGTTTGTATATGACTGAGATTGATGCAGAAATTGAAGGGGACACATTCTTCCCGGACTTCGATCTGAGCGAGTGGAATGAAGTTTCCCGGAAAAATCATGAACACGACGAGAGAAATGACTACGATTTCACTATTCGAGTGTTACATCGCGTTACTGGAGAACAATAGGATGTTGTTAACTGATCAAGCCAGGCTATTCGTATATAGAGGGTGGCGCCTGCTAATTCTAACAATTATATTTAGTCTTTGCGCTTGTGCAAACCAGAGCGACTCCTATCAGTTGGGTAGTCTCGTTATTCAGGGAGTTCCTCCAATTCCTGCGCGTATAAGTGAAAAACTTCTGCGCTATCAGAATACGAGAGCTGCATCGTTTCAAGGGTGGCAGGGGGACAGTATTCTGATCAGCACGCGCTTTGGCGATGTAACTGCTTTGCATCGGGTTCAACAACCACTTGCCATGCGAGAACAGTTAACTTTTTTCAATGAACCGGTAAGTACTGCATTGGTTCAACCAGGCTCTGAGGGCAATAAATTCCTCTACTATCGGGACATAGGTGGCTCCGAGTTCTATCAGTACTTCTACTATGATATGCGCGCGCGGTCCTCCACACTTTTGACTGATGGTAGCTCGAAATATGGCGATGCAATATGGTCGAAGCAAGGCGACAGTATTGCCTACACTTCTATGCAACGTAACGGACGAGACAAAGATATCTTTCTGCGTCAAATGTCCGAGAAGCAGGCACAAGTAGTACTGACATCTGACAATGCCGCGTGGTGGAGTCCCTCCGACTTCTCCCCCGACGGTAACAGCCTGCTGGTAATTGAGCATTTTTCCAATCGCGAAGCCTACTTGCACGAGCTGAATGTGGTGAGTGGCAAGCGCGTTCCTATACTGGATCACACGGTAAAGATGTATCTTGATCAGGCGGCTTATAGTAGCGATGGTCGTACGGTGTATTTTACCGCTAACCTGGGGGCTGAGTTTATGCGTTTGCACAGCCTGGATCTGGACACAGGCAGGTTAACGGTTTTAAGTGAAGAGTATGAATGGGATGTAGAGAGTTTTGTGCTGTCTGCAGACGGCAGATGGCTCGCGTTTAGCGTTAACGAGGCGGGTGTGAGTGGGTTGAATGTTATCAGTCTGCCAGACGGAAAATTTGTTGCCCTTCCGAATGTGCCTGTTGGTGTAATAAGCGGTTTGGAGTTTCGCCATGACGGCAATCAGCTGGGTTTTACATTAACCAGCCCTGTTAGTCCCGCTGATGTATACAGTATTAATCTGATATCACGCAACCTGGTGCGATGGACGCTTAGCGAAATAGGAGGGCTGGATCCCAGAAAACTGGTAGGGTCACGAATAATCAGTTATCCCGCCTTTGACAGCGATGCAAATGGGGCCACTCGACAAATCCCTGCGCTGGTGTACTCACCATCACTGCCAGCGGGCTCAGGTAGTTCCCCCGTAGTTATTCGTATTCACGGCGGACCAGAAAGCCAGTACCGCCCAAGGTTTTCCTACATAAACCAGTACCTTGTAAATGAACTGGGTGTAACCGTAATTGCGCCAAATGTACGTGGTTCCAGAGGTTATGGAAAATCCTATATGGATCTGGACAACGGCTACCTGCGGGAAGATTCGGTCAAAGATATCGGGGCTCTGCTGGACTGGATACAGCAACAGCCAGATATGGATTCGAAACGGGTTGTGGTCATGGGTGGCTCTTACGGAGGATACATGGTGCTCGCGTCTATGGTGCATTATTCCGATCGGTTGCTGGCAGGTTTGGATTCGGTTGGTATAAGTAATTTTGTGAGCTTTCTGGAAAATACCAGGTCATACCGCCGCGATCTACGAAGGGCTGAATATGGAGACGAACGTGTTCCAGAAATGCGTAAGTTTCAGCAGTCTATATCTCCGCTAAGCAATGTAACGAGTATTAAAAAACCCATGTTTATCACGCAAGGTTTGAATGACCCGCGGGTGCCGTCTGGAGAAAGTGCACAGATAGTAAAAGCCCTTGGTAAAGCGGGTATACCCACCTGGTACATACTTGCGACAGATGAAGGGCATGGGTTCAAAAAGAAATCGAACCGTGATTTCAGCAATGCTGCGATGATGTTGTTTCTTGAGCAGCAGTTCTTCGGAAAGAGCGATGACTAAAGTTGGTATTTGTGTAAATCCGATGTCTGGTCGCGATGTAAGGCGTCTGGCTGCTCGCGCATCGAATATGACCCATGAATTAAAACGTGACATGGTTGCCCGAATAGCGGTAGGTGCCGACGCGGTAGGGGTTGGTGACATCTACATCGCTCAGGAACCCTTCAATATTTCAAATCGCGCGCTAGAGCATGTTGCTCTAAATGCCACAGTGCACACAGTAGAAATTCCGATAAGCCATTCGGCGCTCGATACAGAGCGAATCATAGAAAAATTTATTGAAGCTGGTTGTACCAGTATTGTTTCTATAGGCGGGGATGGTACCAACAGGGCTATTGTTAGACAGTGTCGGGACATAATTCTGGTACCACTTTCTACGGGTACGAATAATGTGTTTCCACTAATGCTTGAACCTACAACGGCAGGTATGGTGGCCGCCATCGCCGCTAATCTAAATAAAACAGAGAAAGGCAGAACCGACCTGGAAAAACTGAGCCAGCGTTGCAAAGTTATTGATCTACAAATTGGATCTGTAACAGACCTCACTCTTATAGATGCAGTTTTGCTTAAAAACGATTCAGTGGGCAATCTCTTGCCCTTCGATCCTGAGTGTATATCGCGAATACTGTTAACACGTGCAGAACCCGATGCCGTGGGAATGTCTCCGATTGGCGGGTACAAAAAAACCATTGAAGCGCAAGACGATTGCGGGCTTTTGGTAGAAATGGGTGGTGAGCAAGCCTTTGTCGCTCCCTTATCACCCGGTTTGTTTGGGCAGGTATCGGTGTCGGCGGCCAATACCATAGCTTTTGGTCAGGAAGTAATTTTTACCGGACCGGGCGTGTTGGCCCTGGACGGGGATCGGGATCATACGCTGACCGAAGATACTGCTGCAACCATGAAAATCGCTCGCAGCGGACCTAGAATTATGGATGTCAGAGCTACCATGCAGTACGCCGTAGATACCGGTATGATTGGCGCTTAACAGGGTAGAACAATATTCATGCAAGGGCAGTTATGATTATCAAACCGCGTATTAGAGGTTTTATCTGCACCACTGCACATCCGGTGGGATGCGCTGCCGGTGTGGATGAACAAATTGATTTCGCACAACAGCACAAAGCGGATGCTAACGGTCCAAAGAAGGTGCTTGTGCTTGGTGCATCTGGTGGGTATGGCTTGGCCTCGCGTATTGTGAGCGCGTACGGATTTGAAGCAAGCACGCTTGGAGTGTCATTTGAAAGGTCGCCTGCTGAAAATCGCACAGCAAGCGCGGGATGGTATAACAACAGAGCTTTTGAGCGTCGTGCGCAAACCGATGGACTGTATGCAAAAAGCATTGATGGGGATGCCTTTTCAGATGAAGTGAAAGCACAGGTAATTGAAACTATACGATCAGATCTGGGGGAGATAGATTTACTGGTTTATAGTTTAGCATCACCCGTCAGGCAGCATCCCCGTACAGGAATATTACATCGCTCCTCGATTAAGCCTCTGGGTAAAGATATAGAAGTTCAAACTCTGCATGTAGACCGGGGGGTGGTACATGATGTTGTTCTAGAGGCCGCAGACGAACAGGAAACAGCAAATACGGTTGCCGTAATGGGTGGGGAAGACTGGGAGTTCTGGATTGAAGCGCTGTCGCAGGCAGGTGTATTGGCCCGAGGGTTTAAAACGGTGTCATTCACCTACATTGGTACCGAGCTAACCTGGCCCATTTACTGGCACGCAACCCTTGGCAAGGCCAAGGAAGATCTTGATCGGGCCTCTGTCAGCATTGGAAAATCGTTAGAAACTATACAGGGAAGCAGTCAGGTTGTGGTATTGAAGGCTGTGGTAACCCAGGCCAGTTCAGCCATTCCTGTTGTTCCTCTGTATAACTCGCTACTGTTTCGTGTAATGAAAAATGCCGGGGTGCATGAAAACTGTATTGAACATATCAACAGAATGTTTAATACGCAGCTATACAGCGACGACCAACGTCTGGATGCCCAGGGTAGATTACGAATGGATGATCTGGAAGTCGAAGACGGTATACAGAATGAAATTAACCGACTCTGGAAAATCGTGAATACGGAAAACTTGAAAGACCTTGCAGACCTGGACGGTTACCGTGAGGATTTTTTAAGAATATTTGGCTTTGGTATTGCTGGAGTCGACTATGAAGCTGATGTGGATCACCTGCTGGCAGGTGATCCGTAGCACTTCAGTTAAAAAATCACAGTTTACTATTTGTCAGGGCGAGCCAGAATAACTTCAATTTCTACCAGCATGCCAGGAACCGCCAAACCAGCAACCTGCACTGCTGAGCGGGCAGGTAGATTAGGTTGTTCTTTAGTACCAAAATATTTTGTGTAGGCTTTCATAAAGCCCCCAAAATCCATACGTCCTTCATTGGCGGCGCTGCCAACCAGAAACACGGTCATTTTGATTACATCTTTGTAACCCACCCCCAGGTTATCAAAGGAAGTCTGCATTCTAGAAAAACAACTTAAGGCCTGGGCTTCTGTATCTCCCCAGAATTCCACACTGTATTTTTCAGCATCCGGATTAGCGGGTCGCGGCGTAGCACCACTGTGGTAAATAATTGCGGTACCGGCGCTGACCTCTACCGCCTGGGCGATAGGAAATGTTGAATTATTAGGCAGGGGGTATCTTGTGACCTCTCCGGCATTGCTGGTGGATGAAAAAAGCAGCGCAGCGGCCACCAGTATCAAGGGCTGCCATCTAATGGTTAAGCCTGCATTGCGGATTGCGATCATTGAGTTTCTCCGTGAATTAATTTTGTAGTGATTTGATGTAGGCTACTGTGTCCATAACATCCTGGTCTGACGTAAGTATGGAGCTTGCATTAAGCATTTGTAGCCCCGTGATGTCGTTGTCATTTATGCCGCGAATATTGTGCCGATAGCTATTGAGTTGGGTAGTGAGATACCAGGAATCTTGTACAACCAGGTTTGGTGCATTTAGTTGTTGGCTGCCTCTTCCGTCAGCCCCATGACAGGCCCCACAAGAATTATACAAGTACTGGCCCCTGTCATTACTGGTTGCAGCAGTATCGATGGACAGTCCGGATGGCAGTGCAGAAATGAGCTTGCTCACACGCGAAACACTATTTCTGGACAACATTTCAGCCATGGGTCGCATTTCAAGCCCGGCAAGATCTTTGACGTGATTTCCCCTTTTACCGTTTCTAAACGCAAGCAGTTGTGACTCTATATACCAGGCCGACAGGCCGGTTAGTTTGGGCGCGCGAGTGGCTATATTTCCTTTGAAAAGCGTGCCATGGCAAACCGTGCAATAGACGTACTCATCTGGTATTGGGTGATCTTCCGCTGCAGTGGTGTCTACAATAAATATGCATAAAAATAACAGACCGGGGAGTAGTTGACTTAATCGATGCATTAAACGCCACGCTCTTGTGCAATTCCAGAAGGCTTATCGTCAATTTCTTTGTGTTGGCGGGCATTTAGATGGCTAAGTGCAAAATGTGCCGAACCAAACGCTCCTTCCTGCCAACCCGGGTGATAACTGATCTGATCACCAATCAGGTAATGTCTGCCAACAGGTTCCTGCAGGCGCGCGAACCACCGGTCGCGTAGCTCTGGTGTCCATGCTGCAGTGCATCCCATTATGTGGTTCATACGATGCCAGGGAACGCTAACAGCGGAGTCAACATATTTGCCGATATCAGGATGTATCGCCTCGGCTTCCCGAAGTGCTTTTTCTATTCGCTGTTTTGGGTTTAACAGGCCAAATCTATAAGTCGCCTCCTCACTGAACATGTACACGATCATGATGCCTTTTTTACCAAAAGTGCCATGCGGTGGATACCAAAGTTGTTCAATGTCCTGGTTTGTCCAGGAAAACCCGCCGTAGATATCCTCTTTCTCCCAAAAGCGTTCATTCATCTGAATGCCCATCTTGAATAACAGGCCGCGTGGAATAGATGACAGTGCAGTTTGATAGTCATGGGGAAAATTGTTTTCTATGCCACTCATAATGTGTTTGGGAATACTGTTAAAACAATAATCTCCGCTTATCTGTTCCAATTTGCCCTTGTGTCTGTAGGCAACTGAAACCGAGTGTTCGTGTAACTGAACATTCTGCACCTGGGCATTGAGCAATACCTTGCTCTTAAGGTTGTCCACAAAGCCATTTACAATGGCGTCCATACCACCGGTGGCTGTAAGCATGGGCGCGGACTGGTCTTCTGACTGCGCCCAATGCATATTATAATCCCAGAAAGAACTCTTGAGAATTTCACGAAAATCAGCAGGAGTTTTCTTGATTGCCGGGCTGATCATTCCTCCTGATTGATAACCGGCACGTGATGAACCCTTGTAGAGGGCGTTCTCGTTTAGATCACCGTAGGATTTTAAAAACGCCTGAAAACGTTCGAAATCATCATCCGTAAATTTTTTATCAAAATCTTTTCTATTGAGAGACTTGGACGAAAGCTCTGCCATAAAACCACGGGCATCTGCTGCATACTGTTTAATGCGCATACGCTTGCCACCAAAGGCATTGGTGTCATGTACCCAGGCGTTTCTGTTGTTGTTGGTGAACACTTCCAGCGGAACTTGAAACGTGCGCAGGTAATGCATTAGGTGGTGGTGGTGAATGGGAATACGGGAAGGGCCTGCGTTAAAGTACAGGTCTTTGTCATTATCAAAATTGCATTTCTGTGGGTAACCCAGCTCATCAACCGTATCACCGCCTCTAATAGTCAGGTTTCGTCCACCGATACGGTGTGAAGCTTCAAGAATTGTGCATTCGTAACCAGCACGTTCCAGTTCATAAGCGCTTGTGAGGCCTGCGAGTCCGGCACCTAGAATGATAACTTTCTTCCGGGACCCGGTAACTGGCTTTAGTGCGGCTCTAGTAGCCTGTGTATTAGATATAAGCCCGAGTGCCAGTGCAGACTGATACACTGCTGCGGAACCACCTGCTTTGCCTACGGCGTTGAGGAATTGTCTTCGGCTGAATTGTCCGATCATTCTACGCTGCACTCTAACTTCATTTTTAGCGTAACTATTAAGCACTGAATAACTGTTGCTTTCAATGCACGCTAATGTATTGACCTCAGCCATAGGGCTGTACACACTTGCAGGTATACAGAGTAAAGCTAATTCAGCAAGGTATTTGGCTTATGCAAGCTTTTGTTAAAAGAATGGCCGCTGCTATGGTATTTTTTCGCCGGATAGTTGGTGTGTTTCTGGTGGTGATTGCCACACAGCAGCTGGGGGCAGATTCTTCCAACCCGTATGATGAATCAGCGGATGCCAGGGCTGATATCTCAGCAGCGTTAGCGCGTGCAGGTGTCGAGAACAAGCTCATGCTTGTTACCTTTGGGGCAAACTGGTGCCCTGACTGCCGTGCTTTTGATAAAGCCATTCATGAACCTGAACTGGCAGCAACTATCGATGAGCGGTATGTGCTTGTGAAAGTTGATGTGGGCAACTGGGACAAAAATGTTGATATAGTGCAGCGCTTTGGAAATCCTATAGCCGGAGGTATTCCTTCAATAGTAGTGCTTGATGCACAGGAACATAAGCTCTATGCAACCATGGCTGGTCAACTGGCGTCTTCGCGAAATTTGAGCCCAACAGAGTTTGCTCGATTTTTTGAAGCTATGTCGCAGTTAAAGTTTCAGCCGCCCGAATAGGCCAGAACAAAATAACAAGAGAATTACAAGGGGATATTGATGGCCGATAATGAGACTGCTGGTGGGCGCGAGCCGAGTGTGGCGGATGTTGTTTTTGCCCTGGCTAGCACCACCTCGTTGCTGGCGCTGTCAGTCTATCTGTTTGGCAGTGATTCATCCGCCGGGGCTAGTCAGATAGCGCTGGTGATTGGTGCCATTACCGCCGTACTTATTGGAATCAAGAATGGTTACAGCTGGAAGATAATTGAAGAAAGCATAATCAAGGGTATTTCTGTGGCGCTACCGGCTATCCTGATTCTGTTCAGTGTAGGAAGCCTTATCGGAGCGTGGATGTTATCGGGTACCGTGCCCACCATGATTTATTATGGCCTGATGTTACTGGATCCAGCCGTTTTTTATCCTGCCACCTGCGTAATTTGTGCCATCACCGCAGTCAGCATCGGTAGCTCCTGGACGGTTGCAGGTACATTGGGAATTGGCCTGATTGCAGTTGCTGCGACGCTGGGTTTGTCTGTTGAAATTACTGCAGGGGCAATAATCTCTGGAGCATACTTTGGCGACAAAATGTCTCCGTTATCCGACAGTACCAATTTGGCACCAGCCGTTACAGGTGTAGATCTGTTTACCCACATCCGACACATGGTGTGGACTACTGCCCCCAGCATGACACTTGCAGTAATAATTTTTGCCACCATTAGCTGGTTAAATCCGGCCACTCCTGGTGAAGCAAGCCTCAAGGAAAACATGGCACTGCTGAAACAGGCTTTTGATATCAACCTGGTACTTCTCCTGCCCGTCGTGCTTGTAGTCTTTTTGTCGGTCAAAAAAATACCGGCAGTCGCTGCGATTCTGAGTGGAGCTTTGTTGGGTTCTGTGCTGGCTGTGTTTTATCAGCCGAATGTGGTCCACGCCCTGGCCGGTGAGGGTGTACTGGGAGCGATTGGACTACTTAAGGGGGTATGGATAGCATTGTTTGATGGCTATGTGGCGAATACCGGAGACGCCACGCTGGATGACCTCCTTTCCCGGGGTGGCATGAGCTCAATGCTAAATACAGTATGGTTAATCACTGCTGCTATGGCCTTCGGGTCTGCGATGGAAAAGGCAGGAATTCTGAAGCGTCTGGCAGACTGGTTGTTGTCTATTGGGGATTCTACCGGAGCGCTTATTGCCAGCACCGCCACTACGTGTCTGGGCATGAATATCCTCGCGGGAGACCAGTATATTTCCATTGTTTTACCAGGTCGCATGTACAAGGCAGAGTTTGAAAGGCGGGGTCTGGACGCAAAAAACCTTTCCAGAGTATTGGAGGACACCGGTACGATTACCTCTCCGCTGGTACCCTGGAATACCTGCGGGGCTTATATGGCGGCAACCTTGGGTGTGCCGACACTGGCTTACCTGCCCTTTTGTTTCTTCAACTTGATTAATCCCGTGGTAACCATTATTTATGGTTTTACCAATTTCAAGATAACCCCGGTTGACGCCTCTGCAACCCTTGCCCACTAATATAGAGTAAATAATGAGAACCAAACGCGAGAGTGTTTACAACGATGCCTGCCAGGGTATTGCGACACCACACACACCTATATGGTTGAACCGGCAGGCTGGCCGGTATATGCCCGAGTATCACCAGGTAAAGGGAAAGACGCCTGGTCTGGAATTCTTTAAAAACCCGGAACTGGCATCCCGGGTCACCCTTGATGCTCAAGCGATTCTGGGTACAGATGCAGCCATTATGTTTGCCGACCTGCTACCTATTCTTGAGCCAATGGGTATGGAGCTGGAGTACCAACCTGGTGTGGGCCCCGTGTTTCACAACCCATTACGTACGGCTGGTCAGATAGATGCATTGCGGGTAGTGCCCGCAGAGGAAGGTCAGGCTTATGTAAAGGAAACTATAGCGCGTATTCTGGAGGAGCTGCCAGACGATATTGCTCTTCTGGGTTTTGCGGGTGCGCCGTTCACGCTTGCCTCCTATGCGATCGAGGGTAAAGGTTCACGAAATTATACCCATGTGAAAAAACTGATGCATTCGAGCCCGGAGCTTTGGGCAGCACTCATGGATAAGCTGGTTCTGGTAATCGCTGATTATGTAAAATTGCAAATTCGCAGCGGTGTGGATGCACTTAAAATTTTTGACTCCTGGGTTGGCTGTCTTAGTGTGTCGGATTACGTACGTTTTGTGGCGCCATATACCCGTAAACTGATGGATGCCATTACCGGCGAGATACCTATCACCTATTTTGGTGTCGAGAATATGCATTTGCTTGACCTGATGTATGAGACAGGTCCCGACAGTATGGCGCTTGACTGGAAAACACCTTTGCGCAGTACCTGGGATCGCCTGGGTTGTAAATCCATAGAGGGAAATTTTGACCCTATCATTTTATGCACGGACCAAAAAAGTATTGCCAGGGAGGCTCAGCGAATTCTGGATGAGGTCGCTGGCAAACCAGGTCATATTTTTAATCTGGGTCACGGCATTATTCCCGAGACACCCGTTGATAACGTGAAGTTTTTGGTAGATTACGTACATGAGCACAGTGGCAGATAAAAACCTGGGTTTATCGTGGCTTTTAAGATACCTGCTGCCGGGTCTGTTGTTTTGGGTGCCTCTATTTATATCCATGTATTTTGCGTTCACATCCCGAGAGCATTCCATAACCACAAGCTATTCTGATGTTGTGCTGCATGGCTTTGCCTTTACCTATCTAACCGCAACACTGGGTCTGTCGCATTTTAGAAGCGTCGGCATGTATTTGCCCGCAATGTGGATGATGGGTTATGCCTTTTTAATCGAGGGTGTGCAGTATTTTCTTCCGGCTCGAAACTTCGAACTGGGAGATATTGGCGTTGACGTGGTGGGTATTCTGTTTGGTTTGTTGTTGCTTCGAACTATAATATTTCCGCTAGTGGGCAGGCTGTTGCAAAGACCTGCCAAGTGAAAGCGTCGCTAGCTAACAGGCGGCAAAAAAACTATGCCATTACCTTGATATTCATTAGGACATGCGCGCGCTAAGACCTTTGCGCATTTCAGCCAGTACCTTCGCGCAGTATTCATCACTCTGAATTTTTTGCCAGTACGTCTCAATTATAGGAAATTCTGCAAACGGTTTTGACACACCCAGTATAGGGACGGTGTTTTCCTGGAGGAACAACATGGGTACCAGTGCACAATCTGCGAGAGTAAGGTAACTACCCACTGCATAATTGCCATCCTGATAACCACCAAGAGACATGTTGATTTCCAGGCTCTCCAGGCCCTTGTTCATATCAACTAATTGATCTTCAACAAACTTGTCCTCGCGGAATTTGCGACTAAGGTGTGGCAGCATTTTAAATAATGGCGTGAGAATGTAGAGATCAACAATTCGCGACAACAACCGAACCTGTGCGCGACCCAACGGATCCTCTGGTCGCAATGAAGGTTCAGGAAACAGATCTTCTATATATTCACAGATAACCTCCGACTCACCCAGTACCCGGTCATTGATTTGTAACGCAGGAATTTTTCCCGTGGGGTTGGTTTTTTTGAATTCTTCCGAGCCTAAACTGGCGGTGGGTAGAACGTATTCGATCAAGTCCAGTTGCTTCCTGTAGAACTGAATTCTACAGCGCGCCGCGAAAGGTGAGAGGTCAGATCCGTATAGTTTCACATTAACACCCCGTTTGGTTGGGTTACTTAGTTTGCGAGCAGTTTGGCTTTTTTGTCCCGATGAAAGCCGTTGAATGGGGTCGCGGAAGCCCCTGTTGTTGGCTGGAACAGGAAACCACTGCTACCTAGTTGCATACCCCCATCTACCAAAATTTCTATCCCGGTAATGTAGGCTGCCATGGGCGATAACAGGAATGTAACGGCTGCGGAAACTTCTGCTGCTGTGCCATGCCGCGCAATAGGTGCAGTCTCTACAACGCTCTTTAATTTATTCCACGCTGACTCGGGGTAACGATCTAACCCGGTCGTGCTGATAAAACCAGGCAGAACACTATTAACTCTGACTTTTGATCTGGCCCACTCCACAGCAGATGTCATAGTCAGGTTTGCGAGCCCTGCTCTTGCCGCACCATTGTGTCCCATGCCTGGCATCCCACGATGGTAATTGGCGCCAATATGTACGATGTTGCCGCCATTTTTGGCCATGCACTGGTTATAGAGTTCGCGTGACATTAGAAAATAACTGGTGAGATTGTTGTTGATAACCGAATTCCAGCCATTCAGGCTTAGATCTTTCAACTCGGAAGGGAACTGGCCCCCTGCAGCATTGACAAGCCCATGAATTTGCCCATGTGTAGCGAGAATATCACTAACCATAGTTTGAACCACGGATTCATTACGCAACTCACCTGTGTAAATGCCCAGGACGATGCCGCCATCTTGCGTGATTTCATCACGCGTTTTCTCCAACTTCTCAATCGATCTTCCGGTAAGGATGATACTTGCACCCAACTGAGCCAGTTCATGGGCAATGCATCGCCCAAGACCGCCACCACCACCGGGAATAAGAATCGTTTGTTCGTCGAATAGTCCGGGGCAGAATCCTGATTGGTATGTCATGGTTTGAATCCGCTGACCCGCACGAGAATGTCTGGAACAAACTCGTGTATTTTCACATCAATGAAACCAGCTTGCTCAAAATAGGAAACACAATCGGCGCAGGTATGGGTTAGCCCGGTACTGTTTGACATTACTTCCATAAGGCCCCAAACAGCTGCATCAAGAGGACCAGAACGATCATCATCCAGCATTTCTCCAACCAGGTGCATTTCTCCGCCGGGTAACAAAGTGTCAAATGTTTTCTTTATTACCAGGGAAATAATCTCCCGGTTATATTGTGGCAAATTGCTCGCCATAACCGCAATGTCACAGTCTTTGGGGAATTCGTCTTTTGTAAAGTCACCACCTAGTGTGGAAACTCTGTTCTCCACATCATGGTCGCGAATGAATTCTTTCGTGACCTCAACCACAGGTGGCAGGTCGAAGACCACAGCTGATAACTGAGGGTGTGCTCTGACTGCAACGATGGAATATGCGCCTGATCCCCCACCAATATCTATCATCTTTTTCCGGCTTGATAGATCTACCTGTTTAACGAATCGTCTGCCTGCACCGAAGCCGATACTAGAAGTAGCTTTGTGATAAGACCGAGCGGATTCGACGGTCATGGTTTCATAACCACCTATCACTTTGGGTGCATCGGGATTTTGTAACTTTTTGGTTAGATTTCCCCAGTTTTTCCATCCTGGGCGCGTGAAAGTGAGCCAGGGGCCGGCATAGCTTTTTTCCTCTTTCACCAGGAAACGTTCTACGTCCGCAGCATTTTCATAGTGATCGTCTAACCAGAGGATGAGCCCGGAAGCTGCCGACATGGTCATCAAACGTTCGGCATTCAATTCTGAAATCCCGGCATATTGGGAAAATGCTTCTACGGTGTTATCGCCCAGGCTGATAGAAGTAAACATCCCAAGATCAATGGCCGAAAAAAAACCAGCGGATTCGATAAAAGCCCTGCTTATATTTTGAAGCCTCACGGTATCAGGTTTCTTCGAGCTGGTAGTCTTGGTGGTTTCGCTCAATTTGTACACTCTGGTTGGTAATATTTACAGGAACACTAACTCATTAGCTTCTCATGATCTCGCATTATGACAAATAAAGAATCTCCCTGGTTCTAGTCTCCGTTTGTTCGGGTGTTCCAGATAAAGGGCTTTCTGCTGAAATGATTGAGTGAGAGCGGCTGTCAGAGTAGTGTGGATTTTAGCTTGTATCGATTGTTGAACTGGATTGATAAAAAGGAAAATTAGCGATGAGTGAGCACGTAAAATATATTGAGCGAACGCGGGAATATTATTTATCCCAGGGTTACGACAAACCCTACCAGTGGTCTCATTTTGATGATGTTCCGTTTGCAAGCCTGAAGAAACCCTTGTCGCAGTGTCGTGTTGCTCTGGTTTCTACGAGCGATGTTGCCGTTCGCGCAATTGATGGCGAAGGCAGAGATAAAAACGGTGAAAACCTGGTAGGTAGTGTGTATTCGATCGCAACCGACACACCGAGTGACCGGTTATTCAGCCGACAAGAACATTATGATAAGTACGCAACACATCTTGATGATGTTAATACATATTTTCCGGTAACGCGCTTACAGGAAAAAGTTGAGCAAGGGCGTCTCGGAAGTATCGCCCCCCGGTGCCATGGCGTTTATACAGCCTACAGCCAAAAAAACACTATTGAGCTGGACGGCCCCGAGGTCTTGAAGAGATGCAGAGAAGATGAGGTTGATATAGCCGTATTAACACCTGTGTGACCCGTCTGTCACCAGACCGTGAGTCTGGTCGCCCGTCACCTGGAAGCAAATGGCATTCCGAGTGTGGTAATTGCTACAGCGCGGGATATAGTTGAATATTGTGGTGTGGCAAGGTTGCTGTATGTTGATTTTCCACTAGGTAACCCTTGCGGAGTACCTTTTAACATTGAAATGCAATCAGAGATTGTTGACAGAGCGCTAAGGTTACTTGAGTTTACTGTTAAACCAGGAACCACAGAAATAGCGCCGTACCAGTGGCCAAAAGGTGACAGCTGGAAAAAGACAATCTTCACAGCCGAGCAGCCTTTTCTTGAAGGTGAAGCCTATGATAACTGGATGGCTGCGAAGAAGAAGTATCGTGAAGAGAAAGATGGCGAGTAAACTAACGATAAGGATTCGTAAATGGCAGAAGAAATAATAGTTTACAGCACGCCATTATGCGCACCTTGTGAAGTTTTGAAGCAGATACTTAAAACTGAAGGTCTGGAATTCGAAGTTAAAGATTTGATGGTTGATGAAGCTGCAGCAAAATTGATGGAAGACAACGGAATCCGAACAGCGCCAGCGCTTTCCATCGGTGGAAAGATCTATGCTGGTGAAGACCTGAGACTTGATAAGCTTGTTGGGATTCTTGATTTATAGTGTGGGAAGCATGGCTTTGTAGCTGAAATTATTATCTAATCTATACCATCACAGAACAAATGCAGCGGCCAGATACACTTCTGCTACACTGCGGGTGTTCGATTATTACTAAACCCAACACGGAGAACTCTGATGCTACGCCTAATTCTGGTTTCGGCATGCCTGTTCGTTAGCGGATTTGCCGCCGCCCAGCCTGACATCGAAGAAAAAGATGCTGCCGGTGCCATGCCTGAAATTACGATCTACCATCTTGAAGGCCGTCGCTCGGAGCGTATCGTGTGGCTCATGGAAGAGCTGAACGCACCTTACAAGCTGGTTTATGAGCGTGGTGACCTGGCTGGCTCTATGGCCCATATAAGGGCCATCAATCCCGATGTACCGATGGCACCGACAGTAACCATTGGCAATCTGGTTCTGGTTGAATCTGGCGCAATAATTGAAGTTCTTCTCAATCGTTACGCGCCGGATAAGCTCCAACCTGCACTCAATACTGCGGACTATGCAAATCACCTGATGTGGATGCACTTTGCTGAAGGCAGTCTGGCAGCCCGCCTGTTTTCAGATTATCGAGCGTGGAGGAACGAACCACCGACTAAGCGCTCACGTCTCGTCGACTCCGAGGCCACGGTACAGTACGCGGAGAATTATCTTGCGAAACATCCCTGGTTTGGTGGTGCGGAATTTTCAAGCGCTGACATCATGATGATGTTTCCGCTGAATGTGGCCACGGGTCTGAATATTGTGGACGAAGCGCAGTTTCCAAATGTTGCTGCCTGGAAGAAGAAAGCCAGTGCACGACCTGCGTATAAACGTATGCTGGCTGCGGCGCGCCCGGACGGAATGATTGGTAACCTTCCAAAGCTACCCAAACATGCTCCCGCAGGCCCTCGTACCTGACATCCAGCTACCGAGCAGCGGTTTTAAAAGTGCGCGCAGTGCTTTCCTGGGTAAACTATCCAGACCACCTAGATGAAATTGTCGGTAACTGCGCCCTGGCTGGCAGTGCTTACCTGATGCGCATATTTGGCCAGAATGCCCCGTTTGGTATATACCTCGGGAGCTTTCCATGCAGCTTTGCGATTTGCCAGTGTTTCGTCGTCAACTGTCAGAGCAATTTCTCTTGATTCTGCGTCTATAGTTATTTGGTCGCCATCTTCTATCAAGGCAATGGGCCCGCCAAGAAAAGCCTCCGGGGTAATGTGCCCCACTACAAAACCGTGAGAACCACCGGAAAATCTGCCGTCTGTAATCAGTGCAACGTCTGCAGATAAGTCGCGTCCGTTAATTGCACTGGTAGGGCTCAACATCTCCCGCATACCAGGGCCCCCTCTGGGTCCCTCGTAGCGCACAACAACTACATCCCCTTTAACAACAGTGCCATCTAGAATCGCTGCCATTGCCGCTTCTTCACCGTGAAACACGCGGGCAACTCCTGAAAATGTAAGGCCTTCGTGACCGGTAATTTTCGCCACGGCGCCTTCAGGGGCGAGGTTTCCGTAGAGTATGACCAGATGGCTGTCCTTTTTAACTGGATTGCTGAAAGGTCGAATTATCTTTTGCCCTTCTGGATATGGTTTAACATCTGCCAGGTTTTCGGCAAGCGTTTTTCCCGTTACGGTTAGACAGTCACCGTGCAATAGACCCTTATCGAGTAACATTTTCATCAGGGGGAGAATGCCTCCAATCTCGATGAGTTCTGACATGGAATACTGCCCGGCCGGGCGCATGTCTGCCAACACTGGAACACGTTTTCCGATACGCGTGAAATCATCAATTGTTAGAGGTATGTCAGCCGCGTGCGCTATGGCAAGTAGGTGCAGCACTGCGTTGGTGGAGCCCTCCAGTGCAATAGCCACTGTAATTGCGTTTTCAAACGCTTCCATGCTCAATATATCTGACGGTCGTATGCCCTGTTCGAGTAAATTTATTACCGCGGCGCCAGCCTTATAGCTGTCGTTTTTCTTATGCTCCGAAATGGCATCCTGTGCGGAACTGTTGGGCAGGGAGAGACCAAGCGCTTCTATAGCAGACGCCATGGTATTTGCGGTGTACATGCCTGCGCATGATCCTGGACCGGGAATGGCTGTTTCTTCGACTTCCTTCAATTCGATATCCGAAATTTTTCCAGCCGCGTGGGCGCCCACCGCCTCAAAAACAGAAACCACATCGCGCTTCTGAACTCCCGGTTGTATGGTGCCGCCGTAAACAAATACGCTGGGGCGATTAAGGCGTGCCATAGCTATTGCGCAAGCCGGCATATTTTTGTCGCAGCCGCCAATAGCCACAAAGCCGTCATAGCCCTGCGCGCCTACTACTGTTTCGATGGAGTCGGCGATCACTTCCCGTGAAACCAGTGAGTAGCGCATACCGGGAGTACCCATGGATATTCCGTCGGAGACGGTAATGGTATTAAAAACTATGCTTTTGCCTCCATTTTCGTCCGCGCCCATTGAAGCAAACTCGGCAAGCTGGTTTATATGCATGTTGCAGGGGGTGATCTGACTTCCAGTGGAAGCTATCCCAATCTGGGGTTTTTTAAAGTCTTCGTCTGTAAACCCAACCGCTCGTAACATGGCTCTGCTGGGTGCTTGTTCGGGCCCATCCATTACGATGGATGAATAACGACGTTTTTGGTCCCTGGACATAATCAGTTGTTTCCTAAAGTAAGTAACAGTACTTTTGAATTGCGCTGGAAGTTATACATGGCCTGCTTGCTATCGGGAAGGTCGCTAACGCCCACTTCCTTAAAACCATTTTCGATAAACCAGTCGCGTGTACGAGTGGTTAAAGCAAACAGGCGCTCCAATCCCATAGAGTTTGCTTTTGTGCAAACGGCATTTAACAGTTCTGCGCCCAGCCCGTCCCCCAGGCTGGTATTTCTGTATGCAGGATGTGCCACCAGGCAGGCAAGCTCGGCTGAATGACTGTCTGACATTGGGTATAAAGCGCAGCAGCCAGCGAGAATACCGTCAATCTCCGCCACCAGAAAATGATCAATTTCCTGCTCCAGTTTGTCTCGCGATCTTTTGAGCAATATACCCGCTTCTTCCAGGGGCTGTATTAGCTCAATAATACCGGCTATATCGCTCGGTTCTGCCTTGCGTACGCCTTCCAGTATTCCGGAAAGTATCTGGGTGCCGTGGCCTGTGGCAGTAAACAGTTCCTGTAGTAGCGCTCCGTCCTCTGTGTAACTTACCAATTGGCTGCTGGGAATTCCTGCAAGACTTGCTTGAATGAGTGCGTTAAGGCGATAGTGCAGGGAGGATTGTTTGTCGACGGAATTACTTTCCAGCAATGACTGTGCCTCGGCCGGGGTGAATACCGACTGATTTTTACGGGCGCTGTTAAATGGAAGTACTGCTTCGGAAAAAAAGATGAGTTTTTCTGCGCCTAATTGCAGCGCCAGTTCTGTTGCGAGATCTTCAGCGCACAGGTTGTAGGTCTCTCCTGCGGGTGAGTAAGCAAGGGGAGAAACCAGCACCAGAGAGTTAACACCCAGAGCCTGTTCAATGGCTGAACAACGTATGCTGCGGACCTGCCCGCTAAAATGATGGTCAACACCGTCCAGAACCCCAATAGGTTGTGCGTTTACAAAATTTCCGCTGTAAACGGATATTTCAGTATTGTGTAGGGGGGTGGTTGGCAGCCCCACCGAGAAAGATGCTTCTATTTTGTTACGCAGGCCGGCGGAGACTGATTTAGCAACGCGCAGTGTTTCTGTATCGGTTATGCGTAAATAGTTTGCGTACCGAGCCTCAATCCCGGCTTTCTTCAATGCTGCGTCTAGCTGAGGTCGGGCGCCGTGCACCAGCACCAGGCGCACGCCCAGAACGGTAAGCAGTGCCAGATCGTGCAATATATTAACGTAGTTGTTGTGTGCCAGTGCATCACCACCCAGCATTACCACAAAGGTACTGCCACGGTAGGCGCTGATGTAGGGCGTGGAATCCCTGAACCAGCGTGCAAATTGCACCGAGCTGCTACTTTTAGTTGATTGGTCCATGATTAAGTCAGTAAGGTACTGGAAAATGTCTCATTTGGGTGGCGTAAAAGTGTAATTTTCATAATATTCAATATGTTATACGAGTTTAATGCGCTTGCTCAACTCTAACATGGTTTTCTGTGATCATCGTAATCAACCGTTTGTTAGTCGCGGTTGTCATAGCGAAGGCGCATTTTGCACGGTTTCGTGACGATGTTCTAATAATCACGGTTGAAAAGCAGACCTGCATGGCTTTAACTGCCCTTTGGTAACGACTATTTGCAAGATGGATCCTGGCATGGCGGACCTGAAACCTTTTCAAAGCCCCAGCGACGAGCGCCTGCTCGACTTGCGTAGCATTCTTGCTGATCTTGTCGATCAGGGTCTGGTCGGGCAACGCGATGCCGAAGACATTCTGGTAGCTCCACACACCAACCGGCAGGCACAACAACACGCCATCGAGATTATAGCCGAGCGTGGCATTGTTAATCGCAAAGTAGAGGGGCAGGTACTGGATCTGGAAACCCTAACCCAATGGTTGTGTGAAAGCTCCTCGCAGCCTTATTGGCGCATTAACCCTCTGGAAGTGAATGTAAACAAGATTACCGAAGTTATGTCCTACGCTTTCGCCCAGAGGCATAACATTCTGGCTGTGAAGGTAAGCGATGATGAGGTGGTAATCACCAGCGCCCAGCCTTTTATGTTTCAGTGGGAAAGTATGCTCACGCAGACGCTGCGAGGCAGAAGAATTCGTCGCGTTGTGAGTAATCCTGCAGAGCTGTCTCGTTATTTGCTCGAGTTTTATACTATTGCACGGTCTGTATCCAAAGCCGGCGAAGAAGGTCTTGAAGCTACAGCGATAGCTAATTTTGAGCAAATGCTGGAGCTGGGAGAGCTTAAAGAGGCTGATACAAATGATGCGCATATTGTCAGCGTGGTGGATTGGCTTTTACAGTTTGCTTTTGATCAACGTGCAAGCGACATACACATAGAGCCCCGCAGAGATAAGGGCATGGTGCGCTTTCGCATCGACGGCATACTGCATCATGTTTATGAGTTACCTGGCGTGGTCAATACGGCGGTTGTCAGTCGCCTGAAAATACTGGCGCGCATGGATGTGGCCGAAAAACGTCGTCCCCAGGATGGACGTGTTAAAACCAAGAGCCCAGGTGGTGATGAGGTGGAGCTGCGTATTTCCACCATGCCCACAGCTTTTGGCGAAAAAATGGTATTGCGTATTTTTGATCCAGACGTACTGTTGCGCAGCTTTTCGGAGCTGGGGCTTACGGGCGAAGATTACCGGCGCTGGAAAAAAATGTCGGCTTCCGCACATGGTATTATTCTGGTTACCGGCCCAACTGGTTCCGGTAAAACTACCACTTTGTATTCTACGCTCAAGCAGCTGGCTACCGACGATGTGAACGTCTGTACTGTTGAAGACCCAATCGAAATGGTTGAGCCAAGATTTAATCAGATGCAGGTGCAGCACAAAATTGATGTAGGTTTTGCATCGGGTATCCGGGCATTGATGCGGCAGGACCCCGATATAATTATGATAGGTGAAATTCGGGATCTCGAAACTGCGGAGATGGCAATTCAGGCAGCACTAACCGGGCATCTGGTTATTTCTACCTTACATACTAACGATGCACCTTCAGCGATCAGCCGATTGCTCGATCTTGGTGTGGCAGCGCATATGATCAAGGCCACGATACTGGGAATTGCAGCTCAACGACTGGTGCGTACGCTCTGTAACGAGTGTAAGAGCGCCAGAAAAGTAGATGTAGAGGCCTGGAATCTGCTTATGAAACCTTTCAAGGCTAAACCACCCGCTCAGGTTTTTGAGCCAGTGGGATGTCTGGAGTGCAGAAACACAGGCTTTCAGGGACGCATAGGTATTTACGAAATGCTAACACTGGATGATGGGGTTAAAGCGCTGATTTCCAACGAAACAGATATCGATGCTGTAAGAAAGCTTGCCATGCGTAATGGAATGCGCACACTCAGATTATCCGGGGCGCAACGAGTGGGGGCGGGAGTAACTACCATTGCAGAGGTATTGCGCGTAGCCCCTTCTGTGGAGTATTGAGCGCGCTAGTTTCAGTCTACCTGTCACCTGAAAGTTGGGGCTGGACCAGATAGTGTTAAAACCAAAACAGCACAGAAATTCGACATTGCCGGATAGTCTGCGCACGATCGCAGAACAGGCGTTTGCCAATTTACTGGATTACTATTCCCCTGAACAAAAAGTAGCGCTTGTTGACTATCTTTGCAGTAGTTTGCAAGTTGAATCACAGTTGCACCGGACGTTGGCGCTTAGTGAATTTGTTGGGGATGTAGCTCTGGCGAATCCCGACTGGTTTTTCGAATTTTTGCTTCAGAACCAGGGCGGTACTAAACACCAGTTACAGGGCTACCTTGCTGAGCTGGAACATGAAAACCCTGCCCCTACCGCAGGTGCATCTGATGCTCTATCTTCGCTTAGACGTAAACTGATACAACTGCGAAATCGTTGCATGGTGTTCATTATATGGCGCGATTTAAACCAGCTCTCGGATCTTGATGAAACTACATGCGCCATGTCGCAGCTGGCAGACTGCCTGATTAACTACGCACTGGCATATCTATATGAAGAGAGCTGCCAGCTTCGGGGAGTGCCTATAGGAGCAGTTTCCGGACAGCCGCAAAAACTGGTGGTACTGGCCTTAGGCAAACTGGGAGGCTTTGAGCTGAATCTATCCTCCGACGTGGATCTTGTTTTTGCCTATCCTGAAGCGGGCGTATGTAAAGGCAGCTCTGTTCCCAATCAAAGTTTCTTTCTGGAACTGGCACAAAATCTTATTAAAGTTCTGGACCATACTGCTGTAGACGGTTTTGTGTTTCGGGTGGATATGCGCCTGCGACCTTATGGCGAAAGCGGAGCGCTGGTATCGAGTTTTAATGCCATGGAAGTTTATTACTCCCGACAGGGACGTGAGTGGGAACGGTATGCCTGGGTTAAGGTGCGGGCCTGTGCGGGAGATGTTTGTGCCGGCGCGGAAATAATCAATACTCTGCGGCCTTTTGTGTATCGCAGGTACCTGGATTTTGGGTCTATCGAAAGCCTGCGAATCATGAAGGCACGCATGGACAGGGTCGGCCGCAACCATAAAACCGGCCAGGAACTGAAGAGAAATCTTAAGCTGGGCCCCGGTGGAATTAGAGACATTGAATTTATTGTTCAGTTACAGCAGCTAATTTGGGGCGGGCGATATCCGGAACTGCAATTGAATGGCTTTATGCCCGCAATGCAGGAACTCATAAATCTTAAACTGCTTGAGCGCGACACGGCTGACAGGCTACGTGAGGCTTATGTCTTTTTGAGAAGAAGCGAACATGTATTGCAGGCGATAGGGGATAAACAGACCCAGTTGCTGCCCGACAATCTCGTTGATCAGGAGCGTCTCGCGGTTGCGTTGGGATTTGCAAATTATGAGCAATATCTTGTTGAGGAGAAACAGTACAGAGACTTTGTACAAGGCGAACTTCAGCATGAGGCTGAAGAGGAAGAAGCCTATACAGGATTGTGGGAATCGCTCTGGCATACGGGGGACCAAAACACACTGGAACCCTATTTTGATGCGGGTGCCGGTGCCAGCACACAGGCAATGCATCAGTTGAAGCGATTAAAAGCCTCTCGTGACCAGCCTCGGGTGGGTGGTCGGGGACAGCAACGTCTGGATGCGCTGATGCCGCATTTGTTGTCCTGTCTGGTGGAGTTACCCCATCCGCTACGCACACTTGAGCGCTGTGTAAAAATTCTTGAATCGGTCTTGCGCAGATCCTCTTATCTGGTGATGCTGCAGGAGAATGAGGCCGTGTTAAAGCGCCTGCTGCAGCTGGTAGCAAATAGTGGTTACATTGCCGCAGAGCTCGCGCTTAATCCCTGGTTGATAGACGAGATAATTGACCCTCGCATGCTCAAGCCCGAGGATGACAGGGCGAGCCTGTTGAACATGCTCGATATTTCTCTTGGGCGCGTGGATTCAGATCTGGAAAACTTCATTGAGGTTATCCGTACCTTCAAGGAGTCCATCACTTTTGCAGTAGCGGTTGGGGAGCTTGATGGCAATCTTCCTCTCATGCGGGTGAGTGACTATCTAAGCTTTAGCGCCGAAGCCATTTTGCAGCGAGCCTTTGAGTTTGCTTGGTATGAGGTTAACGGGCAATTTGATCAGAAGGTAAAGAGCGCAGATTTGGGCGATGGGCGTCGATCCTTTGCCATCATAGGGTATGGAAAACTGGGTGGCATAGAGTTGGGGCCAGCCTCTGATCTGGACCTGGTATTCTTGCACGACATGGACGCTTCCCAATCTCCTTTTCTGTATCGACTGGCGCGGCGATTAATACATATTCTAACCATTCGAACGCGATCCGGTGGTCTGTTTGAAATTGATACCCGATTGCGCCCGTCTGGAAGCGACGGCACCATGGTCTCTTCGATTGATGCATTCGAAAATTATCAGCTAAATAGTGCCTGGACCTGGGAGCATCAGGCTCTGGTGCGTGCGCGATTCGTGGCCGGAGATCCTGGGCTGGGTCGCAAGTTCGACCGGCTTAGAACCAGCCTGCTTACGCGGCCCAGGAATCATCGTGAACTTCGTGAGCAGGTACTTGCCATGCGCGAGCGAATGCTCAAGTCGGCGTCAAAACAAGGTGGGGTAAAGCAGTCGCGCGGAGGTATTGTAGACATAGAGTTTATCGTTCAGTACCTCGTTCTGGCCTGGGCGAACAAGTATCCACAAGTATGTCGCCACACCGATAACGTACGTATTTT
>Ga0256847_1000101_pt1 | contig 59011 bp, 40 predicted proteins | sample TeddybearmetaG_FD_189099 | JGI IMG/M metagenome (GOLD analysis project Ga0256847, IMG submission 189099) | Hydrothermal vent microbial communities from East Pacific Rise, Pacific Ocean - Teddybear | ecosystem: Environmental > Aquatic > Marine > Hydrothermal vents | place: Pacific Ocean: East... | reverse complement strand
TCTACCACTAGCTTTGAAATACATCTTGCAAAGGTATAAACAAGTATGCCACAAATCCAACTCCCCTGTGTACTACAAACCAAACTTGAAAATCCAACAATCCAGTGATTAAGAGGCTTTCAGGAATTCGAACAGGTCAGATTGAGTGTGAGATATTGAAAATTAGTGACTTTTTTAACATTTGATGCAGTTGTTTTGACCTGTTTGCTCAAGCTGGGTTAAAAAGCCTCGCCAATGCCCTGCATTGTCTACGCCTGCCTGCCGGCAGGCAGGTTTTTTGCCTTGTTGAAAAATAAAATACTTGCGTATAAAAGCGAACTTTATTAATGTATCATTCCTTATTGATTGATTTTTCCCGCAAGGATGATTTATATTGTTTGATTATCCATGAGCAAGTTTGGTATACTCGAACTACTCAATTGTATGTTATATTGCCTTGTATGTTTAGAACATACGTCGTATATTTGCATACATGAGAAATGATATACTCAAAATAGCGACAGATAAGATAGATGATTTGATAGGCATTAACTGTAAGATAATTGAGAAAGAAATCAATAGAAAGGATAACTTCATAGACGCCAAAATATCCTTAGAGCACAACAATGAAAAGATCAACTATTTTGTAGAAATTATGAAAAAGATATTGCCAGAGCAGATTCCAAGAATATTGCAACAAATCCAAGATGTACAACCTGTAATATTAATGGCGGACTATATATCACCAAAGGCAAGAGAAATGTTGCGGCTAAAAAATATACCGTATGCTGATACAGCAGGCAATATGTACCTATCTAGTCTGAGCATTTATATATACGTACAAACTGATAGAACGAATAGACAAAAGTTAAAGACAAAAACAAGAGCATTCAATAAAGCTGGATTAAAAGTACTGTTTCAAATTTTAATAAATCCAGAATACTTGAATAAGCCCTATAGGTTTATTGGAGAAAAAGCTAGGGTCACTATCGCGACTGTCGGAAATGTAATTCAAGACCTATTGAGAGAAAAATACATAGTTCAAACAAATAATAAAAAATATCAATTTGTGGATAGACCGCGATTATTTGAAGAATGGGTCAGAGCATATAATAATGCACTCAGACCAAAACTAAATCAAAAAAGATATAAGTGGTTAGAAAAAAATGTAAATTGGAGAAATATAGAATTGCCAAAAGACACATACTGGGGAAGTGCCAATGCAGCGGAAATCGCAACGGAATATATAATAGCTGATCAGGCACTAATATATACTGGCTTACCATTTCAAGAAGTCATGAAAGATTTGAAGATAATACCAGATGAGGACGGAGAAATAAAACTAATTGAAAAATTTTGGAAAAATGAAGAAGAAGCAAATAATGTGATCAATCCAATGTTGATTTACGCAGATTTACTATATGATCCAAACCCTAGGCATATAGAGGCAGCTAACAAAATATACAAGCAATATGTCCAAGATAAGCTATAATGCTTTAGCTGTAGAAGGTCTAAAAGAAATATTTCTTCAAGTAAGTAAAACATGCATAGAGTTGGACATAGGTTTTTTCATTGTAGGTGCAATAGCAAGAAACATATGGTATGTAACAAATGATAAAAATCCAGCAGGGACAAAAGACATTGACTTTGGAATATATGTGCCAAACGAGAAGAAATATAATCAGCTAAGACAAACCTTAATAGAACAATGTAATTATGTGGTCAGTTCCGAAAATGCTTTCTGTCTCATTACACAAGATGGAAAACAAATCGACCTGTTACCATTTGGAGAAATTGAGAAAGAAGGTCAGGTTATGATTGAAGGTAAAGGTTTGACAAATATACATCTCGATGGATTCAAAGAAGTTTATAGATTTGGAGTAATTGAAACCGAAATTGGTGAAGAAAAGTACAAATCCTGCTCAATACCTGGAATTGTGATTCTGAAATTAATAGCATATAATGATAGACCAGATAATAGAATAAAGGATGTCATCGATATAAATTCTATTTGTAAACATTATCCTTCAATAGAATCAGAATTTATTTGGCATAATCATTTTGATTTATATGACAATGAATTGGAACATCAAGAAGTAGGGATTATTGTATTAGGAAGAGAAATGAAAAAGTTGATGGCGGGGAATAAAATGTTAGAAGAAAGATTAATAAAAATAATGGATCAAGCAATAAATGAAAAATCACCATTTTTATCCCTAATGATAGATAATTCAGAAACTGAAACAATTGAAAATAAGAAAAAGATTATTAGACATTTAAAAATGGGGTTTGAGAAATAAGTAGTCAGCAACTGACAAGGGCTGCTTATAGCAAAGTCGCTAGTCGACAAACTCTTACAAGAAAAAGAGGTCGTATGTCTAAACTTTTGGAGATGTCAAAATAATTATGATTTTACAAGAAAGAACATTCCTATTAATCTTGGAATGACTATCGTATTAGCGTTTTTTTTACACAAACTCTCAAACAAAATTCATGCTTTATGCGTCTGAATATTCTTCCAACTCCAATAGCCATTAATTCCAAAAATGATATATAGAATCATTATGCCTACAAAAAGCCATAATCCTGATACACCATATATATATATGTAGGCTATATCTGCGACTACTAAATATATCCAACTACTCAGTTTACGTTCTATCAGAAGGATAGTGCCAATAACTAGAAAAACCGTTGTCGTTGCATCGAGCACAGGCATATTGATGAATTCTACATACTGAGAAAAATGTATCAGTAAAATAGAACTAAGAATGCCAAAACCAATAATTAAGAAATGTTGTCTAAGCGAATAGTCTGTAATAGGCAATTCTTCCTTATTTATACCTCCGTACTTCCATCTATAAATTCCTAAAATAGAAATAAGTACATAAAATATTTGCAGCGCAGCATCAAATTTAAGACCAGCTTTATAAGAAGCTAGCATCCATAGACCACTTCCTATTATCCCAAATAGAAAGCAAATGGTCTTGTTCTTAATAGCATAGTACAAGTAGATAAGGGAGAAAATTGTTGCCCCCCATTCAAGTAAGCTCAAATTATTTAGTCTTTTTTATATTTTCAACAAGCACAGATGAAAAACGTACTTCCGTCACTAAATGTTCTGTGTTTGCAATAATATCAATCACCTTCACATTTTCTCCAAGATATTGAGTACTAGTATCGTAGATTGCACTTATCACACCTTTTTCACCTGGTTTTATAGGTTCTTTTGGCCATTCAAGATTAGTGCATTTACAAGCTGTGACTACTTCAATGATCAAATCAGCATCGCCTACATTTGTAAAGTGATATTCAACTGGCTTCAATTCTCCTTTTTCTATTGTACCTATATGAATACTATCTTTTACAAATGAAAAGATTGGATAAGATTCCTCAATATAAGATTGAGCTCCACCAATTGATGAGCTTGATTTTTTCCTGATCACCTCACGCTTAATTCTGATCGTTTTCGGTCCAGATATAATTTTGAATTCAGTTCTACGATTTACTCTGTGTTCCGTGTCACTACATCTCACACCATCTGTACAATGATTGGTAATGAAGGATTCTCCATAACCTACTGCTTTTATCCGTTGGGTATTGACCCCAAGTGCTACCAACCAGTTTTTAGCTGATTGAGATCTTTTTTGCGAGAGACTTTGATTGTGTCCTTTTTTTCCTTGTGCATCTGTATGAGAAGATAACTCAATCACCATATTAGGATAGTCGTCCATCAATGATTTTAAATAAGTTAGATCATCTTCAGCATCTGGTAATATATCCCATTTGTCAAGATCGTAGTATATATTATTTAATCGGATTGGCTTATTAGCTTCGATTATTTCTATGCCTTCATCTTCAGTAGGGTCCTTTTGTGGCATAGGTTTGAGTGTCACATTCTTCTTTACTTGATATGAATCCAACAAGCCTACAGTGTTAAATGATACCGTAGTGTCAGGATAATAACCTTCTTTCGAAACTACAACTCTATATTTATGGTCGGCATCAAGTAAGAAATTAAAATCGTTTCCGATTACATTTGTTTTACTCTGCATCCCTTCAGTTTCATCTGATATTGACAAATCGATCAACTCAACCGTTGCTTCTTTTAACGGACCTTTATCATCGCTTACAGTTACTAGTAGATCTATTACTATTTCTCTCAACTGCACTTCATATATATCATCACAACAAGTAGTACTACCTGCGAGTTTTCTTTTGTCTTTGTGTGGCCTGTTTGATGTCAAGAATCCAGCTGCTCCATCAGGAGTAAATCTGAGATATTGATCATCCTGTGGAGAATTATAGTTGAAACCCATATTGGTAATGTCTTCAAATGAAGCACCATTCCAAGTTGCATACCAAATATCAAATCCTCCAAATCCAGGTTTTCCATCGGTACTGAAGTATAATGTTCCATTCTGATAAAATGGAGTCACATCATCACCAGCAGTATTGATAGATTCTCCTAAATTAACAGGTGTAGAATAATTATCACCTGTCATAGTAGAATAATACAGATCATATCCACCAAATCCACCTTCCATATCGGAGCTAAAAAATAATACCTTATTTCCAAAGAGCTCTCCTTCATACGGATGCATTGCTATATAATCGCCATTGATATTTTCCACCTCCTCTGCTGCTCCCCAGCCTGAATCCGTTCGCGGAGCTTTGAAGATAGTCGACTCTTCAACCTCATTGATATCTAATTTTGCTCTGGTGAAATACATCGTCTTTCCGTCTCTGGCAAATGATACACCTGCACTATTGTATCCTTCTCTATTAATTCGCTTGTTTAGTGCTTTCGGTTTTTCATATTCACCTTTATCGTCTTTAGTCGCAGAAAATATCTTCGCTTCATATCCTTCTTCATCGCCATCAATCACAATGGTACCTTTTCTATTAAATGAAGAAAAATATAAGCTTCCATCATTAAATCTTGATGGACTGTTTTCTCCACTTCCAGAATTTATTTTTTTACCTGCAAAACTTATAACAGCCTCAAGATTCTGCGCATAATTATCCATGTTTTCGATTCCTTCGATTTCAAATAAGGCAGCTTGTCTAGTAGTATCATCGTCGGTAGTAGAAGCTACTGTTCTAAGTTCACTTAAAGATTCACGATATTGACCCTGATATTTTAGTGCTTTAGCATAATCTATTCTAAGGTATTCATACACACCATCTTTGTCTCTCTTCAGCACTCTATCATATTCTCTAGCTGCTTTTTTATAATCTCTAAGTCTCATATACAAATCACCTATGACGACTTTGAGATCCTTGTCCTTACTTATATCGTATGCTTGTTTGAACCAATCGATGGCATTAGCATAATCTTTTTTATCTGCAGATTCTTCCGCAACTTCAATCATGGTTTCATATTTGACAGAAGACAGAGGTTGTGCTTCCATTCCTACTATTCCGATGATCATAAGGAGGACGATAAAAATTGATTTATTAAATATCATATGTATTTCTTAATTTTTGTTTTGGAATTAGTTGTAGTGATTGTTATTACAAACGAGGACAATAGATAATTGGTTTCGGTTTAGGCTTTTTATATATTTTACCAATATATGTAACGCCCAATTCTATGCTTTTATGATTATTAGTAGCAGGAGTTGAAGCACCAATGTCAAGATCGTATCCTATTCCAACTCGTATTCCATTAAATGTAGCACCTAGATAAATCAAAGCAGCTCTGATATTTCTTAAACCTAAACCCCCATGAAGAATCATTTTATCTCCTGGTTTTAGTTTATAATTGTATATAGAGTTGACTATTAAAGCACTTGCTTTTTTATTTGTATAGTAGTACAGACCTGATGTCAATGATGCTTTTTTGTTCATTGTCATTTCATAGGATCCAAATCCATTTAGACCTATGCCTTTTTTGTCTAGTCTATCTTTTCCTCTATTTGGATTTAATATTCCTTCTACGGACACTCCTAATTTGAAGTCAGAACCTGCCTTAGGGTTCTTGAGATTATAAAGTACACCAACTGTCAAATCAGTTAAACTACCTCCATCTATAGGGTCTCCTGGATTAGGATTTGTCCCTTGTCCGCCACTGAACATACTTTCAGTATCCGATAATTCTCCATTTACTATTGAATGGCCAGTGTCACCATTTACAAGTTGGCCGTATTTATATCCTCCTGTACCATATTGTGCTCCTAAAGTGAAGATGCTGTTTTGCTTTTTATTCAAAGCCAAATGATAAGCAACTCCTAAGCCATAGAAATTTAATTTTTGACCTAGACTTCCAGAGGTGTTTTGCTCTATTCTCAATCCTACACCTATCCAATCTTGTTTTCTTATACCTCTTATTATTGGTGCATCTACGTTGAGACTGAACCCTCCAAATGGTGTTCCTGAAGACCCTCTATATTGGTCTCTATAAATACCATTAATCCTGTAAGATCCATTATATGCTCCTGCCAAAGCTGGATTAACTCCTAGCGGAGACATGAAATATTGAGTATAATGAAAATCTTGCCCATATGTCGGGGCGAGGAATATTGCTGAAAGAAAAATGAGTAAAAAATACTTTTTCAACTGCATACAATTACTTGAGTTATTGTTATTAAGATTCAAAAATGAACAAATACGTTGCACTTTCGAGTTAAAAAAGCAAGATAAAGTATTTTTTTAATATGTAATCTTAGTAGATGGTTTTTATAATAATAGAAATAATAAGATTATGTCTTTTTACATTGATTCAATCCAATTATTCCACAAAACACGTAATCAACTTAGAATGAAATAACTAGATTTGCGAATGATGCAATGCATAAGAAGTGGAGTTTTGATAATAGGTGTGATTGGAATTACATGCAATTTGGCCTTTTCCCAATTCGGAGAGAACGAAAAGAAGGGATTTTTTGCTCCATCAGATACGTTTAATCAGAAGCGGTTTAATTATGCTATAGGCATATCTGCCACTACTTATACTGCATTTTCAATTGGACTTTATCAAACTTGGTACAAACAATATCCACAGGAAGGGTTTCATCTCTTCAATGACACTGGCGAATGGAGCAATATGGATAAGATTGGCCATGTCTATACCGCCTATTTTCAAGGAGTTCTTTGTTATAATGGAGCCAAATGGACGGGTTTAAGTGACAATAAATCTATTTTAGTGGGAGTGATTTGCGGGAGCTTATTTCAGACTACTATTGAAATGATGGATGGATTCTCTTCCAAATGGGGATTTTCATTATATGATATGGGTGCCAATGTGGCAGGAGTCGGGATATATGCTTTGCAGCAAAAATATTGGAAGGATCAAAGAATTACTTTAAAAGTCTCTTCTATCCCTAGTAATTATTCAAATTATGCTGTAATTGGGTCTAATGGTACTTCTGTTACATTACAAGATAGAGCTGATGATTTGTTTGGATCTTCTTACGCTGAAAAGTTCCTCAAAGATTACAATGCCCAAGCCTATTGGGCGAGTGTGAATGTACATTCATTTTTACCTCAAGGAAATAAATGGCCATCTTGGTTGAATGTCGCTCTTGGTTATGGAGCTGATAATATGTTTGGAGGATTTGAAAATGAATGGGAAACGGACGGAGAGCGATTCGTAATTGATTCTGATGCTTATCCAAGAATCCATCAGTTTTATTTGGGGCTAGATGTTGATTTGACAAAGATCAAAACGAAAAATAACTTTTTGAAAGGAGTTTTATCAATGTTCAACATATTCAAGATGCCTTCGCCAGCTATTGAACTCAATAGTAGAGGGGAATTTACATTTCATATATTGAGGTAGTGGCCGGAAATGAAATATTTGCATGGAACAAAATGAAATAATCAATCACATTCAAGAAAAATCTGGTTGGAAAAAACTGATTGGATTTCTTCTGATATTTGGAGCATGTTTCTTTATTGGAAACGTAATTTTGGTTGTCTTAGCGATGGCTGGAGGATTAACTATTACTGAAGGTTTAGATATTTTTAGTGCCATAAGTGATCCTGAGATGAGGCCATATATTAAAACAGGGATAGGGCTTAACCATTTGATTATATTCACTGGAACAGCACTGTTTTTTGCCTATTGGCTCAAAAGGAAAAATTGGAAGAGTTACTTTGATTCGAATAATACAGATTTCCTTCTTTTGATAAGTTTTGTACTTCTTCTTATTTGTGCTTATCCAATTATAGGTGTTTCTGCATCTCTGTTTGAAGGAGTGGAATGGGCTAGCCAAATGGATGAAAGTAGCATTGACGCATTAATGAAAATGCTCGAAATGGATAGCGTTTTTGATCTGATTGTCAATTTGATCATAGTGGCTTTACTTCCAGCTATAGGAGAAGAGCTACTTTTTAGAGGGATCATTCAGAAGGAATTGCTTGGTAAAATACAAAACCATCATGTAGCGATCATCATAGCTTCTATTATCTTCAGTGGAATACATCTTCAAATTCAAGGGTTTCTGCCAAAGTTCTTTATTGGATTGATTTTAGGTTATGCTTATTATTGGACAAAATCTATTTGGTATCCAATGATTTTGCATTTTATTAATAATGGTATGCAAACCATGATTTTGTTTTTTGTTGGAGACGATATGGAAGCGATGCAAGAGGAAGCAATTCAACCAGAAAAGTTGCATTTAATTATTGGAGTTGTTTTTTCTTGTTTTCTTTGCTCTTTCATAATATATAACATTCGAAAGCAAATTGACGCAAAACAAACTGATAATGTCTGAAAATGGTAGCTATGGAAAATAAGGCTCCTAAGAAAATAAAACTTAATTATGCAAGAATAATTACTGCATTTTTGATTGTGGTTGCTGTTCTTGGAGCTATTGCTTTGGGCAGTAAATATGTAGCTATTTTGTTTTTAATTGTTAATGTTTTGGGTGCGAGAGAATTATGTTATGTATTAGAAGAGGAAAAAACTCCAATCCAGAATTTGATATATATGGTTTTGGCAGTTGCTCCTTTCGTACTTATGTATCTGATGCATTTAAGTTTTGGAAATACATACTTCTATTTATTGATACTCTCCATCGTTATTATGGTAGGTTTGATAATCAATTTGTGGTTTGGAAAATTGGATTACAACAAAATTAGATATCCTTTCACAGTCTTATATTGGGGGCTTCCTTTTAGTTTAGCTTCTTACTTCTTGATTTTTGGAGATCAGCCTCGTGATATAATATTGATGAGCATCATTATTTTGATTTGGACCAGCGATACTATGGCATATTTCACGGGTAAGGCCTTCGGTAAAAACAAACTTTTTCCTAGCGTATCTCCTGGCAAAACCATTGAAGGCAGTGCGGGCGCAGGGGTGTTTAGTATTTTGGTAGGTTTGGGCTTTGCATCCGCTTTGGGAGAATCATATTGGAAATGGGCTATCGTAGGTATATTAATTTGGGTGTTAGGCACCTTAGGTGATTTGGTAGAATCAAGGTTAAAGCGTGTACAGAGCGTAAAAGATTCAGGGAGTATCCTCCCAGGACACGGCGGATTTTTAGATAGATTTGATAGTCTCGTATTACTAATTCCTTTCCTTCTCCTATTAGAATATTATTTAAGAGCATAGTTTCTAAAAGGGTTTTTATACCTTTGCGGTTAATAATTCGAAATCAATGTCAATCCATAGAGAAGGTACCACAACCCTTATTATTTCTGCTGTCGTATTAGCAGTAGTTAATGGGATTTTATATGTTTATTTTCCATCCTTTTTACCATTCTTTCTGATCGTAAGTATCATTTTATATTTGTTCTTAATTAGTTTTTTCAGAAAACCAGATAGAACTTTGTCAGCTATAAATGATGAGATTTTTATTTCTCCTTGCGACGGCAAAGTAGTAGTGATAGAAGAGACTGAAGAACCAGAATACTTTAATGATAAAAGATTACAAGTTTCGATTTTTATGTCTCCTCTCAATGTCCATATCAATTGGCATCCAATTTCAGGGACTATCGATTATTACAAATATCATCCAGGTAAATATCTAGCTGCTTGGAATCCAAAATCCAGTACTGAAAACGAACGTACCACTACAGTCTACGACTACGGAAAGGACAAGATTTTGGTAAGACAAGTAGCAGGGGCATTAGCAAGAAGGATTGTTTGTTATGCTCAAAAAAGACAGACCATCAAACAAGGTGACGAATTAGGTTTCATCAAATTCGGATCAAGAGTAGATCTTTATTTTCCTCTTGGGACAGATATCCAAGTTAAGATTGGAGATAAAGTGCAAGGGAATATTACGAAATTGGCTTCTGTGTAATTTCAAATTGATTTACTTAGATTCTAATATTAGATTGACATAATGGAATGAATTTTATTGAAAATTCGTTATATTTTGAAAAATAGTAGCATATTGCTATAATTGAAATAGCAATAAAATGAATTATTATTTCGAGCTAAGATAATATTTGCTAAATATGAGTGGTATCCACAATCTAACAAATTTACAGTTAGAACTTATTAAACTTTTTAAATATGAGCTTCCTGAATATCAACTTCTTGAAGTAAAGACCTTGCTATCTAAATATTTTGCTGAAAAAGCAGGAGATGAAATGGATAAGCTTTGGGAAGAAAATAAATGGGATGATAAAACGATAGAAGGCTGGTCCAAAGAACATTTAAGAACAAAGTATGAATGAATTACGTGTTGTTTTAGACACCAATGTTCTTTTAGTTTCAATAGCAAAAAAATCTAAGTATAGACCAATATTTGATGCTTTGTTAGATGGATTATTTCAAGCAGTTGTTTCAAATGAAATCATATCAGAGTATGTTGAAATTCTAGAAAGAAAAACAAATGCTATAATCGCTTACAATATTGCAGAAGCAATTATTAAATTACCTAATGTTGATAAAATTGAAATAAGTTACAGATGGAATCTTATCCACGCTGATCCAGATGATAATAAATTTGTGGATTGTGCAATAGCAGGAAGAGTCAAATATGTAGTCTCAAATGATAAACATTTTGATGTTCTTAAAAATATTGACTTCCCAAAAGTTGAGATTATCACAATTGATGACTTTTTAACAGAAATTGGAAAATGACTTTAGTTTAGCTAATTAACAGTATTTCACAATGTTTATCTTGAAAATTCACTTATTTTCGATATCTATATTAACTTTATTGATTGCGTAATTGTATGTTACTTAACTAATATTCAACTTTATAATTGAATATTAATTAAAACTATTGTACCTTTGTGTCCAATTACGATTATGACCACAAAAAAAGAAGTAGAATGTTTTCTGAGAGATTTTAAAGATAAGATGAAGATTTGGAATATTCTCTTTCGGGACGATAGAGGAAAGAATGCTCAGGCACTTGTTGATCTAGAATTGCGTCCTATAGAACGTATTTCAATTTTGGAAAACTTAGAATCAGAAGATTATAGTCAAGGACCTCTGGATGATATAGTTTACGAAATTGCGAAAATGTGGGTTTTTGGAAAAATAATCAAAAATAAAGAAATCTATATAAAGATCAGTTTGGGACTAATGGGAAGTAATGTGCTGTGTATATCTTTTCACCTTGCTGAGTATGCATTGAATTACCCTTTAAAATAGAATTTATGAAGAGTCCTATCACAGGGAAAGAAATGGAATTGACAAAAGAAAAAAGGTCGATGAATTTCAGAAAAGAAACTTTTGATGTCATATTTCATTCTTACAAGTGTTTGACTAGTGGAGAGTATTTTACCTCAACTGCGCTGGATGAAGTAAATATGAATCAAGTTTATAATCAATACCGCGATAAATTCAATTTACCGTTTCCAGATAAAATCACAAGAATAAGGGAAAAATTTGATGTATCTGCAATAAAAATGTCGACAGTCTTAGGGTTTGGAGCAAATAGCTATCGGCAATATGAATCTGGAGAAATGCCAAGTGTGTCTAATGCAAGATTAATACAGATGGCAGAAGATCCTAAAAAGTTTATTGAAATGTTACAATTATGTGATTCAATTGATGATAAAACTAAATTAAAATATATTAAGAAAGCTCAACAGGTCGAGGAGGATAGAAAGCGAAACAACTTCAATTTCAAGTTGAAAGATTATTTACTTGGAAATCATTTGGCAGATATATATTCAGGATATCGAAACCCGAATTTTGAAAAATTTACAGAAATGATAGTTTATTTTTCAATAAAAGTAGAACCATTTAAAACAAAAATGAACAAGTTGCTTTTTTATTCAGACTTTTTAATGTTTAAGCAAAGCTGTTTTTCTATAAGTGGCGTCAGATATAATGCTATTGACATGGGGCCTGTTCCGAATAATTTTCAAAGTATTTTCGAATTTCTAGGCAATACGAATGAGATAGATATACAATATGTGAAATTTCCGAAAGGATATATTGGGGAGCAATTCAAGGCAAGAGAGGAAAGGCCTTTTAATGCTGATATATTTTCTGATATTGAATTAAGTGTTCTAGAGAAAGTGGCCAATGTTTTTAATTCGTCAAGTACAAATGAGATAATTGAATTAAGCCATCTTGAAGCTGCTTGGAAAAAGAATGAAAAGCACAAGAATGTGATAAGTTATAACTATGCTTTTGATCTACATCAAATATGAATGGCAAGGATATACTTGTGTAATCCAGTTGATTAAATATTTATTAAAAAATTATCTTTCTATTAGTCTTAATAGTTCTGCATTTAATAAACTGATTTAAAATAAACCGTTTATCGTGGGTTCGAATCCCACTACAGACTCTGAATAAAAGACCATTAGTCTGTGTAGCCAAGTGGCCTAAGGCAACGGTGCGAATAAAAAGACTTTACAAATGTAAAGTCTTTTTTTATTCTTCCTCATCAAATAATTCACCTAATTTTATACCCGAAGGTATTTCATCTATCCTTTTTATCTCAATTTTACTCGCAGTGTATTTTTTAATATCCTCATCACAAGTATAAAAGCAAGCAGCACCTTCAGCTATTGCACAAACTAGAATAAAGGCGTCTTATTTCATTTTGGGGCTTGAATTACCTAGTGCTTTATATGCTTTACCTTCTAAATAATATCAATTTAAGAAAATTAATACTAACTAAGAGCTGGATTTCTCCACTTTGCATACGCGTCAACCTATTAATTTAATATATTCTATTATACATTATATAAACAATTGTAAAATAAATGTTTAAGTTTCGGATAATAATTTTTTATGTCGAAGACACAACTCTAAAAAGAGGGTGGATTGCCGCTAAACTGTGGGTGGCGGGAGCAGCATTCGCAGTATAGCCTTTTTAGCGGCTTGATTCTTTTGTTTCGTTTTCTGATCAAGCAGAAAATGAAAGCCAGTCGTGGCGAGCGACCATATATGTTTGAAAGATTAATCTTCATTTTTCACTTACATTCTATAAATGAAAGACATAAATTACACATATAAAATAATCATATATTAATATATTAGGTTGACGCCTATGCGAAGTGGAAGGATCGTCAAGGAAGTAAAGCCCTTTTATTTCGACCTTTGTGGAGAAATCTACCTTGATATGGATTCTAATGTTTTTTCAAAAACGAAAATTTAAAATGCACCTCTAATATTTAGAGCTTTCCAAAATAATACTTAGTTTTTAATTATAAGCAATCAATTTTTGAAATAGTTTGCATTTTATTATTAAATGTCGTATTTTTAAAGAGTCTTTTTGAATGCATTGTTAAAATAGTCAGAGTTCTCATGTTAAGATCATGAGTTAAGATCAATTACAAAAGTGTTTACTTATTAAACTCATTTGTAACCAAAATATTTACTCATATGTATTATTTAAAATTAAGTCGAATTATCACCCTTACTTGTTTGTTTTTTATTGTTTTAGGAAGTGGATTGAATGCACAATGCAGTTATCCAATTGTAGCTACAGCTTGTGTTGGAGCTTGTGGTAGTCCAAGTGAAATTAATTACACGGTCTCTCCGCCTTGCATAGCAAAATGGAGAAAGTATTGTGTAGTTAATGAAAGCTCAAGTCTGTGTCCTGATCATAATGCATTTGCAATCGTTCTAGTAGATGGCATCTTAGTTACTTCAGGTAATATTACTGCTGTAGGATCAAGTTTAGGATTCACTGCAAAATGTGAAAGTGACATTAAAGTTATTGCAACTACTTTTTATGTAGGTGGCGGGATAGTTTGTGTATGGCTCGGGAATTTGAATTATTCGCTGAGAGAACAATAGATTACTAATAAATTTAAAAGTAATTTAAGAGGTGCCAGATCATAATATCCAGCACCTCTTTTCTTTATCTACACACTATCTGCGAGAAATTTTTCTGTTTTTGATTTCTCCATTTTGTTAAGAAATTTTTCGGACTCATGTTTGTCTCTGACTACCTTTCCCACTGTAAAACAAGCGGTTACACTAAATAGATAAGACATTACCAAAAAGCCTTTGATTGAGAGATCTCCTTCCAGGTACCATATTCCGGCGGACATTCCTATGAATGAAATGATAAAAGCAATCCAAGCCATATTGTAAAATGATTTGGAGTTTTGGTCTTCATAAATGTAACTGTTCATATCTGTATGATTTTGGTTGGCTATTGAACGGAGATATGGAAGAAATAGATGCAATTCATGCCTTGTAGATAGACAAACAGCTGTAAATAATAGATTAAATAGTGGGATTTATAGAAGTTGTGTTCGGGCTTACCAATCTTTGCAAGCTTGGGAATCCCTTTGCGCTCTATGGCCGAGATTCCCAAGCCTCCCGATAGTTATCGGGAAGGATTGGTAAGCTCTGTTTTTAAGATATGAAATAAAAATACTAAAAATTTATTCTCTTGGGGTTTAATTCCCCGATGCTTGCATGGAAAGTAACTTTAACTGAATCCTTAGTGCGTGTGATATGTGTGCATTTCGGTTTGTCTTTTCTATTTTGTTGGCATTTTAGATTGGACTAAATCTGAATAAAAAGAAGCATAGCCATGACTGGGGGACTGACCGATCTCGAAGAGTGGCGACGATAGTCGACAAGAGAAGGAACGCGTAAGCGGCGGGCTGCCTAAGGTGGCAATAGTTTCTGCACGTTGCTAACGCATTCCTTCACTTGAAGTACTGTCGTACTTAACTCAATTGCATTGAGACTGTTCAGTCACAAGGCGAAAGCTAGATTGAAATAAAAATCATCAAATTAACAATAAAACGTCATTATGAAATGTACATAGTGATACCTCGTATGCTTGCATCGAGGTAGTTCATTAGTAAAAAAACCATTGGTAAATGTACTATTTACAAAACAGAAGTAGGCACCAATTTACGTGTAAGTACTTTCATTCTTTTGCTGAACCCAGCTTCTTTGTCTGGATTGAAATCTTTAGTTACTTTCCAGGCGTTTTCTGGCAGGAGTTCTTGTTTCATGATTTGTTTAATGTCTGCATTGATCCTCGCATCATGTATGATAGTAATGCATTCAGTATTCAGATTAGCGCTTCGAGGATCGAGATTGAAAGTGCCGATTACTGATATTGTATTGTCTACAACCATCGATTTGGCATGCAATCCAAATATGGGTACAAAGTCTAATTTTCTTTGCAATCTACCTTTCATTAAATCTCTTCTAATTGCAGCATCAGGTCGATACTCATAAATATTAATACCAGCTTCGATAAGCCTTTTCCTATTTCGCTGATATCCACTGAAAGCTTCCAAATTGTCTGTAGAGCACAAACTATTGGTGAGAATCGTCACATTAATACCTTTATCTACTGCATTTTTAAATAGATTAAATCCAAGATCTGAAATGATCAAATATGGCGATTGGATGTAAATTTCTTCTTTTGCTTTGTTTACCAAATCTATAAGCGCATCAGTCGTCAATCCTCCTCCTTGAAGTCCATCTTTAGCGTCATTTTTGCCTGGAATGTCAGATACAAAGGCAACACTATCCACCCAATAGAAATGGTCAGAATTCATGATGTATTGAATAGCGTTTGGAATTTGTTTGCGAACCTCAGGCCAAAAGTTTAGGGAATCATTGGCATATGCTTGAATATATTGATATGTAATTTTTGGATCTAGGCCTTCTAATGAATATTCCACTAGATCAGTAATTGGAATACTTAATTCATGATCCCAATACTCATCGAAAGCAATTTGCATATCAGCGACAACTTTGCCCATCAATAAGACATCTCTGTCTCTAAAATTATATTCATGATCGTAATCAAAATATTCATCTGCAATATTTCTACCTCCTGTAATTGCTACTGATTGATCGACGATGAATGTTTTATGATGCATCCGTTGATTGATTCCCCTAAAATCTGATAAAGTCTCGTAAATTTTTGAAGGTAAGTTCTTTCCAATATTGAGGTTCGGATTGTAAATTTTTATAGATACATTTTTATGTTGTTCTAAGTCAAGAATATAATCTGGATTGAGATCTACCATCAAGTCATCAACTAGTAGTCGAACTTTGACCCCATTACAAGCAGCTCTTAACATATAGTCGCATGATATAGTGCCTACATTATCTTCTGAATAAATGAAATATTGAACATCCATCGATTTTCGAGCAGCTTGACTCAAAAAGGCACGCGAAGTTATCGCTTCTTCTCCTTCTTCTAATACAAAAACACCAGATTTGTCTTTCGGAATATCTGATATGAAATCAAGATTTAAATTTTTAGAAACCAAAGAACCGCTTTGATAAGGTAGGCAATATTCAGTTTCAGGAAACTCTTTTTTTGATGCCTCACTGCAAGACAAACCAATCAAAATCAATAATATGTAAATGTTTAATTTCACACAATGAATTTACTTAGTGGATGGAATTAATCCAGACTCTTTGGGATATTTCCCCAAGAATAAAGGCAAAAATACAATGAATTCCCAATATTCTATTCTCATTACAAGGTAGTCAGAAACTATGAATACTATCAATAGGATGGCTAATAGTTTGTCATATTTTTTAGTGAAAAAACCAACCGCAAAACTGAGCTGAGATATTACAGCAACTAACAAAATAATAGAGCAATAAAGTGGATTTTCAATAAGGGCAGCTATGATCTTGGTTATAAAATGATCGGGCCAATTGACAAAATTATCGATATGTTGCGCTTTGAGTGTGAGATACATATGTGAAGTATCCCATGCTACCCCTCTGGTTATTTTCCACAATGAAGCAGAGGTGAATATGAAGAGCACATAATATCTCATCAATTCTAAATAATTGTAATAGCGCTTTTCTGAAGAGAATGTAAAAGCAATTGGAATGAGAATCAGCCCTAAATATTTTCTTATTGATAAGGTCGGAAAGCAATAGATAATTAGAATATAAAGTGCAAATAGTATAGAGAGAGCAGCAGATAGCTTATTAATTTTTTTATTGAAGAATAACCCTAACAATATTGCAATCGGCAATAAGACTATAAGTATATCAATAGATAAACTAACATTTGGATTAGTCACCATATCTGGAATGCCAAGATAATGAGTAGTCCAAACAATAAGATCTATTCTAGGTGATCGTATAGGATTTGAGATGACTTGAGACAGGAAAAGTTCATTAAAATATCGAACCATCATAAAGACTAAAAAGAATCCATAGAAGTAGATGGCGTATATTTTTCGTTTAATCCATTCCATAAAGCTGGAATTTAGCATTGAGTTTTGGAGTAGGATTGGTCCAATAGTAGTTTTCTTTTTCGATTCTCAAATCTTGAGGATTTATGCTCAATTCATTACTGATCCAATCTACAATTTTTGGTTCTAATTCTTCTTTAGAGAAATTGAAACTACCCTTTAATTTTGATTTGATTGATGTATTACCGAGGTGCAGCCTATCGACAAACTTATCGATGATTTCGGCCTCAGGATGCGTCATATTGTTATTAATAATACCATCATATTGGCCCATAGTATTCATGAAGTATGTATATTTCCTATAGTCCCAATTGTCTAGTTTTATCCTTTGATGTTTGTTGTAAAACGAATAGGTATGGTACAATTCCCTTGGTGTTTCCTTCTTTGAAAACATTGCAAACATGTATAAGGGATAGATCTCTAAACGGAAAATGTGGATAAATAAATATGCAGCCAATACTATTGTCACAATTCGACCCATTAAAGGATCGACCCCAAATAATTTCCCCAAAAAGGTATTCCCCCAGATGTTTTTTAGCCTCGCCAATTGATTTTATTTATGTAAATATAGAAAACCATTCATGAATAAAGTCCCATCGGGACGACATCTCAATAGCGCCGTAGGCGCGACATCCCAATACCGCCATAGGCGCGACCTCCCAATACCGCCATAGGCACGACATTAATTTATACGATTATCCCAAATCAAAATTTCCATTATCGCAATCGATAATAATAATTATTCCCAAATTTTTAAATAATGTTTGAGATTATATTCTAATTTCGACACCAGAATATATTAACAAGAGAATTCATAAGAACAAAACCATGAAAGATTCAAAAGTAATAGAAGGCAAAGCTAAACCAAGAGGTAAATATCCACATTATAAAAGGGTAGGGGATTTTATTTTTGTCTCAGGTACTTCTTCAAGAAGAAGCGACAATACCTTTGAAGGTGTAGACGTAGATGAAATGGGAACGACTAATCTAGATATAAGAGCTCAAACAAGAGCTGTAATAAATAATATAGATACTACACTCCAGGCGGCAGGGTCATCTTTGAAGGATGTGGTGGATCTCACTACTTTTTTAGTGAATATGAATGATTTTGGAGGATACAATGAGACCTATGCCGAATTCTTTGATTACAATGGTCCAGCGAGAACGACTGTTGCTGTCCATCAGCTACCTCATCCACATCTATTGATAGAAATCAAGGCAATGGCTTATGCACCTGTAGAAGGCTGAATCGCTGAATCGCACAATCGCCAAATCGCTTTTTTACTTTCATAGCGATTGTGCGATTCAAGCGATTTATCGATTCAGCATAAAAATTGATAAATTTTTATATTACATTTTTTCTCAATATATAAAATAGATTCCTATTTTTATGGTTTACTAATAAAGGTAATCCACTTGAACAAAGCACTTGTAATTATTCCTACTTACAATGAGATAGAAAATATTGAAGCTATCATGGCTGCGGTATTGGAGCAAAACGATGAATTTGATGTTTTGATTGTAGATGATGGTTCGCCAGATGGGACTGGTGCGAAGGTCAAAGAACAGCAAGCAGATTCAAGTCGAATTCATCTAATTGAACGATCAGGAAAATTAGGGTTAGGGACAGCATATCTTGCAGGTTTCAGATATGGACTAGACAAGAAGTACGAATTTATTTTTGAGATGGATGCGGATTTTAGTCACCCGCCTAAGGACTTAAATAATCTCTATGCAGCTTGCCAGAATGGGGCTGATGTAGCGGTCGGTAGTCGATATACAAAAGGTGGGGGTGTCAAAGACTGGTCAAATTATAGATTGTTTTTATCTCGTGGAGCTTCGATATATGTAAGACTGATCACCTTCATGCCAGTGATGGACCCAACAGCGGGATTTAAGTGTTATAAACGAAAAGTGCTTGAAACGATTGATCTCAATAAAATCAAATCTATAGGCTATGCTTTTCAGATCGAAATGAAATATGCTGCATATCAGAATGGATTTAAGATTGTAGAAGTTCCAATCATTTTTGCAGATCGTGAAAAAGGCACTTCTAAGATGGACACATCAATTATTAAAGAAGCTATTACTGGTGTTTTGAATATGAGGTGGAAGAGTTTTTCAGGGTATTATAAGGCTAAGAAGTAATAATATAGTTATGAAATTATTTTCTATAATACTGCATGCATCAAAAATTGCAAATAATTTAACATTTACCTATTCTGAAAAATATCATTCCCCAATGGCTGATTAATTGTTTTTAATAAACTAAGTTTTAGTTTTTAACTTGGCTTCCCTTATCAGGGAGATTTTACTTTTTTCATTGCCAAAAAAGTAAAGCAAAAAGGCTAGGCGCTTTAAAGGCTATGCTGCGAATGCTTCACCCGCTTCCCACATAAAGCGCCAGGCAGCCCTTTTTTATTTAGTGATAATTTATGGATTCTTAGCCAATAAATTTCTTCTTCTTCTTCTTCTTCTTCTTCTTCTTCTGAAAATGCCTCCCAGAAAGTATCTCTTTTAGTCTGTTCTTAGGTCCAAAAACCTAACTCAATTCGTTTTAGACATTCCTAATTCATCTATTGTATTAGGGGCTTCAATAGGATATTGTTGTTTTTCAAAGGCTTCAATCAATATACTAATAACTTCAAGTTCATCAGATTCCTTTGAATTTTCCATTAAATCCATTTGCATAAGTTCATAAGCACGAGATAAATACTTCTCGTGTTCTTTAACTGTTTTGATCGGCTTTAACATATGTTACTTCTTTTGAATCAATCAAATTATATTCAGCACAAGTACCAAACCATAACTTTATTTTATAAGTATTAATTTTTTAGTTTGTACAAATCTTCCCTCTCTAATCCATGTCGCAAAATATAATCCGGAAATCTCGTTACTCAAATCCAAAGAAATTTTATCGTCATTTTTGATTTGAATATTTCTTATTATTTTTCCTTGAACATTTTTAAGAATTATTAAACCACCTTCTTGTTTCTTTTCTAGCTCAAAAGTTAAAAACCCGCTACTCGGATTTGGATAAATTATAAATTCATTATTCCTTACTTCTTCGTGAATTTTAACCAAATCATTTTGACTTAAGTCCTTATTGACTTCAACAGCTTCAGCATCCCCTGAGTTACTCACCAAATTAGAACTGCCAAAGATCCCACATTGGAATTCTGAACAACTTATTCCTGGACAATCTCCTACTATCATAAGTTCGATACATTGATATTCTCCTCCAAAGAAATCATCATAAGATACAGGTACTGATATACAATGCAAATCGTCAAAATCATCCTCTAAGGTGTAGGTGAAAATAGTCTTAACTGCAACATCTCCAGATAAGATAGCTCGAATTTCATAAGACGAAAGTGTACAATCATCTTGGACGACTTCAGACAAATTCAAACAATAATCAATATTAATAGTCATATTTCCACCTGAAGAAACACCATGGAAATCAATCAAACAATCAAAGTCTTTATTGCACGTTCGGTAGGGCAGGGCATACTCATAGCAATAAGCCAACTCTCCCTCTTCATTACAAAAATCAAACTTGATGATCGTCCCATTTTCTTTATAATCTTCTGGATCTGTAATAATAATATTTGCAGAGTAAAATGCCATTATCTTTCCATCCGTTGCTTCAAAGACTAAATCCGTAATTACTATTTCACCATTATTAAGGGAAACCGTCAAAGAATCTTCAGAACACAAAACTGCATCCATTGGCAAAATTACATTTCCTTCGAAGTAGAGTTTAGGTCCGCCATTTTCTTCTGAAACTAAGCACTTGTAAATAGATTGGCCACAACTAGCGTGATCTGAATCTATAGGCTCACAGATGATTTCTACTGGAGGCTCAGGCTGTCTGCAAATCTCAATATCCAGTGGAATTCTTTCTGATCTAAGAACACATCCATCATTTTGTGTGATTTGGAGCTGTACATATTCGTACATATCTGATGTGATAGTTAACGGTTCTATGAACCCTGAAGAAGCAGCAACCTCATACTCAATTCCGAAAGTATCCACCGTGATCCAAGTCCAATTTGAAGCAAATTGATCTATTCCAGGAATCGTTATCATCAAACTATCAAGGTCTTCTCTGCATGCATGGATACACTCATCTATCAACTGTTCAAATGGAACTTCCTTTTCATTGATTACCCTTGAGGCACTCTTTCTACATCCATTGTCATCCACTACTGAAGCCTGATAGGTGCCATTTTGAGACACTAATATGGAAGATGCATCTTGTGATAAAAGTACATTGCTATTCCATGATACTGATGGATAATTAGCTGCTGATAGTTCAATTATGAAAGGATCACAATAAATTTTATCTTCCAAAATAATAGGTGAATCAGGCAAAGGATGAATGATAATATTCTCAATTATCGAATCGCAAACTTCATTTGTACTGTTTGATATAGAAATTACCTTTATTTCATATTCACCCGAAAATGAAAGTAGAATATTATTTGAAGAACTTGTAAAGTTTCCATTTACATACCACTCATAGGAATAATCGCTATTTGCAAAAACAGAAGCAGAGGCTTGCCCACAATTTTCTGGATCGAATCGCATGCCACCAGTAAACGATTCATTGACTTTAATATCGGATACATTCGCTATTGAAGTACAGCCGTTAATATCAGTAACGGTAACAGAATAGTCTCCAGATACAGACACTTCAATTGAGGAGGTATCAGGAGAATTTAGGATATCCCATTCGTAATTGAATATAGTCGATTCGCTATTTTCGATATAGGTAAGCGTTGCATTTGGGGCACATGGGTCACTCTCAAATTGAATTTGACCGTCGAGTTCATTTGGGAAGGATTTTACTGTAGTTTCTGCTGTAGCAACACATCCTACTTTATCTGTGACTACTACCGAAATATTATGTGCAAGAGTATCTAAAAATCCTTTTTCTGTCAATAAAAGTGTGCTTCCAGACTCGTCTCCAAAATCCCATAATACCGATTGAATGGCACTCTGATTCACATCCAGCGTAAATAACCATAAGTCATTTTCACATGAGCCATTAGGTAAAATGATATTAGGTGAAAACTTCTGCCGCACTGTTGTTTCATATTCATTTGAGCAACAATATGAACCATCTAAAGAACATTGTGTCATTTCGATTATTAAAGGAGATCCGCCTTCTTGGTCTTCTACCAATATTGAGATTCCTTCATAGGCTATTCCATTAATAATCCACGAAACTGTAGAATTAAAAGGTGGATTAGAATTTCTTAAGTTCTTCTCAGTGAATATAATATCATAAGTCAAATCTTCATTGCAAAAATACTCTCTTACAAAATCTGGATAATAAAGTGGAACTGTCAATTGATCAATAAAAATTTCACAAAGGGTGGTATCAATAATTTCTCCATTCACAATATTCAATCCTTCACATGTGCCACGTAAGGCAACCTGAGCCTGTAATGTTCCCTCTTCAAAATAAAATGAATCTTGAATTAAGTCTCCCTCATTATTGATAGGGATTTCGATTATGGTATCATTCATTGCTATCCGCCAATAAGGATCAATGACAGTAGAAAAATCTAGAGAACCACCAAAATTTACAAGATTACATTCTAGTGGTGTTATGTAATCCACCATACCTATAACATCCTCAATACATATGCATCTAATCTCAATACAATCGTAATCTAAACCTTGTCCTGCTGAGCCATCACAAAATTCGGGATATGATACCACTACATTAAAATCTTTTGCACCATTTAGAATCATGTCTCTCGTGACAATAAAGAAATATAAATCAGGTTCTCCAAAACCTTCTTTTATTATTTCTCCATCAAGAAACCAAACATAATATCCAATCGGATCTTGAAAATCAACTTCAAAGGTGACATCTTCAAATGAATCCTTTGGGCATTGCTGAAGAGATCCTAATGCTATAAGGTTGACATCAAGTATCGGAATTACTTGAACAAATTTGGATACATTTACGGTTCCAGGACATCCATTGGGGTTGACAACTTCTATCATTACTTCAATATAGCCAGTATCTAAAAATTGATGTTGATCCTCCGTTGTTTGGTCTTCTACCAAAATACCATTAACAAATATTTCAATAATTTCATAAGTTTCAAGACCTAGTATTTCAATTGTTCCAAAGTCGAATTGACAAATTGTATCAGGAACAGATAATCCTGGGACATAAGGTTCAAAATATACATCAATGGATGAGGTATATACACTATCGCAAATATCTCTACTTGTGCTTAATGTTGCAAAAGGTATATCAGGAGCATAGTGCCACTGGATAGTTATCAATTCTGCACTATCGCCTTCTACGATAGTACCCATAAATGGTGGATTGATTTCCCAATTATAAGTACCAGACATTTCACCTATTTGGTATGTTCCTTGACCATCATAACAAACTACTTCAGGCCCTGTAATTTCAAATAATTGACCTACAATGTCATTTATTGGAAAAGTGAAACTCTCAGAATCACAAAATTGTCCAGCAAATACTTCTGTCGATCTTGATACTTTGATTAAGTATGGTGCACCGCCTTCTTCCCACAGGACTGTGATTTCATTTCCAGTCAATTCAGTGGACATATTATTTTGAAAAATTGTCCATTCTACATTATCATTATCAAGAAGCCCTTCCAATGTATAAGTAACACTCTCACCTGGACAGATAAATCTTGGTCCATTTAGCACAACTGAAGGAGATTCTAAAATGGTCAAAGGAATGTCGTCTCCACACTCAAATTCGAGTTCAGGTACGGCTACATTCAAAATATAGGTGCCAGCTTCATTAAGATCAAAAGCAAAAAAGTCATCTTGACCAGATAATGTTTGTACTTTGATATAGCCTGCATCTTCATTGGTCAATGTCCACACTACATCCTGATCGATATTGGGTAATATTGTTGCTTTAAAAAGATCACCTGGACAAAGATCATTATTAGTATTTATAAACAGACTAGTGGTCATGAATTCTCCAGCCACTTCGCATTCCTTAGAAGCTATTGTCGCAATGACATGAATAGATAGATTGCCCACATATGAATTATAAGTTACCCGAACTCTATTATCTTCAAGCTTAGTGATTTGCGGGGCGGTCCCAGATATACTGTCAATCATTTCTATTTCCCAAACATATACAGCTTCAGGGATGAAATCGGCTTCGTACCATTCTGTACCTTTATCACATATACCTCTCGCTCCTTCTATGACGATACTCACAGGGAATAAGGCTATATTTCTAAATGTTTGATTACATGCGTCTTCGCTGCAAGAGCCTAAATATAAGTTTACCCTTGTTTCAGTATATTTATCTACTTCATTCCATAGGATAGTTACGCCAGAGGTGTCGTCAGAAATTATTTCTCCTAGTGATTCGTCAATTTCCCATTCATATTCTTTACAATCAATGGGTGTTTGATATGTGAAAATCGAATCTGTACAAGAGTTGCTGCTACATGTTATGGGAATGATTGGTGAATCTGTGATTTCAATTATCATAGAGGTTTTATCAGAAATACACTTTTCATCGCCAGACACATAATATTGTAAGGAGATTTTATATTCTCCAGGTAATAAAAAATCAAATTCTAAATTTTCTCCAGAATACCTCCATTGAAGGGTATCGTACTCTATTTCCCAAATGTAAAAAACATCTTCCTCAACTACCGTTTCATTATTAAATTGTAACGAGGCGCCTACACAAAAAATGCTTTCATCATCATCCAACGAAAACGATGGCACTACCTCTAATTCAAGAATATCAATTGTAATGCAATCCTTTATAAAACAACTAGAATCTTTTTTCAATATATGATGACAAAATGTGTAAGATCCTACACCTTCAACTTGTAGATGAGCTTCTATTATTTGAAGTACTTCACCGCTATTGGTTAGCTGTTCTAATTCTATGATTTCATCATTCAATGTCCAATAAAATGGACAATCTGGGCAAACTATAAACATCTCAAATGTCAAGTCTAGAGCACCACAAGTCACCTGGTCATCTATAAAATTACTCAACATCCCTATGGCAGGAATTGGCTCTTCATCAAAAACAAAAACATTCTGATTGCAAAGTGCGACTAGCGTGTTGCCATTTAAATATCTGACAACAACCTCAGCATCACCGCCTGATAAGAATATAATATCTACTGAGTTATCCGTTTTGTTTTCCTGGAGAGCTAATATTTGTGTTCCACTTATTACTGTAAAGGCATCGATCTTGATATCTGTATAAGTAACATCAGAATCATATAGGAAAGTAATTCTCTCTTGATTACAGGCAATAGATGGTCCATCCAATAAACACTTCTCTTGTGAGAATGCACTTTGGATAATAGCAAATAGAATTAAAAAAATGAATAATGGTTTTTTCATAATGTTTCGTTTTCACTGGGATCTATAATGATTCCTTTATTAAGGGTTATTTTAAAGAAATCATTACCCAATATTTTCATATTGATAAATCGTAATTATTACAATTATAAAGTACAGGGGAACTTGAATATACATAATCATTAGGTTTATATATTATAATTTGGAATATAAGTGAGATGCTCTACTTTTTTTTCGTCAAAATTCAATAGACAACAATATGTTTGGACACCATTACATACCAATAAATAAGGGGCCTTAACCGCCAAATTATAATTCGCTATTTGATCAAATGTGCTTTGATCTATTTTTACAGTATGCGATTTACATTCAACCAATAAGAAAGGTTGAAAATCTTGGTCATAAACGACAATATCGAATCTTCTATGCAAGCCATTTATATTCAAGCCTTTTTCTACTTGGATTTTTTCTTTAGGGTAGCCGTTTTTAATGAAATAGTGAATAAGTAGCTGACGTACTAGTTCTTCTGGTTGAAGGATCAGATATTTTTTTCTGATAATATCAAATATATAAACAGACCCTTTTTCATTTTTTAAGGTAAGTTGATCTTTATAGGAATGGAGATTAATGTCTATCATTCCACTTTAAACTTCTTCTGTGATAGTTTTTAATTCTTCAGTATTTTGAAGCTTTTCATCTTGTTTGTCAATTTTTAAACCTCTAATTTTTTGTATCATTTTGTCAAACTGACCTTGATTGTCCTCCAGTTGATCTGTTGTATTAAGGGAGAGGATTTCATAGCCAACATCCTGAAAAAGTTGCTTCAATTTTAACTGCCAAAGCAAATGCTCATGCAATTCACTATTGATCAATTCATCTTTGATTATTAAATAAGGCTTTCTTTCAGTGAACAAAATACTCTCTGTCAGTCGATCGTACATAACTCCATTTGTATCGATTACTTTTACATTTAATTCATCCAGTTCGTTTTCAAGTTTAGAGTCGTCGTATGCAGGCAGTAAAGAAATGATATTTGCATTTTTTAACTGGTAGATTTTAATATTTTGATTTAATGAAAGTATATACTTAGCTAATTTTTTGGAGGCTTTTAATTTATCCGTACTACTCAATTGTCTCAATGGTACGTTGTAATTATAGTCATTCAAATATAAGAAATTTGACTTTTTATCAGCCATATTTTGAATGTCTTTACTTTCAATCGGAGAGAAAAAATGGACATTACTATCCTCTTTACTTTCACTTTGAGATAAAGATATCACAAGATCATATTCACTTGAATAAGTTAGTGAATCGCTTATGTGAATCGGAAAGAAGGACTGCATAAATGATCGATTCGTAAGTGCTGTACTATTCCAAGATACATTGGGCAACTGTTTCTTTTTAAAGAGCGTATTGTGGAGTTCTTTTGTGGTTTCTTTTAGTTTTACAGTACTCTCAACCCTGAGCGGATGAAGTTTTGCTATTGTAGAAGCTACTTCCGCATGAGTTGATATTGTAGCTTGTGAATAAAAGTCATCCAATTTGTTTGGAGATATAGTTTTTTGACCCAATACATGATTTACAATCTGGTCTTCATACCAATTTTCAAATCCCGAAACCCATTGATTTTTAGGTAATTTCTTTATTGCAGTAAATAGATGATTGAAAATTTCTCCTGTAGAATTTTGGAATGACTTCCATTGCAGATAAGTGCTTGAAGAATTAAGCAAGACATGACACTTTTCTATATAGTCAGAAATGTTTTTACACAATTCTTCCTGTTTTACAAAGCTAAGAATATTGTGATCGATTTCAAGGTCAAAAATCTCCGATTCATTCATATTTTGGATTAAATCCTCCAACCTTTTGTCAAGTAAGATTACTTCTTGAGACGAAGTGTTTATTTTATTAATTCGCTGAACAGATTGCTTGAGGTTTTTTGATATTTCATTTCTATAACCATTCGATTTATCTTTATTTTTCTTGATGAAATCAATGATATATTCGTATGTTATCATTTCAGAAGTCGGAGCATCAAGTTCGTTGTACCATTTCTGAGAAATCGTCTGTATCAAACCTGAAAGATCATCAAAAGCTACAACATAGATTTTGTTTGTGACTTGTTGCTTTTTCTTTTTGAACATTGAAAACATTCCTTCTTTGATATCTTTGTCTACTTCACTTTTTATACAATATGCAATTGCAGCCTCTTCATGAAGTTGAAATTTATTCTCTAAAGATTCAAATGTGACATTCAGTTCTTTGGAGGTATTATTTGATAGAATATTATGCAAAGACACAAAATCCATATGTAACTGATTACTCTGATTTTTGAATTTGTTGACTTGAAGTTTAATTTCTAGAATTCGCTTTTCTGTCACTTCATTCCATAGTTCAGTTTTGAATAATGAAAGATGATCAAGGAGATCGAACTGTCTGTCATAAATCTGAGCAGCTCTACCGATTTCCTTTTTAGCTTTATAGTATTCTGTAGCGGAGTATTCTAGTTGACTTTCGTTATTTTCACTAATTGACAAAGTTATCTTTTCTGTCTTTTTATTATAAATCGAATTGGTTGCAAAATCTCTAAATCGAGTATCTGCCATTATTTTGGAGTCAAATGCACTATAGAAATTTGAAATTTGATCTTTTTTAGAGGAAGCCTTTTTATTTGACAACACATATTTAATGATGGCATCCGTATCTTTTTGCTTTTTGAGGGTTGACCTCAGTTTTATAAGGTCTACCTCTGGCATAGACTCCCTGCTAGAAATGTCAATACTCAGATCATCCAAACCATTCTCAGCGAACATTTTTTCTACTAGACTTTTTACCCCCTCATCTGGAATATGAATCAATATATTTTTGCCATCTGCTAAGCCAGATGTGGTTCCCTTGCATATGGTTTGCAAAGCAGCGACGATGTCAAAATACTTTGTTGAAGAGGTCTCATCACGCATTAATGCATCGACGACCACTTTCTGCTCGGGTGAGAGAATGTAAGGCATGTTGTGTAGTTTTCATTATAGAACAGAATTACTGTCCGTAAAATTATATGTAAATATATGAAAAAGTTTAATATGTATTGATAACTGGGATTATTTGTGTGTAACAAAGTGCACAAGAAGTAAATTATACTTTATTGTTTAGTTTAGAATTGTTATAATTTCGACCCAAGTGGAGAAATCTATCGATTCATTATATCAAAAGCTAGATTTCTCAACCTTGGTCGAAATTAAAGTAGAGCCATTCTCTTTGATTCTTCGACTTCGATGAATCTTCGCTCAGAATAACAAGGAGTGTTCGACTTCGTAAAAACTTCGCTATCTATGACAAGGAGCATATTTACTTGTGAAAGTACATTTTGTACTACACACGATTATTTTAACCGCTAAGTGTGCAAAGTTGGCGCAAAGACCTCAAAGATTTTCACTTTCGTTCCTTAGATTACTTTACGCATTCTTCGTGACCTACTTTGCGGTTAAAACAAAAATCAAAAAGTCAAAATAGTTAAAAATCGAAGTTCACCACCAGTAGTCTCAACTCTATTTTCTTTCAGTCGATACGAGTACCTAATGATAAATGAACTCGGAATTAAATTATATGTGGTAATATCGAAATACAAATCTGTCCCAATCGATTGAAATTCATTTATAAAATCTGCTTCTTTAAATGAAGATTGTCCAATGTCAAAGAATAGATTCATTCGCAATCTTTTCAAATATATAATACCAGCTGCCCCAATATCAGGATAGGCGAGAGGAAACATATAATCTACACCAAATTTATAAACTTCATTATTCAACGGTGCTCCATATCCCCGAGGATATCCAAAATTATCAGGCAGTTGATACGAGTTTAATGCTAATTCCCTTTGATATGAAGTAGTGATGCTAAAACTGTGATTTCGATCCAATCCTGGCAAATAAATCCTTGATGTACCTAGAAGCCTGGATTCACTTATTTCGGACACATTAAATGCATATCTACCAAGAATTGCAATTCCAAACCGAGGCCTTACATTTTGGTACGCTCTTCTTCTGATATTTGAGAATCGAAAAAATATATTGGATGTAGTGACTGATTCATCATCTAAAACATCATTGTTTATTTTTATGTTACGAAGGTTTCGCTTTACTACACCTGCACCGAATTGAATGTTTTTAAAGTAATTACCAGAAACCCATGAATAAGGTATTGACACTTCCCCCTCTACATTGTGCTCGGTATACCTTTGGATCGCAAATGTATCAGCCGCTGTAAAATTTATAGAACTTCTCCCTCTTGATTCTGCCTGAAATTCGAAGATTGGATAATATTTAGCGACTTTAAAGTTTGCCTGATAAAAAAATCGTTCTTCATTAGCATTCCAACCTCCTCCAGCAAAAATGGCTAGATCATCCAAAATGTTATTTAACTGCAAACCAAAGATAGATTGGGCTGAGTTTGGATTGAAAGCCCATGAATGCCATTGCAACCCTTTGAAAAACCCTCTATACTTCTCGCTCTTGTAAGTTTTATTGGGAAGATTAGTCAATATGTCTCCACCTTCCTCTTTTGCTGATATTTTGTCCATCCATTCCATATCCACAGGCTCTGTCAACTGAATAGTCTTCAATTGTCTCGAATCATTCAACTCCATTGTAGAAATCATCTGACCTTTTGTGGTGTATTCAGTGAATAATAGAGTTTTTCCATCTTCACTGATGGATGGTTCATATGCACCAATAGGAACAGATGTTACCTGCTCAATTTCTCGTGATCCATCAATAGGAATTCTGAAAATATTGTCAATTCCAGTAAAGCTTGCTGAACAATAAACATAATTGTCATGACAAGAAATGGCATCAACTACATGACTTGATTTTGGAGATAATTGTTTGGTTTCATTTGTGAATAGGTTTTTTGATTCTATCCAAATGTAATTCTTGTTTTTGATGATGTAGTAGATAGATTTGTTGTCTTTAGAAAAAATCGATCGAGTTACAGAAGCTCCATCAATTACTGGCATTTTTGCTTCTAATGTACCATCATGAGTTTTCAGAATATGTAATGTGTTTTTTAAATCAGTCGCTATATGTACAGCCACTATTTTTTTAGCATCTGATGATAATGAAGGTGAAAAGTACTTTCCTGCTTTGGTTAATTTTATTTTACTGGATGTCTTTATATCAAAGACATAAATGTTACTGTATTGTGTATTATTTCGCCGGCCATTTCGATTGAATTCTGTCCAAGTGATAACTCCTTTTTGAAGATTAAAATAATTGCTAAAGCTAAATCCAATCGAAGTAATCTGTTTATCTACTGAACCGTCAATACTAACTAGTCTTTCGGTTTCTTTGAAGCTGCTTTTTAAAGCTATTATTTGGTTGTTTTTTCCAAATTGCGGGAAGTAGTAATTGGTCACAACGCTTGGATCTTTTGTGATCTTTTTTGTTGGTGTGAGATCAAGCGATTTTACTTCTTCTCGCCATTGATCACCGAAATGTTTCCAAGCATCTTTGTAAAGCGAGATAGTAGTCCATCCAGTTTTTACTTTCATTGCAGAACTATAAGGATAGAAGATATCTCTATAACTGGCTCCTCTTCTGATGATTTCACCTGAGATTTCACTCCCTTTATTATTACGTAAATGGGTCAGCATCATATATCCGAAGGGATATCTGTTTGGCATCAATTCATCATAAGAGCCATTTCTCCATTTTGAATAATTGTAATTTTTATCCTCCAAAGCCAAAGCGCGTAATCCTCTGGTGAAGAAAGGCAATCTTCCTCTGCCAGATTTTGTCAGACTGGTTTCCATGACTACAGCATCCCCTTCGCTTACCCATTGTGGAATACTTAAAAATGAGTATCCTCCCCAACCAGATTGCCCTGTCAAATAGTACGCAATTTTTGTAAGTCCTACTTTTTCATTTGCATTTTGCATCACATGTCTAAACTCGTGTACAGCAAGATGGTCGACCCAGTCTGCTGCCCCGACTCTATTGAATCTATCAGGAGGAGTGGCAAAGAATTCACTTCTATAAGGTCCAAAAGCTACATATCCATTTGGAGTGACAGTCTCGTTCCTTATGAGGATGTCAATTTTGTGTTCTTTTTGCCCAATCGAAAGAGAATTGTTCTCTCTCATGTAGTTTACGATATTGGCTACACGATTAGCTTTAGCTTCCATTTCAGGAGCAAAAATGATATTCGCAGCATCAGTTTTGATCACCTTCCAATCGATTCCGTATCTATTTGCTCCTAATGTTTGAGCAGATAGTGAAAATGAAAATAGTAGAAGACTTAAAATGGTTAAGGTGAATTTTAGTTTCATTGTTAATTTTTAATGTATTGGTTGCAATGGTGATCCTAAAGAGATAAATATAAACATTATCAAATATAAAACTAAACTAAACAGCCAGTAGTGTGTATCACAAATTGCACTTTCTCAAGAAAATAAGCTCCTTGTCGTCTTGAGCGAAGCGCCAGCGCAGTCGAGCACTCCTTGTCATTCTGAGCGAAGATTCATCGAAGTCGAAGAATCAAGGAGTATGTCTTTACTTTAATTTCGACCGAAGTGGAGAAATCCACCATTTTATTACATCAAGAGCTAGATTTCTCCACTGCGGTCGAAATTACTGCAATAATATCATTGTCTTCCTTCGACTGCGCTCAGGATGACAATGTTCCACTGCGGTCCAGGATGACAATGTTAATAACTATACAAACAATTATGATTTACTTTTTGTGCAATTTGTGATACAAATCAGCCAGTATCATAAACATGATACTGGCTGAAATCTGGATGTAATACGTAGATTAGATATCTATTTGATCACACTTATTTTTTCAATGAGATCTCTTCCTCCAATTTTTATTTTCACCAAATAGGTGCCAGATTGCAAATTATCAGTTGACAACGAAATTGAATTTCCACCTTTTTGTAATGTCACATCTTGTTGCTGAACCAATTGACCCATAAGGCTGTACAATGATACTTGCGAATCACCTTTGATTGTACTTTCGATATTGATATTTATAATATCATTAGCCGGATTTGGGAAGACATTGATGAGGCTAGCTCCTTCTTCATCAGGAAGCCCATCTATCATTGTTGTATTTCCAGAACGAGTTGCTATAGCAACACCTTCGTCTTGCAAAGGATTACATGACGCACCTTCATAGATCTTAATGAATTGGAAATAACTGTTGCCAGTTGTTGGATTTGCATCATTATCATCCACGAAGAACAGTCGATCAAAAGCTCCTGTATAATATTGACCTACTGGAATAGTAAATGCTTGCCATGAACCAAATGTCGTATAATCAAAATCTCTGTTTCCCCAGTTTTGTGTTCCGTACAATTGGAATGTGAAACCTGAAGAGATACTATTGTTATTGTCAAAGCCGATACCGTGAATTTCTCCACCTGCTGTAGAGCCAAATTGGAACTCGATTACGGTATTCACAGTCACTGTATAATTTAATGAAATTGATTTCCAGGCATTGTTGAAAATTGCAACACCATTGCCACCACCTACATCAGATGAAGTTCCATTATCCTGACTTCCTCCATAAGAATTGACAGTATAATTGTTGAAGTCGATTTCGATACAGTTGCTGCTGCTGGTTGGCTCACAGAAAGCGGTAGTTTCTGAAGATGTGAAAGCACCGCCAGTCTTAATTGTTGAGCCATCTGAAGCTACTAAAGTATATGAACCATTGCCATAAGAACAGCAAATACCGTCTCCGTAAGAATCATTAATAGTAAAGTCATAACATCCATCTGCTATACAAATATTTTCTGTATATGATGTATTCGCAGAACTATATGGGCCTCCAGAAGTAACGGTTGTTGTACCACTTTTTATCGTCCATGTTGTCTCTCCAGGATAATTATCAGTGACAATTGTAAGAGTCATCTCATTTTCGCTGCAGGTTCCACTACAAGGCACTAAGCAAGAGCCTCCAGCAACTGCAGTCCTAATTGCATTTCCAGGTTGAGTTCCAAATCCATTTGAAAAATTGACGCCTACTCCTCCTACTGCATAGCAATAAGACATTACAGTACCTCCATTACTTGGAAGAATCGGATTGCTAGAATTGTAACAAGCAGCTCCTTCTGTATTGCCTAAAACACTTGCACAATCGTCAATCTGTGTATTGTTTCCATTCCAATAGCATCCGTGGGTATGGTAAGAACCAAATAAGTGACCATACTCATGCGCTGTAATTTCCATGTCGAATGAATATGTTGGTACAGTTGCGATTTGATTTAGTACTCCACTCACACACATTCTACTGTTTTCGGACGCGCATACTGCATTAATAGCAGCAGCAAGACCTCCGAAGTTTATGTTTGTCAATAAATTGGCGAAATCAGCGTTGAAATTATTTCTATTTGCTTGAAATGAACTCAATTTTGCTCCTGCAGTACTTCCTGTATATGGACTAGCAGAGCTCCAGACAAAAGTCTGAGATAGTACGGTATTGATGTTTTCTGCGGCATATAATGTAGCTTGTCCATTAAATAAAGAGCCAATGTAATTATTGGCAGCAGAAAGACTGGAACCTAAAGTTTGATACATATTATTGTCAACTTCCAAAAGTAATCTAACACAATCAGTTAAAGCTCTGCCATTGTTTACTTCTTCTAACTCATGTGGTTCGTATCCTTTGCCATCATCTTGAGTATCACATGTTCTGCCTTTTTCAAACTTCATATCGGTATCTAGATAGATGATATGTTGGTTTATTTTTGAAGTAGCGTCTTGAATTTTTCCAAGCACATAATTTCCTTCCATTTTATTGTCAGAAATAAAACCAGCTACCTCATCTTGATAAATGCTTATAGCCACTAAAGAATTTTCTTTTCCAGAAATAATACCTCGATAATGTGTACCTCTATCTATATCCAAGACTTTACCAGATGGCTCCTCAATCATTTGATAGTCATCAGAAAAGATGTCTACTTTGACCAATTGCAAATCAAGCGAATTATGTGAATTTATTGGTACTTTGATTGAAAGCGCTTGTGGATTCGATAATCTTAAGGCATCAAGGTTATTAAAATCTATGTCTAGTGTTGTATAAGCAGTTAGTTTTGAATTGTCGATTTTTGACTTTCTTAAATTATCAACTTTAAATACTTCATGAGTTTCAAAAAGTCCATTTTGAGCCTTAACCAGATCTACAGGTTTTAAGGATTGGGCATTTAATGAAAATGTGATAAAAAGTAATAATAAAAGTTTGGTAAAAAATTTCATATTTTATTTTTTTTTGTAAAACATTTGGTATCCGTTTAGAGGCAGTAATGCTCTATCGGTCACGATCTTAACAATCATGAGAATTGAAGTCTAAAAATTAGTCTACTACACGTAGATTAAGGTTCAAATTAATTCAAACTCAAATTTTTTGGTTAATAAATGTTACTACCATTTTATGGCAGAATAAAATACCTAGAGATTGTAGGAAAAAGAAGAGTGTTTGTGGAAATCAATGAATATCTTCCTATTTATTCATCAATACGTTCAGTAGGTTAACCTTTAATACTTCGGCAATATATTTACTTTTTTAACTATCTATGAAACTATTGTATGAATATTTTTAAAAAACAGGAAAAAGCCTAATTAAAATTAAGGGTAAACATCTAATTTCGAAATTATAAGTTACTAAATTTGAAGTGTAAATTATAATAGCAAAATGAAAATTGTAACAATTAGTGGTTCTGGAAGACCTGAAAGTAGCAATACTAAACTATTAACCCACTTGAGTAGCCTTTCTTCAATAATAGAGTTTCATCATTCTTTATTGCCAAAAGAGCTGCCACTATTTACTTCTGAATCAACAGAAAGTAAGGTCTCTCCTGTAATCAAAGCTTGGCGCTCAGAGTTGGAGGAAGCAGATGGAGTTATTATTTGTATTCCAGAATATATATACAATATGCCAGCATTGATCAAAAATGCCTTGGAGTGGATTACTTCTTCTGGCGAATTAGTCGGAAAAAAAGTACTTGCTTTGACTTTCACGCCCAATGAGCCGAGAGGAGAGAAAGCAATGCAGTCTTTGCTGTGGTCACTTCAAGCATTGGATGCAAATATTATTGCCAGCTTGGAATTGTATCAGACAGAGATTTCTTATTCACCAGAAGGGGGCATTGAAGGTCCAGGTGCAGAGATCTTAAGTGAGGCTTTGAACCTCTTTGTATAATTTAGTCAACCCTTTCATCTATTTTCCGAACCCATTCATCGAACTCATGAAATCATTGAGTCCATTTCTTCCTTATATTGAATGAGGAACAAACTATTAGGTCTTAGGGCCATTACTGAAAAATCAAAACAATATATGAACGCACACGAAATTGACTATCGAATCTTCGGAGAAGAAATGCAATTTGTAGAAATAGAATTAGATCCCAATGAGACTGTAATCGCCGAGCCAGGCAGTATGCTGATGATGGATGAGGATATAGAGATGGCAACCATCTTCGGTGATGGATCTAAAGAAAATGAGGAACAGTCCTTTATGGGGAAGATGTTTTCAGCTGGGAAGAGAATGATTTCAGGAGAGAAATTATTTATGACTGCTTTCACTCATACAGGAAATGGCAAGAAGACAGTTTCTTTCGCATCACCTTATCCTGGAAAAATAATACCCTTAGACTTGACCCAATTGGACGGCAAAATTGTCTGTCAAAAAGATGCTTTTTTATGCGCAGCAAAAGGCGCTCAAGTCGGAATTGAATTCAGTAGAAAGCTGGGAAGAGGATTTTTTGGTGGTGAAGGTTTCATCATGCAAAAAATCGAAGGAGATGGAATGGCATTTTTACATGCGGGAGGATTTATTATAGAAAAGAAACTTGCTGCTGGCGAACATTTAAGAGTGGATACAGGCTGTCTAGTTGGATTCACAAGAGAAGTAGATTATGATATTCAAATGGTCAAAGGAGTGAAGAATATGTTATTTGGAGGCGAAGGAATGTTTTATGCAAGTTTGATTGGCCCAGGAAATGTTTGGATTCAGACGCTGCCAATAAGTAGGTTAGCTGATAGAATTATGTCTCATGCTAAAGGTTATGGTAAAATAGGGAGCAAAGGAGGAGAGGGTAGTGTACTAGGAGGACTAGGGGATATGCTTGATGGAGATGGATTCTTTTAAATCGTAAGTTTTTAAGTTGTTGAGTTCTTATGCTTTAACAGCTTAACAGCTCAAATGCTTAAGCGCATATTTACTCAAGAGCTAAAAAGTGGAATAATTTTTTGTTTAATATTAAGTTAGTTTAATTCAATGATGCCGGGTCTTGTAGTTGGGGCTCGGTTTTTTGTTTTCGATGCTAAAGCTTCGTGTACGCACGAAGCTTTAGCATCGAAAACAAAAAAACCTTAACTTTAGCTAATGCCGTTATTACCTCACATATATCCTATTGGTGCTACCTTCTTCATCACTTTCCGCCTTGCAGATAGCTTACCACAGCACATTTTTAAAAAGCTAAAATTTGAGTTCGATATAGAAGAGAGCAAGATAAAGAAAGTAGTATTTGATACCAATGCAAAAGAGGAAATGCTATATGACTTAAGAAAGAAATTATTTGGTAAGTTTGACCAACAATTAGATTCCCATCCATATGGAGCTTGTCACCTAAAAGATTCAATGATAGCTCAAATTCTATGGGATAAGATATTTCAGTATCATGGAAAATATTACAATGTTGAAGCATTATCAGTAATGCCAAATCATGTACATATGTTGTTGGATACATCCATACAAGTGCCTCAGGAATGTGATATTGATGAGATACCAAAGCACTATATGGATGTTAATAAGTGGATGCAATTGATCAAAGGGGGCAGTTCTTTTTTAATCAATAAACGTTTAAAAAGGAGTGGAACACTTTGGGAAAAGGAATCTTATGATCATTATGTAAGATTCAATAAGCCTGGGGAATATGAAAGAATAAAAGAATATATTCTGCAAAATTCTAGGAAGGCAGGATTGGGGAATCGTTTTATTAAGAAACCATATTTGTATCCATGAAATGAGTAGCCTGTTTTCGAGGCTTTAACCTCGGGGACATGACAATTCCAAGGCTGAAGCCTCGAAAACAGCTCCCCAGCCTCGAAACAGAACGTGAGCTCAATTTCTTTTAGTTTTTATAGCTTTCATTGCCTTTATTTCATTTTGGAGTTCTTCAATGAGAATTTGTTGTTCTTGAATTGCGGCTACAAGTAAAGGAGTAATCTTTCCATAATCAACACTCATAGGCTCTTCTATTGGACTATCTGGGCTTCCAGATACAATAGCTGGGTATACCTCATAAAGTTGTTGGGCAATATAACCTATCTCTTCAACGCCAGGGTTAAGTTTTCTTTCATATTTTTTTACTTCCACTTTTTGAATCATATCCAAAGCATTATTTAGTGGTCTTATGTTTTGTTTGAGTCTGGCATCAGATGTGGTATTGTAATTTACCCCTCCAGCACCATCTCCAGTAATTGATCCAACCACATTGTTGCCATTGTCTCTGAAAGCTACGAAAGCGTTAGTGGTAGTTGGGTTTGTATTGGGTCCTAGTTTTATTAACATACCATCAGCATTAGTGCCTGTATTTTCATTTTCTATCTGGAATATTTTTCCAGACGCATCATCAGTGAGCATATGTACTTGAGCGTCTGGTGCATTCGTGCCAAGCCCAATCCTATCAGTTGATCCTTCGACAAAAAGAGTATGTGCCACATTGTCTGAACTTACATGAAAATCAAAGTCTCCACCAGAATCATTCACACGCACATTTCCTTGATCAAATACTGCTGCAAAATTGTTGGATATACCTGGTGCATCAAAATATCCAGCAATATTGGTTGACCCTGGGTTTTCTATGATACTATTATAAGTACCATATTGAGTGCCACTGGTTGCATCTACAAGATTTTGCGTACCATAGCTTGTGCCTGTTCCACCAGTGAGTGTATTATTATATGTGCCTCGATGTGTCCCTGAAGCAATAGCGAAAACAGAATTTAATGTTCCTGTTTTATCCCCGTTTCCAGTTCCACTCATTTCGTTTTTTATACTATATTGACTGCCCGTACCAGAATTATTCAGAACTGCTCTAAATCCACTTTGCTCGTTCGCACCTGTATTAGTTATTTCGCTAAATACACCAGTTTGAAATCCAGTACCAGTGCCAGACAATAATGCTTTTACACCAAAATGATTGCCACTTCCTGTTCCTGAAAGATTATTTAGACTACCATAATGAATATTGTCATTACTATTATTGATGGATTGATGGGTTCCATATTGTTGCCCTGTACCTGTGCCACTAAGAATGTTAAGTGTTCCCTTATGTTCTCCGCTACCACTTCCAGAAAGTGTATTAAATACACCCCAATGATCGGCATTGCTACTATTATCAATGGATTGTTCACTACCTACTTGAGTACCCGTTCCACTACCTCCTAATACATTAAGTGATCCTCTATGATAGCCAAATCCTGAGGTAGATACCTCATTTCTTGTTCCTGTATGGTTTCCGCTTCCCGAACCCAACAATCTATTATATGCTCCATAATGCAAACCAGATCCGCTGCCATCTACTGAATTATATGATCCATAATGAATCCCATTGCCAGTATTATTTACAAGTAAAAACACACCATATTGTTCACCTGAACCGATAGATGAAAGTGCATTTCTAGTTCCATATGTTAGTCCTTCACCTTCATTGTTTATTATATTTTCGACTCCTATTTTTACGCCATTCCCTGTTCCTTCCAATTCGTTTTGCACCAATGTATGATCTCCTCCTCCGTCACTTGCCATTGTCTGATGCAATCCCTGTAAATCACCATTTCCAGAGGAATTAATAAATAAATTTCTTCCTATGTGATTGCCATCACTAGTACCTGCAATAGTTTGCCCTGAGCCAACGACGGAACCTGTTCCATCTTGTTGGATGTTATTGAAATTACCATAAAGAAAACTACTTCCAACAGATGTTAAATCTTGATGAATTCCGTATTGAATTCCGTTAGTACCTACTATATCATTGCGAATTCCGGTTTGTTTATTTTGACTGTTTAATGTGTTGTGTATTCCATACGCTGTGTTGGTGACAGATGTTCCTGAAATAGTAGTTTCAGTGCCATACATATCTCCATTGGATTCACCAATTAATAGGTTTTTTGTACCATAGTGATCTCCAATTCCATCACCAGACAGCGCATTATATACTCCTCTATGCTCGCCATCACCTTCATTATTGATAGAATTTGATACTGCAATAATTACTGCATCTCCAGTTCCCAAAATATTATTTGTTGTTCCTTTTGCTACACCTGTTCCTCCCGCTGTAATAGTATTTAGAGTGCCAAACAGTAATCCTGTGCCACCAGCTGTATTGACTTGATTGTAGACGCCATATTTTGATCCAGCAGTGCTATTATTTACAAGATTGTATAACCCATGGACATCATTTGTTGTTGACGAAGTCATTTGATTGTAAACTCCATATCTTTTACCTGTTCCTATACTGGTAACGTGATTCCACGTGGCATAAGTGTCACCAGAGCCAAAATCCGAAATGAAGTTTTTTGTACCATATTGAAGATCCGATGCATTGAGTGATAGATCGACCAAAACACTTCCTTCTCTATAGATAGGATTATCAATCGAATCAGGGGCAGTTGATGTGCCTAGTTCATACCAATCATGCACTTCAGAGCTTGCTATCTCATTCCAATCACTGCCATTGTAATATTCAAAAGCGTTGATGTCTGAATTATAAATCAAAAGGCCAGTCGCTGGGCTACCTATTCCATTTCGAGCTGTCGAATTTATTCGAGGGATCAAAACACCTTTATCTGTAGCGCTCAATTCCAAAATTGAAGAAGTATCTGGAGTAGTTGTACCTATCCCAACATTGTTTTGTGCAACCACGTTGAAAGAGATCAAAACAAATGTAAATAGTAGAATGAGTCTCATATCTGTAATTATTAAATTTTATAATCACAATAATAAGGCAATGCCGACACTGAATATACTACCTGATCAGGTGATATTGTTCGTTTGTTTAGAAATTCATAGTTACTTCAAACCTGTCCATGTTCTTTGAAAGCTATGCTATTTCAATTATCTAAATTTAGGAATTATTTGACTTAAGAATGAATTATTGTCAGTTGTTTACGTCAATCAAATTGAATTTATTGATGGTACAATTTCAAAGTTTTTTGGAGATTGTACTTTAGTTAAGTGCTATGTGAAATTATAAAATGTATAATTTCAATTAGTTATTGTAATATCACCTAGCAAGACTTTGGAAGTTCCATCTTCTAATTCTAGGTCAACGTAATAAACATAGACTCCTGGATTAATTACCTTTCCATTATGCATTCCATTCCATCCATTTTGCTCATCATTTGGAAGGATATTAGAAGCATTATGAACTTATTACCGTCATCACAAGGCTTTAGAACTTCGCACGAATTATCTATTCCGCATGGTGCAGCTTCGCCAGCACATGGTACATAAATACTTCCATCACTATCCAAAATAGTCTCCAAATCATTAATCGTACAAGGATCTAAATCATCACTTACTAATTGGTGTTAGATTGAATATGATTTTAGAAATTCATCATGAACTCATTTAAGTTTACATCTCCATCAAGCTCGATTTTTTTTCTGAGCCTATATCGACTTATTTCTACACCACGGACAGAAATATTAAGTAGAGGGGCTATTTCTTTGGTGGATAGATTCATTCGGAGATATGCGCACAATTTTTTATCTTTTGGAGTCAATTGAGGATAAGTAGAAGTTATTCTTTTGAGGAAATCTGTGTGTACTTTATCAAAATGCCTAGAGAAATTTTCCCACTCGTCTTCTAGCCTTTCATCATCCGAAAACAAATAGAGAATTTTTCTTATTTCCTTTTTGGCTTCCGAGTCTTTAATTTTTTTAGATACATTTTGGATTTCATGCCGAATCTTATTTATGGTTTCGTTTTTTTGGACTAAGTGCATAGTCGATGAGGCCAATTCTGTGTTTTTAAAATCAATTTCAGCTTGGAGTTTCTCTGTTTTGATAACTTCTAATTGTGCCTCAGACTCTTCTTTGGCTGTAGTCAAAATCTTTTTTTCCTCCTTAAACTTTTTTCGTGGGATGAAAATTAATGCTGCCAGTCCACCAAATACTAATATCCAATAAATAGCTTTCGCTAAATTGCTATAATACCAAGGTGGTTTAATGGTAAATTTAAAGGTTGCGGAGTCACCCAGAACTCCGTTTTGTGACTTTGCCCTTACTTTATAGGTATAGTCTCCTCTTGTTAGATTGTTATATTCTTTTGTAGTTTGTAAGTTCCAATTTGACCAATCTTGAGAATCAATATTAGATTCATTCCCCTCTGTTAGAGCATAGCTATAATAAACACCATCTCGATGAGAAGGGCTACTATGTGTAAACACGATCTCATTTTGCATATGATTCAAAACTGGAATTTGAACTTCTGCTTGTGAAGTAGAAAAACTTTCTTGGTTCGAATTATTTCCTCCAAAAAGTAAAGAGTCTGGATGACCATTCAATTGTGCTTTGGCGATAAAGGTTTTCGGTTTTGAAAAATCTTTTTTATGATTCAAATTAAGACTGAACACATCGTCGATGCCACAGATAAAAGATTGGTTGTCAGTGTAAAAGTACATTTCTTCAAATCCATTTACAAATTTATCAACTAGATTTGGGTATAATACCTTTTTGTATGAACCACCTGTTTGTTTTTCTAAATAACCCACCTCATGCTCAGCAATAAACCAGATTTTTCCTTCTTTTCTCTGGAACAATCTACGCACATTCTTAGTAGAATCTATTTGTTTATTCATTTCGAAATCTTTGACAAACTTATCATGAACTCGATCATAATAATAGATACCAGTTTTAGCAGTTACATATGGAATGCCATTTATTTCAAAGATGTAGTTAGCAAGTATAGAAGGTAGATCGTACCTTTCGTCATATAGTGTTACTCGTTCTACAAAGTACTCATCGTCATGCTGTATTTTATATACGCCACGATAGGGGTGAGATACCCAAACTTCATTTTTACGTACAGAAATCATTATTCTGGAAGACTCAATAAAGCCTTCTAATTTTTTAAAATACTCCCAATTATCATTTCGTTTCTTGTAAATATCAATTCCAGAGTACGTTCCAACATACATTTCCTGATTATTCCTGGCTTCAATAAATTTCCAGGCACCAGGTTCTTTAGATATTATTTCTGCTCTTCCATTTTTTATCTGATAGGCTCCATTGTCGTGCCCCATTAGTAATTTGCCATCTATTATGTCTAAACCCCAAACCTGACCCTCACTATTTGGGATCATTGAATACTTTCTTTCTGAAAAATTATCCAGATCAGAAGATAAATCAGTACTGTACAATGCATTATTCGAACCAAAGAAAAGCTTATTTTGATGTGCCTTAATATTGTAAAATGTACCTTTTAAGACTGAGTTGGAAGGTATTATTTCTAATGCACTATTGAGGGCTAAGCGATTTATACCATTTGATGTTCCTACCCATATATGTCCTGAACTTTCTTTGGCTATCGTATAGGCATTATTATTAGTGAGTCCATCATCATTGTCTATTTTTCTTACAGTCTTTCCGTTGTTATCTATTATTACGATTCCTCCAAACTGTGTCCCGATAGCCAATTGATTGTTTGAAAGTGGTGTTGTACAGAAAACACCATGTTGCTTTAGATATTCATGAGTTTTTAGATTAGCCGGAACAACTTTATTGTTCTCGATCTGATAAATACCAAACTTATCAGATATAAATAATGGCTTTTCTCCTGATGACACGATATTAACTATGCGTTCATTTTTCAAAAGATCTGACCCGGGATAAGTTTTGGTAGTGTCGGAAATAGAAACAATCCCTCTCGACAAATCTGAATAGTACATTTTATCATCAAGCTGAAAAATGGAAATTATTGTACTATTAGGGTCTATGACTTCAAATGTTTCTGAATTCGGATCAAATATATATATGCGATTTACAGAGCGAGCATAAATTTTTTGATTATGCCATTTTAACTGCCAAATATCTTGTAAGGGTAAAAAAAATTCAGGTATCAGATGCCTGATTGAATGAAAGCTTAATGTCCCGTTTTGAGAAGAAGAAAGGTATCCTAGCTCGTCTTGGCCTCCGATATAAATTCGGTTCTTGGAAATACATAATGACCTTGCAATTGTTTTATTAGGCAATGGATGCGTTTTCCAATTTACTCCGTCAAATTCTAATAAACCATTGTCATTTGCAATTAGGACATGTCCATTTTCCATAACATCGCTATCCCAATTTTGGGTACCACCTGAATAATCTTCTTTTGTGAAATTATCGATAAATGGATCACCCAGAATCTCAGATTGAGAAAGTACGAAATTGCTGTGATGTAATAAAGTGAAACTTACGAATAGGGTGATGTATAGTCTTATTCCATTATATATCATAAGCATCAAAGCGATTTCTAATGTATTAATAATATATGCAAATATCTAAAAATATAAATGTGATGTAGCCTTGATGTAGTATAAAATCCTGTTAATTCTCTTTTATAGCTGTATTATTGTCCAAAATATTATAGTGATAACAGTTACAGGTGGTGAAGCCCCGTATCGCTATAATTTTGAAATATCCAATACTGGAATTTTCTCTTTTTATGATTTGCCTCTAAGCGAAAATAATTTGGTCTTTTTTGATAATGCTGGCAGTGTAGTTCATGCAATTTTTACAATTGATCATGACGGTGTAGGTGATTGTAGTCAATTTACATTTGAAAGAGATCAAGGTGATAATATTTCAACTAACCTATACCAAGAAACTTTTTTAAGTGAAATTTCAGCAACTATTTACGTTTCTCTTGATGCAATTAATGTTTCTGATTCATTACTTGTAACTGTTAATGGAAATGTAGTCGTAAGTTTTTCTGCCGGCGACTCTCCATGCGACGGACCTTCACAATCCGTAGTAATTGACTCATTTTGTGTCTCTATTTGTGATGATGTTGAATTTACAGTATTTGGTGACATTTGCCCTTTGAATTCTACATTATGGGACTTGACAGTAACTTGTGAGGAAAAAGGTGGCTTGGGACTACAGGACTTTTCCGACAATATAAGTAACCGTAGCAACTCAAATAGGAGAACTGATCGATACTTTGAAGAATTGAGATTAAATTCCATTCACACTGCTGACGTTTTTCCAAACCCTGTGTCCGATGTACTGAATATCGCCAATTTAGATCCTTGGTTTGGTTATGAGAATGTAAGAATAATCAATAGCACTGGTAAAGTGGTGCGCACCGAAAATGTATAAAATCTTGACCAAATACAAATAGATTTGAGCTCATTTCCAAAAGGAATATATTTCATAGAGATGACAGATAAATCTGGATATAAATTTGTAGAAAAATTCATGAAGTTAGATTGATCGAATTTCCGCTTGGGATACATAAAAAAAAGAGGCTGTCTCAAAAGTAGGCAGTCTTTTTTTTGGTATTATGTCCCGTCCTAATATAGCGTTACGGGTTTTATAAAATGAAGATACTAAACCAGTAGAGAATTTAAATTCTCTACTGGTTTTCTTTTATAAGTTAACATCTATCTCCATGAATCTCCGCGATATCCTCCGCGAAACTCTGTGTAACAATTTGCCCATATGGCTAAAATAAACCTAAAACACACATCAGATTATTCAAAGTCCGATGCGTATCTCAGGTTTAGTAAAATGAGTGCAATAATTTCTAATGCTGAATTATAAGCTGTGTGCCTTGCCGCAATACATTTCCTGTAGCAGATTGTATAAAATAAATTCCATTTTCTAAGTCAGAAATATCGAATTCAATTTGATTGAATCCTATATTGACTTTTTTATCAAATGTCTTTATAGTTTGTCCCAATAAGTTGAGCACTTTAATTTGAAGCGGTTCTTCTATTCCCAGATGATTAAAAGTGAGTGTTACTTTATTTTGTGCTGGGTTAGGATAGATGTTCAAATCACTCGTGAAGTCCTCCAATGACCGAATGCTACTTCCAGTTTGATTGACAGGTGGTGGAGGGGGTGTTACTATTGCAGTGAGTCTGAAATACATTCCTGGATTCCACTGGCCTACATTACTCATAATATTGGGATAGTAATATCCAGGTTGTGCATTTGCATATATGACTACTTCTGGCATTACACCAGGATTATAAGACCCGGCTAACAACGTACCCAATGCATCTCTCAGCTCTAGATCATAATCCGCAGGCAGTTGATCAAGGGTAACCATAATTGTAGAATTTGGTATATTAACTTGAATAAGCTGGAAATCGACATCACCCACAGGACAGATCAAACCGAATGTAGGAACATTGTTTTGCATCGGTGGATAGAAGAATGCAAACTCCCAGATATCATTACCACAATTGAATTGATTGGTGAGTGTCCAGAATAAAAATGGTTGTGACCAAGCACTAGTAGCACCATTACATACTGTCTGCACTCGGAATTCATAAGGGGTGAAAGGCGTAAGATTGTTTATTACCAAATTATTGACAATACTTGCTACATTAATCCAAGGCCATGGTCCTCCTGCAAATTTTCGATATTGGACATTGTACGAGGTCGCATTATTGACTGCTCCCCAGGCCAAATTGGCCGTATTATTTGTGACATTATTAGCAGCCAGATTTTGAGGTATGGCGCATCCATTATTGTTACAAGGCTGCAAACAAGTTCCATTTGTAACCGCATTTCTAATGACATTTCCTGGTTGAGGTCCAAAGCCATTTGCGAAATTGACTCCTACACCTATAGCGTAACAGTAGGACATTATTGTACCGCCATTATTGGGGAAAATTGGATTGTTTGGATTATAACATGCAGCTCCTTCTGGACTTCCTAAGAAACTACCACAATCGTCGATCTGCGTATTGTTTCCATTCCAGTAACATCCGTGAGTATGAAAGGAACCAAATAAATGGCCAAATTCATGCGCTGTTATTTCCATATCAAAAGAGTAGGTAGGAACATTTGCTATTTGATTTAGTACACCGCTGACACACATTCTGTTGTTTTCTGAAGCACAAACTGCACCAATCGTAGCAGCTAGTCCACCGAAATTTATATTCGTCAAAAGATTGGCAAAATCTGCATTGAAATTATTTCTGTTGGCCTGAAATGAATTTAACATTGCGCCTGTAGTAAAACCAGCATAAGGGCTGGGAGCATTCCAAATGAATGATTGAGATAAGACGGTATTTATATTTTCACCTGCATAGATTGTCGCTTGACCATTGAATAAGGTGTTGATATAATTATTTGAAGCTGCAATGGTTGACCCCAAATTTAGGTACATATTGAAATCCACTTCCAATAGAAGTCTAACACAATCAGTTAGTGCTCTGCCTTGACTGTGATCTTCCAATTGTTCGGGTTCGTATCCAATTCCATCTTCCTGAGTATCACATATTCTCTCTTTTTCAAATTTCATATCTGTATCCAAATACAGAACATGTTTTTTAGAATTGACGTTTTTACCTTGTAATCTGCCCAATACATAATTTCCTTCTAATTTATTATCAGAAATAAAACCGCCTATTTCATCTTCATAAATACTAAGTGATACCAAAGAATTTTCCTTGCCTGCTATTATTCCTCGGTAATGTGTACCGCGATCTATTGTTATTGCTAGTCCTGAAGGTTCTTCTATCATCGTATAATCATCAGAAAAGATATCTACTTTGACCAATTCCAAACTAAGAGAAGATTTAGAATCTAATGGAATCTTGATAGATAGGGCGTTGGGGTTCGATAGCCTCAGTGTATTCAAACCATCCAAATCCAGATTAAGTAATGTGTAAGTAGATAATTTGGAATTATCAATTTTAGCTTTTCTCTCATTATCAACTGTAAAGGCAGCATGAGATTCGAATAGGCCATTTTGCTCTTTTACCAAATCTGCTGGTTTAATAGTTTGAGCACTTAATGAAAAAGAAATAAAAAGAAATAATAAAAGTTTGGTTAAAAATTTCATCTTTTTTAGTTTGTAAAATATTTGAAATCCTAATAGTTTCAGACATGCACTATCAGTCACGATCTTAACATCATGTGAATTGATATTTAATTATACAATGTGCTGAAAACAGAGTAATGTTTAAATTTATTCAAACTCAAATTTTTTAGGTTAATAAATAGAGGGGTGTTTTAGTTGCAACTATTATTTAATACCATGATGAATAGAAACGTGACCCAAAAATTTACTTTTTCTTTTTTGCTATGACTAAAAACACAAGACAGCAAAAGAGAAATCCAATACCGATTTTATAATTGTTACTGGTGTAAGAATGATTATTTTCAAATTTTAAGATGGCATTCTGATTGCCTATATTGACGAATGTACTCCAGAAAAAGGGATGTTTTAATAATGGATCCGCAGATTCTAAAAATTGTATTTTGGCAGATTGTAGTGCTTCATCCTTGGGTTGTTTATTTTTCAGATTTGCAATATAATTGGTTATTATTTCCGTGCTGATTGAATTTTCAGTTTCCCAAAGACTACAGGTCAAACTTTCTGCTCCGGCGTATTTGAATGCATTCGATAAACTTAATACTCCTTCCCCTGCTTTCAATAATCCATCAGCCGTTTGGCAACCGCTCAAAATGATTAACTCTGAATTGATATTTGAGAGATAAATATCTTCTATGAAAAGACTATCCTTTTTATTTTCATTCTTATTACCATTCAAAATGATTGCAAACTTGCTGATATCTGAAGTGTCCAATATGCTGTGAGCTGCAATGTGGACGATGTTAGCTTTTTTCAACCCTTTTAATACATTTTTTCTAGTGGCATTTTTATAGATAGAATATTTTCCTCCCCAAATTTCATGGGCCATTTTGATTTCATTTATACTTTCATCGGTCATATTGTCTTTTCTGATTCCCGGCGCGATGCCATGATAAGGGGATATAGAAGATGCTGATTTATTCCTTTTTGAAAAAAGAGAAGTGCATGAATAATCATATGAAATAGCAAAATTCTGGACAAAATATTTGGAATCATTTAGTATAGTGTCTTCTTTAATCAATACTTCAAAAGGTAAATAATTCAACTTCTTATGCGGAATGATGACAATGTTTTGTTTGGAAACTAATAATGGATCCAACGGCTTTATAAGCCAATTATAAATTAGTTTAGAGTCCTCTTTTAAAATCCTTGAAGATGTATTACTTGTTAAAGGATTTTCAGAAATAGATTTTATCAATCTGGATAATACACGATTATATTCTTCTTGGTTTTCAATGGTATATATTGAGGCTGAATCTTTGGAAATAACAAATGTAAAGACCTTTCCATTGCCTTCATAAAATTTAATCACAGCGTCAAGGGCAGACAATTTTTTCTGAACTTCTTTTACTGTTGGTACGATTAAGTTGCTTTGTAGATTGAAGTAATTAGGATATTCTTTCTTTATTTTTTGTTGAAGCTTTTGTAATTCTAAATTTAATTTTATCCAATCGTTCGAATTAGTAATGTCTTTTTTATTCCCTTGTTCAAACTTTTGCATTTTAATATTCAATGCAGATTCTTTTTTCAAAAGTTCTTGGGGTACATTATAGTTTTCTGTTGATTGTCCTTTGTGCATTGCTTCAAGGAAGGAGAAACCTCTATTCGCTTCAGATATTTGAAAAGCTTGCTCCAAATATTTAGGGTCACGATAATATTCGTACAATAGTACAGCATTGTTGACACCATAGTCAAACAAATAACTATATACCTTCAGCAATTGAAATCGACCTTCTTTTGATGGAAAGAAAAGGAGTATTTTTTGAATTGCATCAATTGATTTTTTGTACCAAATCAAATTCAATTCTAAATCATCATATTTTTCTTGGGCTCGATATTTAAATAAATAAATGTTGCCTTTGGAAACATAGGTCTGCAAAAGAGTATACCATGACTTAATCGAGTCCAACTGAATTTCTTTATTATCATTTTCGAAATTTTCCTTCTGGAATGTTGCTATAATGATATCCAAATAGGTATGAGCATTTTTATAATCTCCTAAATAAGAATAGCATTCTGAAATTTTTTGAAGAGATTGGTTGTATAAAGGATGAGAAGTACCAATTCGCTCTGCTCTTAGTTTTTTTCCTTTCAGTAAATGGGGGAGTGCTTCATGATAATTTCCATTGTACATGAGGGTATAGCCTAGTATGTGATGGGCAGTTCCCAAATCTGTATACCTTTCTCCTCCTTCTAATTTGAGCAGAATGACCGCTTCTTTAAGCGAAGCAATGGCTTTATCATACTTATTTTGCTCTCTGTAAATCCATCCAAGAGAAACCAGATTTGAAGCACGACCCCCATTATACATTTCTGGAACATATTTCTTGAAAATTACATTACTTGAATCGAGAAGTTCTATGGCATATTGAAAATTTCTCCTTCCTCCCTGAGTAAGAGCCATGTCATGAAGAATTGCAGCATATTCCTCACTTTCGAGGCTCAGATTATCAGCATAAATCTTTAGTGCGGCTTCTATATAAATATTTTCTGATACCTTATCTCTTAAGCCTGCGTATGCCCAAGCAATGTCTGTCATAATTCTTGCTTCTAGATCAAAGTCTTTGTAATCGCTATCTTTTACTTCGGATAAAACTTGTTCTAATAATACTTTGGCATCATAAAAGTCTGAATCATGGCATTTGGATCTACCTTTTTCAAATTGAGTCCAAAAATAAGTAGAATCATTTTCCTGACCGTACATAATTGTAGTCAAACATAGGAGTGCTAAACCTATTAGTCTCTTCATTATTTTATATATTCCATAATATCTCAAATCTATATTTTTATTAGAGAAGTGAATAAAAAATATTATTTGATGATGTGTGAAGAAACCAAAACACCTTTTTTATCTCTTCCGATCTATAACAAAACACCAGTCAATGCAACTCTATTAAGAGAAGTAATTAATAATCAAAAAAAATTATCAATATTAATCAAATATAGGTGTATGTTTAAATTTTATAGCACATTCCAAAAAGATAGATTCAAATAACTGAGCTAAATGCGAAAGACTTTTACTCCAACAAAAAAGCAATATTTTGATGGTGTTTCTAGTGGTGATAGAAAAATGATCCAGTTAATTCATGATCAATATTTCAGTAAAATTGAGTCCTTTATAAAGAAAAATAATGGAAATCAAGAAGATGCAAAAGATATATTTCAAGATGCATTAATGACTATATATGTCAAAACAAAAAATGAAAATTTAGAAGAATTAAATTGTTCTTTTTATACATATCTATATGCGATTTGTAGGAATTTGTGGTTGAAGAAATTGAGAAAAGCTAAACCTGAAACTCTCGACAATCTTGTGAATATTGAACAAGAATTACAGGTAGATGTATTGAAGTCAATAGAACAAAAAGAACGATGGGCTTTTTATAGAGAAAAATTCAAACAACTTAATTTACCATGTCAGAAAATTTTGCAACTGTTCTTCGAAAAACATAACTTTGGAGAAATTAGCAAAAAGCTGGGGTTTGGAAGTGCTGATTATGCCAAAAAGAAGAAATACCTTTGTAAGCAAAAGCTAATGGAGTTAATGAAGAAAGATATAAGATTTAAGGAATTAAATGACTAGTGAAAACCAGCAATATCAAGCTTTGATAGATTCATATTTCAACGACACGATGAGTACTGTTGAGAAGGAAGCTTTTGTGAATGAGCTTGAGAATAATGTTCAACTTAAAAAAGAGTTCTCGTTTCAATTGGATATGCACAAAGCCATTTCAGATTCTGGATATGATAATGTCAGCGCAGTAATTGAAGATGTTTTAAATCCGAAAAAGGAAAACCAATCGGAATCTAATCGTCAAGTTATAATGTATCGGATATTGAAATACGCCGCTGTTGTTGCAGCCATTTTGGTTTTTACGGTACTTCTTAGTCGTATGCTTCCACCTGATAATTCTTCGTCAAAATTAGCAAGTGAATATTTCGAGCCTTATCCTGCCTACAATACATTTAGAGGAGAAAGCAATTCAAAGGATTTAATGAATTTGGCATTTAGCAATTATGAATTAAAAAAATATACAGAAGCCAGAGCTAATTTTGAACAACTCGCAAAAAATGAACCATCTAATATGGCTTATATCTTTTACGAAGCAAATGCACTGCTAGCCACGGCAGACTTTAAGGCAGCAACCCCATTATTAAACAAAGTCGTCGAAAGTGAAAATGAACTTTTAGGCGATCAAGCAAGGTGGTATTTAGCACTTAGTTTACTCGGTGCAAACAATATAGAAGCTGCAAAGTCTCTCTTACTTACCATCAAAATAGACAAGAATTCCAAATACAACATCAAAGCCTCCGAACTCATAAAAAAACTCCGTGAATCTCCGTGAACCTCATAAAATCTCCGTGTAATAATAGAACATCTAGCTCTCCTAAAACTCATTCACTCAAAAATAAAGTTCCTGAATCCCCTCAGTATACTTACTATTATTATGGCGATGATTTTTGTAGGCAGTAAAAACATAGAAACCCTTTATAAACACTATTTTGCAAAGTAATAATGCATTGGTATCTTTAATATATTTATTCCGTATTGTATGCTTGCATTTCTAAAATGGAGGGAAGAAAAGAGATTGTATTAAAATATTCTTAACCATGAGAAAAAACATTGCCCTACTTATTACTCTTGATACTAAAGCTCAAGAGGCTAGTTATTTGAAAGCACAAATTGAAGCTAAGGGGCATAATCCTATATTGATCGATATTGGTGTCATTGGCAAAGCAGGAATAGAAGCTACCTATTCAAGGAAGCAAGTAATAGAGTCTGGTGGCGGTGATCTTGATGAGTTACTCAAGAATCCAACTAGAGAAAAAGCTAATCCTTTTGTTGTAAAGGGCAGTATACATCTTCTTAAGCAAGATATTATAGAAGATAAAATTCATGCTGTCATTGGATTGGGAGGGACTCAGGGAACCTCTACTTGTTGTGAAATCATGAGATCTATGCCTTATGGATTTCCTAAAATCATGGTGTCAACGATTGCTTCTGGAGATACATCTGGATTTGTAGGCATCAAAGATATCACTATGATGTTCTCAGTCAGTGACATTCTAAAGTTGAATCGGTTTACAAGAAAGATTTTAGCGAATGCAGCGTCAGCGGCCTGTGGGATGGCGGAAGATGACACAAAATTTCTAATGGAAAAAGGGGACAAGCCACTCATAGGAATGACTAATCTAGGAGTCTTGACTCAAGGGACAATTAAGGCTGTGGAGTATTTCGAATCTAAGGGGTATGAGGTCATTGTTTTTCATGCTGTGGGTTCTGGGGGACGAGCGATGGAGCAGATGATGAAAGAGGGGATTATTGGTGCTGTATTCGATTACGCAATGGGAGAAATCGCCGATGATGTTTGGTCTGTACTTAGAGCTGGTGGACCAGAGAGGTTGACAATAGCTGGCAAACTAGGGCTGCCTCAGGTATTATGTCCAGGAGGAGCAGAACATTTGGGAATATTGGTACCTGCGAATGAAGTACCTCAAGAGTTTAAAAACCATAAATATGTATTTCATAGTCCTGTAGTTTTTGTTCCTCGTTTAAATGAAAAAGAAATAATAAAAGTAGCAGAGGATATCTGTCAACGATTACAATATACTTCAGACAAAGCTTATTTTATGATACCCAAAGGTGGTGTGGGAAGTTATTCAAAAATAGGTGGCGTATTACATGACCCTAGTTCTGATAAAGCATTCTTCGATTATTTTAAGCAGAACCTACCATCGAATATAGAAATCATTGAACGAGAGAACTATGTTGAAGATACTGCTTTTGTATTAGAAGCGGTCGATTTATTGATAAGCTTAATTGAGGATAGAATGGAGAGATTGTGAATTGGAGAGATTGGAAGAGATTGAAGAGATTGGAGAGATTGGAGAGATTGAAGAGATTGAAGAGATTGGAGAGATTGGAGAGATTGGAGAGATTGGAAAAGATTGAAGAGATTGAAGAGATTGGGAAAGATTGGGTTTTTTGAACAATCTCGAATGGAAATTTATTGAAGAAAATTTAAGAAGTCAACATCATAAGGCGATTTAGCGATTTAGCAGTTCCGCGATTTAGCAAAAAGTTTAGAAGAGTAATTAAGAATAGTATTCGTAAAACATCATTTTGAATTAGACCCAATTGAAATGCACCCAACAATTTTGAAATGTCTCAAAGTAGAATTAGTTACAGATTATTATTTCATTGCCGCTACTCGCATTTTTTTTGCCTTCCAATATTCGTCTTTATGAAAAGCAAAAGGAGTAGGTTCAAAAGTATCTACTATCTCTACATTGGCCTTTTCTGGCACCTCCAAATCTAAACACCAAAAAACTCCATTGATTAACATACGTCTGGTTCCTTCTGCTAAAAGGTCAACCGAAGCACCAATTGTTGTATTGAAACATTTACCAGATTTTCCACCAGGTAGCTGATAATTTTTAATCCATGCAACAGGCATCATAGGATCATTTTGATTCATTTCATATTCATTGTCCTGATTATCTTTTTGAATAGTTGTTTTTGGTTTTTTATAATCTGAGGGCCTCATACCTAACCGAGCATCTTTTTCATCATATGCTCCTTCTCTATCGGTCACTTGTCCTAGTACTAATGTTTGGCAGCTTGGGGGTAATGGGAGTCGTACACCATAAACATCACTTGCTGCCCAAATATCACCATCTTTTATACTATTAAGAATAGGATGTCCCCGACCCTCTATTGCAATCAAGCCTTTTGTACTTTGATGTCCATGTTTTCCATGATGTGAAATCCAATGTTCACCTAATACCAGACGACCAAATCCACCATTCCAGCCATCTTCGCTTTCGTGATAATTGTCGTAATGATTATAATTAGATTCAGTCTTTGCATAATGAAATGCATGCGTGGCAGTTCTCATACCCAATATCGGTTTTCCGCTTTTTAGAAAATTGTCAATATGCTTCATTTGAGTATCTGGCAATGCTCTAAATCTTGTGAAAAGAATCATCATGTCCGCCGTTTCTAAGAGTTCTAAACCAGGAATATGATGCGAATAATTTGGGTTTATTATCCCTTGAAGATTTGGATCTTGAGCAAAGAGGACAGTACATTTAAAACCGTGTCTAATTGATAATATTTTCGCTAGTTGGGGTAGTGCTTCTTCTGATCGATATTCTTCATCCCCAGAAACAAGAACAACATGAGGCATTTTTCCATTTCCTTGCCAATTCAACCACTTATCGTCTTGGGAATTAACCATTGAAATTGATGAACTCTTACCTTCTTTCGTCATTGGTTGATTATTACAATTAAGAAAAAGTAAAACCAATAATATATATATGTTGAATTTCATCTTTGAATGATTAATGATTTTTAAAAATTGAAAAGATACAGCAATGCGACTTTCTATATTTACAGTAAAAAATAACTTTTGTCTATATCTTTTTTATCTAATAATTATTAATTAGCTAGTTTTAGTCTATAATGGATAAACGATCCAAGAAAATCGAAAGATGAAAATAAGGAATTTAATAATACCAATTGTTGCTTTACTGTTTTTGCAATGTACCAATGATGATTCAGAGCCATTAATATCCATTCAAAAAGCAACGAACATTGTTTTAATAGGAAATAATCTTTGTTCGAGAATGATGGAATATGGTCATTTTGAAACTGAAATACAGTTGAGTTTTCCGGATAGTTTATTATTAATCAGAAATCTTTGTGATGGTGGTAATACTCCTGGTTTCAGACCTCACCCTGGACGAAATGAACCATGGGCATTCCCAGGTGCAGAAAAATTCCAAACGGAATTAGCGAATGACGCAGGAAGCGAAGGGTTTTTTGAGTCTCCTGATGAATGGCTTTCTAGGTTAGAAGCCGATGTAATTCTTGCTTTTTTTGGATACAACGAATCTTTTAAGGGAAAAGAAGGATTAGACAATTATAAATCAGAGTTAGATGCTTTTATTAAACACACACTTCAACAGAAGTATAATAAGATAAATCAACCACAGCTTGTTCTGGTTTCTCCCATTGCTTTTGAAGACCTGTCGAGTAAGTATGATCTTCCTGATGGGAAAATAGAAAACGCTAATCTCGCTTTATATACCATGGCTATGCAAGAGGTTGCATTTAGTAATAATATAGACTTTGTAGATGCTTTCACTCCCTCAACAAATTGGTTTGCAAGTAAAGAAGATTTAACTATTGATGGAGCTCAATTAAATGAAAATGGATATCTTAAGTTTTCTGCTTTTTTAACTAAAAAAATATTTGGTCGTTCAACGAAAAAAGCAGAGACACATAGAGAATTAGTACTTGAATCTGTTTTAGAAAAAAACTGGTTTTGGCATAATGATTTCAAAATACCTAATGGCGTGCATGTATATGGACGACGATATGAACCCTTTGGACCGGATAATTATCCTTTTGAATTAACCAAAATTCGAGAATTGACATCCATTAGAGATAGAGCAATTTGGGAAGCAGCAAAAGGTGTTCAACTTGACTTGGTCTCTGAAGATAAAAAAACAAGCCCTCTGCCAGAGGTAGAAACCAACTATAAAACTGAAGGTGAGATCATAGATTATCTATATGAACAGGATGCTCTAAATTCTTTTACTACTGCACCAGGATATAAAATAGAATGTTTTGCTTCAGAAAAAGAATTTCCAGATTTGGCTAATCCAGTTCAAATGTCATTTGATAAAGGGACGACTTTGGGTGGCTGTAATGCCTAGTTATCCACATTATAAGCCAGGTGATCAGAGGCCAAATGATAAATTGATTATTCTAGAAGATTTAAACAATGATGGACGAGCAGACAATCAAATCATTTGGGCTGATGGCTTACATTTACCAATAGGGTTTGAGTTTGCTCCGGAAGGAGTATATCTATCTCAGGGATCAAATCTTGTTTTGTTAAGTGATACGAATGGAGATGATAAAGCAGATAAACGAGAAATAATTTTGGGTGGATTTGATGATCATGATACCCATCATGCAATCAGTGCTTTTTGCGCAGACCCTTCGGGCGCTATATATATGGGAGAGGGCATCTTCTTACAAACTAATGTAGAAACTGCTTATGGACCTGTAAATGCTACCAACGGAGGTTTCTTTCGATATTCACCACAAAGGCATCAATTAGAAAGGACCGCTCAATTACTCATTCCCAATCCTTGGGGGATAGCATTCGACGAGTGGGGGCAGAATTTCTTTTTAGAGACTTCTGGTCCAGCTGTTAGATGGATGATGCCTGGATCTGTGAAGCCTGTCTATGGAACATTCACACATAAGTCATTCGACCTTATAGAAGAAAAGCATAAGGTGCGACCAACTTCTGGTTTTGAATTCATATCTAGTCGGCATTTTCCTGATGAAGTCCAAGGAGATTTTATCTTAAACAATACAATTGGATTTTTAGGTACTAAACAGCATAGCATATCAGACGATAGTGCGGGCTACACTACAAAATATCGCCAGGATCTTGTGTCAGGATCTGATGAAAATTTTCGACCTGTTGATATTGAATTTGCACCAGATGGTTCATTATATATGCTTGATTGGCACAATGTATTAATAGGACATATGCAGCACAATGCACGAGACCCACTTCGTGACCACGTACATGGACGAGTTTATAGAATCACATATCCTTCTCGTCCATTACTTACACCTGCAAAGGTTGTTGACGCAAGAATTGAAGAGTTATTAGATAATTTGAAGTTGCCAGAATATCGCACTCGATATCGAACTCGTCGGGAATTGAGAGCACGGTCTTCTGATGAGGTTTTAATGGGTTTAAAAACTTGGACTAAAAATTTAGATAAAAAGGAGGCGGCGTACGAGCATCATTTATTAGAGGCATTATGGGTCACCTGGGGTTTGAATCAGGTTGATCAAGAACTATTAATTCAATTACTTCAGGCCACTGATTTCAGAGCTAGGGCAGCGGCAGTAAAGGTCTTGCGATATGTAGGGCATCAGGTAGAGGATCAAGATCTATTATTATTAGAAGCTGTACGTGATGAACACGAACGTGTAAGATTAGAGGCTATAGTTGCTGCATCTTGGTTGGACACAACAACGGGAATCGCCATTTTGAATGAGGCTGCCAAAAAACCTTTGGACAAATGGATGGAACCAGCTTATGAAGCAGCATTAGCCCATATTAAGGGTAAGTCAGTAAAAGAGACTAAGGAAATAATAGAAACAAAACTTGAAGGCGCAGATCGTGATCTATATATCAAAGGAAGAGAGATCTATCTTCGTGAAGGATTTTGTGGCACTTGTCATCAAGAGAATGGAAAGGGACTAGAAGCTAGTGGATTCCCTGCCCTCAAAGATACTGATTGGGTTATAGGCAATGAAGAACGATTAATAAAATTGACATTGAAAGGTATCTTTGGTCCGATGGAAATAAAGGGTAAAAAGTATGCAGGTCAGGTACCAATGACCCCTTTTGAAGGCTTGTTAAATGATGATGAGATTGCTGCTGTCTTGACTTATGTAAGAAATTCTTTTGGAAATGAAGCAAGTATTGTTTCTTCAGACAAGGTGAAATCTGTTCGAGCAGATATTCAGAGTAAAAAGGGACTATATACAACAGAAGAACTAATGAAGAACTAATGAAGGAGTAGGATAAGGAATGTTACTTAATTATTGAATCCTTCCTAAGGCGGAGAATTATATAATTTTAATCGAAAGAATTCCCCGAGGCTCTGCCTCGGGTGTTTGAAAACAATTAGGCAGCAAAGCCAAGGCAGTTCTTGTGGGATGAGGGAGCAGCCATGCGTGCTGCATTTGAGCTGCCTAGAATTTCCTGCCTGCCGGCAGGCAGGTTGGTTTCGTTTTTTTTCAATGAAAAAAGGAAAATCCAGCTGATAAGCGAATAATAAAATGAAATACTGATTTTGGCAAATTAACAATTTATATTTGAAAGATAAAGTATTTACTGTCTAGAGAAAAAGCTATTTTAAGCTTGTTAAGGAGAGGTGATACCCCGTCTGC
>Ga0256847_1000100_pt1 | contig 59276 bp, 59 predicted proteins | sample TeddybearmetaG_FD_189099 | JGI IMG/M metagenome (GOLD analysis project Ga0256847, IMG submission 189099) | Hydrothermal vent microbial communities from East Pacific Rise, Pacific Ocean - Teddybear | ecosystem: Environmental > Aquatic > Marine > Hydrothermal vents | place: Pacific Ocean: East... | reverse complement strand
TAAAAAGTGAGTCCAATTTCCGTGCAATGTTAAAGGAACAAAAACCGGAAGCCTGGCGAGCGGAAGTAATGACGCAGCTGGCCCGGTCACTTGGCCTGCAGCGGAAATTCGACGAGGCGCAGAAAGTGCTGGATGAAACCCAATCCATGATCACCAGCGATATGCAGGTTGCCCTTGTCAGGTGGCACCTGGAGCAAGGCAGGGTCATTAACAGCGGTGGTGATGCTGCAGGCTCCATCGCAAATTTCGAACAATCGCTACTGCTTGCCCAACAGGCAGGCGCTGAATATCTGGCCATCGATGCCGCGCACATGCTTGGTATTGTCGAAACCTCCGAAACAGCCATCAGGTGGAACGAAAAAGCGCTACAGATGGCAGAGAGTGCCAAAGATACTAAATCACGGGGATGGCTTGGTCCGCTGTATAACAATCTCGCCTGGACCTACAGTGATCGAGGTGAATATAAGAAAGCGCTGGATTTATTCACTAAAGATGTTGCCTACAGGGAAAGCATCGGACGAAGCTTCGAGGCGAGTATCGCGGCTTGGTCCAGAGCAAAAACCCTGCGCTTTCTGGGACGGGTAGAAGAAGCCCTTCAAATTCAGCGTAGTCTACTCTCACATCCCGATCGACATGGCAAACCAGCCGAGGGTTATACAAACGAGGAAATAGGCGAATGCCTGCTACTTCTGAATCGAGGGGCTGAATCGAAATCGCATTTTGCGATCGCCCACGAAATACTTTCTTCAGATCCCTGGCTGGTTGCAAATGAAGCGGAGAGATTACAACGGCTAAAGAAACTCGGGGAAAGCCAGACTCTCTATGAAAAAATGCACTAGTCAATCTTGAGGCTGAGACCGGATTAATCTGGCAGTCACACTGCGGTGTACACGGAGTTGCAGGGGGTTTATTCTCACAGCACACAACAACATACAACGGTAACCCACTGATATCATAGATATTTTATTATGATCTGTTATTGTGCGTTGTGGTGGGTTTTAGGGGGATGCTGTGACAAAAGTGTGACGTATCCTTACACAACCAACCGATGCCAGACTTTAATGCGAAAGTTTGAATGCCTTACGAGACCACCATCAATGCCACGCTTACTCCAAACCACGCTATCGTAAGTTAACTCTGAACATTGAAGGTAATGTAGACATCAATATGAAATTCAATAATTGGGGTGCGAAGAATGATGCTTCGGGTGCGGGTCCACCGGGCAGCGTTCTCACAGGTTACGGAGACGAGATATATCAGAACGCATCAGCTTCTGTAGAGGTGGCGCCGTTTCTCAAAACGTGTCGAATAAAAGGCAATGGGAAAGGTAAATAGACTACTCGTGAGATGCCATATACCCAGGCGGTGTATGGCATCGCAGCATCGAGTCAGATGCGAACGGTGTCCAACACCCGATCGGAATGTCCATCGATATCAAAAGACATAATCACAAGATCTCTCGGCATGCCGTTTCGATCTTCTACGTAGTCCGACAATAAAGCCTCAGGGACAAAACCCAAACGTCTAAATGCAGCTTGGGCGCCATGTTGATCTGCAGTCATATTCGCCATTAGTTTTCGAAGCCCGAGCGCTCTGGCGACGCTAAAGATTTCAGAGGTCAGGTTTTTGCCTAGTCCACGCGTTCGATAGGCCTGACTTACATTTACGCGAAGCTCGCCTACGCCCCTTGTCCAGGGTGCCGGGTTCTTATGCACTGTGGCATAACCTATCAAACCATCCTCATCGTATGCTGCAAGCGAGGTCGAGTGTCCGGATTGCAGATTGTTCATCCAATCATCAACAACCTCAGGCCGGGTGATATCCACCCTGAGAAAAAGCATATCCTCCTCTGTCAGCCCCTTGGCAAAAGCCAGCACAGCCACACGATCATCTTTCGTCATGGTACGAATCTCGACCTTCGCTCCATCAGCTAGGGTAATTGACTTCGGGTATTCGGTACTTGATTCAGACATTATCTCTCCAGTGTTGAGGGCAGTATTAACCCTGGCGTTTTAGGTTTTTATCAGCTGCAGCATCCAGCAACTCCTGAAACACATCACCCGCTCCTTCTACAATCAGCTCTACGTCCGGCAGTAAACGCGGTTCACAAATAAAGTTAAAGAATAGCTGCTTGTTGTAACTGAGGATGGTGATGCTGAATCCTACATTGCCACTTAACACCAAGAGACCCACGGTATCAGTTACTTCATGGCCACACATGTATTGCGGCACCTGAACTCCAGGTACATTGGTACAGACAAAATTCAAACCCACGTTGGGCATTCGAAAACCGCCTATACTCGGAATTATGGGTAGGGGCGTTCGTGCTAAGAATGCTGTAGGGTCCATAGACGTTCCGGTTAACTGGGAGCCAAGCATCCCAACTGGAGGTACGGCGGGCATACTCTCCTGCAGAATTGTTAGCGCCTGGGCTTCTTCATCGCGCTTTATACGTTCCATTTCAGCAACCACAACATTTAAGCGCTGTATACAATCCATCGGCTCTGCTGGAAGCCTGGGAAAAACAGCTGATACCTGATTGCCCAGAGAGCCCTCCTGGGTTTCGGTTCGTACATTGACCGGGCACATAATCCGCAAAAACTTTCCGGCTACGTTCTCCCCATGCTCCTTCAGATATCGAGAGACGGCTTCGGACACCACCACCAATACAAGATCGTTGATAGTACCGCCAAGATGCCTGCGTATTTCGCGAATTTCACCGAAGGGCTTTTTCATCCAGCGCACTTTTCGTTTTGGACCAACGATGCCGGCATTAAACGGTGCAGTAATGGCAGGTTGGGTTATAAAGCGGCTTAAAACCTGCGTCGCTTTAGCAAGCTTTTTTCTATTGGCGACTGCACGTCTCATGAGTCGTACAGGATTATCTGTTGCAAAGTTACTGATATTTTCTTGTACTGCATCCGTTATCAGTTGTTGAGACCCTGGTGTGGGCTCAGGTTCCCAGGGTTCATTTGGCGGCACCGGTTCTCCGGCATTTGGATCAAGATCATAAAGCACCATCGTGAGTTCAATCCCGGAGGCTCCATCTATCATGGCGTGATGTGTCATTTGCAACAACAATGTCTTACCAGGCACACCCTCTATCAGCACCATTTTCCACAAGGGGATATTCCTGTCCATCAGCGGCTCATTGAGCTCTATGGCAACGTCCATAGCTGCTTCCAAACTGGTGCCAGGCGGCACCTGATGATGGATGACATGATTGCTGAGATCAAAATCAGCATCATCAACCCAAACCGGGTGTGCAAGGCTGAAGGGCACCTGTATTAGTTTTTTTCTGTAGGCAGGCACCAGGTGAATGCGTTTTTCGAATCGAGTTAATAATTTTTCGAACGATAGCTGACCTTCCAGTACATAGACAGATGAAATATGCATTGGTCCACTAGCGGACTCCATATAAATGAATGAGGCATCGGTTTGTGTCAATCGCATAGAATAACCCTGTCCGCCAATAGTATGCTTTGTTACCGTGTCATAAATTCCACAAAGAGTCATCCTTTGTCGATAGCAATCTGCCCATCAGCAGATCTAGCGGTTCGAAATCACGATCTACCATCTCGAAAGCTGTCGCTCACAGCGTATCGGGTGGCTGATGGAAGAGCTGAACGAACCTTACAAGCTGGGCTATGCACGCGGCGACCTGGCCGGTTCTACGGCCCTCAAAAGAGCCGTCAACCCTCATGTGCCTATGGAGCCAACAGTGACCATTGGCAATCTGGTTCTAGTTGAATCAGGTGAAATCATTGAAGTTCTCCTCATTCGCTATGCGCCCGACCCGCATATCAACGCATACTGGCTGCAGCACGCCCGGACGGAATGATTGGTAATCTTCCAAAACTACCCAAACACGCTCCGGCTGGTCCACGTACATAATCGACAATCAATTTGAAACGTCGGGTGGGGACTGGGGAAACTGATCTGGTACGTGATTCATCACACCGTCTATTTTCAAATTATTCATCAGATAAGCCATATAACTCCTGGCGTTATAGCCAGGGGCCGGAAACCCTTCGCTGGCATGCCATATATGTAGCCATAGACCATTGCGGTGAGCCGCCTCGACGCGGTTCTGGTTTGGCGGTAATACCATGCTGAGTAAAGGACCGACACCATCGGCATAGCTGGCTATGTGACGCAGTCCAGTGTCACTTAAATAATCGTAGGACTGACCGGTCCAAACCAATTGCAGTAAAGCATAATTCCCGCCGTTCAATTCCCGCAGGCGTTTGAGACTCGATTCATGAAAAGATTGAATGATTATCGGTGTATCCATCTGGCCTTCCGGCGTATGCAAGTTATTACGTACAAAAATTTCATGCAACGCCAAGTCAATATCCAGACCGCGCGCTAGGTAAAATTCCGGATCCTTAGTTTCTGGATACAGTCCTACCTTGCCTAGGCTGAGGTCGATTAATTCCTGAAAGGTGACAATGCGCTCATCGGAATACTGAGGAGCAAACCAGGAACCGTAATCCAGTGTCTTAATTTCATCCAATGTAAAATCATTTACATACCAGGTCTTGACGGTTTTGCCCCCACGCGAAATTTCGACGTGCCGGTCTGGAAACAACTGTTCTACATTGGTACGGTTTTCGAGCACTAAATCATGAAAGCAAATCAGAATACCGTCCCGGGTCAATTGCAGATCAGTTTCAATGTAATCCGGACCCATGGGAATTGCCGCCTTAAAAGCCGACAACGAGCTAAATGGCAAATGTTCACTGGCCCCTCCATGGGCAATTGAGACTCGCCGATAGTGCTCATCCTGCTGTGCAAGGGCAGAACTTTCGCAGAGAAACAGTGTGCTTAGTAATGATACCCGAGCAGCAACTTCGAACCATTTCATGTGTGTTGTGCTCCTCGGACAGCGCATCAGCAAGACTATATACCGCAGACTTCTGCTATACCAATAAGAACGACATACGACAGCCTCAGACTTAATTTTTCGCGAGATTCGTCATTATCTTCAAGTATAGAACTTTCTCTAACATTATGATTTATAAAGAAAATGTAGAAAGGAGGTCGAAAGGAGGTTGCCGCGAGGACGCGTATTGGTTGTTCGGCTAAGATCGATCTCAACAACTCGCCAAACACTTGCTGTTCGGTGGATGTTCAATAGTTAACAGGGAACTAAAAATGAACAATAAAGTACCACTCACTCTGCTGTATCTTGTATTTTTCTGCAGTCCGGTCGCGCTCGCGACGGAGCAGGAACAGAAAACGCCCCAAATCGAAATTGTGACAGGATGAATGCACACGCGCGTTTCCCCGGCATCAAAATGTTCTGTAACTCGTTCCCTGATCTTCTCGACAAATCCCCAGGGAAAGGTTGTATCAATAAATTTATTCGAGCCACCGTTGCCTATATCTGATTTGTTAAGCCCCATACGCAACCAGTTATTACGGCATTGGGTAGAGCCATGTACGTGTGTGCGTTGGTCCGGGCAGCCGGATTGTGGTTGTCCTTTACTGCTGATCTACCTGTTGGTGCTACATTGATGTCTATTGTTGGGCTGTTACCTTTCGTAGCTGTCGGACTAGTTGCAGGGGTTCATTCTCACCACACCCAACAGCTCACAACAGTAACCCACTAATTTACGAATATCTTATTGTGAGTGGTTATTGCTCGTTGTGGTGGATTTGAGTGGGTTGCTGTGACAAAAGTGTGACAAAATATGCTCTTGCTCTCCATATATCTAATTCCCCGCTGATCACCGATTTATATCTTTACTTGTATATTATATCTCTAGGTATATACTCTAACAATGAAAGACGTTGAGTTTTGCGGCCAGTCTTTGAATGTTATTCGCAATTTTGGTACTGCATCCAAACGGGTGGCAGGATATCAATTAGACAGAATACAACATGGCCTAGACCCTCAAAATTGGAAACCCATGGCTACTATTGGATCCGGTGTGCGGGAAATCCGGATTCAGGAACAAGGGCAATTTCGTATCATCTACGTTACCAAGTTTGATGATGCCATTTATGTCTTACATGCGTTTCAAAAGAAAACTCAAAAGACGCGAAAATCTGATATTGATGCGGCTAAAAGAGAATTTCAAGCTTTGATAAAGAGGTTATAACGATGAGTACCAATCAGCGATTTGAAAGTATTTGGGACGCCCTGGAAGACGATCCGGTTCGGGTTGAGAATCTAAAACTACGGGCAGCCCTTCTAATGGAAATTACAGAGGTTATTACTCGTCGCGAATTAACTCAGCAGCAAGCGGCGGACGAACTGCATATATCCCAACCGCGCGTAAGTGCTTTACTAAAAGGTAAAATTAATAATTTTCGACTGGATAGCCTGGTCGATATTGCCCATCGTCTTGGCATGCAAGTGACATTAAACGTTGCAGCTTAAACCGGCCTAATAAAAAGGAATGGAGGTTGAGACCGGATTAAATTGGTCGTCACACGATGGCAGTCACACTGCGGTGTACACGGAGTTGCAGTCGAGTGTTTTGCTTTACTAAACTAATGCTGTCTGCTTGAAACATACGAACACTCTACCCTTCTCTCGCGTGAAGCTATAGTCTCAATCAGTGTACTGAAGCGGGATCGAGCCTCGAACTGCAGCAAAATTGCAGCGAGGATGTAACCTAGATAGAGCATCTACTCGGCGTGACAGGTCAGATATCTTTCACCATAGTCGTTTGTCTGAGATGTTCGATCGAGTTCATACCAGCAATGACAAGCTTCAACAATACATTCAATAGGAAGCTGCGATAGCCCCACCACTAGTGCAGCAGACTGAAAAAGAGCAGGCGAAGCTAAACGGAACTATCAGATAACGTTATGCCCAAATTTCACATGTGATAGTGAACGCTACCATCATCAACGGCACTTATTCCTGCTTAGAATTGCTGGACTTCCACTGTTACTGATTGGCAATATTTTGTCTCGTCATTCTTTAGGGACATTTAGGTCCTTTTAACGTTCTCACCCAGTCTTTGGTCATACTATCGATTATCTTTTTGTGATAAACATCAACATGAATCTAATCTACTACGTAACTATATTTTACTAACTGGTTATCAAGGTGCCGGTTGACTTCCTTAAACAACTGCGTATCCGGTAGGTGACGGAAGTTGAGAATGGTAGTTTCATCAGGAATTCGTCCAGATAATCTCACTCCAACAAATCGACGTACCGATTCGATCTCGTAGAGCATATCCTCCATCGCTGGGTCGCTAAGGTTTTAAAATAGTTGAACGCAATGGATTCTTAACATAACAGCTAGCGGATAGGGATGCCGACCCTTACCAGCCTTTGGATAATGCCTGCGAACTCGCTTCTCGATTCGTTTCCATGGAATCAAGGACTCCATACGCTCCAGAAACTTCTCCCGCCTAGTTTTTCTCTTCCTATTATCGTGCTCCAGCTCGGCAAAGGTTTTTTCGCCACAACATACCCCTCATTTGAAATGTTGGGAAAATATGGCATAATATTAGCGCTTATTCAGAGACTCCCTAGATATAGGGGTGGATGTAAATCTCGACAACTCCACCATCAACCATCCATACCACCTTTGCTAACGTGCAATATTCGTGACTCTTGTCAATCCTTTAAGGTAGGCCAATCAGTTTTAAAACCCTCGTGTCAGCGGTTCGATTCCGCCGCTGGCTACCAATCGCTTGGCTATTGCGTAGCAAAAACACGGGAATCTTGCAGCTTTCACGGCGGATGTGTTTTCCTGAAAGGAAAATAACGAGAGCTCCATCTACGAAGATCCTGGGCAGAAAAATCGTAATTATCCGATGGTTCACCATTGAGTCCACATGACCTGCAGCATGGAAACATAGAAGCGCCGTACGGAATCTCGGCATAGTTAACGCAAGATTTCACGGACGAAATAATCCACTACTCGCAGCTTAGCCGTCACAATTTTCCGCGGTTTATATTTGTATTTCTTTAGCATTTACTTGAGAAATCGCTTAGCAGCGTTAACATTTCGTCTGATTTGAAGAAACACATCAACGACTTCGCCATGTCCAAAGCAGGCCCCGCCCAGAAAACCGCCTGGCCCTGCCAGTGAACCCAGCAATATCCAGATTCATTTCGACGCGATAGAACCGACGACGAGGTGATCCTCTGGAGAGCCTGCCCCACGAAGTGCTTTGGGTATCATTCAAAATCAGACTGCGAGATCAGCTCCTCACCTCTTGCGACTTTGTCTACGCACCGCCTGCGAGCCTTCTGCATCCAGCCCATTTTCAGCAATATCCAGCCCGATAAGTCCAGAAGCTTCGATTACCGGAGCTGGTTATAAATTTGCCCAGGGCAGGCCCGGGGCCATTGTGCGCAGCGTACAAACTGTCGTAGGTAAATTGCTCAAAAAGCTTATCTTTCATCATGGCCCCGGCCCCACCAATACCTTCTTCAGCGGGCTGGAAGATAAAACTAACCTGACCTCGAAAATTACGCGTTTCAGACAAATACCTTGCCGCAGCCAGCAACGTGATCGTGTACCCATAAAGTGCCCGCAGGCGTGCATACATCCCTCAACGGTAGAACGAGGCGGAAAGGTATTCTGTTCATGAATGGGCAGGGCGTCCATGTCAGCACGCAGACCTATAGAGCGACTTTCATTACCCTGCCCAAGCACGCCAACGAGACCAGTTTTACCTATGCCCCGGGTTACCTCAACACCAAAGGACTTAAGTTTATTCGCTCAAAAACTCAGCAGTGGAGTGCCCTTCAAAGCCCAGTTCAGCTTTTTGCGTGGATTTCGTGATGCCAGGTGACCAGTTCGCTATGTGTGGTACTAATTTCATCTACCAGTGACATCTTCAATCTATGGTAATTTTTTATACTCCATTGTGCTTTTAATTGTGTATGTATGTGTAAAAATACTCAGTAGCTGTTAATGCAACAACAACGACTCTTGGGTAAACATATGGCCACTTTTGACCACAAATTCTATGGCTTGCAAATTGGCAATGTTCTCCAGCGGATTAGCGTTCAGAACAAGAAAGTCAGCCTGTTTTCCCGACTCGATACTGCCAATCAGGTCTTCTTTTCCGGCGACCCGAGCCGCATTTAAAGTTGCAGCAACAATAAGGTCGTGATTAGAGAGGCCAGCCGCCTGCAATAATTTCAACTCATAGTGCAAAGATGCACCATGTAACAAGCCGGTATTTCCGGCATCGGAACCTGCGGCAAGGGGTACCCCGTTAGCATAGAGTTTTTTTGTGTTCGCCAGAACTATTTCCATATCAGCTCTTGCCTGAGCAAGCTGTGCATCCTCAAGTGGCGGCCAGTCTTCTACTTCATACCAGGAAGAAATAACTTGCGGATCACCACACATCTTCTCTATCTCGAGGAGTTGAAAGGACTTGTCGCGCAGTTCAATCGATGTTCGGGGACCCATGACAGCCAGTGTTGGCACAACAACTACACCCTGTGACTTTAGTTGCAGGATAGTCTTATCATCAAAGACGGTATCGTTGGGAACATGTTGTAAACTATCAATACCTGTCCCAATCAAATTTTGTGCGGCCACCATTTCTGTTACGTGCGCTGTTACCTTAAATCCCCGGTAGTTGGCTTCTGCCACTATAGCCTCATGAATGGCAACATAATCATTTTCCATTTGGGCAAGTGGGCCACCCAGATATCCGGTTTTGATCAGATCAGCGCCCCAATCTGAAGCTTGTACGATAGCTGCCCTCGCCTCCTGAACATTTGCTACTGATCTTGCGGACGTATCACCATCATACAGAGGCAATATCGATTGAATAACCTCCGCGGGCACCTGTGTGATTGGTCCATGCGCAACAAATACATCTGGAGCCGCTTTCAAACTTTTAGCTAATTCTCTTGCCTGGTACTCAAATTTCGGGCCTCCTGCAGACAGCACACTTGTAACACCTGCGCACAGGTAAGATGCAAGCGTGACAGGCAGACGTTTTTTTGCCCATTCGATTTCTTCTTCGTATGACACCAGGTGGGTGAGGTCAAGTTTGCCCGGCGAAGTATATATACGACCTGACTCAAAAAAATGGCCATGCGCGTCAATCAATCCGGGAACTATCCATTTTCCAGATACGTCAACAACTTGAGCCTTATCCGGGACGGCCACAAGATTGCGTGATCCTGCTTTGAGAATTTTGCCACCGGCAGCCAACACAACTGCGTCTGTCACATATTGATCACCTGTACCATCAATGAGCGTAGCACCTACATACGCCACAATCGGAATGCCATTCGCATTGAGCTGCTGCGCATAAGTACTATTTTTCTGCCCACACCCTCCATAAATAAAAGACATAGAAAGAAAAAGCATAATTTTTCCGGACAGATTCAACGGTGCTCTCCCTTGCAATCCACTCAAAACTCACAAAGACGCATAAACCGCGTCGACCAAGGCCCTGGACCGATCTCCCAGAGCAAGCGCTGGCCACCACCTATTAACACAATAAGCCACACTCATATTATTCTCACGGTCAGCCATACCAAAACTACCGCCTGCACCTGCTGTTCCAAATGCTTTAGGGTTACGACCAATGTAAAAGAATTCGGGATCATTCAAAAGTAATCCAAGCGCAGTTCGCATCGGTGTTCCCCAGACCGCACAGGGTGCATACCATTGTTCTTCAGTCATTAGCTCAATAGTGCGCGATGACATGATGCGAACACCATCCAGTTTTCCATCAGCTGCACAGAAAGCAAAGAACCGCGCAACACCGCGAGCATTACCGGCGGATGCAAGAAAAGGTACCTGTGCCAGTTCAGATGGTGATAAAACCGATTCGGGATCACCCATACCGGCAAAGAATCGCGCCATTACCTCGGGTGAAATCTCTGCATCGTTTACGAATGCATCGGTATCAAAATCCGCACCAAAGTTTGTTAAATCCGTTTCATTCAAATGCAAGTTGTATTCAATACCGAGCTTTCCTGTCACCTCACGCCGAAACCAATCCCACGGGTATTCGCCCGTTGCCACTTGTATCAGTTTGCCAAAGATAAAAATTATAGAGATGGTGTGGTAAACACCCCGCGTGCCAGGCTTCCATTCAGGTCTTTGTGCCGCAACAGCAGCTACCATCTGGTCCCAACGAAAATAGTCGCCAGGTTGTGCTGCATCAATGAAGTGAATCGCAGCATGATGACTAACCACCTGACGAACAGTAATATTTTCTTTTCCATTTTGTGCAAACTCGGGCCAATAGCTTGCAACTGGCTTGTCGTAATCAAGTTTGCCCTGATCTGCCAGCATATGGATACCCAGGGCCATCATCCCTTTTACAGTGGACGCCATGCTGACTATGGAGTGTTCTCCCCACGGCAGCATTTTGGCTTCGTCCAAATGGCCACCCCACAGATCAACTACTTTCTCGCCATCTTTATATACAGTAATCGCTGCACCCAGTTCCCGCCGCGTTTTAAAATTCTCGACAAAGGCATCTTTAACTTTCGCAAATTCTGTAGCGCACACACCCCCCACATTCGCTTCATTCATATTATTCCCTGCGTGACATTTATCTGGCATTCGACTGATATCGGCCTGATTTAACAAGCCCCACAATATGTTCACCATTCCTGGACAACACGGAGATGTCCTTAACTGGATTGCGTTCGAGAAGCAGCAGATCAGCTCGAGCGCCAGGTTTCACTACCCCTAGCTCGTCAGCAAAGCCCAAAATCTCGGCGTTGATCGAAGTAGCCTGTTTCAATATTTCAATCGGAGTGAAAACCTCTGACCGCAAATTGAACTCGGCACACTGATAATTCTCGAGACTACCAAGCACATCGGTACCAAAACCAACTTTAACTCCCGATCTTTTCATGGCTTCGAGTCCCGACATCATAACGTTGCGAACTTCGGCCAACTTCGTCATCGATACTTCCGGATAACCCAATGCCGGACCTTCTCTAAGCAAGGCCTCTGCAATAGCAAGCGTTGGAACAATAATCGTACCTTTGTCTGCAGCGAGTTGAGCAGTTTCTTGCGAAATCATCGTACCGTGTTCAATGCAGTGAACACCAAGTTCGATTGCTCGCTTGATCGCCGCATCGGGATGAATGTGAGCGGTACAATAAGTACCAAATCGATTAACCTCATCGACAATAGCAAGCACCTCCTCATCCGAAAACTGTATGGCGGTAAGTGGACTCGTAGTGCTGGACACCCCACCGGAGGCAGCGAACTTTATGAAGCTTGCGCCGTGGCGAAGATTGTTGCGTACTGCAAGGCGAACCTCGTCAACACCATCTGCCGTCATGGTTATATGGCCAGAATAACTACATCCGCAAGTCCAACAATCATCCTCACGTTGCGTACATTCATCAGCACTTCGAAAATCTCCATGCCCTCCGGTCTGGCTGATCAGTTTTCCACAATAAACCAATCTTGGTCCCGGGATTAGCCCGCTCTCCAAGGCCATTGCCAAGCCTACATCAGCACCACCACAATCGCGTACGGTAGTAAAACCGCGGGCAAGCATACGTCTCAGCCGCTGGGCAGCATGATGCGCAATGAGCGTTGTCGGTAAATTATCGTTTTTGCGAAGATTTATGTCCGCTGCATAGGCGTGAACATGCGCATCAATTAATCCCGGCATTAAGAACTGTCCCCGGGCGTCAACAGTGTTGGCATTGTCCACTTTCACCGAACCCTGCGTTACTTCTTTAATCACCTCGTTTTCAATAACAACCGTCGCGTTTTCTACGAGTTCTTCGTTAACCCCGTCAAACAGTAAGGCATTGTAGATGTGAAGTAATTGGGACATTTCAGGCTCTCAAAATGTCAATAACAGTTTGCCGATGTGCTCACCACTTTGCATAGCCTGGTGCCCGGCGACTACATCGTCAAAAACAAACGTTTCGGCGATAAGCGGTTGTAGCGCGCCACTTGTCGCACCACAATTTATAAAGCTAATCGCTTCTTCCATAGCACAACCATTTCGAGGAAGGTCCATCACCTGGCTGCCTGAATAACCGTAAATGGTGAACCCGGAAACTGTGAGAAATTTTGGGGCTAACTGATATATGGAATGTGATGCGATAGGACCGTCAAGGGCACCATAGTGTATGATACGACCGCGCCAACCACACATTTCGCTTATCTTCACGCAGCCTGATCCCATCACTGGATCCAAGACAACATGCGCGCCTCCACCCGTAATCTCAATAACTTCCTGTGCAACCGCATCACTCCAGACAAGCACATCGTCGAACCCAAAGCTCTGCAACCTTAGAGCTTTTTGATTACTCCTGGTAATTCCAATGACTTTTGCGCCAATTAACTTTGCTATCTGCAGCGCCGCAAGGGAGGTAGTTGCGGAACCGGCATTAAGCACCAGCCATTCACCAGACTGGAGCATTGCTTCTTTCATCAGGGCAAAATACATGGGAATGTAGGCCAGGCTATAACCCGCACCTTCAAGATCTGTAAAATTTTCAGGCGTAGGCACCAACGAAAACTCGGGCAATTGGGCGTACTCACCATAAATCGGGTACTGATTAATGGAGAAGGAGGAGAGAGAACTGACCCTGTCACCTACCTTGAACTTGGTTACTCCATCCCCTACCGCCTCCACTCTACCGCAAATTTCTGTACCCAGACCTGAGGGCAAATCAGGCTTTTCCAAATAGGTTCCAGACCGATACATGGCATCGCCCTGCGTTAACCCAATTCCCAACACCTTTAGTTGCACAACGGCGTCTTTCAGCTCACCCATTGAAGCTCTTTCAACACGCAGAACTTCAGGGCCACCTGTTTCGTGAAATCGCACAATTTTATAGTCGTTGGAATCAGACATCAGATTGACCTTGCATGAACGCTTGGCTTAGTTCCTATCCCCTAATCATGCTGGAATAAGCTCAACATTGAACCGCTTTGCAGCTTCCAAAACACCATTGCCAAGGCTCTCATAAGACTGTTCACCTTTGGTCAGTCGAATTTCCCTGGTCTTTTCGAGTAGCAGCCTAAACGCTATTCTAAGTTCTATTCGGGCGAGTGCATTGCCAATGCACATGTGAATGCCACTACCCAGTGCCAAATGCCTGTTTGGACTGCGCGTTATGTCAAACTCCTCTGGTCTTTCTATGGCGCTCGGATCCCTGCTTGCCGAGGCATTCCACAAAGCAATGGAGTCGCCCTTGTTGATCTGCACACCATCAATCTCGGTATCAATTGTGGAAATTCTGTCCTGCTTGCGAATGGTTCCACGAAACCGAAGCATTTCCTCAATCGCACCGTTAATAAGATCCGGATTCTGTCGAAGCAAAGCCATCTGCTCGGGATGTCGAAGTAACTCCTGCAAACCGTGTGTCATCAGGTTAGTAGTAGTTTCATTGCCAGCCCCGACTATTAGAATCGACATACCAATCAAATGGCGTTTGTTAGAAATGCGCTCATTGATGTGGCCCAGAATATCGGTGACTGGCTTGCCCTGGCGATCCTCGATGTGTTGCGTGAAATATTCGGTCATTTCAGTCATTAAAGACGCAAGCCGCTCCTCCGTTTCCGGATTAGGCTCTTTCCAAAAAACTGGTCTTCCATCTTCCCTGCCAATCGCAACCGTCATGTCACGCATCTTTTGTTTATCGGCCTCGGGAACTCCTACGAGTTTGCAGATCACACTTACCGTTGCATCTGCTGCGAAATCCTCTACAAAATTAATTTCACCCGCCCCTAAACATTTGTCAACCACTCGAGTGGTCTGTTCTTCAATCATTGGTATCAGTGGATTCATTTCGCCCGGCAGAAACAACGGGGCTACAATATCACGGTACTGCGTGTGCAACGGCGGATCATTCCCGATCAAAATTGCTGCATCACCAAGCGCTTTCTCGTTGTATTCTTCACTTCGCTGGCTTGACCATGTTTGCCAATCCTGCAACATCGATCGAATGTCATTGTTGTGAAAAAAGGAGACAACCGGCATCAATGTTCCCTCATGTCGATATGCGCGACAAGTTTCTCGCATCCGCTTTAGTTCTTTGTACGGATTCTGTTCAAAATATCCTGATAGCGGGTCAAACTCTTCTGAAACTGGCATTACTGGCACCCCTTATCTTTTAACAGTGATCAAATTTGGCGCTCGGGAAGGTTTACACGAAGACCATCATGAATCTCGCAAATTTCAATCTGGCAGGCCAGGCGTGATGACGAAGTTGGGTCGACGGCACCTTCAAGCATTCCTGCCTCCATCTTATCCCGTGGTACCAGCTTATCGAGCCAATCCGACTGCGGTATGACGTGACACGTTGCACAGGCGCAAGCCCCGCCACACTCGGCAAGAATGCCTGGCACGCCGTTATTAATTGCTGCATCCATCAGCGACTCACCGATGTCTGCGTGCACGATATGTTCAGCTCCATCGCTCTCTACAAAAACAATCTTGGGCATATGCGTTGTGTCTCCTAATACACTGATTTCATCTTCCGGTCAGTCAGATTTATTCGGAATCTTCTATACCAGCGGTAAAAGTGATACCGGATTTTTTCAACTTTTGCCGAAATTCTGGTGCTATGCTGTCGAGTTCATACTTGACTACCGGTGGCACATCAACATCGTTCATATCGTGCACTCCTCCTGTAATGATAACCTGTAGAATACCCTCATTCTCACTGACATTTCTGAAAGCCCTGCATACCGCTGGTGGCAGAGAAATAGTGTCACATTGATCGAGCACGACGGAATTTTCCCCGGAATCTCCCCAGGTGAATTCGAAACTTCCCTTAAGCACGGTAAAAGTCTCAAATGTGCGTCGGTGCGCATGTAAACCCGGCCCCTGACCCGGGGGGCATACAGCCATGGTCATGGTCATACCTGCAGCTCCCTTAATAGGAGCGCTGTCACTCAGTGGTGTTTCCTCAGTACCCTCCAAACCAATCACCGGCAGCAGCTTTCGAGCGTATATCAGATCTTTCGCCGACTGTGGAATGCTGGTGTCCTGTTGATTTGAGATCGGTTGCAAGTCGGAAAATCGTGCAATCCTTCTCGTCATGTCTTCTTGTGAGAATTCAATCGTCTTCACTGTTCGTCACCGCCTTTTTTTCAGAATAAGATCAACTAAAAATGATAGGTGAAACTGGCACCGATATTCCGAGGAGCTGCCAAAACACTAAATGATTCGTTGGTATAGAAGGAGCCCAGTTGCTGCACCAGCACAATATTCTCATCAAATGCGTTTTCAACATATACACTTGCTGTCCACTTTTCGGTTTCTAACGAGAATCGAAAGGTTGTCAGGGAATAACTGTCAACTTCCGGCAATTGCACACCAACCTCTCCATTAAGAGGATCCGCTACTGTATTTAAACCTGTGACGTATGAGTCTATGTAGCGAATACCTCCATAAGCGATGAATTCCATAGCATTACCCACTGGACGAATGTACTGAATGGAAAAAGCACCTGTATTTTTCGGAACAAATGGAAACGGTGTGCCATCAAGAAAGTTGATATCTCCTGAAGGATCGGCATCGGCAGGAACGTCAATGGTATCGAATTCTGTATCAGTGTAACCATAAGACAGAGAAATGAGCAGATTGTCTGTGGGCATAGCTGTTAGTTCAAGCTCGAAGCCCTGCGTGTGGCTTTCACCTACATTAAAAACCCGGTTGATCGGGAAAGGAGTAAATACGCGCACCCTAATCTGCTGTTCCTTAACATCTGTGTAGAAAGCAGCCAGGTTGATATTCAATCGCCTGTCCAGAAAACGTGCTTTCAGACCAAGTTCGTAATTGATTGATTCTTCGTTATCGAAGGGTTCAAACTCCGGGCCGGGCGCGCCCTGAAAATCCTGGAAACCACCTGCCTTAAAGCCCTCCGAGATCGACGCATAGATATTTACATCACCGTTGAATTGGTAGGCGATCGAACCCATAGACGTAACAGCATCAATATTGGTCTTGTTTCCTTCAACAAAATCAGTTGTAGGGGGTAAGCCAATTAAAACAAAATTGGGCACGGTGAAATTAACACGAGAATCAATTTTAGGATCTTCTTCTGAATACCGTGTACCCAGAGTGAATTCCCAGGGACCTGTGGAATAAGTTGCCTGACCAAATATAGCGTACCCCGTGCGAGATATATCATAAAACTGATCAGCCGTGAGGCCTCCCAGAAAACCAAAACTAGGATCAATTTGACCCGATATAATTTCCTGGCCCATAAATCGAGACTCATCAAACCAATATGCGCCAACCGTCCATCGCCATGCTGACTCAGAACTACTGGATTCTAGGCGCAGTTCCTGCGATGTGGTTTCCTGTTCAACGGTAATAAATTGAATATTTCCAACAAATTCCCTGCCATCCGTGTCAGTCATTTGAACCGAATCAGCAGTACGCTTGCTGGTAATGGAAGTTAGCGTCGCCCAGGGCAGATCCCAGTCGAGACGCAAGGAAATGCCAAATACATCGTCTTCGCTTTCTTCAAGGTCGGAGTTAAATGATTCATAGGAGTTTAGGCCACTGTCCGGAATGCCAGCCCCCAGCATGCCACCTCTCCAGCGTTTCGTATCCACAGAGAAATCTACGGAAAAACTATCTCCAAGGTCAGACACAAGCCTAAATTGAGCAACAAATTGATCAAAGGAAGTTTGTGATTTGTCCAGAAATTCATTATCTATGAATCCATCACTATCCTTATAACGTAGAGCAAGACTAAACGCAGTATTGTCCCCAGCCGGTACGGAAACATATGCCTGAGTATCAATCGTTTCAAATTCGTCGTAACTAACGCGAAACTTTCCTTCCAGTTCATTGCCCGGCTTACGAGTAACAATATTTAGCGCCCCGCCCTGGGTATTGCGACCAAACAGGGTACCTTGTGGGCCCCTGAGTATCTCTACTCGCTCGACTTCCAAAAAATCCATATCAAAACCCATATCAGGCTGGTATACACCATCAATGAAAGTGCCTACGGCTGGTTCAATGATGGGAGTAGCTCCGATACCACGAATCACGAGATGCTGGCCAATTGTATCTGATCCAAAATCGGCCGCTACAAAGTACACGTTTGGTGCGGTTCCATAGAGTTCGGAGATACTACCTACCCCGGTGTTTTCCAAGAGAGCACCGCTGTATGCACTCACCGCCATAGGAACATCCTGCAATCGCTCTTCGTGTTTTCGGGCCGTGACAATTATTTCCTCCATAATTGCACTACTCTCCCGCGCCTGTACAAATTGAGGCAATAGTTGAGTTGCGGCAGATAACAGTATAATTGTTGCCATTGAATTTCGCATACTTGACCCCTCCCATAGGGTAGTTATTAATATCATTACTTATTTCATTAATGATTTCAAACACTATTTATCATTCTGGCTTCGAGGTATCATGTGCAGATGGCAAAAGTCGCAAATATTGATTCAAAAAAGACCTCAAAAAATCAGGAATCGGCTGGTGTGCGCCGCGTGGAACAAGCCCTGGAACACATAGAACAAGGCATTCGTGAAGGGCGCTATCTTCCCGGTCATCGATTAGTGGAAGCAGAACTTGCAGAAAATTCGGGTTTAAGCATTGGCCCAATTCGTGAAGCGCTCAGGGTGTTGGCGGGAGAAGGAATGGTTGATCTTCGTCCTTACCGGGGGGCGGTCGTCACTCGATTAACTGTCGAGCAGATTACCAAGGTCTATCAGGCGGCTAAAGGGGTAGTTTACATAAGCTTGCAACTTGCAGCCGAAGTATGCCAAACCCGAAAAAACAGGAAACTGCTCAAAGCGGCAATGGATGAGGTACAAATTACCGAGAATCGCCCATTAACCGAATTTCTTATGGCGGTAACCAACTATTTTTTTGTGTTGCATCAAATCGTTGATAACCCCTACCTCACAATTTTGATTAACAGGTTACATCTCGGATTAGTACACCGAGAGGTTTCGAACCTGCACCCTGCACTGGATCGTAAAGCTATTGTGAAAGCGTACTCTGAAACTACCAAAGCTTTGTTGACAGGTGATGCGGAAACGGCTGTCAAACACCAGTTCAAACATTTGGATACTTATATAGAAATGATCGAGCAAGCCTAAAACTGTGAGGCGCGAAGCCAATCATGTTATCTACAAAACATACAAATAGAGGCCTAACCGTGGAGCCCTCTGATTTACATATATTTTGTTGTGACTGGCTATAGTTTGTTGTAGCGGGTTTTAGGGCATTACTGTGACAAAAGTGTGACAAGTTTGAAGACAGGCGGCCTCACTCGTTAGTTTTAGTTCTATCCTTTACTACTCTCCAGATGATTTATGACACTACTCATGGATGTTGAGGACCGAACTGAAAATCCCCGTGTCGGTACCGAATGCGGACCCCATAAATTCCCAACTAATAGGTCGGCACTCTTCAAGGCTGTTCTTTATCCAACAATTCCATTAATCCAACCAGAGCTGCGAAAAGGACAGCACCCACAGGCCAAACAATCCAAGTTACGCCCCAATCCATAGTCCACAAGCTCCAGCCAAGATATATAGCCGTTAACAAAGGCCAGTAGAACGCAGCAAGTTTCTCTGCACGTTTTGTACGCCTACTTTTTTCTGTCTTTATACAACTATCATTCAGAATATTGTTGTAGGCATCAAACTTAGCTGAGACAGGAGCCACAATGTATATTCCTGTTGCTACCATGAGGATCAGCACAATTAACATCATCAAAATAATTTCTGACCCACCGATAAACATGCTAACCAACATCAGGGGTACAAAACTGATAATGAACATGAATATACCCACTGATAATTTTAGATTATAGGTAACTCTGAATTTTTGTAATTTTTCTTTAAAAACGCTGTGCACACCATAGGCCAACTCAAATACTTCATTTTCTATCGGAGCTATGTCACTCTCATATTGGTTGGTTCTGATAAAAAAGCTTACTCCAATAGAGACCATTACCAATATACTTACAACTCCTATCGCTGTTGCGACGTCGCTTGTCATATTCAATCGATTTGTTTCAGCCATCGCCAAAAAGAAAATGAGTGGTACTACTGAGCATACACAAAGCACAGCACCCTTAGTGATTAAGCCAGCCACTTCCATCTTATTCTCAACATACTTCAATGATTGTTCCAAGCTAATTAGGATGTCACCAGGGCCTGTACCTTCACTGGGGGAATCAAATGCTTCAACATCATCCTTCAGTAGAAAGTCAGTTGAAACGTCAAAAATCGCCGCTAACATAACTATTCGATTTAAATCAGGTATGCTGTTAGTGCTTTCCCATTTAGAGACTGACTGCCTGGAAATATTCATCTTTTCAGCCAGTTCTTCCTGTGACCAACCAAACTGTTTTCTTAATCTGATAATCTTATCTGCCAATATCACAAGGTTTATTCCTTCATCCGTTGTTGAGCGGTAAGCATAGGAAGGCAGACGGTTGCAGACCAGCAAGTCGGGTTGTTAAGTTGTCAACCAGTGGTTGCAATTTAGACTATTTAGCTAATTTTAACTATTCCTTTGGTCCCGGCAAGTGGGTTTTTTACTTGAAAAGCCTAACCTACTCATAATCTTAAACCGCCAGTAAGGTGTGAACCTGCCCCCATGATTTTCCATCTACCGGCTCCATCCAGACGGGCCAACTCCGCTCAGGTGCAGATTTCTCACGCCAACCAGTTTTGGAATCCGCTTCGGTAAAAACATCCCCACCTTGTCCAAAATCGTCTAAGTGATCAATCCAACCACGTGCAAGCTAGTGGCTCAGCATCATCACAGTAATTGACCACATAAGGATTCACTATGTCACAGCGCCTTAAACTTCAATGAAATCAGCAATTTCAGTACTTAATCGATTTTCAGAAAATGTGGTTTTTGATATTTCCTGTGGGAAACCCTAATCGGGCTGCCAATCGCAATTGACACAAACCACTGCAACAAGAATTTCGAGGGTTTTCTTCGATCAAAGCAATACCCTTACTAGCAGGATTTACGGTCGCCATCGCTTTAGGCGGTTTTAGATTCAAGGACGGATGACCTCGTCCATAAAAGTACCCACCAGCAGTATAATGATGATGATCTGGTTTTCTGAATAACCGTAAGTGACTAATTTTACTGGCTGTCACGCTGCAGTGTAGTACACCGGCGTTTAATCTTGAGAAGATGCACACAGTTGTAAAATTGGAGGCTGAGACCGGATTCGAACCGGTGTACACGGAGTTGCAGTCAAGTGTTTTGTTGCGTGAAACTAAAGGAACCTGCTTGAGATACACCTACACCCTACCCGTCGCTCGGTTGAAGCTACAGTCTGGATCAGTGTGCCGAAGCAGGATCGAGCGTCGAACTGCAGCAAAATTGCAGCGCGGGTATACCCTAAATAGGGCATCGACTCGGCGTGACAGCTCGGCCTTTCTCAACTAGGAGTCCTGTGACTCCCCGACTATGAGGAGGTTTCGGTCCAATCTTCGTACACTGAATCAGTAAGTGCTCCAGAACAGCCCAAAGGAATGGAAAGAGGAAGTCAACTGCTCACGTTGTATAACACGAAGCGGCTAAATGTATCCTGTAATAGACTCGTTACACGGAGTGGATCTTTGTGGGAATTGCTGATTCAGCTTCGCTTTTTTGGATGTCTGGTCACAATATTAAGACGCAATATTGGTACCGATGAATGCGAAGAAAAATTTCGGGGGGACTATGTACAATAGGAGAGGAATGGAATGAAGGAGCAAAAATCGAGATGAAATTCAATATTATTTGGAAAACACTATTTTATGCGGGACTGTCGTTTATGAATCTCAATATTATGGCAGTGAACGAATTACCTGAATGGAATGGTTGGCGCTTTGTATGTTCCGAGTATGAAACAAATAAAGAAATGAGGGTAATAACAAACAGCTACGATAGTAAAACTGGGAGGAACATCAATTATGCAAGAAAACGGGAAGTGAAGGTATCAGCAACGCGTGTTCTGAAAAAAGAAGGAGTCGAGTATACTTTCTCTCTTCACTTTAGTGATGAAATTCAATGTCGGCCTTATGACAGACGACGGCGAGGCTGTTTTGTTCCTCTAACGATTGACCGATATATTTCCTTGGGCTACTCAGTTGAAGCATCAAGTAACGATTTGCAGGAAGCGAAAAGCACATTCTCAACATCAAAAGTCCGCATTGACAATTTGGTGAATTCTGACACTAATTTTCAATTTTCTGGTGGATTCCGATTTAACCGTGATGAGAGCCCTGCGCGATGGGGAGGCGGAGTACTATTTTCGCCGATTAATATAATACCAGGAAAATCGCCAGTAGTGTCGGCATTCAACCGCGAGAAGATGCAGGTGTGGCAAGACAAGGACCTGCTGAAACACGTTTCAGAAATTGAAACGGCTTTTCGCGATACTTGTGAAGTAGACTATTTTGATGAGTAAATGCCAACTTAGCGAATGTTGGACGAAATCACTTGGTGTAGGGGTCACGTTCTTATTGGGAGCAGTGGTTTTTTTGGGTTTTGAACAGACCTATGCAGCAAACCACCTTCAATTGTGTAACGATGGAAAGGTGGATTTACTCTACGGAACTATTTCAAAGGTCCGAGAAAACGAGTTCGAGTATTCTTGGTATGAAACAATCGCCAAGAACAGCTGCAAATATGTGCTAAGCGGGTATGAAAGCGCAACGTTTTCGTTCGTCGTAATCGACCCTAAAACGGGTTTTGCTCACAATCCTATATACATCCCCGATAAGGCAAAACACAGCGATCAACTCATAGATCGTCTTTGTGTTCCCATTGGTGGGAATAAAGTGAATCGAACTTTTTCTAGGAAGATTTTGGACAAATTCGCGCAAAAATGCCCAAAGAGCTGGGTAAAGATTCGGTCATCATTTGCTGCTAGCGCTAATTCGAGCGTCTTCGATTCAAATATCAACATCTACACTTTTACTATAACACCTGATCAGTATGATTTCGAAAACAGGGTTTGGTAGCTTATTTGAGCAAGTTTAACTTTCTAGATCGCCCAGAATTAGCTTTGAATATCTTACGTTACATTTGTGGGGCAAAGTTAAATTGTGCTTGCATTATCATTCCAGGTAAAACCCCGCAGGAGCGGAGTAATGGAGTCATAGGCTTGCAGTTGGCTTCAGGATTCCGTTTCTGGATACCTGGGATGGTCCTGGCTTTCTCCTTACTCAATTCTGGATTCTGTTGCAGCCACCCAGCGTTCAGCCTGCTTGCGAGCTTTGAAGGCTTGAGAGAGTGAGGCATGCCCCGACTTGCGGATGAAAGCGGTGAATCTGTTGCTGCGTTCTCTTATAGTGCTAATGGTCTGTGTCCGTCAATTTGAACACATTACGGCTTATCACAACTGTGACAAACCGTATAATGGATCTTCGTAAAAACGCTAAGTTGTTGATTTTATTGGAGGCTGAGACCGGATTCGAACCGGTGTACACGGAGTTGCAGTCCGCTGCATATCCTCTCTGCCACCCAGCCCTACGAGGATTATCGCCTGTGAAACACAGGTCCCGGCTTGTCAATGATATTCTCCGGATCGCGTATTTTACAGATTCCGGCTACCAACACCACCCTTAAACCCCGTCCAACATTTTCAACATGCGCTTAAGGGCAAAATGCCGATAGCTAATCATCAACAACGCTTCAATTTCGTCCCAATCGAGCTTGTCTTCCACGTCAAGCACAATCCAGCCGTTATGACCCATGTATTTGGGGATGGTGAAGCGCGTATCAAAGGTCATCACACCCTGCTGCTCTAGTCCCACCCAGAGCATCAGGCTTACCCGGGCATTATTCGAATGAACGGATATGAATGATTTTTTTCCCGCTTTAAAAACAGGATCTCCAAACTGGCGTTGTTCGTTTACCTCGGGCAATTGCTTGCATCGCTCCCTCAGATGCGCCAGAACCTCCTGCGCTCTGTGCGAGCTTAGTGGATCAAGAATCAGTGGGTCTATAGTTTCTGTAGGGGGAACGATGTTAATCGTTTCGCCAATCTGATCTACGAGATTCGCAGGTGCTACATTTTCATAGGCATCCTGCACACGCATTGCCACGCTTTTCCAGGGAAGGCCTTTATCCAGATTTACCCCTAACCACCCTTTCGGCCCTACATAAGGCGGTACAAAATAGGCAAGGGGGTCCGACTCAGTGTAATACTGCTGGGCGCCTTCATGGGCGCTCAACCACAAAGCCAGTCTACCGTCGCCGTGATGATTGATAACAAAAGTCGCAAAGGTTTTATTGTTAACCCTAAAATTGGGAGATCCGTGGGACAGAACTTCTTCCACCTCAGGTAGGTAAAAACAGATTTCACGAACGGCAGCAGGAATGTTCTTTACCAGTTTTGACACTTTTAGCCCAACCAAATACAGGTATCACAGGTACCCTGCCCTGCCAGTTTTGCATCTTTTGCGTTCTGATACTGGGGCTGATCATCCCGTTCGGTACGTTCGTCGTCCGCTGGAGCATCTCCGCTGTCTGGCTTCGGCACACTTAGTCCGTCTTTCCAGGCATCGCCATTGGAATCTGACCAGACAAACGGTAGCGTCTCAATCTGACCAGGAGTTTTAAGAGAGTTAAACAATTCCAGGCTTCTGCAGATAATTTCCAGTTGTACCTCGGGCTTATCGGCTGGTCCAGTAGTATGTCCAAGAGGGTAATCCAGAAATGCACCACGTGGCACATTAACACTCTGCGTGATACTCAGGGCACTGGACATACTCAGCGTAGGAATTCCGGCAGCCTCTACAGCCCTTGCGATCAATCCAACGGATTGATGACATACAGGTCAGACCGGAACCATCAATGCGACATCTACCTCGTCGGCAATCAGTCGACGGGTAATTTCTGGCGCGATTTTGTCTCGCACCTGCCTAGATGAATAGATACCCCCCATAAAGGTATAGGCGGTATCGGAGACCGAGGCAATCACACCTTCATTCACTAGCAAGTTGAGTGCTTCTCTGGGAAAGACTACGTCCGGGTCAAGTCTCGCGTCTCTGACATCGTAGGCAAAATGACTAATACGCAGTGCATCTTTAGGTACATAGCTGTTAATGATGCGCAAGCTTGTATCGTCCTTAAAATGGAAAGCAACCTGCCCTGCCGCATAGATTCCACCAGAGGCGACAAGACCTACCTTACAATCAGACAATGGTTTATTCAGCTCCGCCCAGGGTGGCGTATCAGCGTTGTGTACCCAGCGATAAGGTGGGTAACCCAGGGCAGCATACTGATCACGCGTACGCTGAAGATAGTCTACTGGCGGTCGGGTGTTTTTTTCAGGCATAACTCAGAGGCAAAGCCGTAGTTGATTTGATAATTTCCATTGCGAAGCCGGAACTTACGTCCATAAATGCTATTTTTTCAATAAGTTGTTTGTACACCACATCGTATGCAGCTATATCGGGCACCATTATTTTTAGCAGATAGTCCACATCACCACTCATACGGTAGACTTCCACAATCTCGGGAATTTGAGCCACTGCTCCAGCAAATATTTCCAGCCACTCCACATTATGCTGGCTGGTTTTCACCATTACAAAAGCAGTGAGTGACAGGTTAAGCAGATTTGGGTCCAGCAAAGCTACGCGCCTTTTCACGTAACCGTTTTTTTCCAGTCGCTGTATGCGGCGCCAGCAGGGGCTGGTTGATAAACCCACACGTTTACCGATTTCAGAAACAGCAAGTTCACTGTCTACCTGAAGCAGCTCTAGAATACGCTTATCGGTTCGGTCCATTTTATTCTAATTGTTAGCCGAATACGGGTGAATTTTACGGGAAAAGCAGGACACTGGCCAGCGCGGCACTCATGAGATTCGACAGGGTTCCTGCCAGAATTGCCTTCATCCCCATGGCTGCCACTTCCTTTTTTCTCTCCGGAATCAGGCTTGCCAGGCCACCCATAAGCATTGCCAGAGCATGCAGGTTGGCAAACCCACACAGGGCAAAAGTCACCACAACACGAGTTTGCTCGGACATTGTATCCTGGATACCCACAAGCTGGACATAAGCTATAAACTCATTGAGAATAATTTTCTGCCCTAACAGCTGGCCCGCAACAGCTGCTTCACTCCAGGGAATACCCAGCAGAAACATTATGGGAGCAAACAATTTACCCAGAATAAATTCAACTGAAAGATTACTGATACCCACCCACTCACCAGCCGACTCAACAAGTCCGTTAGTCAGCGAAATCAAAGCCACGAAGGCAAGCAACATACCACCCACATTAGCTGCTATCTTAACACCAATCATGGCTCCGTCTGCCGCTGCCTGAATCACATTAACCGCTTCATCGTCCGGGTCTACCTCCGCTACAACATCATCATCGGGTACGGCATTATCCGATCCAGCCTTTACAGGCTCGTCGGGGATCAGTAGTTTGGCCATCAACAACCCACCGGGTGCCGCCATAAAGGCAGAAGCAATAAGATAGTCCAGGTCGATACCCAGGCTTGCATATCCCACCAGAATAGCACCGGAAATAGAAGACAGGCCTACCGCCATTACAGTGAACAATTGTGCGTGTGTCAGATTTCTTAGATAGGGTTTAATCACCAGAGGCGCTTCAGTCATGCCGACAAATATATTGGCTGCAGCCAGCATGGATTCGACTCTGGTAGTACCTACGATCCAGCGTACAGCCCCCCCGATGGTACGAATCAACAACTGCATTATGCCCACGTAATACAATACCGCCATGAGTGAAGACACGAATATGATGATGGGCAATACGCGAATCACCACCACAAAACCCATAGACTCACCGGTCAAGACCGGGCCGAATAAAAATGATATACCGGTGTTGGCGTGGTCGATAAAACCCTGAACACTTTCGGACATGGCCTGTAAAACACCCAGCCCAAATGGCAGATAAAGGGCAAATACTGCAATACTGGCCTGTAGTAGAAACGCGCTGGCTGTAAACCGAATATTTATTGCCTTGCGCTGTTCAGAAAATAGCACGCCCAAACCAATCAATACTAATATGCCTACATAACCCAGACTCATAGAGGTATCCGTTTTTATTTTTAAGTTTTAGTAAGGGGTATCGCCGCCATCAATATTAATGGACTGTCCGCGTATTATTAGAGCAGCATCCGACAATAAAAATGCAATGACGCGACCTATTTCAAGGGGCTGAATGTGACGACCCATTTGTGCCGGCACCATCGTCTTTAGCAAGTCATCGGGGTCCTCTCCAATGCGCGCTCCTACAGACATTGCTACCTCCCTTAACATGGGGGTATCCACGCCACCGGGGCAAACACCATTTACATTTATATTGTGTTCAGCCCATTCAGTAGAAAGGGTGCGGGTCAGGCTAATAACTGCGGCCTTGCTGGCGTTATATCCTGCCATGTTGGGATATCCCACCTTACCTGCATTGGAGGCTATATTCACAATTGCACCTGGAGTTCCTGCCGAGATAAGTATCTCGGCAAACCTCGTGCAACAAAGGTGGGTACCAATAAGGTTTACGTTTAGTTGCTGCTGCCAGTCATTCACCTCTGATTCAAGATTGGGTCCCAGGCGGGTTATCCCGGCATTATTAACCAGGCCATTAATCTGGCCATAATGCCCCTGGGCAGCTTCGAAAGCCTTTTGTACGGATGCGGCATCTGCAACATCTAAACGAGTGGTAAATATGCTTTGCCCTGGTACATTAAGGCTACTACACAATTCATCCCTGGTATTATCAAGCGCGGTGTTATCCAGGTCGGCCAGCACTACCTTGCCACCCGCTTCCAGAACGGCCTGAGCTACGCCTCTTCCTATACCTCGCGCGGCTCCCGTAACAAAAACAATTTGGTTTTTTAACATATTATTGGGAGATCTCTGCAGACACTGTATATGCGTTTGCATCCAGTAACTGCGAGTCCTTGAGCCTAAGCCGAACAAGGGTTTCCGCGCCCGGCCCCAGTTGCCTGATGGTTTCGATATAGCTGTCTGTGTTACGTTCCACCCAGGTAAGCGATACGCGCACCCTAATATTTAAGAGGGTCTCTTTGGTAGCATTTTTTACCCGCAGACCCGGACCCTGGGCTGTGTTGACAATACTACTCTTTACATAATTTGCCGGTTGACGCGGCAGATCAATTTTCACATACCGCATCGCTGCCTGCTGCCCGGCGGCAGATCCGGATTTCGCAGCCTGTGCGTAATAGCGTAGGGCCGCGTCTTCGTTGCCATCACGCTCGGCGAGTTGTCCCAGTTCGTTGTAGGCAATGGCGGTGGGTAAAATGCGTAAGCTTCTTTCAAAGTCTTTGCGGGCAGCACTTCGACTGTCGAGTTTACTTCGGCTTAAACCTCTACCCAAATACCAGGCAAAATAGGCGTCATCACGTTTAATTGCGCGACTGTAGTTAGTTATTGCGTCATCGTAACGCTTTTGCTGGAAACGAATATCACCACGAAAGCCGTGAAATGCACTCTCTGCAGGTTCAATGGCAAGCGCTTTTCCTACCAGACTCACTGCGGCGTCCCACTGCTTCTTTTTAGCCTGTTTTCTGGATTCATCATAAGCAGAATATGCAGCTTCTTTACTATTCAGATAGGCCATAGCGGATTTAAATTCCGATTTACCCGTCCGGCCTCCTTCTCCCAGTTCAGCGGCGCGTGTCCGATTATTCTCCACGCGCTCCTGAGATGGTGGATGGCTGGCAAACAAACCGCTCAACCAATCCTGTTGACGACCCTCTGAAAGCCGCACAAAGGTCTGTTGCAAACTGATGGACGCACGAGGGTCGTACCCCGCGTCGGCAAGGTATTTAGTACCATAATAATCGGCTTCGCGTTCAGCATCCCGACCATATTTGGTGGTAATCAATTGGGCGCCCAATTGACCGGCACCAAGTACCGCACCTGCATATTGAGAATTTGAAGTGCCTATCATCGCGGCAATCATGGCGCCTTTTAAAAGTAATCCGCGCTCCATGCTACGTGCACCATGGCGGGCTGTGGCATGTGCAATTTCATGACCCAGTACCGCCGCCAGTTCAGCCTCACTTTTTAGCTCTGTGAGCAAACCTCTGTTAAGGGCAATTTTACCGCCCGGCAAAGCCCAGGCGTTAGGTACCGAATTATTTAAAACCACAAACTCGAACGGTAGATCTATACCGGTAACCGCTGCCAGTCGCTGCCCCACTCCACTCACATATTCCGTTAGCGCACTGTCAACCGAATATTGACCACCTTGCATTTGCTGGGAGGGTACATACTGTTCCTGCCCTATTGAGATTTCCTGTGCACGCGTCACCAGACCCAGTTCTCGCTTACCGGTCACCGGGTTAACCGTGCACCCAACCATAAACAGCAACAACAGTAGAGATGCTCGCTTCATAGTCTGGATTCTCGAAAAAACCCTATTATGCCATTTTTACAACTGCCTATCGCTATTTATGCTGACCAGAGCGCGGTATTATGTGATTTTCAGGAATACCACATGAAATACCTTCACACTATGGTACGGGTCACTGACCTGGATGCCTCACTGGATTTTTACTGCGACAAGTTTGGCCTGGAGATGGCCGGAAAATACGACAACGAAGCAGGTCGCTTTACCCTGGTTTTTCTACATGCGCCGGGGGACAAGAGTGCCCAGGTTGAACTTACCTACAACTGGGATACGGAAGAGCTTGAGGAAGGCCGGAATTTCGGGCATCTGGCTTATGAGGTTGACGATATTTATGCGACCTGTCAGCAACTGATGGATAGGGGCGTGACCATTAACCGTCCACCCCGAGATGGGCGCATGGCGTTTATTCGTTCTCCGGATAACATCTCAATCGAGCTCCTGCAGAAAGGCTCCGCGCTGGAACCACAACTTCCCTGGGTCGAAATGGAAAATATCGGCATATGGTAGGGTAAGACCATCAACAACATTTAACAGCGTAACAAAGGAGAAAGATATGAAACTGTATAACTCAATGGGTCCAAATCCACACGTAGTGCGTATGTTCGCAGCCGAAAAGGGCCTGGATCTTACCCTGGAAGAAGTAGATTTAATGGCGGGTGAAAATCGTAAGGAAGCATTCGGCCAAAAGAACCCATCCAGCCAGCTGCCCTGCCTGGAGCTGGACGACGGTAGCTGCATTTCTGAAATTACCGCTATTTGCGAATATCTTGAAGAAGTAAACCCAGATAACCCCCTCATTGGCAGCACAGCGCAAGAACGTGCTGAAACCCGAATGTGGACGCGCAAAATAGACCTTGGTATTTGCGAACATCTGGCAAATGGCTTTCGCTTTTCAGCAGGCTTACCCCTGTTTAAAGACAGAATGGTAACGCTGCCGGATTCAGCAGAGGGTTTGATTAGCATAAAGGAAGATCGTCTGAAATGGCTGGACGAAACTCTGGGAGACAAAACCTACATTTGTGGCGATCGATTAACCCTTGCCGACGTGCTGCTGTATTGTTTTTTACACTTTGGAAACAACGTTGGTCAGCCACTGGACTCCAAGTACAAAAACATAGGTGTCTGGTTTAAGCACATGGCAGAGAGACCCAGCGCACAGGCTTAAGCTTTCAAAGCCCATAATACGAACAGATTCCCGTTCATTCGTGGGATCTGTTCGAGTAATTGTCTATAATCCCGCACCTTATTTTGCACTGGTGCTCCATAAGCGGTTGTGTTACTTTTGGTAGCACTCTGTCTTTAAGCATCTCTCTGTCTGTATAACCTTGGATAATTTGCGTGCGCACAACTTATATTACAGCTCTAGTTATCGCCATAGTCGTCATCGCATGGTTAGTATCGGGTCAGATAAACCAGCCTGAAACTATCATGCCGGTTTCACTTGCAGCCCAAAATTCACAATTCAGCGCTGCACAGGCCGATGACGCCCTTACTCGAGTGCGAGCTGAGGTAATTCATGCCCAGGTTAGAACTGCAAAAGTAATGGTGCGTGGACAGACACAAAACAAGCGAACGGTAACGGTTAAGGCTGAAACCAGAAGCAAAATAACTTCTCGTCCTGTAGAGCGCGGCGACCGGGTCGCAAAAGGCGATTTGTTGTGTAAGCTGGCGGTAGAAGACAGGTGGACATCGCTTCTGGAGGCTAAAGCGGGCCTGAGTCATGCGCAGATTAATTACGAAGGCAGCCTGAAATTACAAAAAAGCGGCCTGCAAAGTGAAACAGCTGTTGCCTCAGTCAAGTCAGAGCTCGCCCGTGCCGAGTCAAAATTGTCACGTGCCCGACTCGAAATGGCGCGTACCGAAATTCGTGCTCCCTTCGCTGGCCTAATTGAAAATACCCATGTGGAAATTGGCGACTACACCCAGCCTGGAGCTGCTTGCGTCACACTGGTAGATCTGGATCCGATGCTGTTGATTGGCCAGGTATCCGAACGTAACGTGCATAAGCTCTCAATTGGCGCCGTCGCAAAAGGCGTTCTGGCTAATGGGAGAGTGGCTGAAGGAACCATCATTTTTATTGGCAGTAAAAGTAACGATAGTACGCGTACTTACGCAATAGAGGTGGCTATTCCCAACGCCGACTATGCCATTAAAAGTGGCTATACCGCCCAGATTGAGATTTCGGTGGATGAGCTAATGGCGCATCAGGTGAGTCCCGCGCTCCTGAGTCTGGATGATGAAGGCAAGATTGGCATTCGCACTATCGACAGCCAAAATCGCGTGGTCTTCAACATGATTGAAATTGTCGCCGACGACGTGCAGGGCATATGGATAACCGGGCTGCCTGATGTAGCGACCCTGATAACTGTTGGGCAGGAGCTGGTGGTTCCCGGCGAAGAAGTAGAAATCTCGTTTCGGAGTAGCGTCGAGATACCGATTGCCAAAAAACCAGAATCCGCTAGTGGGTCCCTAAACGGGACTGCCGCCAAGGCGGTAGCTGCTCAAGGTGGGCTGGGTCTAAGTCAGTGAATGCCCTAATCGATTGGGCAATTAATCGCAGCCGAACCACGCTTCTTCTGCTGGTTATGATTCTGTTAGCCGGCACGGCTGCCCGCGTCGCCATTCCTGTAGAAGCGGAACCCAGAATTGAAGTTCCGTTTTTTGTTATCATTATTGTTCACGAAGGTATAACACCCGAAGATTCTGAACGCCTACTGGTTCTACCCATCGAAGCCGAGTTGCGCTCAGTTGAAGGCATTGAAGAAATACAGACTTTTGGCAGCGAAGGCCGAGCTACCATTACGGTTGAATTTGACGCCGATTTTGACCTGAACAAGGCTGGTGTCGATGTGCGTGAGGCGGTAGATCGCGCAAAACCGAAACTTCCGAGCACGGCTGAAGAGCCACTGGTTCTTGAGCAGAACACCGACGACAGGCCCATCATCCAGATAAACCTGATCGGGGATGAAGTACCCGAGCGCATGAAATATACCCTTGCGGTTGCGCTGAAAGATCGCCTTAAAGCAATCCCCGAAGTACTGGATGCAACCCTTGGCGGGCATCGTGAAGAGATGCTTGAGGCCGTAATTGACCCTACTCTGTTAGAGTCTTACCAGATTTCCAACGAAGAACTCATTAACACTGTATTACGTAATAATCGTCTTGTGGCGTCCGGATCTCTGGACACCGGTCTTGGCCGATTTTCAGTAAAAGTTCCTTCTGTGATCGAAACTGCTACCGACCTGTTTGATCTGCCGGTTAAAACCGACGGAGATACAGTGGTAACACTGGCAGACGTTGCGCAGATTCGAAGAACTTTTAAAGACAGAACTTCCTATTCCAGTATTAATGGCAATAGCGGCATAACGGTTAATGTGACCAAGCGCAGCAATGCCAACTTAATAAGTACAGTAAAACTGATTCGTGATGTGGTTGACGACATGCGAACAGATTTCCCGAAAAAGCTGACTGTGTTTATGACCCAGGATCAGGCACCCCATGCCGAGCGCCAGGTAACCGAGCTGCAAGGCAATATTCTAACGGCACTGGCCCTGGTAATGATTATTGTGGTCGCCGCGATGGGTTTCAGAAGCGGCGTTATAGTAGGCTTTTCCATACCGGTAGCCTTTCTTTTCTCATTGATACTGCTCTACTCCATCGGTTTCACCTTCAACATGATGGTGATGTTTGGCATGTTGTTAGGTCTGGGTATGCTCATTGATGGCGCAATCGTTGTGGCAGAATATGCAGACCGGAAAATGATCGAAGGCATGAATCCACACGATGCCTACGCACTGGCAGCCAAAAGAATGTTCTGGCCTGTTACCGCATCGGTAGCAACCACGCTGGCTGCATTTCTACCGTTGATGCTGTGGCCGGGTATAGCTGGCAAGTTTATGAGTTATCTTCCCGTTACAGTGTTCACAGTACTTATGGGCTCGCTTATATACGCACTCATTATAGCGCCTACGCTTGGCTCTATTTTTGGCAGGGCAGGCAACATGGACGAAAAATCCGCCCGTGTTCTTAAAGAGCTGGAACAGGGTGACCCTACACGTCTTAAAAATATAACAGGCATGTATGCCCGCCTACTGGAAAGAGCTGCCCGATTTGCACCATTAACCCTGGCCCTTACGGTAAGCGTACTGATTCTCACCTTTATGGCCTATGGCAAGTTTGGTAATGGCGTAATCTTTTTTAACGATGCCGACCCGCAATACGCATCTGTGCTAATAAAGGCACGTGGAAATTTATCTGCCACGGAAACCAGCGCACTGTTAAAAGAAGTAGAAGTAGAAGTACTGAAAATTCCCGGTATTGAAGAGATTAACAGTTCTACCCGTACTACCGGTGGTGGCATTTTCAGGGGCAGTACTCCGCCCGATACCGTTGGCGTAATGTATTTATCTATGCATGAAGAAAGTGATCGCGAACTATTAGGCACCGAGATTCTTGAACTTGTTCGCGAACGAACCGCTCACCTCGCAGGAATAGAAGTGGAAGTTCAGAAGATGGAAAACGGCCCACCCACGGGCAAAGCAATCCAGATTCAGCTGGCTTCCCGATATCGTGAGTTACTGGACCCGGCCATTGAACACATTCGAGATTACATGGAAAACACTATCTCCGACCTGCGTGACATTGAAGACTCTCGTGCCTTACCCGGTATTGAATGGAAACTTGAAGTCGACCGGGCCCAGGCAGCTCTGTTTGGCGCAGATGTTGCCCAGGTAGGTTTGGCTGTACAACTGGTAACCAATGGGGTTCTGGTTAGTAAATATCGCCCTGATGGCGCTGAAGACGAAGTGGATATTCGTGTGCGTTTTCCAAAACACGCACGCGGCATTGGCGCTCTGGATGATTTGAACATCACCACCCTGAAAGGGAAAATTCCCCTGTCCAATTTTGTTATACGCACACCCGTACAACAAGTTGACACCTTACAGCGCATAGATGGTATTCCCGTAGGCAGTATTCAGGCAGCGGTAGCACCGGGCATATTAGCGGACACAAAGGTCAAGGAAATAATGGCGTGGCTGGATACGCAGACCTTTGATCCCCGCTTGAAAGTTGAATTTCGTGGCGCTAATGAAGAGCAGGAAAAAACTTTCGCCTTTATTGGCGGGGCTTTTATATTGTCACTTATGCTGATGTTTGTACTTCTGGTTACGCAGTTTAACAGCCTGTATCAGTCCAGCCTGATTTTGTTTGCCGTTATTATGTCTACAGCAGGTGTATTGTTGGGGCTTATTGTCACCCAAAGCCCGTTCAGTGCCATTCTCACAGGTACCGGTGTAGTTGCCCTGGCTGGAATTGTTGTAAATAACAACATCGTACTCATCGATACTTACAATCATCTTAAAGAAGAACATCCCGAACTGGATTACATAGCCTTGATTGTAAGAACGGGCGCCCAGCGTCTGCGCCCGGTAATGTTAACAACGGTGACCACAGTGTTTGGACTGCTACCAATGTCCATGAACTGGAGCATTGATTTGATCAATCGCACGATGGTGCATGGCGGTCAGGTATCTTCACAGTGGGTACCTCTGGCACAGAGTATCGTTTGGGGCTTAAGCGTTGCCACTATACTTACACTGGTAGCAACACCCGCTATGCTGGCTATACCGCATCAGATTAAGCATTTGTTTCAGCGTAACAAGCAAGTAGACGCTGCGCCTCCCTTACGTGCAGAATCTCAATGAGCCTGCCCGCATACACAGCAACGCCTTCCCCTTTTTGCTGGGCAGCATTCCAGACGGATATCAGCGCCCTGGCTTCCTGGAGATCCGTTTCGGACGCCCCGAAAATTTTGTTTGCCTGCTCAATCTGGGTTGGGTGAATAAGGGTTTTACCATCAAATCCCAGTTGGATACCTTGCTGACACACAGAAGCAAAGGCTGACAAATTTTTAAAATCAATATGAACACCATCCAGAATTTCACGTCCATATGCACGTGCCGCTAACACGCACGTTTGTAAAGCAATCTGCAAACCCGTTCGGTCGAGCGAGTCTTGCAATCTCAATGCTGCTGCAAGATCAGCTGTGCCCATTACCAACACTTCCAGTCGCGTGCTTTCAGCGACTATTGCAACAGCATTTAAAATGGCCCCTGGTGTTTCCAGCATCGCCCATATTGCAAGGTGTTTACCACCAGCCGCATCTACCATGTTAATCGCGGTGCGAAGTTCCGTTGCAGAATTTACTTTAGGAAACAAAACAGCATGAATATCAAGCCCAACCACAGCCTCCACATCCGCTTCACACCATTCACTGTTAAGTTCATTTACACGTACTATGCGCTCGCGTTGCCCATAACCCCCACGTCTTAGCTCTTCAGTTAGCTGATCGCGTGCAAGGCTTTTTGAGTTAACACCAACAGCGTCTTCAAGATCAAAAATTATTCCGTCGCAACCAAGAGAACGTGCCTTGTTAAGCGCACGTAAATTAGACGCCGGCATATACAAAACGCTTCTTCGCAATCGGAAATCATGCGTATTTGTCAATCTGAGCGCTCTTCATTAACAGTATCCCTTTTCTGACCGCGTTCAAAAACATCCTTTCTGCGTTGCTGTTTATCGTTCGTTCGACCAATAGGTGATGATTGTGCCCTGCTTCTGCGCTTAAGACGCTTCAATGCCTTGGTCTTGTTTTCCGGTGACATCCTGCGAAACCTGTCGCGCAACTTATCCTGTTGCGCCCTGGGCAGGTTTTTGAAAGTTTTCATGCGTTCCCTTAACAACTGACGTTGTTCCGGGGACAATTCGCCAAACTCACCAAACCGCTTGCTAAGTTCATCACGTTTAGCAGGGCTCAGTGCCTGCCATCGCTGGTAGCGTTCTGACGCATCTGAGCGCCGCTTTTCATCCATTGCAATCCAGCGCTGTGCTCCCAGGAGTAACCTGGCCTGGCGAGCCTCGCTGTAACTGTTCCAATCATTTTCAAATGACTGCATTACAGCCTGAGTCTCACTATCGAGCGATGTCCACTCTGAACCAGCTGCAGACTGAAAACTGAATAAAAACACCAAAAACACCAAACTGAAAACCATTTTATTCATTTAGCCTCCTCCTGCTCCGGAGATAGCTGAGCGGGTTCTCGCAAAACAGGCAACTCCGATCTAAATTCACGGACAGCATGCGTTGTTTCCTGCAAATATTGCATATCTTCCGGTCCAAACCATTCACCATCAATCTCCTCAAGACTGGCCAAATATTCCAGAAACCCCGCATCGGGATAAACCTTCGCCGATACCTGCCCCAAAGCTAAAACACTATTACCAAGGCAAACACCGGCAATGAACATACGTAGAGCAAAGCGACCAACCTGCCTACCCGGCATCAGATTCTTCCAGCAACATCCAGGCAACAAATTCAAGCTCTTCCAGCAAATCGATTTCATTCGCCGCTGCTGCCTGTAATTCGGATTCGTAATATGGGAAGTCTGGTGTTTTTTGCGACGATACGGTAACAGCAATCACAAAAAGTACCATTGCAAAGGCACCTGCTGGCGCCCATGTGAACCAGGACCAGTTCTGTGGCTTTAACGACCCACTGGTATCAAGTACATTCAAAGCACGGCGCCTGGCGCCAGCCAGTCGTTCAGCCGTGATGTCGTCCAACGGCGCATTATCCAGATTGTCACGAACCCGTTTCAAAAATTGCTCTTCTTCTCTGGAGGTCATAACCAATCCTCTTTCATCACGTCTCTTAATCGATGCACCGCTCTCGAATAATGGGTTTTTACGCTCCCCTGACTACACTCCATGGCATGCGCTGTGTCGGCTACACTCAAACCTTCCCAGGCCCGCATCAGAAAGGCCTGCTGCTGGCGGGCAGGTAACTGCTCGATGGCGTAATTTAGTTTACGCGTAGTGTTTTGCATGCCTGCCTGAAAATCCGGTTCACTTGCATAACCATCTGGCACGCTCTGGATGGCGTCATTTCCTGTTTCTTCCGGGTCATCGCTATGGAATATGCTAAAGACCCGGGCATACAACCCTGCTTTGCGATGGCTGTCAGTAATTCTATTTTGTAATATCCGGTAAAATAGTGGTGCCCATTGCGCCTCAGGTTTCATGGCGTATTTTCTTACCAGGACAATCATCGCATCCTGCACAATATCCATAGCTTCATCCACATCCCTGACCTTAAACAAGGCCATTTTGTACGCTCGAGTTTCAACCTGAGCCAAAAACCGATCGAGAGCTAGCCGCTTACTCAAAGAGACCACCGGAAACCAACAGGTAATCCGCGATGAATCTGTATACGCCTGATTAAGGTCAAAGCGAAGACGCCAGACAGTGAAATCACCAATTTCACCATTGTAGTCTCCTTTTATGCATACGCGAGCGCTTTGCTACACATATACTAACGGACGAGCAGAAATTTGGTTTACATCGGAAGGAGAATTAGCGGAGAAAAATCAGGGCGCGAGGTGTTCTCTGGTGTGCCCAACCGTTTGCGAATGAGACTGTTTCTGCGGCGTAGGCTTATCACTCATATGGCATTCTGCCTTCATCCAGCAGCTGTAGACCGACAACACTGGAATCATTGCAAACCCTGCGATGAGCAGACCGATCAGACCAGGAGCCTTATCAAGCAAGTACCATCCGGTCGACATTTCGGGGCAGTACCTGAAGAAACTGGCAAAATAAAAGAACATGGCAGTAGCACTTAACACGGCAAGACCACGGGCAGTCGTTAATCTGAGAGAACGTTGAAGACTTAGCAACGCGAGAACAGATCCACCTGCAAAGCTCAGTACAAGCGCTATGTTTCCGGTATCACCAAGCTGCGAAATGGCGAATGCCATTAACACAAATCCTGTGATCCCATTGACGTAACGCATATTATTCGCCCATTTTAGGGAAAAGTTTCTGCACCCCAAACGAGGCACGCTTACAGTTATAGTCACCATTCCTGTAAAAATGTTCAACCATTTGTTACATAAAGTGACAGTATAAGGGTATAAATCAGACATGTTTTAAGTCATGTGAATTAATTTTTGTTACCTATCAACACACCCGATTTTCAGACGGGTATTCTACGCGCCTGATTTGTGCCATTGTTAGCTACAACATAAAAAAACATGATTAGCGCAGTGTATGCAACACTACACTCACTCTGGGGAGAGAATTTTGACTGGAACCTATCGGGGCCTGTTTATCGTATTATCAGGGTTGCTATTACAGTCCTGCGCCACGACAGATAGTGGCACCCAAACCACGACAGGAACATCTGATATTCCATCCGTTGTTGACGAACAATTTGTAGCAACACCGGGTTTGGCACCTCGCGAAAGATTCAGCAAATCTTTACGTATGCTTGAAAACGGAAAAGTAGAACAAGCCCAGGTTGAACTGGAAGCATATATTGCTGCAGTTGCAAGCTCCCGCAGTAAGAATGCCAGAGCCTTACTGGAACAGATAACCACACCAATCGACGAGTATTTTCCCGCTGACTACTTCATAATTTCACTGGGTGATGGAGAGTCACTTTCTACTCTTGCCAAAAAATACCTTGGCGATCCGCTAAAATTTTATGCACTGGCTCGCTATAATTCAATAACTGCACCATCACGTGTATTCGTTGGGCAGGAGGTTCGCATACCTCTGACAGAGTTGGCACGTCAGGAAAAAGACAACCCGGTCGCTGATACCACTGAAGACGCAGACAGCAGCAACAATGACGCTAAAGCTGAAATTCCCCAGGAACTACGTGAAGACGTAACACCTCCAGTCGTAGAGAACATAGTTTCTATCGACGAACTAATATTGGCCGGAATGTTTTCCGAAGCTGCCGAATTTTCCAATACTGCACCCGAAGGCAGTCTGAGTAACGAAACCCTGATAGTCGTCTATAAAGGTTTCGCTGAAGAAAGTCTGGCCAGCAATCCCTATGTGGCAGCAGATGCATACCACCGCCTATCAGAGTTGTACGAACAGACCAACGACATGGAACTGGCGCTAAACGCGCTTAACAACGCACTGTCGGCCAATGCGGATCATGCATCGGCAGCAGACGGTCTTGCATCTCTGAAACCCAGACTGGTCGCAAATTACTATCGTTCGGCCTCAGCTGCATTTGGACGCCAGGATCTGGAAACTACAATACAATATGCCGATAAGGTACTGGCACTGGAACCGGATCATGCCAATGCGCAACTGTATAGAGCCCAGGCACTGGAGCTGCAGGACAGGCTGGAAAAACTTAACGCGACAAAGAAATAACTAAATCAGATGTAACCCTTCGAGGGTTTCCTAGTCTCCGGTTTTACTCTGTTCGATTTTTCTAAGTGTAGCCTGCATTTTTTTTGCACGCTCAATCTGTTGTACTGCCTGGATATTATTGGGTTTATACACCAGAGATTCTGATAACAGAGCAATAGCTGCATCCAGGTCGACGGATAGTGCTTTAATGCCAGCTCGATATAAATCGTCACCTTTGCGATCATTCGCCGCAGCCAATTTTACCGCTTTATCTGCTTTTTCGCGCAGCTCACTCTTTTCACTTTCCTGTTTTTGTTTTTGTGCCAGTAGTTTCTGAGTCGCTTTTTTCTGACGCATCGCCTGGGCTTGCAGAGCATCCCGGTCTTTTTGAGATTGCATAACAAGCGCCGACTCGTACTCAAACACCCGCAAATAGTCTCGCGCTGTAGAATGACCACCATCCAGCGCGAGCAATTTGAGTGCCAGCAATTTTTGCTGCTTATTATTGCCTGCAGCCCTGGCTATTTCGAATTTAGTCTCCAGCGCTTTTGTTTTGGACCTTATTACATTATGCAGGCGCTTTAGTTGTGCTTTTGCATCTGTGTCTCCCATTTGCATACCAGCGATAATCTGCCACTGATACACTGCCCGGGACAGGTCACCTGCCTTTTCAAGTTTGATGGCCTGATCGCGCACCCGCCTAACAAAATCACCACCATCCGGTGATTGAACAGGCGCATTACTTTCACAGCCGGCAATTCCTAGAAAAATGACAAAACACACAATTTGAAATTTTCTACTCATCATTTCAAATTCACCACATTAAACACCTTAAGCTGCTTAATGAAGGCTCGCATATCATCCCCGGCATAAATCATATTGCGTTTTAATAACAGCGGAGCGGCAAAGGCAGCATTACTACCTCGTTGAACCGTGGCGGCAAGCTGATAAGAACGGTCCTCCAGATTCTTAACCACCAGCGCACTCGTATCACCAAAAGGATAGGCATAGTGTTTCAGATTCTTGTTCATTCGCCTTTGAATTACTTTCTCTGGCGTCACTATTTCATCAGAAACCCTGCTCTGGTAAGCAGAAAATGACTCACTCTGCTTTCGCACCAAACTTGAATGTGTACGTGAGTGAGACTCAATATTAATCAGGCCGCTATTCTGCATCTCTTTTATTTGCGACCAGTTAAGTGCCGCCCCTCCCCCCACAAAATCTGTGTAAAGAAAAAGTGTTGCGGGATAATTGTATTTCTTCAAGATTGGAAAAGCGGTCTGATACACCGACCTATAACCATCATCTATACTAATAACTACAGAGTTGGGCGGCACACTTTGCGAGCCATCTAAAAATCCAGTAAGCCTGGAAAAGGGTATTACGTGATATCCATTCGCCGCCAAATAGGCCATCTGTTTTTCAAAAGTTATGGACGAAACCTGCATCGCGCTTTTTGACGCCCCTCCTTCAACAAACTGGTGGTAACACAGGATTGGGATTGTTTGATAGCCATTGGAATATACACTGGCAATGTTTAATGGTTTCAGTGGAATGGAAACCAGCCCTTCCGCACCAGATTTACCGATTCCACGATTCGCGTCTTCGATGACATACGCAAAGCTTGCGGACCCTAGATACCGCTGAGCAAGCAGTTCATAGCTACCGGATGCTCCTGTATCTACGACCAGAAAATCCTGGTTTTTTAGTACCACCCGGGAGTCAGAATTGTAACTCGAGGCACAACCTGAAAACAGTAAGACGCATAGAGCAACCAGTAAGCCCTTATCTTTAAACAGCAAACACCATCTCCTTAACAAGGCCACTTTGAATTAGGAGTCAGACTTCGATTTCTGTACAGCAACAATTGTTTGCAGACTGGCAGTATCTGATTGATCGGATGCATCTATTAGTTCGGGCAGTTCGGGAATCTCATGCATATCAACAGAGATAGCCTCGTCGCTTTGCTTACTGTCATCTCTGCCTACACCAAGCTCATTTTGCAGATGGTCCGTCATTCCATTAAACGCCGAATACAATTCACCTATTTCATCAGTTCGTTCATTTGAAATTCGCAAGTCGAACTCCCCATCACCAAAGCGCTCCATTGAACGCGTTAAAAGCGCAATGGGTTTTGCCAACAAACCAGTTACTACGTACATAACCAGAATAACTGAAGCCAGAGTAACCAGCGCAATAACCAACATCAGGTTAACCGTGGTGCTCATCAGCTCGTCCAGACCCTGCCTGGAAAGCCCCATATATATACGACCAACTTCGGTGGTATTGTTAAAGAGTATGGGTGTTTCATAATTAAACACTGCGTGCGACTGACCTAAGTCAACTTCACTAACCAGTACAGCATTATCATCTATGTTTCGAATAGGAATGCTAAGCGGAGTTACGTAAGACCGGCCAATATCAGAAATGTCCGTGGACGCTCTTACTGTACCAGTATGATCTGTAACCAGAAGGTATTGCAGCGTATTTCTTGCACTCGCTTCGCTTACAAAGGCTTCCATTCTAATCCAGTCTTCACTTAGAACCGGAATAGCTGCCTGGGTAGCTATAAACTTGGCAAGGGATGCACCTGAATCGGTTACCGTAGTAGTAATTTCATTTACCTGCACGCGATAAACCCAGGACAGGCTCGCGAGCAAAACCATTGCCACAACGCCCCCCATTGCGGCAGCCCATTTTACTTTTAGCGGAATATATTTATTGCGTTGACGATCGCGCTCCTGGTCGACAATAACATCCAGTTCCTGCTCAAGTGCCGCGACGAGCTTATCACCATCCTGAAACCGTTTTTCAGGCCGTTTGCGTAGCAGTTTACTAACTATTTTGCTCAGTCCGGCGGGCAAGTGCGGTGCAATTTTTTTAATCGAAACAGGTTCTTCCTGGGTAATTTGCAGCAACAGCGATGTCATTGTACTGGCGTTAAATGCTCGCTTGCCAGACAGTAATTCATACATAATTACACCCAGGGCATACAGGTCAGAACGACCATCAATCTCACCTGCAATGGCTTGTTCAGGAGACATGTACCGCGGCGTACCCATTACCGTACCTACCTGGGTCGTGTGCACATCTTCGGCGTCGTCTCTTCTGGCAATACCAAAGTCTGCGATTTTGGCGACGCCTGCCGCTGTGAACATAATATTGGCAGGCTTAATATCCCGGTGAATAACACCTGCATGGTGCGCATAGGCCAAAGCTTTGGCAAGGTCTATGGCTATATTGAGAATACGTTTGAGCCCCATAGGTTCACCGGAGTTCATCTTGTCGGCGAGCGTCTCCGTTTCCAGCAACTCAATGGTTATATAGGAGCGGTTATCCGTTTGGCCTACATCAAAGATGGTTGCAATATTGGGGTGTGACAATGCTCCAGCTGCTTTCGCTTCACTTAGAAAACGCTTCTGGTATTCCTCATCCACATCGGTTTTTAAGACTTTTATCGCGATATGCCGGTCGATTTGTGGATCGTAGGCTTCCAGCACCTCTGCTGTAGCACCTTCGCCAATCAACCGTATAACCTTATAACGGCCCAGCGTTTCAGGAAAAGTAGCATCACCCATTATGTGGAACCTTCACTGTTAACAGTCGCTGCTTCGTTATTGGCTTTATCACCAGTGATAAGCGTGTTATCTCCACTAGACCGATACGCTAAACTGATAACAGGGCTCGTATCCGACAAACGTACTTCGCAGTTAGCAGGCAGCACAACCTTTTTAATCACTTTACCATCCACCCGTGTACCGTTTGAACTTTGTAAATCTTCTATCCACCATTGACCCAACAAAAATGTAACTCTGGTATGCTGGCGGCTGACCATGGGATCATCAAAACTGACATCACAAGCGACGCCACGACCCATAGTGAAATCTGTACCCAGCAATTTACGGCAGTTTCCACGATCGTCTTTCCAACGTACTTCCACCATCGGTGCCGCACCGCTTGGCATTATCTGAGTGGCTGCAAGATCATCCTCTTCAGGATATGCTTGTCTCGCCGGATGTTGCATCTTTGCCCCGGTATCCCTAACAATCCCACTAGCGGTCATGTCAAAGGTCCACGCCAGACAAGCTGCTACCGGCACACCAAGCGCTGCTATAATGACAAATGTTCTGAATGCGGCGTCGGAAGCACCAAAGGCCGGCAACAACTCAGCCGCACCCATAGATGCACCCCAGGCACCTACCATATAAAAACTGCAGACACGAAAGACCCCGCGCCGCTGCAGCTCATCTACGAAGCCTGAAAATCCTGCGCGTGGCGTGGTCATCCCAGACTTGTCTGATTTGAATTCCACCCTATTTGATACCATCCTTTCCCAAGCCGGTTAGTTCATCAAATATAAGCCTGTATATCAAGGCCTTGCGGAATAGATACCTACACGCAATACAAATCACTTACACCTGCACGGGGTGCAAGAAAATTGTGTAAACTATTGTTTTTAGTGTGTTTTTATCCGACTCGAGCAGACTGGGCTCCATCCACAGGTAAGGCGACCCCCGAAATGAACCGTGCTTCGTCACTCGCCAGAAACAAAGCTGCGTTGGCAATGTCCCATGCTGAGCCCATTTTCTTACCTAAAGGTACCTGACTGTTTCTCTGTGCAATCAAGGTTTCGCGATCTATTCCCCGATGCACAAGCCCCTCTATCGCCATTGGAGTTTCCATTAAACCCGGCATAATGACATTGGCGCGAATGTTGTACTTACCGTTTCCGACAGCCAGAGATTGCGTGTAAGCGTTAACCGCCATTTTTGATGTTTTGTAAGCAATTATCCCCGTAGAGCAAATTGCAGCAATTGATGAAATATTAATTATGCAACCACCGCCCTGTTCCCGCATAACAGGTAGTACATGCTTGCAGGTAAAAACAACGCTCTTTAAATTTACACTATGAATCAGATCCCAGACGTCTTCCTCTATGTGGGCAGGGCCTGCGTCACCGCTACCAATTCCAACATTATTATGCAGAATATCCACACGCCCGTACCGCTCCATGCAGCAATCTACAAGGGCTTTACATTCGCTTTCCTGACCAACGTTCGCAGCGAAACATGATGCTTCAACAACGGCTTTTGAATCTGCTTTTTTAATGAGGGAGAGCGTTTCCTGAGCAGCCGCCAAATTCCGGTCAACCAGCAGCAGGCGAGCACCTTCTTCTGCAAATCGCAGTGCCGTTGCTCTGCCGTTACCGATAGTTTCACCAGGTGTTTGGCCAGCTCCTACAATAATTGCAGTTTTGCCCGCAAGTCGCTTCATATTTCAAAGACGGGTAAACCCTCGTCTGCTTGCACACCAAATGAATTTAAAGCCATGGAAACCAGATTATATTGTCCAACCGTAAACACCAGATCCATCATTTGTTGATCAGAATAGCTGCTCTTCAGACCTTGCCAGGTACCATCGCTTATAAATGCGTCACCGTGTAATTCATCTGTAGCCTGCAATAACAATTTTTCATGGTCACTTAAAACTGATGTTGCAGGTCCCTCCTGAATGGCCCGAATCTCATCATCCGATATGCCAGCACGTCGAGCGATTAAGACATGTTGCCCCCACTCATAAGCAGATTTACATAAATAACCAATACGCAATATCACTATCTCTCGCTCACGCGCGCTTATGGTAGATTTTACCAGCACGTGATTTGCAAAAACCATCCAACGTCGCATAAGGTCCGGGTGGTTGACCATCGTACGAAAAATATTAAATACCTCTCCACGGGCAGCCATCGGTTCCAGAAGTTTTTTTGCATCCTCATCCAGTTCGTCATCCGACAAGGTCTTTATTCGAGGTTCATCTAGTCTCATTATTACTCCTGCGTAAGGTTTTCGGGACTAACTAGTCTTTGGTATTTTTTACGATACTGGTCGCCAGGGCTATCATGGAAGAGACGTCACTCAAGTTTGCAGGAACAACCAGAGTATTGGCTTCTTTGGCCAGGTTACCAAACTGTTTAACATAGTCCTCTGCAATACGTAGTCGCATCGCGGCTTCTCCACCTTCTTCCTTTACCGCAAGGGCTACATTTGTCAAACCTTCTGCCGTTGCAGTGGCAACCGCCAGAATGGCCGCGGCCTCACCTTCTGCTTCGTTTATCTGCGCTTCTTTAACTGCTTCTGATTCTTTGATAACACGTTGTTTCTCACCTTCAGCCTGGTTGATTTGTGCATCTCTCTCGCCTTCTGAAGTGAGTATAACTGCACGCTTTTCACGTTCGGCCCGCATTTGTTTTTCCATCGCACTTAATACATCGTGCGGAGGGTTAATGTTCTTTATCTCGTAACGCAGCACCTTTACACCCCAGGAGTCAGATGCTAAATCCAGTTCCCGAACAACATTACCGTTGATAGCACCCCTCTCTTCAAATGTTCGATCCAATACAATTTTACCAATTTCGCTACGCAAAGTGGTCTGGGCCAACTGAGAAATAGCAAATACATAATCTGATATTCCATAGGATGCTCTTTCAGGATCAAGCACCTGCAGGTACAAAACACCATCAACACCCACCTGAACATTGTCCCGGGTAATACAAATTTGTTCCGGAATATCCAGAGCGATTTCCTTTAAACCATGTCTGTAAGCAATCTTCTCAAAAAATGGTATCAGAATATGAAAACCGGCCCGCAGTGTTCGATTATACTTACCCAGATTTTCGACCACGTATGCGGCCTGTTGCGGAACGATTATCGCCGTCTTTGCAACCAGCGTAACTACGAAAATTGCTATGACAATTCCTACTATTAGTCCACCATCAATCATAATTTCAACCCTCGTGAGTTATTTAGAAAAATATTATTCGCCAACGACCAGCGTTAAACCACTAATCTGCGTTACCTGTGTACTGGTGCCCTTTACCAGAAGACTTGAACCTGTGTTTTTCACGGTCCAGGTAGAACCACGAAAGGCCTGACGACAACTGGCACCTGCCTTCAGATCTGCTTCCAGCTCCAGGTACTCTCCTGTAATCACATCAAAACCCGGGGCATTACCCCTTAGTTTTTCGTACAGGCGCTTGCGAAACATCAACATGGATGTAATTGACAGCACGGCAAATAACACCCATTGCATCCATATTTCCATGGGGAGATCTGCCAGTACTGCCAGGCCAGTTAATACGGCTGCAACACCAATAAACATCAGGTAAAAAGCAGCATCAATCGCCACAAGCTCCACCCCCATAAAGAAGGCGCCAAGCACAAACCACACCCACCAATCCATAGCCCTACTCCTAGATAATAATCACTGTGCAGCATACTCTATTTGGGGGCGAATTCTTTAATTTCAAGGTGTTACGCCACTGCTGCACCTTGCCTATACGCCAATGTCTTCATTCCAGAGATCAGGCTTATCTGCTATAAACGCCTGCATCATCTGATAACACTCATCACTATTCATAAGTTGTACCTGTACACCCCGTTTCTGTATGTAGGATTCAGGTCCTTTAAAGGTGCGATTTTCACCGACTACAAGCCTGGGAATCTTGTACAGCAAAATTGCACCCGTGCACATATCACACGGCGACAAAGTAGAATAGATTGTAGCCCGGCTGTAATCAGCGGCACTTAGACGGCCGGAGTTTTCCAGACAATCCATTTCGGCATGCAAAACTGCACTGCCCTGTTGCACACGTTTGTTGTGTCCTCGACCCACTATTTCATTGTCTATGACCAGGACAGAACCAATAGGAATACCACCAGCGCTCAGACCGAGCTTAGCTTCTTCTATGGCTACATCAAGAAACTTGTTTTGTGCAACGCTGGCCTCAAGTTGATTACTCATCGTGTTCGCAGCCATTGACCTTTGCTTACCACACCACGAATGCGCCGGGTATTGGTAATATTCAACAGCGGATCAGCATCCAGTAAAACAAGATCTGCCCGCATTCCCGCTTGTATCTGTCCCATTTCTTTCTCCAGCCCAAAAAAGCGAGCGGGCTGTACCGTTGCTGCATACAGCGCCTGAGTTTCTGACAAACCTGCATTTACCAACATCTCAAGCTCGGTATGCAGACTATAGCCCGGAATTCCCCAACCTATAGGGGTATCCGTACCCGCACCAATGGGTACGCCGCGCTCCTGCAGCCGAGATACTAAAAACATACTCCACATCGCAAAAGTATGATCCGCTTCCGGCAAACCGGACTTAAGCTGGCTCAGTTCGCTCAGCCAACGGTTCTGTACCTCAACTGGTAAAATTTTGATCGCATCGGCCCAACCTATTCTACTGTCTGGTATCAGCATGCCTACGGTATTCAACCTGAGTGTAGGCACCTGTATGGTATTTCCAAGTGCATCAAGTACCAAATTACAACGTGTCTCATCGTACGCATTGATTGCAGGTATCCGTTGCAAGCTATGCAGGCCGCGACGTAGCTCGTAACCTCGCCCCTCCACAAACGCGCCAATTTGTGTCTGCCTTACGGCCAGTAATTCCTCCCAGTTTTCAGCACAGGCCAACTCCAGGTTGCGAAGATGCTCCATGGAATCGGCCATTGGTCCTGCACTGTCTGCAGTCATCATTAGCGGCACATGCGAGGCAACCGGCATATCTAACAACCGTGCTTCCTCAACAAGTGCTGAATAGACATCTGGCTGAATCAGTTCATAAATTTTTATGAAGTCTGCACCAGCAGCTTTTAACTCCCGAACTTTCTGGCGCGCGGATTCAACATCCGGAACCCCCGTACCCAGTTTTGGCTGTGCGGGGAGTGCACCATCGTAGACAACAAATTTACCATCGAGTAGCGGACCAGATAAAAAAATGCGTGGCGCAGGTGCCCCAGAGACATCTATCCTGGTTCGTAAGTCAACTAAACGTTCTATCTCTCCCCCGGTATCACGAACACTGGTAATTCCGTATTTTAAAAACATGGGCGCCATTACTTCGCTCAGCTCATTGTCATACAAAAAATGGACATGCATGTCCCAAAGCCCAGGAATCAGAAACTGTCCAGTTCCGTCAATGGTTTCACGAGCAGATACTTCAACAGCCATTGCAGAAACTGACACAATCTCATCGCCATCGATAACCACCCGTTGATGATCCCGCACACCGTTTACAGCATCGATCACGGTCACATTTTCGATCGCCAGCGCTGCTTTGCCACCATTACCATCACAAGCCCCCATCAACGGGATAAGCACCAGAAAGAAAATCACCTGAACGGGCAGCACAAAAATGCGGGATCTGTTTTTCATAAACCTAACCAATAGAGGACGCGTCAAGTAAATCGAAACTGTACATGCATTGCAAATTAGGGAGGGTTATTCTTCTAACGCTTTATAAACACTAATTTTGAAAGGGAAGTAACATGAAATTTGGAATTATACCGGTGAATATCGGCGTTCAGTCAGTAGATCAGATCACCGGCCTTGCCCAGCTTGCTGAAAAAAGCGGTCTGGAGTCTGTCTGGACGTTCGAGCATGTATTGGTGCCGGTAAATTATGATTCAAAGTATCCCTATGACGCTAGTGGCAAGATGGGTGCCGCACCCGATACCAACTTTGTTGATCCTCTAATCGCACTCAGTGCTATTGCTGCCGTGACAAAAACCATCAGATTGGGGACAGGCGTTAATATTCTTACCCAGGTAAATCCACTTTACATGGCTAAGCAGGCTGCAAGCCTGGACTTCGTTTCCAATGGGCGATTAATGTTGGGCCTGGGCATAGGCTGGTTAAAGGAAGAGTTTGCAGCGCTTGGTGTTCCCTTTGAGAAACGTGGTGCGCGTTTCGATGACTATATAGTCGCCATGAAAAAAATATGGTCTGGAGAGGTTGTGGAACATGAAAGCGAGTTTCTAAGCTGGCAGGGTTTCCAAAGTTATCCATTGCCTGTTCAAAAGCCCCATTTACCGCTCGTTATTGGAGGTGCCGCTGGTAAGATTTACGAACGTGTAGCTCGCTACGGAGACGGCTGGTTCGCACCAACTACCGACGCAGCCGACCTGGCAAGTTCACTCGTAAAATTGAAAGCTGCCTGTGATGCAGTTGACCGGGATTTCAAAGAAATCGAGATTACCTGCATGTGGACAGGCCAAGGAGGTACGGACGCAGCACAGGAACTGGCAGACGCAGGAGCTTCCCGTTTAGTTATACCGCTAATGGGTCTTGGCGCTAATCCTGCAGAGGGAATTCAGAGTTTGGCTGAAAATGTTGTTGCAAAAATGTAAGCAATCACAAACAAACCGGCGGCCTTGCAAAGTGATAAGACCGCCGGTTTAGAACTAAGCTGACAAGCTACTATCTGCAATCCAGTTGCCATGAAAACCAAAAGGTACGCGTTGCGGCAGTTTGATTCTGGCCACAGGTTTGGCATTAAAATTATTTGCGTCCAGAATAATTAGATCACTGGTGTCTCGCGTGGCATCGTAGACATAGCCCATTAGAAAACCCTCGTCCTCTCCTGATTTAGCTTCGTCCGCCGGGACAAATACAAACTCTCCCCCCTGACAGCCTTCTCCCAGATTAATGCTCTGCGTTGAGCCAGTTTGCAAATCATGTTTATACACCGCACTCCCCAAAACCGTATCGTTTGCTTCATCGGATTCAAATGCAGCGGTGTAGCCGTATCGATGCTTTAAACCCATTAATCGCTCGTCGGCCCTTGGAAACTCCTGCCCGGTATCAGAAAGCAGACCGCTATGAACGGTACCTTTTACACGATCTATCACCCAGCGGTTCAATGTGGGCACTGACTGTACGCTGGGCCCTTGATCGCTCACGGCAAACTGATTTTCATGCCGGATAAAATCCAGCACTATTTCATTTCCCTGTTCATAGGCATTTAGTGGATGAAAGATGTAGCAGGACTCAACTTCAATCCACTTTATATCTGCAGCAGCCCCTGCTTTGGGCATGATGCCCAATCGCGGTGTATAGTCAGGATCCCAACGATAAGGAAGCGAAACACCTTCTTCAACGGCCTGCATCGAAAACACCACGGGCAAGTCAAAGAACAGCACATAATTTTCAGTAATTGAAAAGTCATGCACCATAACGGGGCCGGCAACCGGCACTTCCACCGTTCTGGTCATTTGTCCCGATTGGTCAATAACATGCATATACAGATAGGGTTCCACCATCTGGTAGCCCAATATGTACATATCTCCTGTGCGCAGATCGAACTTGGGGTGGGCGAAAGTTCCTACTGGCAACTTCCCTCCAAAGGTAGTGCGGCTTATTGTTTCCAGGTCACTTCCGAGTACGTAGGGTAATGACAACTCGTTGATAGCCAGGATCTTGCCCGCATGGTGAACCACGTTTGTATTACCCGAACCATCAAAAACACCACCCTCTATCGCAGGTATTGGTTCGATACCTTTTGACTCCGATATTTTTTGAGACTGCACATAGCGATTGCGATACCAGTTAGCTTTACCGTCCCCCAGTTCCACACCGTGCACCATTCCGTCCCCAACAAACCAGTGGTGGGTTTCAGCGTTTACCTTACCTTCAGGGTTTGGTCCCGTACGAATATACCTGCCTTTCAATTCAGGCGGGATAGAACCCTCTACCTCCAGTTTAAATTCAGTTAATTCGTCACGTACAGGGCCAAAATTTCCTTCCAGATAGGGATTATCAGACACAGTGAAACTCCTAAAGTTAACATTGTTAAGATTAAAATAACGAGCAATCTTAACAATGTCAAGTTACTATTGGATTAAGGGAAAAAAATGAAGAAAAGTTACCACCATGGCAACCTCAAAAGCGCACTCGTTGTACAGGCCATAAAGTTACTGGAAAGTGAGGGATTGTCAGCTATGAGTTTACGCCGCGTGGCACGCGAAACCGGTGTGTCACAGGCAGCTCCCTACAGCCACTTTAAAGACAAGCGTGCGCTGCTCGCTGCAGTGGCAAGTGAAGGCTACAAACGATTTGCCGCCAGAATGCGTAACGAGGCTGAGTTAGATCCAGATCACTACACAATCAGTCTTGGAAAAGGCTACGTGTTTTTTGCTCTGGAAAACCCCGCTCTGTTTCACCTTATGTTTGACGGCGAAATTGCGGAGCATCTGGATTTGAACGCTATGGATAAAGAAGCGTACGAGAGCTATCAATTGCTTGTGGATGGCGTAGCGCAACATCCTATAAGCGGCAAACTGGACACCGCGGTCGCGTGGAGCCTTGTACATGGGTTAGCCACGCTACTGTTAAACAAAAAATTTACCCCAAAAGACTATGGGTTTACAAAAATGGAACACTTTGTAGATCAAGTTCTGTCCAGTAGTCTAAAGTAGAAGTTTCAGAATTTTGTTACTCGTTCAGAGTGACTTTCCCAATGAAGGACAAGTTTCGATTTCGTTGCGCATAATCTATACCGTAACCAACCACAAATTCATCCGGAATTTCAAAGCCGATCCAGCGAATATCTACTTCTACTTCCCGCCGGGAAGGTTTATCCAGCAGCGCGCATACCTGTATGTTATTTGGATTACGCGATTTTAGAATGGTAAGCACGTGGTGCATGGTGTATCCCGTATCCACTATATCTTCAATAATCAGCACATCCCGGTTTTCTATTTCACCCTGCAGGTCTTTTAGAATACGAACCTCACGGGATGATTCCATGCTGTTCCCGTAAGAGGACACCTCCAAAAAATCCACTTCCAGGGGCAAGTCAAGCTCCCTGACAAGATCTGCAATGAACACAAAAGATCCTCGCAATAAACCTACAACAATTAATTTTTCAGTCTTTGCATAATAAGCACTAATCTCATTCGCCAGGCTTTCTACCCTGGCAGCTATGGATTTTGCAGAAATCAACTTATCAATTTTGTAGTCGGAGTGATTCATAAAAGGCTTTTTGTACATCAGCAGAATTGGATGGTGTAATGTTAGCGTTTAAATTGAATACATACCATTCACAATCCATGCATGTACTGCACAGTTTTCGGACAGCGCTTATGGTTATATTGAATTATGCGTCGAATGAAAATAAAAAAAACAGTTAGCTGGAAACACATGCTATTCGAAATCGCGCCATGAGATTCACTTTTGTAGGTGCCGGTGCGATGGGCGGGCTATTGGGTGTTCGGCTGCACGAAGCAGGTCATCCAGTATCCTTTATGGATCTGCCCGCCAATGCAGAGTTTATAAATACGCATGGAATCGGCCTGCAGGACATCCAGGGCAACATCGTCCACGTTAATTTGCATGCCTCGGATCAGGCCAGCGAATTGGGCACACAGGACGTGGTAGTACTTTCGGTAAAAGCTAATCAACTGGAAGCAGTCGCGCCTTGCATAGACCCACTTCTGGACAAACACACATCTGTCATGAGCCTGCAAAACGGGTTGCCCTGGTGGTATTTCGAAAAGCATGGTGGAAAACACGATGGGCACAGAATCAAATGCCTGGATCCCAAAGGGATAATCGGGGAGCATATTCCTGCCAGAAGGTTGATAGGTTGCGTAGCCTACCCTGCCGCAGAAGCAGTAAAACCTGGGCTTATTCGCCACGTAGAGGGAGATCGATTCGCACTAGGGGAACTGGATGGCACAATATCAGACCGTTGTGTGGCAATCGCCGATGCGCTTGTTGACGCGGGTTTTCGTAGTCGGGTTATCAAGGACATCCGATCTGAGCACTGGCTTAAAGCATGGGGCAGCTTGTCTTTTAATCCCATAAGCGCCTTAACACGGGCAACCATGGTAGACATTGCCACTGACCGCTCTACGCGAGTTCTGGTGCATGCAATGATGAGCGAAGCTGAACTGATAGCAAACGAGCTGGGAATTGAGTTTCGTCATCCAATAGAAAAGCGGATTAAGGGTGCTGAAGGTGTTGGTCATCACAAAACTTCCATGCTGCAGGACGTAGAAAATAGACGTCCACTTGAACTCGAAGCGCTCATGGGATGTATTCTGGAACTCGCTGAACTCACTGGAGTTAAAGCACCCCATATAAGCGCTATATACGCCTGTACCAAATTACTCGACAAGCAGCTTCAAAAAACATAATACCGTGCGCGCAGTCTAGTTACCCTTTTCGGAGTGTTGCAATACGGGTAAGGATTGCGCTCGTGTTATCGCCTTTTTTAATGCAGCCTCCAGGTAGTAGCCAAAATAGTCGTTTGCATTATACCCACGTATTCCTGGCACAATTTCGTTGCCCAGACCGTTAAGAAACAGAAGCGTCGGCGTGAGCTTTGCGTTCCAACTTTGTGCGAATGTACTCCGGGAAACACGTTCGCCACGAAAATTAATTATTGCCCCCTGAGTATCCCACACCAGCTCACGGAAAATAATTTTATCCTGGTACAACCCGGAATTTAACAATGGCCCCAACTGCTCTTTTTCAAAACGCCTGCAAAAAGTACAATCAGACCGGGAAACATACAGCAGTATCGGTTTTTGATGTTCGTTCGCCACCATCCCTGTTTTCGAGAGATCTTCCACACCCGGTATCAGCCCCAGTAATGCAACCATAAAAAGCACGGCATTCATTCATCATCGCCCAGAATTAAATCGACCACATCATCAAGATACAAATCGCGAAAAAAATGCCCGGCACCGTCCACGATATTTATCAATACCCGAGGATTGTTTTCAGCCATATGAATGTGCTGATCCGTCCACTGTACAATGACATCCTCACTACCCTGAATAATATGAACTGGCACAGTAGATGCCATGACCAGTGCAGGCGTATTTTTTTTGACACGATTTCCGTAATACGAAAGAAAAGTGTTTGGAGGTGCAAGTACAGAGTCGCAAGTAACAAGGGGATAAGGCCCGATCAACCGCGCTTTGGAGCTGCGCGCCAGGTTAAGAACATCTTCCAATCGCACATCACTGCGGTTGTTGTACCTGGCAGACACCAGCTCTTTTCTGAAAACGGAAGGTGCTAACAATACCAAAGCTCTAACATTACCAGGATGCCGGTTTTCATACATCGCCACCTGACTGGATCCGCGAGAGTGGCCAATAATAGTAATGTGCTCAAAACCCCGTTTACGCAAGGTGTCGACCCATAACTGTATTTCTTCCACCGCCATATCCTGAGTTGCATAAACCGGATTGTCGCACTGCATAAAACCGGATCGATCACTCAAACCAAGACTAAGCGTTATTGCGAGACTGGACTGATCCCTTTCTTCAAGCAGATTCTGAAGGGAATCAATAATCTCCATGCCGTAGTGAGCCCAGGTTCCATGCACGATGAGATAAATATGTTTATCAGTTCCTGCTTCTACAAATTTGCCATTCAGCAGTTTTTTATCCAATTGCACCTGCCAATTATCGGCATGACTTGCTAAACCTGTTAACAACATCAGAAATATCAGAAATTTCATTCGAAAGCTCCATCTCCATGGTTTGAAATAGCCGACCGGCATTTTTTACCGCCAATTCTTCAAAGGTGTTCAGATGGGCGTAATCAGACTGATCTATCGCATAAGCTTCTGCCAGACCTCCATCCTCATCAAGTATACGTTCGACTTCGTCCGTGAGAAATTTAAGGTACCCCTGGGTAAACTGGCGCACTGTTTCAATATCGGTTGGGTGCCCATGACCTGGAACTATCCACTCCGGAGCCAGTGCAGCCATATGATCAAATGATTTTATCCATTCCGCCACATTAGTCTCAGGAAAAATGGCAAGTAAGCGTTCGTGAAACGCAATATCTCCAGCAATGATTATTTTGTAATCGGGCAACCAGACCGAAATATCTCCCGTTGAATGAGCAGCACCAAAACTGATCAACTCAATTTTGGTGTCTCCCATTACCAGGGATTTTGATTCCGAGAAAAATTGATCTGGAACAGCTACAAAAGTGCCCGCCGCCTTTTCGCGATTGCGCTTTTGCATGGTGCGCAATATGGCCTCACCGTGGTCTGTTATCTCTTTTCGGGCACTCACATGTGCAACAATGGGTACCCCTAACCCAGACCAGTAGCTGTTCCCCAAAAAGGCATGTCCCTGCCCGTTTTCATTTACCACCAGGCGTACCGGTTGATCCGTTACAGCGGTTATACTGCTGTGCAGAGCTTTGGCCAGCAGATAGTTATCGCCACCGTTTACCACCAGCACACCTTCCGTGGTGATAACAAAACTCAGATTATTATTGTGACCCGCATTCTCATAAGAAGGAGCGTTTGCTTCACCAATGGCCGAATACACAAAATCGTTAACTTTGGTTAGTTTGAGCCGGGGCGCTGTCTCCACCTGGATTTCCGCACACCCGTGCAACACGAAGGTCAGCAGAACCCATAAATATCCAGAATTTTTCATAGAAAAACATTATTCGCTAAAGAGAACTGAAAATATAGGCAACACCCTATGAAAAGCAAGGGGTACAAAACCAATACTGATGTTAGAATATTAGCATATTGACGACTATACCCGAGGCATTCAGTGGATCTTGAATTAATGCAAAATAATGCTGCCCGTGCCAGTGAGCTAATGAAACTGCTTGGACATCCACATCGCTTGATGATTCTGTGTGAACTTAATCAGGGTGCCTGTTCTGTGGGAAATCTTAGTAAAAAAATCGGTATTAGCCAGTCTCTGGTTTCACAGCACCTGGCGCGTATGCGACATGAAGGCGTGGTGATTAACAGCAGAGATGCACAAACGGTAAATTATTCATTAAACGGTACCGCAGTGTCCCAGGTAATTAGCTTGCTGTATGAGTTGTATTGCAGTGAAGACGCTTTAAGCATTGGAAACTCTAGAGGAACAGGATGAATTTACTGCATATTTCAGACATGCATTTTGGCTCTCGTCACTGGACAGGAAACAGTAAAATATTGCTGGAAAAACTAAATTCCTATTCTGCAGACATTATTATTAACACAGGAGACAACACCACAGATAGCCTGGAAAGTGAATTTGAAGATGCAGGTAAATTTCTAGATGCCTTAAAATGTAAACATGTCATTTCAATTGTCGGTAACCACGATAAGCGCACGATGCGCTGTAGGGACTTCTACCAGGCGTATATTGATGAGATTGATGTTATTCAGCCAGTGAACTCAGACAAATGCAGCAAGCGAAATATTTTTCTTGATGAGCATACGAGCGGCATTACGGAAAATTTTACTGATATAAATTTCATTCAAAATATTTCCTTAGATGACGTATCTCTTTTAATAGTCTGTCTGGATACTAATGAACTGAACAGGGACAATGGGTATATAGACAGGGAGATGCTCCGATCTGTTTCCCTCAAAATCGAACAGCATACCTATAACAAAATAATTCTTTTAAATCACCACTCTATTCTGGACTCCGATTCAGACCCGCTGTTCAACTCGCGCCATATCATAGATTTTGTCACGCGTCACAAGATTGAACATGTTTTTTGTGGTCATACCCATCAACTGGCGCTATCAGAGTTTACGGATTTGTATCACCAGCATTCTTTTCGACAGTATAAAAATGGTTCGCTTTCATCATGCAATTCGCCCAGCGATTCCAATATGTTTCTCTTTTTTGAAAACTTTGGTGAAAAGAACATGACTATTCGCGTGGTACGGATTTTTATCGACGAGGATCAGTTAAGCTTCAAGGAAGAAATAATCTCCATTAGCTGAGGCAGGAAAACTAAGTATGACAGGCAACGCTATTTCCGGACTACGTTGGGAAGCCCAGATTGTAATCAGCATGTGCGTCGGTTACGCCATGCTTATGCTGTGTCGAACAGTTGTGGGGCTGGCTGGACCAGCCATGCTGCTTGATCCGGATATAGCACTGGATACTGCCAGCTTTGGTGCCCTTTTAGGGTGGGGTACTGCTGGAAACCTGGTTGGCAAACTAACTAATGGTGTTCTGGCTGACAGGCTAGGTGGCAGCAAGGTTTTCATAACGGCCATAGGGATGGCTGCAATAACAACATTTATTTTGGGGACTGTATCTGGTAACACAGCATTTTTCGCACTCTATTTTCTTACAATTTTTGCCAAATCTGCCGGTTGGCCTTCAATGGCCAATATTGTTCGAGCAGGGTTTATGCAATCCAAACACGGTCGTGTCTGGGGTTTTATAGCTACCAGCTCACGAGTGAGCTCGGTCGCAACAACGCTGCTGCTGAGTAGCTTACTATTGGTGATGTCCTGGCGTGGTTTGTTTTTTATCGCTGGAATAATCGCTCTGTTAATCGCCATACTTCTACCAAAATTTCTAAAAGATTCCCGGCAGGATGCTGAACAGGATATAGATACATCACCTGCAGCGTCAGAGGGGCATCCACTTAATAATGCGGATACTTTTGCCGCCATCTATCATTTCATAACGAGTCGTCGTTTTTGGCTAATCAGCCTTGGAGTCTCCTCGTTGGCAGTTTTGTTCGAATTTCAGGTCTTCATTCCCATTTACCTGAGTGAAACGTTCCAGTTGATTCCCGCACAGGCTGGTATGGCATCGGCTGCATTCCCAATGGGTTGTCTTATCGCTGTGTTCACCGGAGGGTTTGTGTTCGACAAATTGTCCAAAAGGAATGTCGTTTTCGTCATGGGCAGCTCCCTCGTAATTGCCATACTGTGTCTACTGTTTCTGAGGTATCTTGGTACTACAGAATTGGGAGCCCGGTTCGAGCTGATACTTACTATTGGTCTTATTTTTATTTTTGGCTTTGCTATATCCCCGGCCTACTATATTCCGATGAGTGTGTTTTCCATCGACTTTGGCGGCAAACATTGTGGCCTTCTGGTTGGGCTTATCGATGCTCTGGCCTATTTTGGTGCCATGATATTTGATTTTGTCGGCGGTGCCGTCGCGAACAAAGAGGGTGGTTGGCAGGATTTCCTTCTGATTCTGATTGTCACCTCAGTATTTGCGGCGATTATTATGACAACCTTTCTTTACGTTGATTATATCGGTTTTAAATCAAAGTCAGAGTCAAATCAGAACGCTGAATCCTGATAATATAACGGTAGCGTTTTACAAACTCAAAAGTATCCAGATAAATGATTTTTTTATCCAAACGCAGCATCCTGCTTATTGCCCTGTTATATCTGCCTTGTTCCACTGGAATTCAGGCTGATAGCCTCAAACTAATATAGGCGCGCTTATGATACTTGCCACCAAGCTTCGCACCTATATCCAACAAATACATTTTCAATCCATATTTTTTACGTAACGCTTGTAGGGCCGTATCAATAGCTGCGGGATCATCCAGTAATATTCCTGTGGCATTTTGCCATTCACCCAGCACCTTTCCGCGTAAATCGCATACTGCCAGCTGCGCTCGGCTGCTGTTGTGTAATCGTTTGACCTTGCCCGCTTCACCAGCTGAAAATACGTAGAGAACCTCCCCCGCCGAAGCACACCAGACCGGCGTTGCCACCTTGATACCGCTCCTGCGAAAGGTCGCCAGGCTGACATAACTCGCATTTGAAAATTTTTGAAAAGTATCGGACATAAATTTGTTCATTCCTAATTAAAGACCGTAAAGTGCAGTGGCCTCAGATTATCCTGCAACAGGCACGGAAAAGCTAAATCGCGTTCCCTCACTCAATTTGCTTTTAACCTCAATAGTTATGGTATGTAAATCCAGTATACGTTTTACAATTGCCAGTCCAAGCCCTGCCGATGAACGCACCTGTTCTGCAGCCTCGGTAACGGTAGAATGCGCGGTATTTTGTTGGCCTCTATAAAACCGCTCAAATATATGCGGCAGTACGGCTGGTGCAACTCCAGTACCTGTATCACTGATGCTAACTTTTAGTAAGTTATTCTCTTTGGCAACCAAAAACCGCACTTTCCCACCCGTAGGCGTATATCGAATAGCATTGGCAACAAGATTTTGCAGT